>Ga0209167_10000036_pt1 | contig 177886 bp, 159 predicted proteins | sample Coa_R1_9_FD_187154 | JGI IMG/M metagenome (GOLD analysis project Ga0209167, IMG submission 187154) | Surface soil microbial communities from Centralia Pennsylvania, which are recovering from an underground coalmine fire - Coalmine... | ecosystem: Environmental > Terrestrial > Soil >...
AAATCGCCCCAGCCCAATCTCCTCCCGCATAGCTCCCTCCAATGCCAACCCCGGCAGGGAATCAGCCTTTGCCGCCCTCCGCAACAAAAGATGTGTGCATTCAATAGCCGGTCCCCGGGCTTTCTTGCCACCATCGCCCGCGAGATCATCGCTCACGAGCTTGACATCAGCGTCGGGATGTCAGGACCACACGACTTCGCCGTCCGCGATCGGCGCATTCGTCTTGTGCGCCAACGCGTCCACCGCATCCCGCACCCACGTTCGTGACGATCGCGAAACGCCCCTCTTGGTGAGGCGGGACAGCGGGAAAATGCTTCTGATTTGGGGGTAAGATCAATCCCGACGGGATGCGACAGAATGACACGACGGGCGAATCAGTTTGTGCGGGCGCGCTACGGCTGTTTGGAGGGTTTCGGATCGCCGGTAGTCTAGCAAAAGTGTTACACAACGTTCCTGCTGCCATTTTCTATTCTACGATTAGTTTGAATCGCCTTCCACAATTGGCATTATGCAACTCCGCGCCCGTCAGAGTCAGACCGCCGAGACACAATCCCTAGAAACGGAGCGCTGCGGGTTCGCACCTATGATCTACTCATTCTTCAAAGACTTTGCCGGGCCGATCGCCACCATAATTGCATCGGTCACTGCCGCCTATTTCGTGCGGCGGCAGTGGCAGACTGCACAACAGCAGGCGGACACCGCTCTCGATCAGCTTCGTCACAATCTCTTTGTCAAACGGTACGCCATCTATGACGACGTAAAGCAGTTACTTCGATTGTTGCTCAATGAATCGCACAAGCAAGAGTTTCGTGCTTTCGACGTTGTCCCACACTACGTCGTCATGGACGAGGCACTTTTCTTTTTCTCGCCTCAGACCTGTGCTTGGCTCGAATCCGTGCAGCACGATTGTCAGAAATTCCTAGATGCCCACGCGTCACTCAACACGCCGGAACATAATCCAAGGGAATACACCACTGCGCAGCTCAAGCTCTTAGAGGACTTCAAGGCGCTACCGCAGCGGTTCCGTAAGGAGCTTGCCTTTCGCCAGCTCACTCAAGACGAGACGCGTTCGCAACTCTGAACTTTGGGACCATTCTATTGAAGGCGAAAAGACGTGGACGACCGGCTGGTATAAGACCGTGCGGTGAGGATTTAGAAATTCTCTGGCAGGTCTATATTTGGATGACCTGGCCGCAGTATCGCACGAGATCATTCGATCAGTTGGCGCATTGGGCTGCCATGGGTCGCTCGCCTCGAGCCGCCGATCGAACGACTTTGCCAAACCGGTTGAAGCGCCTTCATGCAGCCGTGGCGGCAGCTCCTACGAGATTTGGCTTTCCGAAATGGGTATCGCGACTAACCATCAAAGGGCGGCGCGTTAAGACGCCGAAGCTAAGCGGCGCACAAGGCGCTCGAATTCAGGAAGGAGCCCGCGCTCTTGCTATCGAAGCCGAGCGCGAAGCCAAGGAATTTTTATCTCAGACGCGCCCCCAACAGGGTTGATACCACGGGTCGAAGCATAGCGCGTTGCGGCCGGATCAGAACCCGATGAACCTGACAACCGATGCAAACCATACGCTGAGACCCGACTGTGACGAAAAGACCTGATTCCTTTGACCGCATTCTGCAAGCCGTGAGGGCGTTCGGCCCGTTTATAACCGCCCTCGCCGGCGCAGCTCTGACTGGCCACAGCATCGGCTGGTGGTGAACACCGTGTGCCGCGCCTTTCCTACGGTGTCGAACCGACGGGAAAACCCCTGTTAATATATCGTGTCGGTACTCTTCAATTCTGCGTGGAACCTCATAGCGTAGATGACTTCGGTTGAGCTAACGAGAGCCACAGATGAAAAGCGTCGATGAGATGATCGCGGAGGCTCAAGCCTATCGCGCACGAGAGTACGCCCGGCTCCATCAGGAGCGAAAAGCGGCGGGGCTGGCGACAATCAGGCTCGTGCAAGCGCCCGGTGAGCCGGAGCTCTTTTCGACTCAGTATCAAACAGAATTTCAAGCCCTAAGAGACGCTCTTAGCGACGAGGACATAGAAGCCGAAGCACCTTTTATGGTGATGGATTCTGTGGGCGGAGGGGGTGGCTACATCGGCGAACTTGTGATCCCGTTCGCTCAAATAACCGCTTCCGTCGTTTTGGTAGCCATCGGGGCTTGGCTTCAAAGAAAGTCAGGTCGGAAAGCTAGGGTGAAGATCGGCGATAACGAGATTGAAGTGATAACCAAAGAGGCGTTCACCAAAGAGGAATTGGAAAAGCTCCTGCAGCGCCTAATTGACGTAGCCGGCTTTGCCCGAGCTGGGAAGGTCGAGAGAACGGAAGAATGGATCAGCGGCGCCGAGGCCGTACGTCTCTTAATGCCGGTCTTCAACAACAGCGCAATGCGGGCGCAGGAGACCATATGTAAGCGGGCCCATAACGGTTTGGTCCGCTCACGAGCCGAGCGGTTCATAGAAGGTGAAAAGGAGAGCCGCGATTTCGAAATTCCCAAGGGCTTTTGGTGGGCAGAGGGAGATTCGGCCCTCCACCAAAACTGGCCGATAGGCGATTTCGATACCTGGGTAGAGAGGGGCAATCTGCACCTACGGGCGTTCAGCGTTTCGTTTTTGCGTGCCGACATTGAGAAGATGATTCCGGCGACAGTCGCGGAGCCACCGAACCCCTCGCGCGGCTCCCCCAGTGCCGGCGGCCGACCGCCAGCAGACTGGTGGGAAGACCTATTGATCGATCTTTGCTTCAAACATTTTCACGGCGACTTGCCGCACAAGAAGCAGGCCGACATCGTGCGGGCCATGCAGGATTGGATCACGGCGCACGGCTACGATGCCTCGGAAAGTACGATCAAGCTACGGGCACGAAAGCTCGCGGACGCGATCAAGCGTGACGACGCGGCGGGAAACTAGGTTTTCGGCTGTCTCCGCCCTTTCTCGGCCGACATTTCCAACTACGAGCCGCATCTTCTCCTCGGAAGCGCGGTGCGTTGCAAGCTCTTCCGGTTTTGGGAACGGTTCAGCACTCGAAGCAGAGTGCGTTGCGGCCGGACCGGAGACCCACGATCCTGATGGCCGACGCGAACCCTACGTGGAGACCCGATTGTGGCGAAACGACCTGATCCCTTTGACCGCTTTCTACAAACGTTGATGGCGCTCGGGCCATTTATAACGGCCCTCGCCGGCGCAGCCTGGACAGGCCATAGCATCGGCTGGTGGTAATTCTGAAACCCCAGGACTCCGGGAAGCAGTTGACGCGTTCGCAAGCATCACACCCCGCCCATCTTGCAGACCATCTTCCACTCTTCCGCCGTCACCGGCTGCACCGAGAGGCGCGAATATTTCACCAGCGCCATCTGGCCAAGTTTCTTCTCGGCCTTGATCGCGACCATCGTCACCGGGGTCTTCAGCGGCTTGTCGGCCTTGATGTCGACGCAGACGAATTTGCCGGTTTTGTCGGTCGGGTCGGGATAGGCCTCCTTGATCACCTCGGCGATGCCGACGATCTCCTTGCCCTCGTTGGAATGGTAGAAGAAGGCGCGGTCGCCTTTCTTCATCTTCACGAGATTTTGCCGGGCGGTGAAGTTGCGCACGCCGGTCCAGGCCTCGCCCTTGGCGCCTTTTGCGACCTGCTGATCCCATGACCAGCTCGACGGTTCGGATTTCACCAGCCAGTAGTTCATGTCTCGCCATCTCTTGGTTGTGACAACGCCGATTCCAAGACCGAGATATAAGCGCCGTCAAGAGCGAAGCTTCAACGGGGACATCATAATGTTCGTGAACCGCCGGGATTTTGTCGCGCTTGGTGGGGTGGTTGCAGCAGCGGCGATCGCCGAAGCCGATCGCGGGCGGGCAACTGGGGCTACAAAAATCAAGGCGGTCGCCTTCGATGGCTTTCCGATCATCGATCCGCGCCCGGTCTTTGCCAAAGTGAACGAGATGTTTCCTCACCAAGGCGCGGAGTTGAGCGAAGCGTGGCGCGCGCGGCTATTCGAATACACCTGGCTGCGTACGCTTGGTGGACATTACGTCGATTTCTGGCAGGTGACGGAAGAATCGCTGGCCTTTGCGGCCAAGGCGCGCGGAATCGACCTGCCGGCAGACAAGCGCGATCAATTGATGCAGACCTGGCTCAGCCTCAAAGCCTGGCCGGATGTCGCGCCCGCATTGAAACAGCTCAAGGCCGCCGGCATCCGCGTGGCCTTTCTGTCCAACCTGACTTCCGCGATGATGGACTCTGCTGTCAAGAATTCCGGGCTCGAAGGTTTCTTCGAACCGCATCTGTCGACCGACCGCGTGAAAGCCTTCAAGCCCGACCCGCGCGCCTATCAGATGGGCCTCGACGCCTTCAAACTGAAGAAAGAGGAAATTGCGTTTGCGGCGTTTGCTGGCTGGGACGCGGCCGGCGCCAAATGGTTTGGCTATCCGACCTTCTGGGTCAATCGCGTGAACGCACCCATCGAGGAGCTTGGGGTCACGCCGGACGGAATGAGTTCGGGCCTTACCGATCTCGTGAAGTTTGTGCTGGGGTAAATGAGCGTGATCCTTCCGCAACTGGGTCATGAGCGGCGGTCAACGCCCGCGAGACATTGGCCCGGTACCTCCTGACAGCGGACGTCCCGGCGATAAACTCATCGTGAGGCTTCGGACCACAAGGCGACAGGAACGAAGCCGAACGCCCTTTTTTTCAAACTGGGCGAGGGTGAAGAATTGGAAGAATACAACCCCCGCAACTAATCGTGATCACCTCTCTGAACGCGAAGGCCTATTGTAAAAAAAGGCAGAGAATAGTGGGGTCAGATCCATGACGCAGACGAATTTGAGAAACGTTGCGATAGCAACCTCGACCTTCGCGTGTGCGGTACTGCTTTCCTTTGGCTGGTCTGCGCAACGCGGCATCTCGCTGTCGATCGAGAGTGCTCAGGCGCAGATCGGTCAACCCTTGACCCCTCTGAGCGTTGCCGGCGTTGCCCGTCGACACGACTGGCGGGCTGCGTACGGTTACGCTGCCGGTGCCGGCTTGGCGGCCGGACCTTGGGATTACTATGGCGGTAGTCCTTGCGATTACGAACGCACTGGTGGGGGCTTCTATCGTGGCGCCGGTTGGGACAGGTACTGGTTGAGCGGCCGAGCGGCTTACTGCGGAGGTGACCCTTGGTAAGGGGCTATTGATCACGGCATGCAGGGCGAGCCCAAGCGAGTTGGCCGTCCTTCAAATCGGAACAAGATCGGGAAACATGGGCACGCCCATGAGGGGCGCCTCAAGCCGTCAACGCGCGGCGTGGTAGACATCGCGCAGGACGTTCGTCTCTAGCTCCAGATCCTCCAGCCGATGCTTGACCACATCGCCAATGCTGATGATACCCACAAGCTTGCCGCCGCGTACGACCGGCATGTGGCGCACGCGATGGCGCGTCATCAGGTTCATCACGCGATTGACGCTCTCGGTTGGGGTCACGGTGGTCACACCGTATTGCATGATTTCCTTCACCGGCATCGACGCGGCTTCCCCGCCATAGCGCGAAAATGCATGAACGATCTCGCGTTCGGAAATGAGACCAAGAACTTCGTCCCCGCTCGTCACCACGAGCGCGCCGATATTCTTTGCGCGGAGCCAGTCCGCCGCTCTCTTGGTGCTGGCGTCCGGACCTATGGTTGCTACGTCATTGCCCTTCCGCCTCAGAATGCTTTCGATCGACATCGTCTGCTCCCCGCGGACTTGATCCGCTTCAACTCGGCGAGATGATCCATATGAGGGCGACAGAAGTGCGTTGAACACTCAATTTTCTTTTAGGAACCACGGTCACTTTTGCTTGAAGGGTCTGTCGAGGAGTTTCGGGTCACGCCCGACGGAATTGGTTCGGGTCTCGGTGATTTCGTGAAGTTTGTGCTTGGGTACAGTCACTCGAATCCCGAAAAATTGCGAGTCGAGATCGAGAGCGAGCGGCAATGCTGGTGTGCCCCTCTCCCATCGGGAGAGGGTTGGGGTGAGGGGTTACGGTTTCTCGTGGGAGCGGTGCCCCCTCACCCGATTTGCTGCGCAAATCGACCTCTCCCCGCCGGGGAGAGGTAAACGGAGCCAGCGAACGTAGCGCCGACTATCCCTCCGCCTTGAACGGGCGCGTCAGCAGACTTTCGATGGCGTCGTCGATGGTCACGGCGCCCCGCAGGATATCGGCGACCGCATTCGAAACGGGCATGTCGACGCCTTCGGCCGCCGCGAGCTCCATCAGCACGGGCGCAGTGAATTCGCCCTCGGCAAGCCGGTCTTTCGGCCTCGCCTCGCCGCGGCCGAGCGCCAGGCCCAGCGCGAAATTGCGCGACTGGGGTGTCGAACAGGTCAGGATCAGATCGCCGAGGCCGGACAAGCCGACCAGCGTCTCCGCGCGGGCGCCAAGCGCGCGGCCGAAACGGGCGAGCTCCGAAAAGCCGCGCGTGGTGAGCGCAGCCTGCGCCGAGGCGCCAAGATTCTTGCCGACCGCGATGCCGACCGCGATCGCAAGCACGTTTTTCGCCGCCCCGCCGATCTCGACGCCGCGGACGTCTGACGTGTGGTAGGGGCGGAAGGTCGCCGACCCCAATGCCTGCACCAGGGCGCTCGCGAGTTCGGCATCCCCGGCTGCGAGCGTGACCGCGGTCGGTAGCCCCCGCGCCACGTCCTCGGCAAAGCTCGGCCCCGACAGGATCGCGGCCCTCGCATTGGGCGCGGTCTCCGCGATCACCTCGGTCATGAATTTGTGGGTGCCGCGCTCGATGCCCTTGGCGCAGGCAATCAGCGCCGTCGCGCCGGCAAGATGCGGGCCAAGCTCCGCGACCGCGGCGCGCAGATGCTGCGCCGGCGTTGAGATCAAAATCACGTCCGCCGATGCGGCGAGCTTGATATCGCCGGTCACGCCGATCTTCGCGGCGAGCTTCACCCCCGGCAATTTCGGATTGGTTCGCGTGGCGGCGATCTCGGCCGCCAGTTGCGGGTTACGCGCGCAAAGCACGACCTCGCGGCCGGCCCGCGCGGCCACTCCCGCCAGCGCCGTTCCCCACGCGCCGGCGCCGACCACGGAGACTCGATTGAATGCCGTCATCCCGCGACCTCAGTTAAACTCTCTGGCTGCTCCCTCGCCCCGCTCTTGCGGGGAGAGGGTGGGGTGAGGGGCTCTATCCGCAAATTCTGCTTGTGGAGAGTCCCCCTCACCCGAATTCGCGAGTGCGAATTTCGACCTCTTCCCGCAAGCAGGGCGAGGTTACAATACGCCCCCCACGCGATTCCATGCACCATCGAACACCCTCAAAAACCCGCCCGCGTATTGGCGTATTCCGCCGGCGCGGTGGCGTTCTCGTCAAGCAGCCAGCGGGCGCGGGGGGCCGCGTCCATGGTGTCGGTCAAACCGATCGCCAGCCGTTCCGCGCCGGCCCAGGCAATCATCGCGCCATTGTCGGTACAAAGAGCAGGCGGCGGAATGATGAGCGTGGTCTCTGCCTTCGCGGCGACATCCTGCAACGCGCCGCGGATCGCCTGGTTGGCGGCAACGCCGCCGGCGGCGACGAGTGCGCGCGGCGGACCGAACTGTTCGTGGAAAAGTTTCAGGCCCACGCTCAGGCGATCGGCGGTCGATTCCAGCACCGCCGCCTGAAAACCGGCGCAGAGATCGTGGATGTCCTGCGGCTCCATGGGCGTGATCCGGCTGATTTCGTTGCGCACGGCCGTTTTCAATCCCGACAACGAGAAATTGGCGTCCGGGCGGCCGAGCATCGGCCGCGGAAAGGCAAATCGCCTGGCGTCGCCGCCCAACGCCGCGCGCTCGACCTCCGGCCCGCCGGGATAGGGCAGGCCGAGCATCTTGGCCACCTTGTCGAAGGCTTCCCCCATGGCGTCATCGACCGTGGTGCCGAGGCGGACATATTTGCCGACGCCGATCACGGCGACGATCTGGGTGTGACCGCCCGAGGCCAGAAACAGGCAGTAGGGAAACGCCAGCGCGCAAGTCAGCCGCGGCGTCAGCGCATGGGCCTCGAGATGATTCACCGCGATCAGCGGCGTGTTGTGCACCATCGCGATGGCTTTTGCCGTCGTCAGCCCGACGATCACGCCGCCGATCAGGCCGGGGCCGGCGGCCGCCGCCACGCCCGAGAGCTGGGCAAAGGAAACGCCCGCCTCCTTCATCGCGCCGTCCACGATGCCGTCGAGCAGGTCGACATGGGCGCGGGCCGCGATCTCCGGCACCACGCCGCCGAAGATCGCGTGCTCCTCGGTCTGCGACCTCACGATGTTGGACAGGATCCGCCCCGTGCCGTCGCTGTGGCGCTCGACCACGGCGGCTGCGGTTTCATCGCAGGTAGTCTCGATCCCCAGCACCAATATTCGCGTGTCGTTAGTCAATCTGGGCTCTTGTGCTTTCGTGCAATCCGGCGTTTCCCTTAACTCGGTAGCATTCCCGGCTCGCAAGGCGCAATCGTCGTTGCGATAGGAATTCCGGGCCTTAAGAGTCTAAAAGCATGGCCGTTCTCGTGACACGCCCGCAGCCGGACGATGAGGCTACCGCGAGAGCCTTGCGGACGAGGGGATTTGAGGTGCTGCTCGCGCCGATGCTCCGGTTTGAGGCCTTGGCTTTCCATGAGGACGCGGACGCGCATTACGGCGCGATCATCCTCACCAGCGCCAATGCGCTGCGCGGCATCGCATCTGGGCTCAACGGCAGTCCGATGCTCAAGCTGCCGCTGTTTGCGGTCGGAGACCACACCGCAGCCGCCGCCCGCGAAGCCGGATTCGAGCAGGTGATCTCGGCAAGGGGCGATGCGGGAAACTTGCGCGATTGCGTGCTTGCCAGCGTCAAGGCGAAGGCGCTGAAGAAGACAAGCCCGCTGCTGTATTTCGCCGGCGCCGACCTCGCCCGCGATTTGGCGAGCGAACTCGGCGAGCGCGGCTTTACCGTCGTGACACAAACGACCTACCGGATGGTTCCATTGTCGAGCTTGCCGCGCGCAACTTGCGATGCCTTTGTCGCGAACCAGATCGAGGCCGTGCTGCATTATTCGAGGCGGAGCGCGCGCGCGTTTCTGGAGTCGGTTCGCGCCGCCGGCGTCGAAATATCGGCGCTTTCGGTCCCGCAATGCTGCATCTCGGCGGGCGTCGCTTCGCTGCTCCGCGATGCCGGGGCGACCCAGGTCTTGGTCGCCGCATCGCCGGATGAAAATGCCTTATTTGCGCTGCTGGATCGTGCTTTGCGGGCCTGATCGATTTAGACTCTTGATGTGACGCGTTTCCCCGGCGCGAACCGCTTATCACCCCGGATCAAGTCCGAGGGCATGCTTCGCTTGAAAACGCTTTGGAACGCGGCCAAATGAAGCCGGCCCCGCGGGGAAACGGGGTGGACGCGCCGTTGGCCAAGGCGAGAATGAGCGCATGTCGATTCGCGCTCATTTCGGTCGGAAGCATTGGGAGGAACCGTAGAATGGACGAAGACAGGCCCGAAGAGCCCTCACATCAGCCTGATTCGGGCCGTCCCCGTCGTGCCCCACCGACCATCGACCTCGAGGCTTCGGACGTGTCGGGGCAAACCCAGGGCGGAAATGGCGGTGGGGGGCCCAAGAGATACTTTGTCTGGCCCTTTTCCTGGCCTTTCTCCCGACCTTTCCTTTCGCGCCTCACTTCGCGGCTCACTTGGCGGCTCACTTGGCCCTCGGCTTCGGCGATTTCCGCAGGTCTGGTGACAGCCGCGACCAGCGCAGTCGCTGCCGGGCTGGTGATCGCGGTCGCCTGGAGTATCGGATGGCTGGGCGAGACAACGCAGCCGATGGCCAATCCCCAGACCAATGCCAGCGCCATCGACACGCTGGCGGCCCGCATCAGCGATCTCGAGGCGCGCTCGGCGAAGCCGGCGGCGGCCAACGACACGGCGCTGGCCGCGCGCCTCGATGCGCTGGAGAAGTCGGTGGCCTCGCTGCGCGGCGAGATCGCCGGCGCCCGCGCGCAGTCGGAGAAACTGGCCGCCGATCTTGACGCGGTGAAATCAGCCCCGCGCGAAGGCGGCTCATCGCCCGATCTTGCAGCTATTCTTGCTGCGATCAACGAACGTTTGAACGAGATCGAGCGCGCTGGCCGTGCCGACAACGCCCAGCCGCGCAATCAACCGGCGGACGATTTGGCGCTTCGCCGGGTCGTCGCCGCCTCCATGCTCGACGTTTCGGTCCGGCAAGGCGAGCCGTTTGCCGCGCCGCTTGCGGCGGCGAAGGCGCTCGCGCCCAATCCGGATGCGCTCAAGCCGCTCGATGAGTTTGCTGCCTCCGGCGTGCCGAACCCGGCAAGCCTCAGCCGCGAGCTGCTGACGCTGGTGCCGAAACTGACGCCGCCGGCGCAGGGCAATGCTACCACCGGCACCGGCGTCCTTGATCGCCTGAAGGCGGGTGCGGCGAAGCTGGTTCCCATTGAGCGAACCGATACGAGCGGCAATGACCGCAACGCCATCGTCGCGCGGGCTACCGCGGCGGCTCTGCGCAACGATCTGGCCGATGCGCGGCGCGAGTTGAATACGCTTGCGCCCGCCGATCGCGCGGCGGCTCAAGCATGGCTCGACAAGGCCAATGACCGCGACGCAGCGCTCGCCGCCTCGCGTCATTTAGCGACGGAGGCGATGGCGGCCTTCGCCAAGCCGGCGCAATAGGAGCTCGATGTACCGGATCATTCTGTTCCTGTTGTTGATCGCGCTCGCGGCCGCGGGCGCGGCGTGGGTGGCCGACCAGCCCGGCGACGTCGTGCTGACATGGGGCGGGTATCGTGCCCGTCCCTCGTTGCCCATATTTGCGCTCGGCCTCGGCATTGTCGTCGTCCTCGCAATACTGGTCTGGACGATGGTGATGGCCCTATGGCGCCTGCCCGGAAGGCTCCGCCGGCGCGCGCGAGAACGGCATCACGCGCGCGGGCGGCATGCCGTCACGCAAGGGCTGCTGGCGATCGGCCACGGCGATTCGGCCGCCGCCCGCAGGCATGCCGAGATCGCCCGCCGCCATGCCGCGGACGACCCGCTGGCGCTGTTGCTGCACGCGCAATCGGCCCAGCTCGAAGGCAATCGCGACGCCGCACGGCACGCGTTCCGGGCGATGGCCGCGCGCGAGGATACGCGGCTGTTGGGCTTGCGCGGGCTGTTCATCGAAGCCCAGCGCGCCGACGATCCGGTGGCCGCGGTCGCCATCGCCGAGGAAGCGCTCAATCTTTCGCCGTCATCGACCTGGGCTTCCCATGCCGTGCTCGGATTTCGCTGCGCCGGCGGCGACTGGACCGGCGGGCTCGCGATCCTCGACAATAATCTCGCCTCCGGCCTGATCGACAAGGCCGCCTATCGCCGTCAGCGCGGCGTGCTGCTCACGGCACGCGCGCTCGAACTGGAAACGATCGACCGCGATCTATCGCGCGAGGCGGCGATGGAAGCGGTCAAACTCGCGCCGACGCTGGTGCCGACCGCGGTGCTCGCCGCCAAATATCAAAGCGAGGCGCATCAGATCAGGCGGGCGATGCGGATTGTGGAGACGGCGTGGCTGGCGCATCCGCATCCCGATCTGGCGGACGCCTACGCCCATGTGAAGCTCGGCGATTCCGCGCGCCAGCGGCTGGTGCGGGTGGAGACCCTGGCGGCGAAGGCGCCGGGGCATCTTGAAAGCGCGCTTGCGGTGGCGCGCGCCGCGATCGACGCTTCCGAATTTGCCCGCGCGCGCGACGTGCTTTCGCCGTTCATCGCGGCGCCGACGCAGCGCGTGGCGATGCTGATGGCCGAGATCGAACGCACCGAGCATGGCGACAGCGGCAAGGCGCGCGAGTGGACCTTGCGCGCGGTGCGCGCGCTGCACGATCCGGTCTGGACCGCGGACGGTTACGTTTCCGATCGGTGGCGGCCGGTTTCCCCGGTGTCCGGCCGGCTCGATGCTTTTCAGTGGCAGATGCCACTGTCGGCGTTGCCGTCCGACAAGCGTAGCGCGATTAAATCTTTCCGCTTCGAGGAGGCGATGCTCGCTGGCCCGCGATCGCCGCATCGCGGCGAAATATCGGGAAAGAATTTGGTCGAGCCGCCACGGGAGGCCGAAGTGACGCTGTCCGCCGCGCAAGACAATTCTCCGGCAAAGCCGCCTTCCCTGGAGTCGGCGCCCGTGCCTGTGCCACCGCCTACCGAAGCCGTCCCGGCCGCGGCGCCGCCGCTGTTCCGCGCGCGCGCCGATATTCCGAAAGCGGCCGACAAGCCCGCTCCCGTCATCCCGGCGGTGATTCCGATCGTGCGCCCGCCCGATGATCCCGGTGTCGATGACGGGCCGGAACCGGACGAATTCGGCGAACATCTCGCCCCGGCGCAAGGCCAGCAAGGCGGCTGGCGCGGATTCCTGTCCCGCTGGGGCGGCTGACGCGGCAATTTTTGGACGGGAAAGCGTCTTGGCGTCGCGGGCCAGCGTTTTTCTTGCCAAGCCGCGCGGTGCCCGATATCAGGTGCGGGCGTTTTGAAGCTAGTTGCCGAACGCACTGCCACTTGGTCCGCCGCAATAGCTCAGTCGGTAGAGCACGTCATTCGTAATGACGGGGTCGGGGGTTCGAATCCCTCTTGCGGCACCATTCATCTCATTGACGTCATTACCGTTTCTGTGCTCGCCAAACTCGCGAGACGCGCGCCCCGTTGATTGAAATCAACACGGCGGCACATCGCCGTGCGTTAGCTGAACAATGGGATCGAAGCCACCAGAACGGACCGACCTGATTTCCTGCGCGGAAGCCGGGACTCTTCCCGGGCTCTTCGCCAAATGTGTGGAGCGTCACCCCGATGCGGTCGCTTACTGCGAGCATCGGGAGGGTCGTTGGGAGGAGCTGACCTGGCGAGAGATGGCGCAGCGCGTCGCCTGCATGCGCGGAGCGATCGCGCGCATTGGGCTGAAGCCTGGCGATCGCGCCGCGGTCTTGCTGCCGAACGGCATAGATTGGGTGGCATTTGACCTTGCGGCCACGGCCAACGGCCTGATCACGGTGCCGCTTTATGCGCATGACAGCCCCGAAAACATCGCTTTCGAGCTCGCGGATTCAGGCGCGGGGCTCTGCCTCATCGATACCGCGGCGCGATGGAATACGCTTGCGCCGCTCGTCGACGCCAACGGTGCGCTTGAGCAGGTCTGGGTGAGGGACGGGCTCGACGCATTCCCCGTTTCGCCGCCGGGCCACCGTCGGCTCTTCACACTCCGTGGCGCGCTCGCGGAAAGCCGGCCCGACACCAGCGCCTTGCGCTGCGCGCCGCAGGATGTCGCGACCATCGTCTACACATCGGGGACGACGGGTCGCCCGAAAGGCGTGATGCTCACGCATTCCGCGATCCTGTGGAACGCCGAAGCAAACACCAAGCTCATTCCCCGCTGCCGGGCGACGTCTTTCTCTCGATTCTGCCGTTGGCCCACGCGTTCGAGCGCACGATCGGCTACTACCTGCCCATGATGGCGGGCGCGCGCGTTGTCTACGCCCGCTCCGTCGAGCGATTGCAAGAGGATCTCGCGACCATGCGCCCGACAGTCCTTGTCGCCGTCCCGAGACTCTACGAGCGAATCTACGAGGAGGTGCACCGCCAGGCCGAAGCCAGTCCATTGAAGCGCCGGATGATTGCGCGAGCTGCGAGCCTCGGCTGGGAACTGCATGAATATCGGCAAGGCCGCAGGCCGGCCCCCGGCCTCGGTGCACGCGCGATGCTCTGGCCGCTGCTCGAACGGTTGGTGGCGCGCAAGGTGCTGGCCGCCTTCGGCGGACGCGTCCGCGTGGCGATGAGCGGCGGGGCCGCGCTCTCGGCCAAGGTCGCTCAATTCCTGGTCGGCCTCGGCTTGCCGCTCATCGAGGGCTATGGGCTCACCGAGGCCGGGCCGGTCGTCACTTCGACTGCCATCGAGGGCAGCCTACCCGGTTCGGCCGGCCAGCCGCTTTACGGTCTTGACGTGAGGCTCGGCGAGCAATCCGAACTCATGGTCCGATCGCCGTCGGTCATGCAGGGCTACTGGCAAAATGCGCACGCGACGGCGCTGGCTCTGTCGCCGGATGGCTGGCTCCGGACCGGCGATATCGCGAAGGTTCGAGGCGGCAGCGTATTCATCACCGGCCGGCTCAAGGAGCTACTCGTTCTCTCGACCGGCGAGCATGTCGCGCCGGCCGCCGTGGAGGCGGCGATCCAGAACGATCCGCTGTTCGAGCAGGTGTGTATCATCGGCGACCAGCGGCCCTGCGTCGTTGCCATCCTCGTGCTCAATCGCGAAGGCTGGTTATCGCTTGCGCGTGACCTTGCGATCGATCGGGCCGATCTCAACGCGTCCACAGCGACGGAAGCGATGCTCTCGCGCATCTCGACGCAGACCCGCGGCCTGCCATCGTTCTGGCAAGTGCGCGCAATCTTCGCGACCACCACGCCATGGACGATCGAGGACGGAAGCCTGACGCCCACCCTCAAGGTCAAGCGACGGGTGATCGAAGCGCGTTTCAAGGAGCAAATCGATTCGCTCTATGGAAGCGTCGCAGAGCAACGGCGGTCGGCGCCTTCGCGTCGTCGAGGTTGAACGTGTTCCAGCTTCACGGCGTTGGCGCGGCTTGCCGGCTCAAGCTCGATGGTAGGCCCGCAAAGACTTGATTTTTGTGCCCCCAAACCCCTGCGTGATCTGCCTCACATAACTCGCCGCCGGTTTCCCTTAAGTCTCCTGCCATCAATCAGCAGCCAGGGGAGACTTTCACATGCGTAAATTCGTTCTCATTGCCGCGATGCTCTTGATATCAGCCTCCGCGCAGGCCGCTGGGTCCCGTGGCCTGACGATGGCCTCCAGCGATGAACCGGCGGTAGCTGCCGAGCAGCCAAAGGCAGCCGAAAAGGCCGTCGAAGCCGCGAAGGCCGAAGAACCCAAGGCGGATGCGCCGAAATTCGTCGAGCGGCCCGCCGTGGTCGATCCCGCCGCCGATCAGGCCAAACCCGACCAGGGCAAGCCAGTATCCGACAAGAGGGCCGAAAAGAAGCGCCGGCGCGAATCGACCGAAGCGCGGGTGATCTACGAGCTGCATCGTCACGGCATTTATTGGTAAGCGCCGCTGCCATTTTGGATCGGCTTGATCCCGCCGTTTGATCGGGCCAGCGCTAACCTTATTCGCCCGAACTTTATTCATTGATGTGTGAAGCCATTCACAGCGGAATTTTGCGTTCGCGCTAGAAGTAGCTCGCGAGTCTTTTGGAGTCGTCCGTGCCGTTACGAGCCAACAACAGCACAGAAGGTCGCCGGGATTTTTGGCCATCGATCGTTCGGGTCGCGCTGGTCGAGATTCTTGTTCTGCTCGCGCTGGGGTGCGCGATCGTCGGCTATGTGAGTTGGTCGTCCGAGGTTGCCTTCGCCGAGTTTCTCGCCGCCAGCAAAGGTGCGGCGCCGTCGGCCCACGCCCCGCTTCAGGCCGTCAAGGGAAAAGGTCACTGCGGCCGTAGTGCGTAAGCGCCCCCGTTCCTACCGTCTTTGCGAGCCAACGGATCGCGCGAAATGCGCGCCCGATGACAGGCTCCGCGAAGCAATCCAACGCTCCACAAGGAAGAGTGGATTGCTTCGTCGCTTACGCGCCTCGCAAAGACGGTCTCAATTGAATTTGCGGGCGGCGGCTACTGCGAAACCGTTTGAACCACGCTGCTGACGGGACGCGTGCTCGCCACCGGCAGCTTCATGTCCTTGACCAGCGCCTCGTCATATTCGCTCAAGGTTTGCAGCGGCGTCCTGGCCTTCATCTGCACGACCTTGTAGCCGCCGGCCTTCAGGCGGCGAAGCAGCGCGGGCAGCGCTTCGGCGGTGTGCTTCTGGAAATCGTGCATCAGGATGATGCCCTTGCCCTGCCTGTCGAGTTTGGTCATGACGGTGTTGACGATCTGATCGGCGTTCTTGGCCCGGAAGTCGAAGGAGTCGAGATCGCAGGAAAACATCGCGATGTTGCGCGAGCCGAGATAAGCCATCGCCGCGGGGCTGTGCTGCAGTTCCGGAAAGCGAAAGAACGGCGATGGCGCCGCACCGGTCGCCAGCTTGACGGCGCTGTAGCCTTTTTCGATCTCGTCCTTGGCGAGCCGATCGGTCATCTTCTTCGAATTCAGATTGGCATGCGACCAGGTGTGGGCGCCGACGGTGTGACCGGCGGCGGCGACCTGCTTGAGAATCTCGGGATGATAGGTGGCGTGCTTGCCGATCGGGAAGAACACCGCCTTGGTGCATTCTTCAGTGAGCGCCTTTAGCACTGCAGGCGTATTGCCCGGCCACGGACCGTCGTCGAAGGTCAGCACGACCTCCTTGTCAGCCAAAAAATCGAACTGCTTGAAATGCTCAAAGCCGAAGCCCGGCCCGCCGGTGGTGTCGATTTCCACCACGCGGGCAACGCCAAGCGCATCGGAATTGGCGCAGGTAGGTTTTGGCTGCGGGGCGAGAACCGCGGGCGCCGGAATGGTGCCGGTGGTCTCAATGTCGCTACGAAGTGCCGCTGATCTGGCGGGCGCCGCGGCTGCAAGCGGTGCGGCTTGCGCGGCGGCGACGGTCTGCGGAGCCGGCAGATTGCCGTGCGGAGATGTCCAGAACCACACGCCGGCGATCGCGACAGCAGCCACAAAACTCGCCAGCATCAAACCCAACGCACTACGCATGGTTACGCTTTCTCAAACACAAAAGGTCAAATCGAAGCCCCCCGTCAGTTATGGGAAATAGTCGTTAACGCCCCACCAACGCGGCCCCGGTTTCACGCGCCCAATTGGCCCTCGAACCAATCGCGCCGGGCGGCGGCTCCCACCTAAGTGATGGACATCACAGTTTGGCACCGACGTGACTGACGTCACAGTCCGAAACACAGGGGGTAAGGCACTTATAGGCATCACAACGCGCCAATGACCGGCGCCACAACGGGAGCCCAAAATGTCCTCATCCTTCGCCACCGCGCTTCGCCAGGCTGGTCTAGTGCTGGCCGTCGCTGTCTCCTTGTCGTCGCTGTCGTCGACATCAAGCTTCGCGTTCAGCGCCGAGGCCCAGCAAATGTGCACCGGCGACGCGTTCCGCCTGTGCAGCTCCGAAATTCCCGACATCCCGAAGATCACCGCATGCATGTTCAAGCATCGCGCCGAATTGAGCGCGGGCTGCCGCACCGTGATGGATCGCGACATGGCGGCGAAGTCGAACAAGGTCGCAGCCAAGTAAGGCGCACTTCGCAACAGGCTCTCGTAAGGTTTTTGTGAAGTCGTCATGGCCGGTGCCGGTCGTGATGACTTTTCGTTTCAGGCTCACCGCTTCAAGGAGTTTCGCATGCGATACGCGCGCTTTTCGCGCATTGACATCAACGGCGCGGCAGAATTTGATCACGCCGTCGGTGACAAAAGGCGTGACTAGATGTTGAGAATTCTTTTTGTTTTGCCGTTTGTTCTATTGGCTTCCGCGGCGACGGCGCAGCAGGGGCATGATGCCTGCGCGCGCGACGTCTCGCGGTTTTGCCGGGCCGTGATGAATGACGGCGATATGGTTGTATTGAGCTGCCTCAAGCAGCATCGCGCCCGGCTTAGCAGGGCCTGCGACAAGGTGTTAACGGAAAACGGCCAGTAGTGGTTGCACGGTCATTCCGGGATGCGCCACTTGGCGCAGACCCGGAATCTGGCGGTTGCGTCGCGAGATTCCCGGACTTGTCGAACCGCGTGCGGTAGCTGGTAGTATCTCGCCGAGATACGTATTGCTCATGATCCGAAGCTTCAAGGGGAAATTTGCCGAGTTGATCCTTGAGGACCGCGTGGTCCCGAAGGGTTTTCCGGCAAAATCTCGCCAAGGTAGCTCGCCGAAAACTGATTATGGTGGACGCCGCCGCCTTTCTTGAAGCCTTGAACCCGCCTCCAGGCAATCGCTTCGAAGCTCTTAAGGGCGATTTAGTGGGCAGGCACTCGATCCGCATCAATGATCAATGGCGGATCGTATTCAGGTGGACCGATGCGGGCCCCGAAGACGTGGAGATAGTCGACTATCACTAGAGCATGATCCGGAAATGTGGAAACCGGTTTCCGAAAGAGATCGTGCTCAAACGAAGAGATGATCTAGCCAGACCGGCCGAATAGGAGTTCGCACGTGGCAAAGAAACTTCCGCCGATTCATCCCGGCGAAATCCTGCGGGAAGAATTTCTCGTTCCGCTTAAGCTGACGCCCAACGCGGTCGCGGCCGCGCTGGATGTGCCGCGTACCCGGATCGAACGCATCGCGCGCGAAGAAAAGCCCGTTACGGCCGACACCGCGCTGCGGCTCGGCAAGTTCTTCAAGACCGGCGCCGCGTTCTGGATGAACCTTCAGGCGCGCTTCGATCTCGAAACGGCCGAAGACGTTCTCGCGCCGCAGATCAAGAAGATCGCTTCTTACAACGCGGCGTGAGAGCGCCGGAAATGTACCGTCGTTGCGGGTCGAGTCGCGCGGGCATGACGATTCTTGAGCTACGCAGGTGGCATTACGTGCTGCCGCCGGCCGCGGCCGAGGCAACCGGCAACACCTCGCTGGCGGCGCGGTCGGGAATGTCCTCCTTCCAGCGCACCGAGCCGAACGGCCGCTCCAGCATGCGGCGGACGCGCACCGGATCTGGTCCGCGATGAAAGTCGATCGCGCGTTGATGCAGCGCGCGCTCCGATTGCGTCGCGCGGTTGCGCTGGCGCAGATAATCGAGCCAGGTCGGGCAATGATAACGCTCGGTCCACAATTCAGGGTCGGCGATGTCGCGCGCGATCGACCAGCCATAGGCGCCGTTGCGTTGGCGGCTGAGCTGCACTTCCTGCATGACGTTGTGGAAGGCGCGGGCATTGTCTTGCGCGACGCGATATTCGATCTCGACCACCAGCGGCCCGCTGCGCGCGGTCAGCGACAACTGCACCTCGGGATCGGCCAGCAGCTCGGCATCCTCGTTGCGCGCGCCCACCCTTGGCATTTGCAGCCAGCGGCCGAGCAGCGGCGAGGCCAGCATCAAGGCGGCGGAAACCAAGAGCGCGGTTTCCACGCCGGCCGCGTCGGTCAGGCGGCCCCAGCCCCAGCTTCCGATCGCGATACCGCCGGCAATCGAGGCCTGAAAGGCCGCAAGCGAGCGCCCCGCCACCCAGCGCGGCGCCGAGAGCTGCACGCCGATATTGAACAGCGCAACCGCGAGCATCCACATCGCGCCCGCAACCACGAGCGCTGCTGCCGTCAGCACCGGCTCGTGGCTGAGTGCGACCGCGGCGATCGCGCCTCCCATCGACAAAGCGCAGGCGCGGATCGCGGCCTCGCCGCTCAGGCGTTTGCGCACTTCGGCGATGTTGAGCGCGCCGATCACCGCGCCCATGCCGAAGGCGCCGAGCATGATGCCGTAGGTCTGCGCGCCGCCATGCAGCAGATCGCGCGCGACCAGCGGCATCAGCGCCGACAGCGAACCGCCGATCACGCCGGTCACCAAAGTTCGCGCCAGCACGATCTTGATCGAAGGAGAATTGGCGATGTAGCGCACGCCGGAGACGATCGCGCGGTTGAGACGCTCGCGGGGCAGCCGCGACGGCTCGCTGGTGCGGCGCCAGAGGAAGAGAACGACCAAGAGCGGAATATACAGCACGGCATTGGCGGCGAAGGCCGCGACCGCGCCGGCGACCGCAACGACAATGCCGCCGATCGCCGGGCCAAAGCTGCGCGCGATATTGAAGCTGATGCCATTGAGCGCAACTGCCGAGGGCAGCATCTCCGCCGGCACCTGTTCGCTGACGGAGGACTGCCAGGCGGGGCCGAACAACGCCATGCCGCTGCCGACGACGAAGCAAGACGCCAGCAAAATCTCCGGCGTAACCAGGGAGAGCCAGGCCAGCACGGTGAGCGCGGTGGCGCCCACAAGCGCGATCGACAGCGAAATCAGCGCCACGATGCGGCGGTCATACATGTCCGCGATCGCGCCGGCCGGCATCGCGATCAGCATCACCGGCAGCATCAGGGCGGTCTGCACCAGCGCGACCTTGTCGGCGGATGACGTCATTTGTGTCATCGCCCAGGCCGCGCCGACCGCCTGGATCAACAGACCGAGATTGGAAAGCAGGCTCGCCAGCCAAATCCGCCGGAAAGTGACCTGCGTCAGCGGGGCTGCGACGCCGTCGGTGGCGAATATCGAGCGTCTTGGCTGGGTCATGTCGTGTTCCGTTGATAGCGTCGATGCCGGCAGCGATTCCCGAAAGCCCAGTGATGCCTGCTTAAGTCCTTGGCTGTCCAGTGGTTGGGGCGCCGTCGGCGGGCTTTGGTTAGCTGCCCAAAATTACGAGAATCAACCGGCGGTCACAAATACCTATGGGGCAGTACCTATGGGCGGCTGTTCGACAGGCTTTCGGCGCCTCCATGGCGCCTGGATTCTGGAACTGATATGACCATATTAGTAGTCCGCATTACCGCGAGCGACATGCGGTACCTTGAAAATCCGCCCCGGATATCGCTCCGCTCATCCGGGCTTACTATTAGCTGCAAGCGCGAGGCCAAGATGAGCATTGCCGAAGCCTGGGACATTCCCGCCAAATCTCGGCCGCTGGTTCCCCCGAGCCCGCCGCGCGCCCCCGAAACCATGTCGACGCTGCAGCGGCTCGCGGCGATGCGCGACAGCGCGATCGGGACATGGGGCCAGCGCGCCTACGAGGAAGACATCATCCAGGGCCGCTTCTTCTGGCGCTCCAGCTTCATTCTCAATACGCCGGATGCGATCAAGCATGTGCTGGTCGACAATTACGAAAACTATAGCCGCACGCCCGCGGGTATCCGGGTGCTGCGTCCAATGCTTGGCCAAGGCGTGCTGATCGCCGAAGGCCGGGCCTGGAAGCATCAGCGGCGTACACTGGCGCCGGCATTTACGCCGCGCGCGGTCTCCACCCTCGTTCCGCACATGATCGCGGTGACCGATGAAACCATTGCCAAGTTGAGGGCGGTTTGCGGCGGACCGGTCGATCTGCGCGAGACGATGCAGCGAATGACGCTCGAGATCGCCGGACGGACGATGTTTTCGTTCGGAATGGACCGCCATGGCGCGACCTTGCGCGACTTCGTGATGGAATATGGCAACCGGCTGGCCCGGCCGCATTTGCTCGACATGGTGTTGCCGCTCGGCTGGCCGAGTCCGCAGGATTTTTCTCGCGCCCGTTTCCGCAAACGATGGACGCAGTTCGTGGGCATGCTGATGGCGGAGCGCCGCGCCGCTGGAAAGAAGGAAGGCGCGCCGGCGCGCGATCTGTTCGATCTGATGGACGCCGCGCGCGATCCGGAAACCGGCGACGCTTTCACAGACGAGCAACTCGGCGATGAGGTCGCGACCATGATTCTCGCTGGCCACGAAACCACCGCCACCGCGCTGTTCTGGTCGCTTTATTTGCTTGCGCTTGATCCCGCGAGCCAGGACCGATTGGCCGCCGAGGTGCGAGAGATTGGCGGCGACGATCTTGACCGGCTGAAGTTCACCCGCGCCGTTGTCGATGAAACCATGCGGCTTTATCCGCCGGCGTTCCTGATTGCACGCGCCGCCACGGCACCGGATACGGTCGCAGGTATTGCGGTCCGCAAGAACGATGTGATTCTGATCGCGCCCTGGCTGTTACACCGCCACGAAAAGCTCTGGCGCGATCCGAACGCGTTCATTCCCGAGCGCTTCATGGCCCCCGCACCGCCGCCCGACCGCTTCGCCTATTTGCCGTTCGGTGTCGGCCCGCGGATCTGCATCGGTGCGCATTTCGCGCTGGTGGAAGCCACGTTGGCGCTTGCCAGGATCATCGGCGCGTTCCGCATCACGCTGCTCGACAAGGAGCCGGTGATGCCGGTCGGCGTCGTGACGACGCAGCCGGACCGCTCCCCCATGTTCCGCATCACGCCGCGGTGATAGGGATTGCCGGCTGGCGCCTGCAATCCCACTTAGGCTGAGGTCATGAGCGACATCCAGGCCCAGTTTTCCGTTCTGAAGCAGACCGCCGATCCGGCCGTCGCGGACGCCATCGCGGGGCTCATCGACAAGGGTGACGACCGCGAGCTCAACCGAATCAACTTGCTGGATTTCTCCAGTCGTAACGATCTCGACGAAGAGCGGGTGATCTCCGGCTTCCTGCATGCCTCGCGGCTCGGCCTGTTCGATCTCACCTGGAACGTGCTGTGCCCTGGTTGCAGCGGCGTCCTCGACGCGCACGACACGTTGAAATCGCTGCGCCCCGACGACTACCACTGCGGATTATGCTCGTGCGGCTACGAGCCATCGGTCGATGAACAGGTCGAAGTCGCCTTTACCGTCAGTCCCAAGATCAGGCGGATTGCCGCGCACGATCCCAACACGCTGCCGCTATGGGAATATTACAGGCAGGTGTTCTGGAGCTCGGGCATCGATCTCGACAAGGATTCCTTTGCCTCCCTGACCGAGGAAGTGACGCTCGATGCGCTGGAACTGCCGGCCGGCGAGAGGGCGGTGCTGTCGCTACAACTCCCGCCGCAATTCATCATCGCATTCGAGCCGGTGACGCACTCGGCGCACTTCATCGACGTTCAGGGCGAACCAACCAAGGAGCGGCAGCAACTTTCGCTGATCTACAACAAGGCGCACCCGCCCACCGGCTCCATCACCTTGCGTCCGGGCCCGTTGCGGCTGTCGCTGGACAATCAGGCCGGCGTGCGCACGCTGCCCACCGTCTTTGTCGCGGCGGATGCGCTCCATGGCCTGCTCGGCAAGCGCCGGCCATTTCTTACTGCCAAGCGGATGCTCTCCAACCAGACCTTCCGCGACGTGTTCAAGGCCGACAATCTCCACATCGACCAACGCCTCAAGATCACCTCGCTGACGTTCCTGTTCACCGACCTCAAGGGATCGACCGCGCTCTATGAGCGCGTTGGCGATCTCGCCGCGTTCGATCTGGTCCGGGCGCATTTCCAGGCGCTGCTGCAGATCATCGCTTCGGAGAGGGGCGCCGTGGTGAAGACGATCGGCGATGCCGTGATGGCAACCTTCGTCAGGCCTGAGCACGCGATTGTCGCGGGCCTTCGGATGCGCGCGGCCATGGACGCGCTCAATGTCGAGCGCGGGACCGACGACCTCGTGGTCAAGATCGGCATTCACGAGGGGCCTTGCCTGGCGGTCATGCTCAACGAGCGGCAGGATTATTTTGGCCAAACCGTCAACATCGCCGCGCGCGTGCAGGGCTTGGCGACCTCGCAGGCCATTCATGTCACCGGAGGCGTGATCGATGCACCTGCGGTCGCAGCCGTTCTGGAAAAGGAAGCGATAACCCCGATCCAGAAACAGGCGGCGCTGCGGGGGATCGCGGACAAGGTCCTGGTGTACGAGATACCCTGAAACCCGAGATTGACGATCCGTAATGCGAAGGCGCGACGGCTGCCGATTGCGCGTGTCTAATTTCCAGCCCATATATCGCTTCAAGCCGTCAAACGCGGCGGCAGGATTCACTTAGGCTTTCGGCAGGAAATGATGCTCGACGGATTACGCCAATTCATCGCCGATGTTATTTCTCCTACTGCGCACGCGCCGCGCGACTTTGACGATACCGGGTATCGTCTCGCCGCCACCGCGTTGCTCGTGCATGTCATTTCGCTGGACGGCGAACCATCCGAAGTCGAAAGGCGCAAGCTTCATAGCCTGATCGAGAGCCGCTTCGGGCTTGATCCGGGGACGGCCGACAAATTGATCGCCTCGGCGATGCTGGTCGAAGGCGAGGCGGTCGATCTCTATCATTTCACCAGCGTTATCATGCGCTCGGTCAATGAGGCGGGCCGGTTGCGTATCGTCGAGATGATGTGGGAGCTGGTTTACGCCGACGGTCAGGTCAGCGAGTTCGAGGACAACGTGGTCTGGCGCGCCGCCGACCTGCTCGGGGTGTCCTCCCGTGACCGGATCGACCTCAAACACCGCGTCGCTGCCAGACATCCCGCGGTCCAGGGCAGCTAGAAGGCAGCGAGATCGTCTCTGCCGCGGCATCGAACGCTGCCCAATCGCGCAGCAGTTACATAAAAAAATCTTAATGTGCCCGATGCGGCGCCGCAACGAGCGGGCGGGCCCCGATAACGGCTGCCTAATTCCCGACATTCGGGGTCCGACACCGCCGAAAGACTTGCAGGCGGCCCGCATCCCGCCTAAGGCGTATGCTCGCGTCGAAGGATCTAGTGCAACTTTCTTACGAGCTTTGAATCGTGACTGAGCGGGTGACGCTGATTACCGGTGCCTCAGCGGGGATAGGTGCCGAATTGGCGCGTGTCTTTGCGGCCAACGGCCATCGCCTGGCGCTGGTGGCGCGCCGGGCCGATCGCCTGACGGCCCTGTCGTCCGAACTGGCCGCTCCGCCGCTTAAAGGCGGGCACCCGCCGATCCTCATTCCCTGCGATCTCGAGCAATCCGATTCCGGGGACAAGATCGCCGCCGCGCTCACCGCCGCGGGCGTCGAGGTCGAATATGTCGTCAACAATGCCGGGTTCGGCTTGTTCGGCAATGCCGTCGACCTCGATCGCGCCGAGCAACTCGGCATCGTCGCGGTCAATATTCGCGCTTTGACCGACCTGTCGCTGCGGTTTTCCGATTCGTTGATCCGCAACCGCGGCGGCATTCTCAATGTCGGATCCGTCGCCGGATTTCTGCCGGGGCCCGGCATGGCGATCTATTACGCCTCCAAGGCCTATGTGGTGTCGTTCAGCGAAGCGCTGCGCGCCGAGCTTGCCCCCCGCGGCGTGCGCGTGACCGTGCTTTGTCCGGGGCCGGTCCCTTCCGAATTTCAGGTGCGCGCCGGGTTCGAACCCGGTTTTGATTCCGCAGTCCTCAATGTTTCCGCCGCCGACGTGGCGAAGGCCGCCTATCGCGGGCTGATGGACGACAAGCGGATGGTGCTGCCCGGCTTTGGCATCAAGATCGTGCCGCCGATGCTGCGGCTGTTTCCGCGCGGGTTCATCCTGTGGGCCGTCGCCCGCTTTCAGCTGCGAAAGCGTTGAAGGGCCGCTTTTTGTAAGGCGCGCCTGGCCCGGGGTTTGCTTCTTGGCGGATATCAACTCACCGGAAATTAACAATCGCTTAGGTATCATCTCCGGCTTGATGGCCGCGAAAAGAAAGGTCGATGTCCTCTCTCGCCGCTAAAATCAGTGCTGCAACCTCGCGGCACCTCCTTGCCGACGCCGCCACTGCCGTCGGCGGAGCTCAAGCGATCGACGTATCGCCCTTGCCGGTACTGGTCGTTCTGCATCAGGAAACCTCGAGCCCCGGCCGGATCGGCAATGCGCTGCGGACGCTCGGACACGCCCTGGACATCAGGCGTCCGCGCTTTGGCGACGCGCTGCCGAAAACGTTGGGGGGCCATGCGGGCGCCGTGATTTTCGGCGGACCGATGAGCGCCAACGATCCGGATGATTACATTCGCCGGGAGATCGACTGGATCGGCGTTCCCTTAAGCGAGCAGCGGCCATTTCTGGGGATTTGTCTCGGCGCGCAGATGCTCGCGATGCACCTCGGTGCCCGCGTGGCGCCGCATCCGCAAGGGCATGTCGAAGCCGGTTATTATCCGATCCGTCCTACGGCTTTAGGTTTGAAGATTTGCGCGCCTTGGCCCGACCAGGTCTACCATTGGCATCGCGAGGGATTCGAACTGCCCACCGGCACCGAATTGCTGGCGGAAGGCGACGACTTTCCGGTGCAGGCCTTTCGGTCCGGAAATTCCCTCGGCGTACAATTTCATCCCGACGTGACTTACGCGCTGATGTGCCGCTGGACGACGCGCGGCGCTGGGCGGCTCGAATTGCCGGGCGCGTGCCCGCGGCATGAGCATTTCGAAGGTCGCGCGTGTTATGACGTGGCCGAGCGCGCCTGGCTGCAGCGGTTTCTCGATGGCTGGCTGCGCCGCATGCCGGCTTCAGTGATGGCGCAAGCCGCGGAATAGCGTGTCGCTTGCGGGCGTTTCCGAAGTCCCCTCAGATTTTCGGATGTGCTAGCATCGGCTGCGGATAGCGCGGGATGGCGGCATGACCGGGGAAGAGTTTGCGCAGCTATTGGATGCGTTCACGCGCTCGGCGGAATCGGGCGACGGCGCGCGCTTTGCCCGGCATTTCACTGAGGACGCGGTTTATTTCGATTACATCTATGGCGCCCATCGGGGTCGCGCCGACATCGCGCATATGCTGGCTGATCTGTTTCATCGCGACGCCGCCGATTATCGCTGGGAGATGTTCGATCCGGTATGCGATGGCGAGCAAGGTTATGCGTGGTCGCTGTCGAGCTTCACTTCGAAAATCCCCGAGTTCGAAGGCCGCCGCGTCGTGATCGACGGCATCAGTCGGTTCATCCTGCGCGACGGCCTGATCGCGGAGTACCGCGAGTCCGTCAATGGCGGCGTGGCGATGGCGCAGTTAGGTGTTGCGCCCGAGCGCATGGCAAAGGTGTTCCGGCGCTGGAGCGGATGGCTGACCGAGCGGGTGGAGACAAGGGATTATCTGGCGCGGGCGAAGGGATCGCGGGCGACTAAGAGGAAGTAGCAGTCATGGATGATTTGCGAAAGCCCGTCTTCGCCCTATCGGGCTACGCCGGGCACCACGCTTCGTCCTTCAGTCATCACGTGGCTGCGCCACGCGAAGCCCGAAGGGCGAAGCGTGGTGGAGCCAGGCGGGATCGAACCGCCGACCTCGTCATTGCGAACGACGCGCTCTCCCAGCTGAGCTATGGCCCCATCGCGGCCGCCTCTAAGTTGGGACGGCCAACAATCGCCGTCATTTACAGTCCGCGCCAACGTCAAGTCAAGAACAGCGAAATCGTTGTTTTTCGGGGCTTTTGGCAGGAACTTCCCTTGTTTGCACGGGAGGGAACCGATATTTAGCGGAAGGTCCAATCCGCGACCTGAAGCCTTGCGAGCAGCCCCGCCATGCGTGCCGTTCTCGACATCGTTCTCATCGTTCTCGATCTCTATGTCTGGCTGCTGATTGCCGCGGCCATCCTGTCCTGGCTGATCGCGTTCAATGTCGTGAACACGCGCAACCAGTTCGTCTCGGCGGTGGCGGAATTTCTCTATCGGATCACCGAGCCGCTGCTTGCGCCGATCCGCTCCTTCATGCCCAATCTGGGCGGGCTCGATATCTCGCCGATCATCCTGATCCTGATCATCATGTTCATTCAGCGTGTAATCACCTATTACATCTACCCGAGCGTCTTCTGACCGCGTGCGCAAATGGCTGATGCTTGGCGCACCTCCACCCAAGGCATCAGTGTCGCGCTGCGGGTAACCCCGCGCGGCGGACGGGACAATATCGACGGCGTTGAAACGCTTGCCGACGGCCGGTCCGTGGTCAAGGTGCGGGTCCGCGCCATCGCCGACGGCGGCGAGGCCAACCGCGCGGTGACGGAATTGTTGGCCAGCGCACTCGGTGTGCCCAAGGCCAGGGTGCACATCCTGTCGGGTGCGACGTCCCGCCTCAAGCAAGTCGCGGTCGACGGCGATGGCGCGAGGCTCAGCGAGACCTTGCGAGAGCTGACCGCAGCGAAGCCGGAGTAATCGAGGGATTGGCAAGGACATGACCGCCCGGATCATCGATGGAAAGCGCATCGCCACTGAGCTTCGCGCCCGCACGGCCCTTGAGGTTGCGCGGGTGAAGCGCGAGAGCGGGCTGGTGCCGGGCCTTGCGGTGGTATTGGTCGGCGACGATCCGGCAAGCCAGGTCTATGTCCGCAGCAAGCAAAAGCAGACGCAGGAAGCCGGCATGGCCTCGTTCGAGCACGTGTTGCCGGCCGACGTCGCGCAAGCCGAATTGCTTTCGCTGATCGCGCGGCTCAACCGCGATCCGCTGGTGCACGGCATTCTGGTGCAATTGCCGCTGCCCAAATCGCTTCATACCGAAACCGTCATCAACGCCATTGATCCCGCGAAAGACATCGATGGGCTGCATCCGAACAATGCCGGCAGGCTTGCCGGTGGGTTTGCAGCGTTATCGCCCTGCACGCCGCTCGGCTGCATCATCCTGACCAAGAGCGTGCACGCCTCGCTCGAAGGCATGAATGCGATCGTGATCGGCCGCTCCAATCTGGTCGGGCGTCCGCTGTTGCAATTGCTGCTCAACGAGAATGCCACCGTGACCATTGCACATTCGCGCTCGCGAAGCTTGCCGCAATTGTGCGCGCGCGCCGACCTGGTCTATGCGGCCGTGGGAAAGGCCGAGATGGTGCGCGGCGACTGGATCAAGCCGGGCGCGACCGTGATCGATGTCGGCATCAACCGCTTCACCGGCGCCGACGGCAAGACCAGGCTGGTCGGCGATGTCGCCTTTGCCGAGGTCTCGCAAGTGGCCGGCGCGATCACGCCGGTGCCCGGCGGCGTCGGCCAGATGACGGTAGCCTGTCTTCTGGTCAACACGCTGCGCGCGGCCTGCGCGATTCACGGATTGCCGAAGCCTGGGGTGTAGACCCGCAGACGACCACGTGTCCCGGACGCGGTGCAGCGTTCTTCACGCTGCTCCGCAGAGCCGGGACCCATGGGACACGAGTCTCGGGATGGACCCCGGATCTGCAGCGCATCACCATAGCGCGTCGAAGACGCGCGTAAACGCGCTCTTGGTGCTGCGCAGCGTCCGGGGAACGGTGCGCGCTATTTCCCGCTCGCCCGCGCGATGGCTTCGGCGATCAGTTGGTGCGCGTCCTCAGCGTCGCCCCAGCGCAGCACCTTCACCCATTTCCTGGGTTCGAGGTCCTTGTAGTGCTCGAAGAAATGCTGGATCTGCTGCAGTGTGATCTCCGGCAGGTCGCTGTAGGTTTTCACCTTGTCGTAGCGCTGGGTCAGCTTCGAGGCCGGCACGGCGATGATCTTCTCGTCTCCGCCGGCCTCGTCTTCCATCAAGAGCACGCCGACCGGCCGCACGCTCATCACCGCTCCGGGGACGATCGCGCGGGTGTTGGCGACCAGCACGTCGCAAGGGTCGCCGTCATTGGAGAGCGTGTGCGGAATGAAGCCGTAATTGCCGGGGTAGCGCATCGCGGTATAGAGGAACCGGTCGACGACCAGCGTGCCGGCCTCCTTGTCCAACTCATATTTGATCGGCTCGCCGCCGACCGGCACTTCGATGATGACATTGACCTCACGCGGCGGATCGATCCCGATCGAGATGGCGTCAATGCGCATGGATGGCTCCGCAGTAGCGAGATTGGCGCAATCGTCTTACGCGGGCTTGACCCGCGTATCCATCGTACTCTCAAAGATGATGGATTGCCGGGTCATCTAGCGCGAAGACGCGCTTTGCGCTTTTGCCCGGCAATGACAACCCGAATCAGTTGGTCCAGGCGAAGGCGACCTTGTCGAGCGACTTCGGCCCGAATTTCTCCGAGGAGCGCGCCACCATGCGGCCGCCCAGCGCGCGGTAAAATTCCGTCGCGGCATCGTTGTCGGAGAGCGCCCAGATCACCATGCTCTTCAACCCGCTCTGCAGCAGGTCGCGCCGCGCCGCGGTGAACAGCCGGCGGCCGAAGCCCAGGCCCTGAAATTCGGGCCGCAGATAAAGTTCGTAAATTTCGCCTTCGAAATGCAGGCTGCGCGCGCGGTTCCGGCCGTAATTGGCATAACCGGCGACCTTGTCGCCGAACACGAGGACGCTGACTCGGCTGCCCTTGCGGATGGCGCTGTCCCACCATTGCGGGCCGCGGCGGTTGATCAATTTTTCCAGCTCGGCGCCGGGAATGATGCCCTGATAGGCCGAACGCCAGGCCTCGTCATGGGTAGACGCAACCGCCGCCGCGTCCGCAGCTTTGGCCGGTCGAACCTCGATCAGGGTTGTGCTCATGGCCCGATCAAAGCAAGTCGGCGCGCCGTCTTCAAGGTCTATCCTTAATTATCGGTTAACCTGTGGATTTTCTGCATCAGTTTACCTGCCCGGCTGTGCCGAAAATGGACAGACCGATGCCTTTGGGCGCATTTGGCCGGCGGTCGACGGGATTTGGAGGGAATGGGCAGGCCTGCCGAGGGTTTTTTGAGAACAGACTTCACGAAACAATGCTCACGGTTGATTCGCCGTGAGCAGGCTGCTTGCCGAATCGGGAATCCCCGCATCTGTCGCCGCGATGGGTCAGGTTCATGCCGTCATTGAATGTGTTCTTTGTTCTGCTCGTTGCGGTTGCGCTCTCGGCGCCGGCCGCCGTGGCGCAAAGCCGATTCGGTCCGCAGGGCGCGGAGGCTGGGCCAAATCGTGAGCAGCAATGGCTGGTGCCGTCGCCCGATCCGGAGCCGGCGGCGCACGCGATTTTGTTTCGTCCGCCGGGAGACGGGCCATTTCGCCTGGCGCTGATTGCGCATGCCTCGACCCAAAACACCCTGCGTCGGGCGCAAATGCCGCAGCCCGAATACCGCGCGCTGGCATCGTGGCTGGTGGCCCGCGGGTTTGCCGTGCTGGTGCCGGAGCGTCCGGGCCATGGCGCCACCGGCGGCAAATATCTGGAAGACCAGCGCGGCTGCGACGACGCCGACTATTCGCATGCCGGGCGCGCCACCGCCGAGGAGATATCTCTGCCTTTGAATTATCTGCGCGGGCAATCCTTCATCCGCAAGGACGGCGCGGTCGTGATCGGGCACTCGGCCGGCGCCTGGGGTGCGCTCGCGCTCGCCGGCGAGGACCCGGCGGTGGTGGCGGCGATCGTGCTGTTTTCAGCCGGCCGCGGCGGCCGCGCCAATGATTTCCCCAATCAGGTCTGCGCGCCGCATACGCTGATCGCGTCGGCCGGCGAATTCGGCCATGGCGCGCGCGTGCCGGTGACCTGGCTGGTCCCGGCCAATGACAGTTATTTCTGGCCCGACCTGTCGCGCAAACTCGCCGACGCCTTTCGTCGGGCCGGCGGAAGAGTGGACTTCCATGTGCTGGCGGCGTACGGCAGCGAAGGTCACTGGCTGCCGGAAACGGAGGCCGGCGTCAAAATCGCAAGCGCGGAGCTCGATCGCGCACTGAGGACGCCAGGACCCGTCGCCGCCAAGAAACGATGACGGTCAGGATGTGGCCCGACGACGACGTGATCCTCTACGACGGCGTCTGCGTGTTCTGCTCGCGCTGGGTTCGCTTCGTCGCGGCGCGCGACATCAGCAAGCGCTTCCGCTTCACGGCGATCCAGTCGCCTTACGGCACGCGTCTGGCGCAGGCATTCGGCATCGACCCGCAAGACCCCGACACCAATGCCGTGATCCATGGCGGTGTCGCCTTTTTCAAATCCGACGCGGCGCTGATGGTGCTCAGCCATCTACCGGGCTGGGGCTGGGTGCGCGTCTTGCGCGCGGTGCCAAAGCCGCTGCGCGACGCCGTCTACAATCTCGTCGCCCGCAATCGCTACAAGATTTTCGGGAAGTATGAGGAATGTTTTGTGCCGGATGCGGGGTTCAGGGACAGGGTGATGGAGTAGGTGGTCGCTTTGGAGAGTCGTCATTGCGAGCCAACGGGTCGCACGACAGCGCGCCCGATGACAGGCTCCGCGAAGCAATCCATGGCGCCGCAGCGCAGAAACCTGGATTGCTTCCGCCTACGCGCTCATGCGCTTCGGCGGACTCCTATCCTGCGAAGCTCGCGCAGCGAGCGTAGCGGGGTCGTCGCTTTGCTCCTCGCAATGACGGGGCTAACCCTTTGTTTGCGTCGCCATCACCTCCCGTGCCGCCCGTTCCCCGCTGTCCCGCGCACCGTGCGCGGTGGAGAAAAAATTCGGCGAGGTGGCCTCGCCGGCGAAAAACAGACGGCCATCGACGGGGGCGGCGAGCACGGCGCGCATCCCGGCGTGCCCGGGCAGCGCGTGCGAATAGGAGCCGCGCGCGAACGGATCATGGGCCCAGCGCGATTCCGCCAGCGGCTTCAGCCGGCGGCGGAAATCAGAACCGAGCAACGCCACGATCTCGTCGATGCTGTGCGCCGCGATTGCGCCGTCGCCCGCATCTTCGAGGGCTTGCGCAAAGCGTCCGCCGAAAAATCCTTCGATGCAGGGTTGGCCGAACGGACGCAGGTGGTAGGTGCCCATGGCCGTGCGCATGGTGGCGCCGCGCAGATTGCCGTCGACCGGCAGCGCCTCGGGTTCATCCAGCGCCAGCACCACCTTGTCGGCGAGGCCGAGCGGCAGCCCGCGCGCGGCATCCACTTTGGATGGCAGCGCCGGGTAAAAACGAATCGATTCCTCGGCAATAAGATTGGTCGGCACCGTGACGATCGCCTTGTCGGCCGAAAGCGTGCCCTTTGAGGTCTCGATCCGCACGCGCGGGCCGGAATGATCGATCAAAGTGACCTCGGTTCTGAGTGCAACCGTACAACGCGCACCATAGGCCGCGATCAGCGCGCCGTAGCCGCGCCGCACCCGCCAGTTGATGTTGGTGTCCTCATAGGCGTCCATGTCGAGGATAGAGACCCGGTCGAGTTCGCTGCCGTTCACATAGGTCGAAATTGCATCGATCATCGGATTCCAGCGGTTGCCGGGCTCCAGACAAAGATTGGCGGGAGCATCGCGGCCGGTTTTCGCGGCCTGTTCGGCGCGGTCAAAGAAGGCGTCGAGCGCGCGGATGAAATCGTCGCGCTCGGCCTGTGGAAACGCCTTGCCGAAGGCGCGCTCGCGCCAGGGCGGCAGCGCCTTGTTGATCTCGAAATTCAGTTGTTCGGCGATGGGGATGAAGGAATTCTTGTCCGCCGAATGCAGCCAGCCGCAGCCGAGGTCGAAGACGATGTCAGGCGTCTCCATGCCGGTATAGCCGTGGCCGGTCAAAACCGTATGGCCACGCCCGCCCAGTCGGTAGCGCGCCTCGAGCACGATGGTGGAAAGGCCGGAGTTTTCCAACGCCCGCGCCGCGCCAAGACCGGCGGCGCCCGCACCGACAATGGCGACATCGATTTCGGAAGGGAGGGACATGGTTAGGGGGCGAATGGTGAGTAGCGAATAGCGATTTGGCGAATAGCGAGTGGCGAGTAGCGAATGGAACGTTGTTTATATGGCTGGCCTATTTGCTATTCGCTATTCGCTATTCGCCGCTTTGCTTACGCCACCGCCTGCTTGGCTTTTTCCGCGCGCTTGCGGTCGTTGGCGTCGAGGAACTTCTTGCGCAGCCGAATCGATTTGGGCGTGACCTCGACCAGCTCGTCGTCCTCGATATAGGCGAGCGCCTTTTCCAGGGTCATCTTGATCGGCGGCGTCAGGCGCACCGCTTCGTCCTTGGAAGTGGTGCGGATATTGGTGAGCTGCTTGCCCTTGAGCACGTTGATCTCGAGGTCATTGTCGCGGGTGTGCTCGCCGACGATCATGCCCTTGTAGACCTTCCAGCCGGGCTCGATCATCATCGGGCCGCGGTCCTCGAGCTTGAACATCGCATACGCCACGGCCTCGCCCTGGTCGTTGGAGATCAAGACGCCGTTGCGCCGGCCCTGGATTTCGCCCTTGTAGGGCGCATAGCCGTGGAACAGCCGGTTCATGATCGCGGTGCCGCGGGTGTCGGTAAGCAGTTCGCCCTGATATCCGATCAGGCCGCGGGTCGGCGCGTAGAACACCAATCGCAAACGGTGCCCGCCCGAGGGGCGCATCTCGATCATCTCAGCCTTGCGTTCGCTCATCTTCTGCACGACGACGCCGGAATGCTCCTCGTCGACGTCGATCACGACTTCCTCGACCGGCTCCAGCCACTCGGAGGTCGCCTCGTCCTTCTTCAAGACGACGCGCGGCCGCGATACCGAGAGCTCAAAGCCCTCGCGGCGCATGGTCTCGATCAGGATCGCAAGCTGCAATTCGCCGCGGCCCGAGACTTCCATGGAATCCTTGTCGGAGGCTTCGGTGACGCGCAGCGCCACGTTGCCCTCGGCCTCGCGCAGGAGGCGGTCGCGAATCATGCGGCTCGTCACCTTGTCGCCTTCGGTGCCGGCGAGCGGCGAATTATTCACGATGAACGACATCGACACCGTCGGCGGATCGATCGGCTGCGCCTTCAAGGGCGTATCGATAGATGGATCGCAAAAGGTGTCGGCCACCGTGCCCTTGGTGAGGCCGGCAATGGCGACGATGTCGCCGGCTTCGGCCTCCTCGATCGGCGTGCGTTCGATGCCGCGGAAGGCGAGGATTTTTGTCAGCCGGCCCTGCTCGATCAGCTTGCCGCCGGCGCCAAGCACCTTGACCTGCTGGTTCGGCTTGATCGAACCGGAGGTGATGCGGCCGGTGATGATGCGGCCGAGATAGGGATTGGCTTCGAGAATCGTGCCGATCATGCGGAACGGGCCGTCCTCGACCTGCGGCGCCGGTACGTGGCGCAGGATCAGATCGAACAGCGGCTGCATGCCCTTGTCCTTCGGACCCTCGGGCCTTTCCGCCATCCAGCCCTGCTTGGCCGAGCCGTAGAGAATCGGAAAATCGAGCTGCTCTTCGCTGGCATCAAGCGCTGCGAACAGATCGAACACCTCGTTGATCACTTCGGTCGGCCGCGCATCGGAGCGGTCGACCTTGTTGATGACGACGATCGGCTTTAGTCCGACCTTGAGCGCCTTCGACACCACGAATTTGGTTTGCGGTAGCGGGCCCTCGGCGGCATCCACCAGCACCAGCGCGCCGTCCACCATGTTCAGGATGCGCTCGACCTCGCCGCCGAAATCGGCGTGGCCCGGCGTATCGACGATGTTGATGCGGGTGTCCTTCCACTGCACGGAAGCTGCTTTGGCCAGAATGGTAATGCCGCGCTCGCGCTCCAGATCGTTGGAATCCATCGCGCGCTCGACCACCCGCTGGTTCTCGCGGTAAGTGCCGGATTGCTGCAGCAGGCGATCGACCAGCGTGGTCTTGCCGTGGTCGACGTGGGCGATGATGGCGACGTTACGAAGCTTCATGTTGGCTCTATCTGCATCGGACAATAAGGGAGCGCGATCTCACCGGAAAACCGGGACCCACTCTTTACGGATCACGCTCGAAACCTTGGATTTTTAAGGCGCTGGAGCACCCAAAAAGGATGCCCGGCCGAACCGACCGGGCACGCCTTACTCGTTGCGGCGCAATATAGTCAGAAATGGCCGGAAAACAATGCGTTGTTTGCGATTTGGTTAGCCGATTTTGCCCATAAACCTGCTCAATCAGCCGGATAGACGCCGCATAGCGCTTCCTCGAAGTGATTCTTGACGGTTCCGTTATTACACAGGCAGCCCGCGTCTGCTGTGCCTGCGCCGCCCACTACCCCTGCTTCGGATCGAGGGTCGTCGACCACAGCGCCGTGTCGGCGCGATCGCGCAAGGCGACCGTCATTTGCCCGGTCGCGCCCTCGATTTTGACATGACCGAAGAACTGCATGCCGGCGGAGGGCGGCAGATTTGGTCGGTCCGCACCTGCGGCTTTGATGAACCTCACCTCGGGCCCGAAGGTGTTGTCGAGCTCGTTAGGTCCGAACGTTCCCGCGTTCAGCGGGCCGGCGACGAACTCCCAGAACGGGGTGAACTCCTGAAATTGCGCCTTGTCGGGGTTGTAGAAGTGTGCGGCCGCATAGTGCACATCCGCCGTCAACCACACGGTGTTGGCGATGCCTGAGCTCTTGATGAAGCGCAGGAGATCGGCGATCTCAAGCTCGCGGCCGCGGGGCGGGCCATCGCCTTGCGCGAATGCCTCTGAGCCCTTCTTGTTGGCCGCATCGTCATAAACGATCAGGCTGAGCGGCATGTCGGAGGCGATCACCTTCCAGGTGGCGCGCGAATTCAAGAGGCCGCGCTTGAGCCAGAGCAGTTGATCGGGCCCGAGGAAATAGCTGTCGGGGCCGTAGACGGTCTGCAAATTGGGCCCATTGGGACCGCGGTAGCTGCGTTCATCCAGCATGAACACGTCGAGATGCGGGCCATAGCTGAGCGCGCGGTAGACCCGTCCCGGCTCGACGATGCTTTCGCGCATCGGATACATCTCGTGGAAGGCGCGCGCGGCGCGCGCGGCCAACAGATTGATGTCGCGCACCTTGTAGGCGGCGGGAAGCTCTTTCGATGCCGACCAGTTGTTGGTGACTTCGTGATCGTCCCACTGCACGAAGATCGGGACCTCGGCGTTGAAGGCGCGCAGGTTCTCGTCGAGGAAATTGTATCGATGCGCGGCGCGGAATTCCTCCAGTGTCTCGGCGACCTTTGCCTTCTCCGGGATGGTGATGTTTTTCCAAAGCTTGCCGTCGGGTAATCTGACCTCGGGGGAAATGATGCCGTCGGCGTAGATGGTGTCGCCCGAATGCACGAAAAAATCCGGCCCGTGCTTGCGCATGGCGGCAAACGTGACCATGCCGCCATCGTCGGGATTGATCCCCCAGCCTTGTCCGGCGACATCGCCGCCCCAGACGAAGCTGACGTCGCGCCGGTCGCTAGGCGCGGTGCGGAAGCGGCCGGTCACCGGTTCGCCCGAAATATCCGGATGCGAGAGATCGCGGAATCTTACGCGGTAAAAAATTTCCTGTCCGCCGGGCAGGTTCTCGATCAGCATTTTCGCGGTGAAGTCGCTCTCCGGCAGCGCCGCGATCGGCGGCAGCGCTCTCGCATTGTTGAAGGATTCGGTGGTCGCGACCTCGACCAGCATCTGCGAGGGCCGGTCGGCGCGCGCCCAAACGACGCCGCCATCGGCGCTGACGTCGCCGGATTGCACGCCATGGGTCACCATCGGCCGGTCGGCGGCGCGGCTGAGATAGGGCATCGCCGTGGTGCCGAGCGCGCCGGCGGCACCGGAAATAAAGCGGCGGCGGGAAATCCGGCGATGAAATTTGATCATCGTGCAGGCCCTCAAATCCATCGTCTTGCGAGCGGTGGCGCGGACAATGTGACGGCGCGATTGCAGCCGGACGAAGCTTCGCGAGCCGACAGCGAACTTAGAGGGTCGCGGCGGCGCGGAACTGCGCGCTCGCCCTCTGCAGATTTTGCGGCATGTTCATCAAGAGCGCCTTGCGGTCGGCCACCGCGTGATGGAATTGCTCGAGCGCGATGTTGAAGGAGGTCAACGCCCCTTCCTCGATGGCGCCGTGTTCGAAGCAATGCAGCGTATCGCGCAGTATCTCGTCCGCCTCCGCCTGCAGGCGGTCGAGTTCCTCGGCCGAATCGCTGCGGCGGGCAGTTGCGATCATTTCCAGGAGCCGTTCGCGAAGCGAGGAGTTGTTGCTGCGTTCGTCCTTCTTCAGATAGCCGGCAAACCAGGCGCCGATGGAGCCCATGGCGGACAGCGCCATCAGCCCCCACCAGATGAAATCGCTGTAGCGATCAAGGAAGGTCTTTTCCTCGCCATCGACAAAGGCTGCGGCGCCCGGGTGAACCGGAATAAACGCAGCCTTGTCGGTATCCGGCGTTTCGATTTTCGCAGCGAGCGGGAATTCCGCCATCACCGTCCGGCGAATCGCGAATAGTTGCCGCGTGAAGGCGGCGATCGTGGGTTCCGAGAGATCCTTGCGCGCGACAATGTGGTGGGCGAAGCTGATCGTCTTGACTTCCTCTTCGGGGCGGTCGGGCGCGCCGCCAAAGGCGCCGGCAGGAATTTCGGAAGCCTCGTACATCGGGTGATTTTGTGCGATCGCCTCCGCCGAATCGATCGCGAGGAAGGTGGGCGAATGGCCCTCGTGCGTCGAGGCCGCGATCGCTTCCGTCGTAATCCTGCTGTTGACGGGACCTGCGGCGAGATAGGCGTCCGCCCTCTGGCTATGGATCGCCTCGGCGGCCTCGCTGGTTGAAAGTTGGACGACCTCGACCTTGTTCGGGTCGACGCCGTATTGATTCAGGATCACCTTGAGCAGGTCGACATTGGCCTGGGTGCGGCCGATAACGCCGACGCGGCGCCCCGATAGCTGGCTGATCTTGGTGATTTTCGGACCGGCCTTCTTGCCGGTCTTCTTGCCCTTCATGGCCGGCGGCACCCACAACACCGCGACGTTCTTTCGCAGCGTCGCCACGGCTTGAGCATTTTTCGGCACATTGAGGTCACCGCGGATGATGGCGAGATCGGCCCGCCCATCCGCAAGCGCCTGGGCGCTGGCGGTGGCGCCGTCGGTTTGAAGAATCGGCCGCAAATGGATTTGGCTATGGGCCTGGGCAAAGCCCTGGGCCAATGCCTGAACCACCCGGAGATCGTCGCTGTTGGCGGGTCCGACCGCGATGCGCAAGGCTACCGGCCTCGCCGCGAAATAATAGCCGCCCGCCAGCGTGCCGATGATGGCAAGGGTTGCCGCCAGTACGACGAACGTCATGCTCCGCTGCGTCGAGCGGGGAGGCGGCGGCACCCTCGGCGGCTCGGTCAGGCTCGGCGCCCCCGCGAGGTCAATTCCGCTGGTCATCGATCGGGAAAACAGCCGGTTCAGGTCCAATTTGGTCTGCCAAATGTGGTTGGGTGGCTCTTCTAGCAAATTTCAGGCCGCCGGATAATGACAACGGCGTCATGGTTAGCGGCCGGCTTTCGAGGTTCCATTTGGGCCGGATTTCTGCCGTCCGGCGTGGATCATACAGCTAGCGTTCGATGTTAAGATAGGTTTCCCGGTCAAACAGGAGGGAATTGTGGCGGAGCGGTTGTCGGTGGAGGCGCGAAAATCGGCCCTGAAGGGCCTGTCCGGTTGGAACGAGGTCGCAGGCAGGGAGGCGATCGCGCGAACTTTCGCGTTCAGGGATTTCAACGAGGCGTTTGGGTTCATGTGTCGCGCCGCGCTGGTGGCCGAAAAGAACGACCATCACCCGGAATGGCGCAACGTCTACAAGACAGTGGAGGTGGTTCTGGCGACCCACGACGCCGGCGGCGTCACCGCGCGCGACATCGAGCTTGCCAAGGCCATGAACGCAATCGCGGCGCAACTCGGGGTAGCCTGATCCGGCGCGTTCCTCTCTCATCTTGCAGGTGTGAAGCGAGATACCCAGCTTAAGAGCGTATCCGAAAGAAACGTGCTTCCGCGGCGAAAGGGCCGCGAGGGTCCAGGGGAGCCAGGCAATGATATCGGAACACACGGTCGGTTTTGAGCCGGCCGACGAGCTGGCGAAGGACCGCGAAAGCGTGCGTCGACGCTTCTGGGTCAAATTCAAGCGGGTCGTGGCGCAGCTACCCTTCGCGGAGGACCTGCTCAGCGCCTATTATTGCGCGTTCGACAAGGAGACGCCTCGCCACGTCCAGGCTGCGTTGTTGGGGGCGATCGCCTACTTCATCCTGCCGTTCGACTTCATTCCGGACATGCTGCCGGTGCTCGGCTATACCGACGATGCCGCCGTGCTCGCCACCGCGATCCGGATGGTTGCGGCCCATATCAAGCCTGAGCATCGCGACGCCGCCCGTGCCGCGCTGAAGCGGGTCAGCGAGCCAAAGATCTGATCGCCGCCGTGCTGAAGCCGACCGACAAACACGAATCCCATCCGGTCATTCGCTGGCTGATGACCGAGGCGCGCAAGCGAACCGATCCGTGCGAATTCCTGGAGGCCTTTGCCGGCGAGTTGCGCGCGGCTGGCGTCGATGTCTCGCGCGTTTCGACCGGCGTCCCGATCCTGCACCCGCAGATTTTTTCCTTCAGCGGCCTGTGGCAGCTCGGCAAGGGCACGACCGAACGTTTTTTCCGTTCGACGCCGCAGGATTTCGCCACGATGTCCAACAGCCCGATCCGGATCGCCTATGACGGCGGCGGTCCGGTCCGTTGCGACCTCACCGCGCCGCCCCAGCAAGGCGAATTCGCCATTCTCGCCGATCTGCGCCGCGATGGTCATACCGACTACATCGTCTATTCGGTTCCGTTCGCCGACGGCAGCCACAAGGCGCTCTCGTTTGCCACCAGCCGCCGCGACGGATTTGACCGCGACGAGCTCGCACTGTTCGAGGCCGCTATCCCTGCCGTGGCGTTCAATCTCGAAGTGCAGGCGTGGCGGCGCACCGCGCGTACTTTGCTCGATACTTACATCGGCCGGCAATCCGGAGGTCGGGTGCTCGAGGGCCAAATCCGACGCGGCACCGGCGAGACCATCCGCGCGGTGATCTGGCTCTGCGATTTGAGGGGCTTCACCAATCTCTCCGAGACGCTGCCGCGCGACGCGCTGATCGACCTGCTCAACAGCTATTTCGGCCCGATGTGCGACGCCGTCGCGGCGCAGGGTGGAGAGATTCTGAAGTTCATTGGCGATGCGATGCTGGCGATTTTCCCGATTCGCGATGACGCCGGACAAATCTGCGGCGCAGCGCTCCGTGCTGCCGAGCTCGCGGAGGCGGCGCTTGCGAAGGAAAATCGGAGGCGCAAGGAGTTGGGCCTGCCGCAGATCGACTACGGCCTGGCCCTGCATGTCGGCGACGTCATGTACGGCAATATCGGCAGCGATACCCGGCTCGATTTCACCGTCATCGGGCCTGCGGTAAATCTCACGGCGCGCATCGAGTCGCTGTGCCGGCGACTTGGCCGGCCGCTGCTGCTGTCGTCGGACTTCGCCGCAGCCTGCGGCATTTCCGCCGATTCCGTCGGCCGGTTTTCGCTCAAGGGCGTCGCCGCCGATCAGGAAATTTTCGTGCCGGCCAAGAAGAGTTGACGAGATCGGTTGACCGAACAAGCGAAAGCCGGGGTATTTGGATCACCCCGGCTCCAGGCCCTCCAGCCCATTTGGCCTATCGCTGTTGGCTTATCGCTGTCTGGGGCTCGCCTGAGCCTGCGCCCGGGCATTCTGCTCGGCCTCCCAGGCCTTGAACTGCTTGAACAGCGCTTCCTTGTCGACATCGGCGGGCAACCTCCCTGACGCCGAGCTCTGCTTCAGGAATTCGTCGAAGCGGCTCCGTGCGACCGGCTCGATGCCGTGCTGTTCAAGCCATTGCTGCGCGAAGGGGAAGCGATTCCAGCCCGCCAGCGGCGCCGACAGCGAAACTTCCTTCCATTTCGGATGGAAGGGTGGATTCTGGAGCTGCGGAAATTTGGTGAAGAAGGCGTCGACGAACAGAGAGAGCTTGCGGTAACGGTCGCTGTTGGGCGCCCAATTATAGGCCGCAAGCACCGCAGGCACTGCGATCGTATCGACCTTCTCGCCCTCGGCGATCAGGTTCGGATAGTCCTTCGAGGTCAACGTCGCCGGCAGATAGTCGCCCTGCAGCGGCTTGGAGTAGTCGACCGACACCAGGTGGAATCGGTCATCCTTGAAGGTAGAGACGGATTTATAGGGCTTGCCGCCGCAAACGATCACGGCATCGATCTCGCCTTTCTTCAACTTTTCCATGGCGATCCGTTGCTCGATATAGACGACGTTCGGCTTCATTCCGAGCCGTTCGAACATGGTCAGCGCCGTCACGAAGGTGCCGCCGTTGGGAAGATCGACACTGATTGTCTTGCCGTCGAGGTCCTTCAGATTCTGGACCGACTTCGACGCCATGACATGCACTTCTTCGTTGTAGAGCTTGGTCACATAGGTGAATTGCTTCTTGATGTCCTTGGCGAAGCCTTTTCGCTCGAGATAGTCGAGCGTGTCGGCTCGCACGATCCCGAGATCGACGCCCTGTAGGAACAGGATGTCGGCCACGCTCTGCACCGAGCCGCGCCCGACGATGGAAAGTACGCGCAACTTGTTTCCATCGTCGAGCACGGATGCGAGGTCGGCGCCGAACTGAACATAGGTCCCGCCGATGGTGCCGGAGATCAACCCTACGGTGTTGGCGTTCAGCGCCTGCTTGGTGGCGGCCGAGCCGAATTGAAAGATCGCCTTGAGGCTGTCGCTGACCTTGGCCGGGTCGTACACGCCTTCTTCAGCCCTGGCTGCGAAGCCGCAAGCCATCGTCATGGCAACGAGTGCCAATCCAAGTAAACGTCGCATTTTTGCTGGTCCTCGGTTGAATAATTTACTGCAATTGAGCTAGCCGCCGCTGTGCATCCGCCGAGCCAAGTTGGGCAGCGCGCTCATACCAGCTACGCGCCAGCGCTGGATCGGTATTGATGTTGCGCATGTCCTGCGTTCCCATGACCGCGGGATCGTAGGTCTGCGCAAGCATCAGCGCCGCATTCGCCTCCTGCGCCTCCGCGGCCCGTTCGAGCAACAGGCGGGCGGGCGAAATATCGCCCGCTGCAAGCAGCGCCTTGGCGCGCGTCATCAGCGTGGCGAGTTCGTCGGCGCCGAGTACTCTGACCGGCGCAGCCGCTACCGGCGGCGCCGGCGCTACTGGCGGCGCAGCGGCCACCACTGGAGCAGCGGCCACCACTGGAGCAACCGCGGCAACGGCGGCCATTGGCGTTACGGCTGCCATCTGCGCCGGGGGTTCTGCGGGAGGCACGCCCTGACGCGCTGTTCTCAGGGCAACGGCAATCTCGTCCCGTGACGGCGGCTGAGTAGCAGCAGGCGAGGCGGCGCGGGCAGTCGCGGTCGGTTGAGCCGGCGGCGGCGGGAACGAAGGAGCCAATCGAACGTCCGAGATGCCGATCAGCGAAGCGGTTGCGTTCGCAAAAACCGTGAAAGGATTCTTCACCGCCACGGCCACGAAGCCGGCAACCGTTGCCGCCATCGCCAGCGCAGCGGTCTTCAGCAGCCGCGACGATCCACTTTTCCGCGCGCTCCCGAACTTCGGCGTTCGAGACGCCCCCTCGGCACCCGACAGGAACAGAGGAACGGAATCATCGGGAAGGAATTCGTCCCGCGTCGCGACCGATCGGCCGGAGTTGTAAGGCCTCAGTTGCGATCCGAATTCATCGAGGTCGACTGGATCGGCAAACTGTTCGTCGTATGAAGCGTATCGCGATTCATACGGATCATCCTGTGAACTGTACCTCGGGTCACGCGCCATGGTGATGCCTCCCGCTACTAACGCAACATCGGGCATACCGGCTTCAGGTTCTTGATATTCTTGGCAGCCAATCGCCCGCTACTTAGCTCGTAACTCGCATTTTGAATCCGTCCAAAAAGCGACAATCACCGGCTCGATTTGGGAGATTCTTTGATATCATTGAGGCATGCCGGAACATTGCGCCCGCGGGCCCGGCCGAATGACGACCTAGTCAAATGATACGTGACCTAAAACGGCACACATGCCATCCCTTGTTGAGGCGTCTTGCCGGTTAGGGATGCAAGATGACCTTGCCCATCGCCTTGCGGCCTGCAAGTACCTTCAACGCGTCGGCGGTTTGCGCCAGTGGAAAAGCGCGATCGACATGCGAGGAGATCTTGCCCTCAGCGGTCCACTTCACGAGTTTTTCGAGGTTAGCGCGGTTCTTGTCCGGATTGATCCGCGCCCACGCGCCCCAGAACACGCCGCGAATGTCGCAGCCCTTCAATAGTGCCAGATTGAGCGGCATCTTCGGAATGTCGCCGGCGGCAAATCCGATCACGAGAAAACGGCCCTCCCAGGCGATCGAACGCAGCGCGGCCTCGGCATAGCTGCCGCCGACCGGATCGAAAACAATGTCGACGCCCTTGCCGCCGGTGAGCCGGCGCAGGCCTTCCTTGAGATCCTCCTTGGCGTAGTTCAGGCCGAGCTCGGCGCCGTGCGCCTTGGCGAATTCAAGCTTTTCATCCGACGATGCGCAGGCAATGACCTTCAATCCGAGATGCTTGCCGAGTTCGCAGGCGGCCAAACCGGTGCCGCCGGCCGCGCCCAATACTGCCATGGTTTCGCCGGGTTTCAGACCGGCGCGATCTTCCAGCGCATGCAGCGCGGTGCCGTAGATAATGATGATGCCGGCGGCGCGGTCGAAATCAAGATTGTCGGGGATCCTGACAATGGCATTGGCCGGTAGCGCGATCTTTTCCCGCGCGCCGTTGTGGCCGCAGGAAGCCATCACGCGGTCGCCGGTCTTGAGACCGGTGACGCCTGCGCCGACGCTCTCGATCACGCCTGCGACTTCCGCCGCCGGTGAAAACGGGAAGGGCGGCTTGATCTGGTATTTGCCCTGGATCATCAGGAGGTCGAAGAAATTCAGCGCCGCGGCCTTGATCGCGATCACGGCCTCGCCGGGCCCGGCCACCGGATCGGGTATCTCCGTCAGTACCAGATCGTCGGGGCCGCAATATTGCGAGCAGAGAATGGCTTTCATGGGCTTCACCTGAGTTTCGGAGGCACCGGCAACGCGATATGCTTCATGCCGGATTTGAAGCCGGACGACAATTGGATTTAACGACTTTGTCATGCTGTCATTGCGAGCCAACGGGTCGCGCGAATGCGCGCCCGATGACAGGCTCCGCGAGGCAATCCATAGCGCAACGAACCGAGGAATGGATTGCTTCGTCGCTTCTGCTCCTCGCAATGATGTATGGACAGCGGGGAATATGACCATGTTCGAAAAAGGCCTGCTGTCGGGAAAACGCATTTTGGTCACCGGGGGCGGCTCCGGGCTTGGCGCCGCGATGGGGCGCCGCTTCGTCGAGCTTGGCGCCGAACTGATCATCTGCGGCCGAAGGCTTGAGGTGCTGGAGGCGACAGCGGCTGCCATACACGGCGAATTCGGCGGCAAGATCGACGCGATCCGGTGCGATATTCGCGACGGCGCCACCGTCGAGGCTATGATGGACGCAATCTGGCGCGACGCGGCCCTCGACATTCTCGTCAACAACGCGGGCGCGACCTTCATCGCCCAGAGCGAGCGATTGTCGTTTCGCGCGGCGGACGCGATCCTCAGCCCCACGCTGCATGGCACGATGTATTGCACGCTTGCGGCGGGCAAGCGCTGGATCGAGACCGGGCACAGGGGCGTGGTGCTCAGTATCCTCTCGACCTCAACCATTACCGGGCGCGCCTTCACGGTGCCGTCGGCGATGGCGAAGTCGGCCGTGCTGGCCATGACCAAGAGTCTCGCGGTTGAGTGGGGGCCGAAGGGCATCCGAACGGTGGCTATCGCGCCCGGCGCGTTTCCGACCGCGGGCGCCACGGACCAGCTTCGCCCCGAAGGCCGCGACCAGAATTGGGCATCGCGAAATCCGCTTCAGCGGGTTGGCTCACACCGTGAGCTTGCCGATCTCGCAAGCTTCCTGATTTCGGATTCCGCCGGCTACATCAACGGCGAGATGGTGGTGCAGGACGGTGGCGCGCATTTGCGCGGTTCCGGCGCCGAGGACTTGCTGGCATGGACCGAGGCGCAGTGGGAGAAGCAGCGGATGACGCGGTCGAAGGACCGATCATGAACGGCACGCTTAAGGCGGAGGCGGTCCCGGACGGTGCTGCGACTGTCTTCCCAATCAGGCGTTTACCAGCTATCCATCGGTTTCGTGACAAGCGGTATCGGGCCATCTTCCAGTCACAATGATGAGGGACCAGATTTGGCGATGTCCGTGCAGCGAATGCTGACAGCGATGATGGCGGGTGCGCTGGTGTGCGGGGTTTCCGGCCTCGCGCAAGCGCAGAGTGTGTCGTCGAAAGGTGCGGCCAAGTCAGCGGCGGCTAGGGCCGAACCTGCCACCGCGGCGGGCGGTACCGAGCCCACGCTGATCGGCCAGTTCGGCACCTGGGGCGTCTATATGGCAACCCCGAACGGGAAGAAGGTGTGCTTCGCGCTGGCAAAGCCTTCATCGTCAAAAACCAACCCGCCGAATCGTCCGCGCGACCCGGCCTATGCGTTCGTCTCGACGCGGCCGGCCGAGAAGGTCGTCAACGAAGTCTCGGTCATGATCGGCTATACGCTGAAGCCGGGCTCGGAATCGACGCTTGAGGTCGGCGGCGCGTCCTACGCGATGTATACCCAGGGCGACGGCCTCTGGATCAAGAACGCCGCCGAGGAGGAGCGGATGGTCGATGCCATGCGCAAGGCCGCCGACGTCACCGTCAAGGGTGTGTCGGCAAAGGGCACCGAGACCACCGACGTGTTCTCGCTGAAGGGACTTTCCCAGGCGCTCGACCGGCTGGCGCAGGACTGCAGGCGCTAGGTATTCAACCCCACGACTGCCGCATTTGCGACCTTTCCAGAGGGGCGTGAAAAGCCTATCTGATGTGCCATGACCGAGACCCCGGCTACCCCTTCAAGGCAGACCAACGACGGCGCCCGTGCGCCGCTGGAAAAGGTTGCGCTTGAATCCTATGTGCCGCCGGCCAAGCCGTCGCTGGTGGGCCTGTCGCGCGCCGAAATCGCCGACAAGCTCGGCGCCATTGGCGTCGCGCCCGCGCAGCGGAAGATGCGCGTGCAGCAGCTCTGGCATTGGATCTACGTCCGCGGCGCGCAACAGTTTGCGGAGATGACGAGCATTTCCAGGGAAATGCGCGGTCAGCTCGAAGCGCATTTCACGGTGGCGCGCCCGGAAGTGGCCGCCGAGCAGATTTCCAACGACGGCACCCGCAAATGGCTGTTGCGCCTTCAAAGCGGCGACAAGCTTGAAAAGGCGCATGAAGTCGAGTGCGTCTATATTCCGGAAACCGACCGCGGCACGCTGTGCGTTTCGTCGCAAGTCGGCTGCACGCTGAACTGCTCGTTCTGCCACACCGGCACACAGCGGCTGGTGCGCAACCTGACCGCGGGCGAAATCGTCGGCCAGATCATGGTGGCGCGTGACCGCCTCAATGACTGGGCCGACCGCGACACGCCGAACGGCGGCCGCCTCATCACCAATGTGGTGATGATGGGTATGGGCGAACCCCTGTATAATTTCGATGCGGTGCGCGATGCGCTCCTGATCGTCTCGGACAATGAAGGCGTCGGCATTTCGCGCCGACGCGTCACGCTGTCGACTTCGGGCGTTGTGCCCAATATCGTCCGCACCGGCGAGGAGATCGGCGTCATGCTCGCGATTTCGCTGCATGCGGTGCGCGACGAACTGCGCAACGAGCTGGTGCCGTTGAACCGCAAATATCCGATTGCCGAGCTCCTGCAGGCCTGCCGCGATTATCCCGGCTCCTCCAATGCGCGGCGCATCACCTTTGAATATGTGATGCTCAAGGGCGTCAACGATTCGCTCGATGACGCCAAGCTCTTGGTCAAGCTGTTGAAGGGAATTCCGGCCAAGATCAATCTCATTCCGTTCAATCCGTGGCCGGGCACCTCTTACGAATGTTCGGACTGGAACCAGATCGAAAAATTCTCCGAATATATCTTCAACGCCGGTTACTCCTCGCCGGTGCGCACGCCGCGCGGCCGCGATATCCTGGCCGCCTGCGGGCAATTGAAATCGGAAACCGAGAAATTGTCGGCCCGCGAGCGGCAGGCGCTGCGCGCGATGGCGATGACGGATTGAAAGTTATGATGAGAGGTCTCGCTTTCTTCGTCATTGCGAGGAGCGTAAGCGACGAAGCGATCCAGACTTCGTCATTCCGGGATGGTGGGTTAGCGCCAGACCCGGAATCTCGAGATTCTCCGATGTGCAATTGCACATCAGGGTTCGATGCGTCGCGTCGCCCCGGAATGACGGCAATAGTACCATGGCACTGATCGGCCGGTTGTTCGTCATTCTGTTCGCCTTCTTCGCCGCGTGCCTGGTGGCGGGGATGATCGTTGTGGGCGCGATCATGTTTCCGGAATTCAGCGACCTCGGCGCCGGGCCGGTCGATCCGGGCGCGTTGGATATTCTGCTCGGCTTCGGCTTCATCTTCGTCAGCGGCTTTGCGCTGATGCCCGCGATAATCGTGGTCTTGATCACGGAAGCCTTTAATATCCGCGGCGCGCTGACCTATGCGGTCGGCGGCGGCCTCGTCGGGCTTGCGTGTTATCTCGGCCTAGTCCCCTTCGATACCGAGACGCTTCGCTTCGAGGGCATCGTGCGGCGCCATCTCGAAATCATGACCGGGGCCGGGATAGTTGCCGGCGTGGTGTACTGGATGATCGCCGGCCGCAATGCCGGTGCCTGGCGGGAGCCGACGCCCCCGCTTCGGCCGCCGCCGCCGTTGCCATCACAGACACCTTCGCCGCCCGCGCTATGACGGGGGGTTTTCATGGCGGCGCTGCTCGGCTAAACCCCGCGCCATGAATCGGACCGGATTGATCGTCGCGCTCGCGCTGGCGCTTGCCGTCGGATTGCTGTTTGGGATCTATCCCGAACTCGATCTGAAGCTTGCCGCGTGGTTCTACGATGCGCCGAGCAAGACCTTTCCCCTCAAGCTCAACGTCTGGGCGGCGGTGGTACGTAACGGCGCGATGTGGATCGCGTGGGGCCTGGCGCTGCCGGCCATCGTTTCGTTGCTCGTAAAACTGGCGCGGCCGGACCGGCCGCTCTTGATGTCGGGGCGCGCGATCATCTTCCTGCTCACCACGTTGCTCCTTTCCGCGGGAGTTCTCACCAACCTCACCTTCAAGAGCTATTGGGGCCGGCCGCGCCCGGCGGTGGTGACCCAGTTCAACGGCGATCAGTCGTTCGTGCCGTGGTGGGACCCGCGCGGAAGCTGCGGACGAAACTGCTCGTTCTTCTCCGGCGAAGGCGCGACTGCGTTCTGGACCTATGCGCCCGCGGCGCTGACGCCGCCGGCGTGGCGTCCGCTGGCCTACGCCGCTGCGACCCTGTTTGGGGTAATAACCAGCCTGCTCAGGATGGCATTCGGCGGGCACTTCTTTACCGACGTTGCCGCCGCCGGGTTGGTAACTTTTCTGGTGATCTGGCTGGTCCATGGCTACATCTACGGCTGGCCGTCGACCCGCCTCACCGACGCCGGCGTCGACGCCGCGCTGACGCGGCTGGGCGCTCGTTTCCGCAAACCGGGACAATCCGACTCCGGCGGTTCGAGCACCATCCGCCATTAAATGCGTGCCGACGGCCGCGAAATTTGATATTCGCGCACTCAATTCGCAACAAACATCAGTATTTACGACCGATTGGAAACTCCATGAGTACGATCTTGAAAGGCCTGCCCAAAGGGGAGAAGGTCGGCATTGCTTTCTCGGGCGGCCTCGACACCAGCGCGGCGCTGTTGTGGATGAAGCAAAAAGGCGCCCGCGTCTTTGCCTATACCGCTAATCTCGGCCAACCTGACGAGGCCGACTACGACGAGATTCCGCGCAAAGCGCTGGACTTCGGCGCCGAAGCGGCCCGACTCGTCGATTGCCGGACGCAATTGGTTCACGAAGGTATCGCCGCCATCCAATCCGGCGCCTTTCACATCTCGACCGCCGGCGTCACCTACTTCAACACCACGCCCCTCGGCCGTGCCGTAACCGGCACGATGCTGGTGTCGGCCATGAACGCGGACGGCGTCAACATCTGGGGCGATGGTTCCACCTTCAAGGGCAACGATATCGAGCGGTTCTACCGCTACGGCCTGCTGACCAATCCGAGTTTGAGGATTTACAAGCCCTGGCTCGACCAGCAGTTCATCGACGAGCTGGGCGGCCGCGCGGAAATGTCGGCGTACCTCGCCGCCAATGGCTTCGAGTACAAGATGAACGCCGAAAAGGCCTACTCGACCGACAGCAATATCCTCGGCGCGACCCACGAGGCCAAGGATCTCGAGCGCCTGGACAGCGGTATCAAGATCGTCAGTCCCATCATGGGTGTGCCGTTTTGGCGCGACGACTGTGTTGTCAAGGCCGAAACGGTTGCCGTGCGCTTTGTCGAGGGTCAGCCTGTCGCGCTGAATGGCCAGACGTTTGCCGATCCGGTCGCGCTATTCCTCGAGGCCAACGCCATCGGCGGCCGGCACGGCCTCGGCATGAGCGATCAGATCGAGAACCGGATCATCGAGGCAAAGAGCCGCGGCATCTACGAGGCCCCCGGCATGGCGTTGCTGTACCTCGCCTATGAACGCCTGATTACCGGCATCCACAACGAAGACACCATCGAGCAATACCGGATCAGCGGCCTGCGCCTTGGCCGGTTGCTCTACCAGGGGCGGTGGTTCGATTCTCAAGCCCTCATGCTGCGGGAAACGGCGCAGCGTTGGGTGGCCCGCGCCATTTCGGGCGAGGTGACGATTGAACTGCGCCGCGGCAACGACTACTCGATCTTGAATACCGAGAGCCCCAGCCTGACCTATCGGCCCGAGCGGCTGAGCATGGAGAAAGTGGGCGATGCGGCGTTCACGCCGGCGGACCGCATCGGCCAGTTGACAATGCGCAATCTCGACATTGCCGATACCCGCGACAAGCTTGATCTCTACGCCGAGACCGGCTTGCTGTCGATCGGCGAAGGCGCCCACATCTTCAGGCTCGATAGCGACAAGAGCTGAACTGTACGGGCAAATCGTGCAGAACTAAAATATGGCCGGGATTGCTCCCGGCCATTTTCATTTGCTGAATGGCTGCCTCTACCGCGGCGGGGCGATACCGGGGGGCGGAGGCGGCAGCGAAGCCACGCCGCCGTTGAGCAATGGCGTGATGCGGCGGATGGTGACGCGCCGGTTGATGCGGCTCGGCCCGTCGGTCTGCTCCTTCAGATATTGCGAACCGTAGCCCTGCGAGGTCAGGTTTTCCGCCGGCACGGCGAACTGCTGGGTCAGCAATTCGGCCGCGGCTTCGGCGCGCCGGTCCGACAGCGAGAGGTTGTCGACGGGATTGCCGACCGCGTCGGTGTGACCCTCGATCAGGAACACCTCGCGCGGGTTGCGCGCGATCGCCCGGTTCAGTCCATCCGCGATCGCTTGCAGCCGCGCCGCCTGATCGGGTGGAATTTCCCACGATCCGGTCTCGAAGTTGATGGTGTTGACATCGATGCTCGGCATCAACATGCGCACCGACGGGCTGTAGCGGATTTCGTCGAGCGAATATCGCCGCTCGATCCGGTCTACCGGCGGGGCCTCCATCGTATCGTAGATCAGGTCGGGTGGTGCCTGGTCGGCGTCCACGATGTAGCGGTCGTAGGGAATCCGGATCACCGGCATCGGCAGGTCGACATAGAAGCCGCCGGCATCGCGAGGATCGCGGAAGCTGTCGTCGATCAGGATGATTTCGCGGCCATCGCGATCCCTGCGAATCCGGCGCAGCAATTGTCCGTCGCGGCCGACCACCGTGATGATCTGCGACCCGTCGGGACGAATCACGATGGTGCGGTTCTCGCCGCCGACCTGCTCGGTCCGGATATCGCGTGCGCCGTAGCGGAAGCGGTCCTCTTCGTTGTGACGAATGAAGGAGTGTCCGCTCGGATCGACCACGATGACGTGGCCGGGCTCGGTGAACACCCTCCGGCCACCCTGATCGCTTTCCTGCCGTTGGCCGCGGAAATCGTCCAGGCGGCGCGGCCCTTGCGGCGCCGCACCCGGGGCAATCGGGGTCATGGCTTGCGCTGGCGCTGGGGGTGCGGGGATCGGCGCGGCCACCGTGGGCGGTGGACGGCGCACGAGCGGCGCAGCTCCGGGCGGGAGTGCGGTCTGCCCGCCGGGCGTGCCTGGAGTGGCCTTAGGCGCGGGAGTTGGCGCCGGCGGCATGCGCTCGCGCTCTTGCTGCTGAATCGCAGGTCCGGCCGGTGGTTTTGGTCCGGCCGGCGGCGTTGCGCCGGCGGGTGGCGGAGGTGGTGGCGGAGGCGGCGGCGGCTTCGCGCGTTCCCGCTCCATTTCCCGTTCGCGCTCCTGCTGCATGGAAGGCGCTGGCGGGGCCTTTGGCGCAGCCGGAGGCGGGGGCGCGGCGGCAGGCGGGGGAGGCGGGGTGGGGTGCGCCGGCGGAGGCGGCGGGGTGGGGTGTGCCGGCGGTGGCGGCGCATGCGGTGGCGCGGCGGCAGGCGGCGGCGCAGGGTGTGGCGGCGCAGGGTGTGGCGGCGGCGGCGGAGCGGGCCGCGGAGGTGACGGTGGAGGGACAGGGCGCGCCGGTGGCGCTGCCTTCGGTTGTTCCGTGGGAGGATGCCTCGGCTTCCCGTCGGGACCGAGTTCCTCCTTGGCCTGCGCCACGACGATCGGCGCGGGCTGTGTATGCGATGGAGCGGCGGCCAATTGCATGGCCGTAAGAGCTGTCGTGGCAAGCAGTGCTAGTCGTGTTTTTGTCATGATGATCTGGGTCCCCAGGGCAATTCTCTGCAATTCTTGGCAAGGTCCGCCAACACGCCGGCGATCAACAAACAAGCGTTGGGCTGGATTGTGGCGGCTTTCAAACGAGAATCTGGATTTATTTCCAGCGCCGCCGGGTCCGGATGCGCCTTCGTTCACGACACGTTCAGCCGGCTATTTCAAATCGGGGTTTTGCAATCCCCCCTTTCGGTCATTTTCCTCCTGTTCCCTGGCGGCTTCTTGCGCGCGCCAGCATCATGTTGCTGCGGCTCCTGCCGGCCTCCTCATAGCCGCGGGAACGCATGTCTGCGATGCAATCCTCCAGCCATTCGTTCCGCGACAAATGTTCGATGACGACCGCGCGCGGCCAAAGGCTCTTCGGCGTATCCCGGAAGAAGCCGGTCAGAACGCGATCCTCGAATCCCTCGACGTCGATCTTCAGCGCATCGACATGGTCGGCGCCGGCCTCAGTGAGAATGCGTTGCAGCCGCAGCGACGGCACCTTGATGGCGTTGCCGCTCCCCCCGCCAGACACGATGTGGCTGGCCCCGAGATTGTCGCCGTCGGTCTCGATCATCAATTCGCCGTCGGAAGGGCCTGCGGCGGCGGCCACGAGGTGAACCTGCGTGAAGCCGGAGGCCCTACGGTTGAATGCCAGCCTTGCGTGGGTGACGGGATGCGGCTCGATCGCGATCACCTTTCCGGAAGTGCCGACATGCCGTGCGAGCACCAGCGCATAGGTTCCGACATTGGCGCCGACATCGACAAACACGCCGCCGGTTGGCAGATTTGCCCGCAAGAATTCCAGTTCCTCGATATTGTAGTCGGGATTGAAAAGCGCGCCGCGCTCGGTGGCGCTGGCCTGATGATAGAAGCGGAACGACGCGCCCTGGTAGTGCACGTCAACGGGGCCTGCGCGCAGCCGATTGATTAACCGTGACAGCATCGGGCGGAACGCGCCGCGCTTGAGCCGCGAGCGGTGGGCCGCCGCGATGATCGCCGCCTGCGCCCGCGTCGGCGCGAACGCCCCGAAGGGCGGCGAGGCGGGATCGTTGGCCGGCGCCATGCCGGGTGGCAGCGTTGAAGAGATCACAGATGGGTTCGCGAGAGGAAATGCCGCGCCTTCATAGCCGATTTCCGGCGGTCGCTCCAAGGACAGGCGCGATGATTGGCGCAGCGCTTTCTGCCCTCGGCAACAATCTTACGATCTCATCCGCAGACGCCGCGCGCAAATGGCCCCGTTGGAGCCGAAAGCCCCCGATCTGGCCCCGGTTCCGTTGGAGTCCTCGGTGAGAACCTGAGTGACGCTGCCGGTCGGCGACACGATCACGTTGATCTTGCAATAGGGCGAGAAACCCGGGGAGACAGCGCCGGGGTTGTATCCGTCTCCGTAAAGACCTCCGTCAGCTGTTTGAGATGGCTGATCGGACGCATCCGGTCCGGCGGCAAGCTCCCAGACATAGGAACTCAGATCGCCCTCCATTCTGGTGGCCTTGGTCGGCTGTCCGAACCGGGCGATGAGCGTGTCCACATTTTGGCCAATAAATTGATCGCCAGGTCGGCTAGTCGTCGTCGCCGTCTCCTGCCGTGGCGCCCCGCAACCGCAGAGGGCGGCGCATAGCGCCAGGATCTTCAAGATTCGCATTCTGGTGTTCCCTAGATGGCCGGATAGTTTCCCAACCGGCAGGCGGGAGCAAGGGAATTTCGGGCCTAGCGGCACACGGGGCCGTGCAGCAAATACCGGCAGCAGTTCCTCGATCCGGATCGAGCGCTAGGCGGGCAGAACGTGAAAGCCGGCGCGGGGGAAGTGCACTACAACTTCGCCTGCGCGCGTATCGTGCCTGCGAATTGCAACATGCTGCGACGAAAGCGCAACGATCTCGCCGCTCACTTTGACCTTGCCGTAGTCGTCGGGCACGACCTCGACCCTGTCGCCGGGCTTGCGGCCATTGGGATCGTTGGGGTCGGATAGCTCAAGGGTCTGCGGCGAGGCGTTGGCGGCAATATCGAGCGCTGCGGCGGCCGACATCTCACGGCGCCGTCCATGACCGATCGCGCGCAACCGCATTTCCCAAGCGCCCGTCGCGGCGAACTCGGCGAGCATGTCGTCGGTATTCGGAAGATTTGCGCGCACGTACCAGATGTTCATGTAGGCGTTGACGTCGCAAAGGCTGGCCTCGGCGCCGCTCATCCAGTGCCGGCCGTCGCCGAGCTGGTTTTCGATCCATTGCAGGTGCGCGCGGAACTGATCGCGCATCTGCGGGATCGCCGCCGTCATGGCCGCAACGTCGAACTTGGCGCCACGCAGTTTCTCGCGGTCGGCGATGAAATCCTCGGGAACTTGGTCGGCAAGCGCGCCGAACACCAGGTTCACGGTGTTCTGAAAGAACGAACGGTCGGTCCACATCGCGGTCGCCGAACCGAGACCTTGATATCCCCGAGGGAACAGCGTGGGCTCAGGGAACCGCCGCTCCAGCTCGCGAATGATGCACTGAGTATCGCAATAGATGTCAGCGCCGATCTGCATCACCGGGGTGCGGCGATATCCTCCGGTCATCGGCATCAAGTCCGGACGCGGCATGATTCGCGAGATGACGACGGATGTCCAATCGATGTTCTTCAGGCCAAAGACGACGCGGACTTTTTCGGAGAACGGCGATTGTTCGAAATGATGCAGAATGACGGGATGGGCGGTCATCGAGCCGTCTCCGTGTGCGAGCCCCCGGCGGAACGCCGCTTCATCGGAAGCCAAATCATGAGGGATCAAGCACCCACGGGCCGGCCATGCGCATCAGATCTGCCGCTCGACCATCTTGAGCTTGAGTTCGGCGATCGCCTCGGCGGGATCGAGTCCCTTGGGACATGCCTTGGTGCAGTTCATGATGGTGTGGCAGCGATAGAGCCGGAACGGGTCCTCGAGATTGTCGAGCCGCTCGCCGGTGGCTTCATCGCGGCTGTCCTTGACCCAGCGGTTCGCCTGCAGCAACGCAGCCGGGCCGAGATAACGCTCGCTGTTCCACCAATAGCTCGGGCATGAAGTCGAGCAGCAGGCGCAGAGAATGCATTCGTAGAGGCCGTCGAGCTTTTCACGATCCTCATGGCTCTGCCGCCATTCCTTCTGCGGCGTCGTCGTCGTCGTCTTCAGCCATGGCTCGATCGAGGCGTATTGCGCGTAGAAATTGGTGAGATCGGGCACCAGATCCTTGACGACGGGCTGATGCGGCAGCGGATTGATCTTGACCGGGCCTTCCTTCACGTCATGCATCGATTTGGTGCAGGCCAGCGTGTTCTGGCCGTCGATATTCATGGAGCAGGAGCCGCACACGCCCTCGCGGCAGGAGCGGCGGAACGTCAGCGTCGGGTCGATGTGGTTCTTGATCCAGATCAGGCCGTCGAGCACCATCGGACCGCACTCATGGGTGTCGACGAAATAGGTGTCGGTGCTGGGATTCTTCCCGTCATCGGGGTTCCAGCGATAGATCTTGAATTCGCGTGTCTCGGTGGCGCCGGGTGGTTTCGGCCAGACCTTGCCGCCTGAAATCCTCGAATTCTTGGGCAGTGCGAATTCAACCATCGGGTAACGCTTTCGCTGTCGTCTCTTTAGATTGTCTCGAACCTGATCTTTCCGCAAAACCGTTCCGCTTTTCGCGAACGCGGCCCTCCGGGCTCGGGTCGGGCTCTAGTACACCCGCGCCTTCGGCGGGATGTATTGAACGTCATTGGTCATGGTGTAGTCGTGCACCGGGCGATAATCGATCGTGGTGTTGCCGCGATCATCGATCCAGGCCAGCGTGTGCTTCATCCAGTTCTTGTCGTCGCGTTCGGGAAAATCCTCGCGGGCGTGCGCACCGCGGCTCTCGGTGCGATTCGCCGCCGAATCCATCGTCACGACGGCCTGGACGATCAAATTGTCGAATTCAAGCGTCTCGATCAGGTCGGAGTTCCAGATCAGCGAGCGGTCGCTGACGGAGACGTCACTGACGCCGCTGTGCACCTTGTGAATCAGATTGTGCCCCTCGTTCAGCACTTCGCCGGTACGAAACACCGCGCAATTGTTCTGCATCACAATCTGCATGCTGTCGCGCAGCTTCGCCGTCGGGGTGCCGCCGGAGGCATGGCGGTAAGAATCGAGCCGGCCGATCGCCTTGTCCGCGGAGCCGGACGGCAATTCCGGCTGTTTGCCGGCCGCCGTCAGCTTTTCGGCGCAGCGCAAAGCGGCGGCGCGGCCGAACACCACGAGATCGATCAGCGAATTGGAACCAAGTCGGTTGGCGCCGTGCACCGAGACGCAGGCCGCTTCGCCCACAGCCATCAGGCCCGGCACCACGAAATTCTCGTCGCCGTTTTTCTTGGTCAGGGCTTCGCCGTGGAAATTGGTGGGGATGCCGCCCATATTGTAGTGCGCGGTCGGCACGATCGGGATCGGTTCGCGCGTCACATCGACATTGGCAAAGATCCGCGACGATTCGGAAATGCCCGGCAGCCGTTCGTGCAGCACTTTCGGATCGAGATGATCGAGGTGCAGGTAGATGTGATCCTTTTTCTTGCCAACGCCGCGGCCTTCGCGGATCTCGATGGTCATGGCGCGCGACACGACATCGCGGGAGGCGAGATCTTTTGCCGACGGCGCATAGCGTTCCATGAAGCGTTCGCCCTCGGAATTGACGAGATAACCGCCTTCGCCGCGGGCACCCTCGGTGACGAGACAGCCGGCGCCGTAAATGCCGGTCGGATGGAACTGGATGAATTCCATATCCTGCAGCGGCAGGCCGGCGCGTAGCGCCATCCCGCTGCCATCGCCGGTTTGAGTGTGCGCGCCGGTGCAGGAGTGATAGATGCGCCCATAGCCGCCGGTCGCAAGAATGGTGGTTTGCGCGCGGAAGCGATGCAGCGTGCCGTCGTCGAGTTTCAGCGCGACCACGCCGCGACAGGCGCCCTGGTCGTCCATGATCAAATCGATGGCAAAGAACTCGATGTAGAACTCCGCGGAATGGCGCAGCGCCTGGCCGTACATGGTGTGCAGCATGGCGTGTCCGGTGCGATCGGCGGCGGCGCAGGTGCGCTGCGCCTGGCCCTTGCCGAAATCCACGGTCATGCCGCCGAATGGCCGCTGATAGATCTTGCCGTCCTCGGTGCGCGAGAACGGCACGCCCCAATGTTCGAGTTCGTACACGGCTTCCGGCGCCTGCCGCACCATGTATTCGATCGAATCCTGGTCCCCCAGCCAGTCCGACCCCTTGACGGTGTCGTACATATGCCAGCGCCAGTCGTCCGGATGCATGTTGCCGAGCGCCGCCGAGATACCGCCTTGCGCGGCCACGGTATGCGAGCGAGTCGGGAAAACCTTGGTAATGCAGGCGGTGCGCAGTCCTGCCTCGCTGCAGCCGACCACCGCGCGTAGTCCGGCGCCGCCGGCGCCGACCACGACGACATCGTAGGTGTGGTCTTCGATCGGATAGGCGCGGCCATTGGTGGTGGGACCACCACTGCCATTCGCGGTGTTGCCATTTCCGCCTGCGGCCATCGGTTACACTCCGGACGACAGTTTGAGGATGGCGTAGATCGAGGCCAGCGCCACCGCAATCGAGAAGAAGTTGTTGGCCATGATCGCCGTAAGCTTCAGCGTCTCTTGGTGCACATAATCCTCTATCACCACCTGCATGCCGATCTTCATGTGCCAGGCGCTGGCGATAATGAACAGCAGCAGGATGATCGCGACCAGCGGCGAACCGAGAATTTGCGCTGCGCCGGCCTGATTCCTGCCAAGCAGCATCATCACCACGACGATGACGGGAATCATCAACAGCACCATCGCCACCGCGGTGACCCGCTGGCGCCAGAAATCCGAAGTGCCGGAATGTGAGGCGCCAAGATTGCGGACGCGGGCAAGCGGTGTGCGCATCGACTTCGCGGTCGGGCCGTTGGGCGCGCTCATCGCCCGCCTCCGATCGCATAGGCGGCGATCCACAACAGCACGGTGAGCGAGATGCCGCCGATCAAGGCGCCCCAGGTCAGGGCTTCGCGTTCGCTTGCCTTGAAGCCGTAGCCGAGATCCCAGACGAAATGCCGGATGCCGCTCAACAGATGGTGCAGCAGCGCCCAGGTGTAGCCGAATACGATCAGGCGGCCGAGAAAGCTTGAGGTAAAGGCCTGCACATGGGCATAGGCGGTTGGGCCCGACGCGGCGGCAATCAGCCACCATGCCAGCAGCAGGGTGCCGAAATACAACGCGACGCCGGTGGCGCGGTGGACGATGGACAGTGCCATCGTCAGGGTCCAGCGGTAGGTCTGCAGGTGCGGTGAAAGCGGTCTTTCGATCCTGGCGGTCATCGGTGACTTTGACAGTTTGCGGGTCTCCACTGGGCCCTTTGAGGGATCGCGGTAGACCAAATCTATTTAAGAACTTGAAACAGTCAGTGCAATGACGAAATCCGCTGTCGGCGAACCTTTGTTCATGGCTTCAGATGAGCCTTGCATAACCGGGCATTGACTGCGCGCCTGCGCGCTGGTGGCTGGTATACCTGAAGCACGATTCATGAACACGCCGTTCAAGCGAGCGCACGAAGAGGGAGAATCGGATGGCGAATGCGGGTCTCAATCTCCACGGGCTGCTCCAACTGGCGATCCTGCTGGTGGCGGTCGGCGCGCTGTCCGGATTTCTCGCCGGGGTTTTCGGCATTGGCGGCGGCGCCATTCTGGTGCCGGTGTTTTATGAATGCTTTCGGCTGGCCGGCGTTCCGCTCGAGGTGCGGATGCCGCTTTGCGTCGGCACCTCGCTTGCGATCATCATTCCGACCTCGATCCGTTCCTTTCGCGCGCATTACGCCCGCGGCGCCGTTGATATGGAAATCCTGCGTTTGTGGTGGCTTCCGCTGCTGATCGGCGTCCTCGCCGGCAGCGTGATCGCGCGCTACGCGCCGGAGCGCTTGTTCAAGATCGTGTTCGTGGCGGTGGCCTGGTTCGCCGCAGCGCGACTGCTTTCGGCTCGCGAGAGCTGGCGATTCGGCGACGATCTCCCGAAGGGACCGTTGATGCGCGTTTACGGCTTCTTTGTCGGGCTGCTCGCAACGCTGATGGGTGTCGGCGGCGGGCTTTTTGCGAATTTGCTGATGACGTTTCACGGCCGACCGATCCATCAGGGGGTTGCGACATCGTCGGCGCTGGCGGTGCTGGTCTCGATTCCCGGCGCGCTCGGCTATGTCTATGCCGGCTGGCCGGTGGCCGCACGCTATCCGGACGTGCTGGCGCTGCAATCGCCGTTTGCAATCGGTTACGTCTCGCTGATCGGCGCGCTGCTAGCGATGCCGACCAGCATGTTGACCGCGCCGCTAGGCGTGAGGACGGCGCATGCGATGTCGAAGAAGACGCTGGAGCGCGCCTACGGCAGCTATCTCTTCATCGCCGGCGCGCGGTTTGTGGTCAGCCTGCTTTAGCTGGCAAAGCACAAGCTCAAAATCCGACCGGTTGCAACCTTCTGGAGGTAATACTCTTCATTGAATTTTGCTTCGTTTCAGATAAGGATCGCCTGTGAGAAGGTTGGGGGCGCGAGTATTCCGTGAAACGGCGTGAATTCATTAGGCTGGTCGTTGGCGCGACGGCGAGTGCGCCGTTCGCGGCATTGGCGCAGCGGAAGCTTCCGACCATTGGGTTTCTCGGCTCAGCCTCGCCCTTGCCCTGGAAGAACTATGTCGCCGCGTTCGAACAGCGGCTGCACGAACTGGGCTGGCTTGAGGGGAAGACTGTTGCGATCGAATATCGCTGGGCGGAAGGGCGTAGCGAGCGGTTCGTCGAGATTTCGGCCGAGTTCGTCCGATTGAAAGTCGATGTCATCGTCACCGGGGGAAGCGCAGCCCTGGCCGTAAAGCAGGCGACATCGGAGATTCCAATTGTCTTCGTGCTGGGCGCCGATCCACTCGGCTCCGGTCTGGTCAAGAGCCTGTCGCGGCCGGGCGGCAATGTCACCGGCCTCTCGGTTCAGGCGAACGATATTGTCGGCAAGCGATTAGAACTGTTGCGCGAGGTGCTCCCCGGTCTCCACCGGCTCGCGATCATTGCGAACCCGGCCAATCCCCAAGCCGCCAGCGAATTGGACGAGGTTCAGACGGAGGCCCGTGCCATCGGCTTTGAGCCCATCAGATTGGAAATTCGGCGGGCGGAGGATTTCGCGCCCGCCCTCGAAGTGCTTAAGGGCCGTGCCGACGCCCTTTACACTTGCGGCGACGCGCTCACCAGGGCCAATGCGGCCCGCATCAGCACACTGGCGCTAGCGGCGCGGCTGCCGACGATATTCTACGCAAAGGAGTATCTCGAAAGCGGTGGTCTTATGTCTTACGGACCAAGTACCCCGGACCAATTTCGCCGCTCCGCCGATTTTGTCGACAAGATTCTCCGAGGGACAAAGCCGGGCGACATCCCGGTCGAGCAGCCGACCAAGCTTGAGCTGGCCTTCAATCTCAAGACCGCCAAGGCGCTCGGCCTCGAGGTTCCGCCGACGCTGCTCGCCCGCGCGGACGAGGTGATAGAGTGAAGCGGCGCTGACCTGATCCTGAGAGAGTGTGAGCAAATTCCCGGACGCGGCGCAGCGTTCTTCACGATGCACCGCAGAGCCGGGATCCTGGCGACAATGGACCCCGTATCAGCAGCGCACCGCTTCGCGCCGCGCAGCATCCAGGCACTCATCCCGCATCCCGCGAAGTAGCATAACTATTTCGAATAAATCTTCGCATAGGTATCGCGCAAAATATTCTTCTGCACCTTGCCCATGGTGTTGCGCGGGAGTTCGTCGACGACGATCACCCGCTTCGGCATCTTGAATTTGGCCAGCCGTCCATCCAGCGCCTTGAGCACCGAGGCCTCGCTGACCCCGGCCGCCTTGTCGCAGACCAGAACGGCGGTGACGCCCTCGCCGAAATCGGCATGCGGCACGCCGATCACCGCGGATTCGATCACACCGGGCATGGCGTCGATCTCGCTCTCGATTTCCTTCGGATACACGTTGAAGCCGCCGGAGATCACAAGATCCTTGCCGCGGCCGAGAATGTGCACATAGCCCTTGGCGTCGATCTTGCCGAGATCGCCGGTGATGAAAAAGCCGTCGTCGCGGAATTCAGACTTGGTCTTTTCGGGCATGCGCCAGTAGCCCTTGAAGACGTTGGGGCCCCTGACTTCGATCATGCCGATTTCGTCGCGCGCAAGCTCTTGGCCTGTTTCCGGATCGGTGACGCGCACCAAGACGCCGGGCAGGGGATGGCCGACCGCGCCGGCGACGCGCTCGCCGTCATAGGGGTTGGAGGTGTTCATGCTGGTTTCGGTCATGCCGTAGCGTTCGAGCACGGCGTGACCGGTGCGGGCAAACCATTCCCGGTGGGTTTCGGCGAGCAACGGCGCCGAGCCCGAGACGAACAGCCTCATGTGTTTGGTGGTCTCCTTGTTCAGCGCAGGGCTTTGCAGGAGGCGGGTATAGAAGGTCGGCACGCCCATCAGCACGGTCGCGCGCGCCATCAGCTTGACGATCAGCTCGGGGTCGAATTTCGGCAGGAAGATCATCGAGGCGCGGGCGAACAGCGTGACGTTGCTCGCCACGAACAGACCGTGGGTGTGGTAGATCGGCAGCGCGTGGATCAGCACGTCCTTGTCGGTGAAGCGCCAATAGTCGACCAGGGTGAACGAATTCGACGCGAGATTGTCATGCGTCAACATCGCGCCCTTGGAACGCCCCGTGGTGCCGGACGTATAGAGAATGGCGGCGAGGTCGTCATCGGCGCGCGGCACAGTCGAAAATTCCGCTTCTGCCTTGGCGGCGGCGTCCGTCAACGAGCCCTTGCCGTCGGGCCCCAACGTTTCGACTTTGGCGCCAACCTTTGCCGCGATCTTGCCGATACCGTCCGCCTTCGACGGGTCGCACACCACCAGCGAGGGCTCGGCGTCGGTGATGAAATATTCGAGCTCGTTGAGCGTATAGGCGGTGTTGAGCGGCAGAAACACCGCGCCGGCGCGGCTCGCGGCGAGATAAAGCACAAGTCCCGGCACCGATTTTTCGGTTTGGGCGGCGACGCGGTCGCCGGGCTTGACGCCGCGCTCGACCAGCACATTCGCAACCCGTCCGGTGCGCGAAACCAATTCGCCATAGCTGATGCGCTGTCCGCCCGTCGTTTCAATTGCGAGACGGTTCGGATCGTCGAGGCCGTCGAACAGGCGCGAAAACAGGTTGGCGTTCGCGATGGTTTTGTGGAGCGCATTCATGCATCATTCCGGTCGGGCGGTCGCGGCGCTTGAGGCCGCATGATCTCATAATCATCGGGGTTTCACTAGCGGGTTGGACTCGCCGCGAGTGGTGCAGGGACTTCAGATCGGCGGTACTAGCAAAGACGCCCTTCAAAAAGCAACGGAGACGGTTTGCATGTCAAATAGCGGGAAACGGGTGGCCTGGGTGACCGGCGGCGGCAGTGGGATCGGCGAGGCCGGCGCGGAGGCGCTCGCCGCCGACGGTTGGAGCGTGGTGGTGTCGGGCCGCCGCAAGGATGTGCTGGACGCGGTGGTTGCGAAAATCGTCAAGACCGGCGGCAAGGCCGAGGCGATTTCGCTCGATGTGAGCAGGAAAGACGACGTCAACAAGGCGGCGGAACAAATCCTGGGGCGTCACGGCCGCATCGATCTCCTGGTCAACAGCGCCGGGATCAACGTGCCAAAGCGCAGATGGGCCGATCTGGAACTGGAGGGCTGGGACCGGCTGGTCGAGATCAATCTTAATGGCGTGCTTTACTGCATGCATGCGGTGCTGCCCGCGATGCGGGCGCAGCAGGACGGCTGCATCATCAACGTCGCGTCCTGGGCCGGCCGGCACGTTTCGAAAATGCCGGGCCCCGCCTACACCACCACCAAGCATGCGGTGCTGGCGCTGACCCATTCGTTCAACATGGACGAATGCGTCAACGGATTGCGCGCCTGTTGCCTGTCTCCCGGCGAGGTCGCAACGCCGATCCTGAAATTGCGCCCCGTGGTGCCTTCCGAACAGGAGCAGGCCCGGATGCTGCAACCTGAAGATCTCGGCCGCACCATCGCTTTTGTCGCCAGCATGCCGCCGCGGGTCTGCGTCAACGAGATCCTGATCAGCCCGACCTGGAACCGCGGATTCGTGCAGACGCCGGCCAGTCGGGATTAGTGGTTTCTCCGTCATTGCTGTGCATGTTCACTATTTCGCTGATCGAACGGTTTGGTTTCAAGCCCTTTTGCTTGAGGATCACCGACGCCGGATTATATGTCGCCCAATCCAGGCGAATCTCCTTGAGCGCGTCGGCCGCGGATAGTTGGTCGGGGATCAGCGCCGCCATGACTAATATCGCGGCGGCGGCGCGCCGTGAAATCCGGGGCATTTTCGAACTCTCCATAAGGGATGGAATGCTCAAGGCAGATTGCGGGGAGTGTGGCCCCTTTCACGCGCGTTAGGAAACACCATTTTATTTCAATCGGTTAGGCCAGACGTCAACCAGAAAATAAGCACCTTGCCGGCTTTGCGGCGAGAACGGCGTTCTCTGCCTTTGAGGGGATAGCAGCATGGATCTGCTACCGTTGACGCAATGTCCCGTGACACCGTCGGCGCTGTCCGATATCGGGGTAGCCAATGGATAGCGTCGTCAAACATGCCCGGTCCGAGGCCGACGAACGTTTCGATACCGCGAGGATCACGGCCGCGGTCGACGCGCTTGCCGAGGAGCATGCCGGGCGCGAAGACGTTTTTCGCGCCGCGGTCGCAAAGTTATTGAAGGCCGAGCTGATCGCCGCGCGGGCCATGGCGCAGACCGTGCTGTTGAGGGATCGGCACGGCCGGCGCTGCGCCGAGCGGCTGTGTTTCGTCCAGGACGAAATCATCCGCATCCTGTTCGACGCCGCCACGCGCCATCTCTACCGTTCGCCTATTCCCTCCGGCGCCGAACGGATGGCGGTTGTCGCCACCGGCGGCTACGGCCGTGGCTTGATGGCGCCGGAATCCGATATCGATCTGCTGTTCATCCTGCCCTACAAGCAAACCGCCTGGGGCGAGCAGGTCGCCGAGGCGGTGCTTTATTGTCTCTGGGACATGGGATTAAAGGTCGGCCACGCCACGCGTTCGGTCGACGAATCGATCCGCCAGGCCCGCGGCGACATGACGATCCGCACCGCCATTCTCGAAACCCGGTTCCTGACCGGGGATCAGCCGCTTTACAACGAATTGGTGGCGCGATTCGACAAGGAGGTGGTGCAGGGCACCGCCGCCCAGTTCGTGACCGCCAAGCTCGCCGAGCGTGAAGAGCGCCACCGTCGCGCCGGACAATCGCGCTATCTGGTCGAACCCAACGTCAAGGACGGCAAGGGTGGCCTGCGCGACCTGCACACGCTGTTCTGGATCGCCAAATACGTCTACCGCGTGCGCGAGACCGACGAGTTGCTCGAGCGCGGCGTGTTCGACGCGCAGGAATATCGTACCTTCCGCCGCTGCGCCGACTTCCTGTGGTCGGTTCGCTGCAATCTGCATTTTTTCGCGGGCCGCACCGAGGAGCGGCTGTCATTCGACATGCAGCGCGAGATCGCGGTCCGGCTCGGATATACTTCGCACCCCGGCATGCAGGATGTCGAACGCTTCATGAAGCATTACTTCCTGGTCGCAAAGGAGGTCGGCGATCTCACCGCGATCCTGTGCGCCAAGCTTGAGAACGAGCAGGCCAAGCCCGTGCCGGTGCTCAGCCGCATGATGGCGCGGTTCCGGCCGAGCGCCAACCGCCGCCGGGTGCCCGAAAGCGACGACTTCGTCGTCGACAACAACCGCATCAATCTCGCGGCACCGGACGTCTTCAAGCACGATCCGGTCAATTTGATCCGGATCTTCCGCCTCGCGCAGAAGAACAACCTGGCCTTCCATCCCGACGCCATGCGCACGGTGACGCGCTCGCTGAAGCTGGTCAACACCGAGCTGCGCGACGATCCCGAAGCCAACCGGCTGTTCATGGAAATCCTGACGTCGAATGACGCGGAAATCGTGCTTCGGCGCATGAACGAAACCGGCGTGCTCGGTCATTTCATCCGCGCCTTCGGCAAGATCGTATCGATGATGCAGTTCAACATGTATCACCATTATACGGTGGACGAGCATCTGTTGCGGTGTATCGGTTACCTCCAGGAGATCGAACGCGGCGGCGCCGACGAATTCATCGTCGCCAGCGACCTGATGCGCAAGATCCGCCCCGAACACCGTGCGGTGGTCTACATCGCGACGCTCTTGCATGACATCGCCAAGGGCCGTCCCGAGGATCACTCGATCGCGGGGGCGAGAGTTGCGCGGCGGCTGTGCCCGCGGCTCGGGTTCAGCGCCGCCGATACCGAACTGGTGGCGTGGCTGATCGAACAGCATTTGACGATGTCCACGGTGGCGCAATCGCGCGACCTGTCGGACCGCAAGACCATCGAGAATTTCGCCGCCGTCGTCCAGTCGGTCGAGCAGATGAAGCTTTTGACCATCCTGACCACCGCGGATATTCGCGGCGTCGGTCCCGGCGTCTGGAACGGCTGGAAGGCGCAGCTATTGCGCACGCTTTACTATGAAACCGAGCCGGTGCTGACCGGCGGCTTTTCCGAGGTCAACCGCGCGCAGCGCATCGCCGTGGCGCAGCGGGAATTTCGCGGGGCTTTCACCGAATGGCCGGAGCAGGAGCTCAATGCCTATGTGGGGCGGCATTATCCCGCCTATTGGCTCAAGGTCGAGCTGCCGCGCAAGATCCGCCAGGCCCGCTTCCTGCGCGCCAGCGAACAGGCCGGACACAAGCTCGCGATCAATGTCGGTTTCGATGAGGCGCGCGGCGTCACAGAACTCACCATCCTGGCGATGGACCATCCATGGCTGTTGTCGATCATCGCCGGCGCCTGTGCTTCGGCGGGTGCCAATATCGTCGACGCCCAGATCTACACCACCACCGATGGCCGCGCGCTCGACACCATCGCGATCACGCGCGAATACGACCGCGACGAGGATGAAGCGCGGCGCGCGACGCGGATTGGCGAGATGATCGAGGATGTGCTGGAAGGCAAGCTACGTCTGCCCGAAGTGGTGGCGCGCCGGGCCGCCAGTCGCGGCAAAGCTCGCCCATTCGTGGTCGAGCCCGAAGTGACCGTCAATAATCAGTGGTCGGACCGTTACACCGTGATCGAGGTCTCCGGCCTCGACCGGCCCGGCCTGCTCTACGAGCTGACCACGGCGATTTCGAAACTCAATCTCAATATCGCTTCGGCCCATGTCGCGACCTTCGGCGAGCGCGCCCGCGACGTCTTTTACGTCACCGATCTGCTTGGCGCGCAGATCACGGCGCCGACGCGACAAGCCGCCATCAAGAGCGCGCTGCTGCACCTGCTTGCCAGCGAGCGGGTCGCGGCCTAGCTCCGCGGCAGCGATCATCACCGGCTTTGCGGAATCTCGCCGAACGTCTTGCCCGCCGCCAGCGGCTTTAGGCGGATCAGCCGCGAATCCTCCACCGCGGCCTGGCGGTGTTTCACCGCCTCCCGGTAGACCGGATCGCGGATCATGTCGACAAACGCGGTAACGCTCGGATATTCCGCGATGAAGCAATGGTCCCAACGTTCGTCGGATGGCCCGATCAGCATCAATTCAAAGCCGCCTTGCCAGACCACTTTGCCGCCAAGGCGCGTGAAGACCGGTCCGCTCTCGCCGCCGTAGATGGCATAGGCTTCCGCGCCGGTAGCCTTTCGTCCGTCGGGATAGACCGCGCGGTCGCGCAAGCGAACCAGATTGAGCATGTGGATGGGCCCGGCGCGATTATTGTCGCGAAACTGGGAAAACACTTCCTTCGTCGGGTCGATATAACCTGTCATCGCCGTTGCCTCGCCTCGCCGCCAACCATCGCATCCTGCGTCCGCCCGTGACATGCTATCACAAGGAGGGCGCCTTACTCGCCTTCGTTCAGGGGAGCGCAGAATGAACACGATTGCCAACGCGGTGGTGGCGCTGGTCGCAGCGTTGCACGTCTATTTCCTGATTTTGGAGATGTTCCTCTGGACCAAACCGTTAGGCCTGAGGACCTTTCGGAACTCGCCGGAGAAGGCGGCCGATTCCGCGGTGCTCGCCGCCAATCAGGGGCTCTATAATGGCTTTCTCGCCGCCGGACTGGTCTGGGGACTGGTCCAGGCAGTTCCAGATTTTGCCTTCCAGATCAAGGTGTTCTTTCTGCTTTGCGTGATCGTCGCCGGAGTTTATGGCGCACTCAGTGTGAGCGTTAGGATTCTGCTTGTGCAGGCGGCACCCGCCGCGCTCGCCTTGGTTCTGCTTTGGCTGGCGTGAGGGCCCTGGGCGCTCGATAACTTGCATTGCCATATTCGTTCATCCAGTATCCCCCGCAGCGGTGACTGCGTCAGGATTGGACGAGATCATCGGGAAAATCAAAACATCAGGTGAGGCAGCAACATGAGGAACAGTCTTTTTCATTTCGTCACCGCGACGACGGTTGCGCTCGCGTTATCGGCGTCGGCGGCCTACGCGCAAAAGAAATACGACACCGGCGCGAGCGACACCGAGATCAAGATCGGTCAGACGGCGCCGTTCAGCGGGCCAGCCTCTGCCTTCGCCACCGTCAGCAAAGCCCAGGCGGCCTATATCAAGATGATCAACGATGAGGGTGGGGTCAACGGCCGCAAGATCAACTTCATCCAGTATGACGATGCCTACAGCCCTCCGAAAACCGTCGAACAGGTCCGCAAGCTGGTCGAGGGCGATGAGGTGTTGCTGACGTTTCAGCTCATTGGGACGCCGCCAAACGCGGCCGTTCAGAAATACCTCAACGTGAAGAAGGTACCGCAACTATTCGCCGCGACCGGCGCCTCGCGGTTCACCGATCCGAAGAACTTTCCCTGGACCATAGGTTTCAATCCCAACTACCAGACCGAGGGCCGTATCTACGCGCAATATATTCTGAAGAATTATCCCAACGCCAAGATCGGCATCCTCTTTCAGAACGACGATCTCGGCAGGGATTATGTCACGGGCCTGAAGACGGGCCTCGGCGACAAGGCGGGCAAGATGATTGTCTCGGAGACGTCCTATGAATTGACGGACCCCACGATCGATTCTCAGATCGTCCAGTTGAAATCCGCCGGCGCCGACCTGTTCTTCGATGCATCGACGCCGAAATTCGCCGCGCAGGCGATCAAGAAGGTCGCCGATCTCAACTGGAAGCCGGTGCATATCCTCGACATCAACGCCACATCGGTCGGCGCGGTCATGAAGCCCGCCGGGCTCGAAAACTCCAAGGGAGTGATCAGCGTCAATTACGGTAAGGACCCGCTCGATCCGACCTGGAAGGACGATCCGGGCATGAAGAAATATTTCGCATTTATGGCGAAGTACTATCCGGAAGGCGACAAGGATTCGAGCTTCAACACTTACGGCTACAGCACCACGCAGTTGCTGATTCATGTTCTCAAGCAGTGTGGGGACGATCTCACTCGCGAGAATGTCATGAAACAGGCGACCAATCTCAAGGACGTCCAACTCGATCTCGCGTTGCCTGGGATCGTTGGCAGCACGACGCCGAACGACTATCGCGTCAACAAGCAATTGCAGATGATGAAGTTTAATGGCGAGCGCTGGGAAGGCTTTGGGCCAATCATCGTGGACGATGCCTCCGGCTGACAGTCGTTTGAGCGTTGGAGGCCTGACTTAGTCCACAACGGAGCAAGCTGTGCCGCTCTGGAAATTTCGCGGCGGCGGTAGGGTTAAGCCGGTCTGAACGCCTTGCATGTCAGGCGGTTGCGCGTTGCGCCCGCTGCCGCGATTAACCATCGTTTAAGACGGCTTTAAACCGGCCCCGCTACTTTGGCCCGCATCGGATGGTGTGGGCGTTCGCGTATGGCGTGGGGACGGAAAAAAGGCGGCGGGCGCAAGGAGCCGCAATTCGGCCTCGGCGCCTCGCTTGCCGAACTGCGTCTCGGTTCGAAGGATCGGGTCGCTTCGGCCGACGAAGACAAGCCGAAGAAGCCATCCTCCAAGCGCAAGATCGTGGAGAGCGACGAAGAGGACGAGGCTCCGCGCGAGCGCAAGCCGCGCGTGAGCCGGGCAGCGCGAAAACGCAGATCACGGCGCCGGGCGCGCGTCGGTCTGTTTCGCCTGTTTTATTGGGGCGCGGTGCTCGGGCTGTGGGGGGCGATCGCGGCCGTTGGCGTGGTCGTCTGGGTCGGAGCGCATCTGCCCGCGATCCAGTCGCTCGAAATTCCAAAGCGGCCGCCGACGATTCAAATCACCGGCGCTGATGGCAGCGTCCTGGCTACTCGCGGCGAAATGGCCGGCGCCAATGTCGCATTGAAGGATCTGCCTCCCTATTTGCCGAAGGCCTTCATCGCTATCGAGGACCGCCGCTTTTATTCGCATTATGGCATCGATCCCGTCGGCATCGCGCGCGCGGCCGTTACCAACATCATGCACCGCGGCGTTTCGCAGGGCGGCTCGACCCTCACCCAGCAACTGGCGAAGAATCTGTTTTTGACCCAGGAGCGAACATTTCAGCGGAAGTTGCAGGAAGTCGAACTCGCGCTTTGGCTGGAGCGTAAGCACTCCAAGGCCGAGATTCTCGAACTCTACCTCAACCGCGTTTATTTCGGCTCCGGCGCTTATGGTGTCGAGGCGGCTGCCCAGCGTTATTTCGGCAAATCCGCCAAGCACGTGACGCTGGCGGAGGCGGCGATGCTTGCCGGACTCGTCAAGTCGCCGTCGCGACTTGCGCCCAATCGCAATCCTGAAGGCGCAGAGCAGCGCGCGCAGACGGTGCTTGCCGCCATGGCGGATGCCAAATTCATCACCGAAGCGCAGGCGCAAGCCTCGATCGGGCATCCCTCTTATCATGTGAAGCCGGTCGGTGCAGGAACCATCAACTATGTGGCGGACTGGATCGGCGAGGTGCTAGATGATCTCATCGGCCAGATCGATCAGAGCGTCGTGGTCGAAACCTCGATCGATCCGAAACTGCAGGCGGTCGCCGAAGCTGCCGTGATCGATGAACTCGCGGCGAAAAGCGTGAAATTCAACGTCAGCCAGGGCGCGCTGGTGGCGATGGCGCCGGATGGCGCGGTGCGCGCCATGGTCGGCGGCCGCAACTACGCCGAAAGCCAGTATAATCGCGCGGTCACCGCCAAGCGTCAGCCCGGTTCGGCCTTCAAACCCCTCCTTTATCTCACCGCGATCGAAGCCGGCCTGACGCCGGACACCATCCGGCAGGACGCGCCGCTCGACGTCAAGGGCTGGAAGCCGGAGAACTACAGCCATGAATATTTCGGCGCGGTGACGCTGACCCAGGCGCTGGCGATGTCGCTCAATACGGTAGCGGTACGGCTCGGGCTCGAAGTGGGGCCAAAGAACGTGGTGCGCACCGCGCATCGGCTCGGCATTTCATCGAAACTTGATGCCAATGCGTCGATTGCGCTTGGCACCTCCGAAGTCTCGCTGGTCGAACTGGTCGGCGCCTACGTGCCGTTTTCGAACGGCGGCCTCGGCGTCTCGCCGCATGTCGTGAACAAGATTCGCACCGTCGAGGGCAAGGTGTTGTACATGCGGCCGACCGACCAGCTCGGCCAGGTGATCGACCCGCGCAACGTCGCGATGATGAACGCCATGATGCAGGAAACGCTCCTGAGCGGCACCGCGCGCAAAGCGGAGCTTCCGGGCTGGATGGCCGCCGGCAAAACCGGCACCAGTCAGGATTTCCGCGATGCCTGGTTCATCGGCTACACGTCCAATCTCGTGACCGGCGTCTGGCTCGGCAATGACGACGGCTCGCCGACCAAGAAGGCGACCGGCGGCGGCTTGCCGGTGGAGATCTGGACCCGCTTCATGCGCGCCGCGCACCAGGGCGTGCCGGTTGCGGCATTGCCGGGTTCGCAAGCGGGCGGCATCCTGGCGAATTTCGCGCAGGCCACCCCGCCAAGCAACGCGCCCGCCAACGCTCCGGCAAACGGCGCCGGCCGGCCGGCGCCGACGCGGGCCTCCGCGCGCCCGGAAGCCGCGAGCGGGTTGGACGGTTGGCTGATGGACCGGCTGTTCGGCCGGTAATTTTTTGTAATCGGCGGAACGGCGCGATCGCGAAAATCGCATTCGCTAGAGGGCGTCAGCGGCCGTCCGGCGTGCGTACGCCGGTCCAGTTATCGCGCACTTGATAATAGTGGACGCTCGGGTCGTAAACCGGTGTCGCGAGATGGAGTAACTGGGGCGATAGCCGTCCGATGGAACTCAAGACGGCATAGGACGCAACCACACGGTCATGCTGCGCGGTTACGAGTGCGACGCGGGCATTGACCAGCGCCTGTTGCGCGTTCAGGACGTCGAGGACGGTGCGTTGGCCGACGGTCGCCTCCTTGCGTGTGCCAAGCAGGGCGATCTCCGACGCCTCGACCTGGGCCTGCGAGGAGGCGATCTGCGCCTTGCCGGCGAGCAACTGGCCCCAAGCCGTAATCAGGTCGGCGCGCGCCTGATCGCGGACTTGCTCGAGATTGAAACGCTGCTGGTCTGCCGTCTCCTTCGATTGCCGGATCAGCGAATATTCGGCGCCGCCCTGATAGATCGGTATGCTCACCTGCGCTACCGCCGAGGCGCTGAATTCCCGTACCTGCGTGATCGTTTGTTGCGAGGTTTTCTGAACGCTGGCCTGCAGCGAGACGGTCGGAAACAGCGCCCCTTCGCTGATTTTCACGTTGAGAAAACTGACGTCGATGCCGTACATGGCGGAAGTCACGCTCGGATTTTCCGCGAGCGCGATATCGGCGGCATCGCGCAGGGTTTCCGGCAGATAACGGTCCACTGGCGAAGCTGGCGCGAGTTGTCTGGGTTCGTTGCCGATGATGCGGCGAAAGTTCGCGCGCGTCGTCGTCAGGGTGGCTTCGGCGGCGAGTTCCTGGGTGCGGCCTGCTGCGAGCTGGGCCTCCGATTGGGCGACGTCGGTGGGGGTGACAAGCCCCGCACCGTACCGCTGACGGGTTTGCCTCAGGGTTTCCTCAAGAACCCTTGTATTACTGCGCTGCACCTCCAAAATCGCGGCGTCGCGCAGGTAGTCCATATAGATCGAGGCAGCCGCTAGCAGGACGGACTGTTCAAGCAGCCGCAAACCTTCGCGCGCTCCCGAGACCTGGCTTTCGGCGGCGCGGACCTTGTTGGCGGTTTGGTTGCCGTTGAAGAGCGTCTGGGTCACCGTGGCGCCCGCGGCGTGAGGGCCTTGAGAGCCCTCTTCGATCTTGCTGCCGGGTATCCTGACAAGCTCATTGGTGAATTGACCTCCGCTGCTCGCGGTTGCCGCGAGCTTGGGGCGGTAGCCGGACAGTGCCTGTGGCACGCTTTCATCGGTGGCGCGGACCGAAGCTCGTTGTGCGTTGAGCTGCGGATTGTTTTGGTAGGCGCGCAGTAGCGCGGCCTCCATGGTGTCGGCGCGGGCAGGGGCTGCGGCTATCTGAATAAGGAGAAGAACCGCCGTCGCGGTTCCGCTCATGATTGTCACGCCACGCATTTCCGACTTATCCGACGCCGCGTGCCGCCTGACAACATCCCTGTGCAATTCGCGATCTGATGAAAAGCGCATAGCTTGCGCCGACGTGCCAGGCGAAGCGGCGGCGTCGTGGTCTTTGAATGCGAGGTCGGCCTTGTTCGAACGGCGGCTTGGCGCGCCGTCGCCTCAGCTCAGTCCTGGATACCGTAGCGGTGCAGGTCGTTACCGTGGGTATCGAGCCAGTTCTTGGCGCGCTCGACATGATCGCAGGCCTTTGCGACGACCCTCCAGAACCGCATCGAATGGTTCATTTCGACAAGATGCGCCACCTCGTGGGCGGCGAGGTAGTCCAGCACATGAGGCGGGGCGAGGATCAGCCGCCAGGAGAATGACAGCGAGCCTGCGGTCGTGCAGGAACCCCAGCGGCTCGACTGGTCGCGGATGGACAGTCGCCTGACCCTCACGCCCAGCGCCTGAGCATAATAAGTTGAAGCCTTCTGCAGGTCCTTGCGCGCTTCGCGCTTCAGATAGTCGTGGACGCGCCGCTCGATATATTCCGCGCCGCCCGCCACGCAGAGGACGCGCTCGCCGCTGTCGCGCAATTCGGTCCAGACTGTGCCGCGCTGCGAGGGGCGATGCACGATTCGATGTGCGACGCCGCGCAGCGGCACGACGGTGCCCGGAAGAAACGGTGCAGCCTTTGGCAGGCGGCCGAGGCGCGCCGCGATCCAGCCGCCGTGGCGCTGCGCGAAATCTTTGGCATCGGCAATGGTGCCGCGCGGCGGCATGGTCAGGATCGCTTCGCGGTCGCTGGGATGAATGCGCAAGGTGTAGCGGCGCGCGCGCCGGTGCCGGCGCAGCCTCACCGAATAGATTTGCGTGCCGTGTTTGACCAGAAGGCGAGAAGGTTCGTAAGGCCGCCGATAAAGGAGTGCGCGAGTGGCCATGTCTGCTAGTCCGGGGATCAGGAGTTCGCCCGGATTCTGCCATATCCGCTGCCAGGGAAATCGCTCGGCGCAAAAACAAATCATTTGCCCAATATACAGGGGCTGGTGGGCCGGCCGACGCTACAGGATGGGGTCGCCCTCAAAAAAATCGGGCCGAAAACGGCTTAACTGGGGGTCCAAAGGAGTGGATTTAAGCTCATTCTTTGAAAACCGCCTGAATCGTGTTTCCGCGGGCTAATTCAGGGGGTTACCGGCCCCCTCGAATCAGCTCCACATTTTCTTGCTAGTGTGCGGCTCAGCGTCGAAGGTCGCCAAATTGCGCTTCATTCTGCGGCATAGGCCAGCGAAGGCTTCATGTTTGCCGCCGACATCATGAAATCGGAGATGCGTGGCACGATTTCCGATTTGAATCGCGAACCGTTGAAGACGCCGTAGTGGCCCACGCCCTTTTGAACATAATGCACGCGGCGATGTTTTGGAATGGAACTGCACAGCGTGTGCGTCGCTTCGGTCTGCCCGAGCCCGGAAATGTCGTCGTTCTCGCCTTCGACCGTCATCAAGGCGACGCGCCTAACCTTGGACGGGTCAACCGGCTTGCCGCGATGGGTCATCTCGCCTTTCGGCAGGGCGTGCTTGATGAAAACGGTATCGACGGTCTGCAGATAATACTCCGCCGACAGATCCATGACCGCCAGATATTCGTCGTAGAAATCCCGGTGCTTGTCGACCAAGTCGCCGTCGCCCTTCACCAGATTGCGGAACAGATCCTTATGGGCGTCCATATGGCGGTCGAGGTTCATGCTGATAAAGCCGTTGAGCTGCAAAAAGCCCGGATAGACGTCGCGCATCACGCCAGGATGGGGAAACGGAACCTTGGTGATGACGTGATTGCGAAACCATTCGATGCCGCGCTCGGCGGCGAGATTGTTCACCGACGTTGGATTGCGGCGGGTATCGATCGGGCCGCCCATCAGCGTCATGGAAATCGGAACAAAGGGATCGTTTTCAGCTTCCATGATCGAGACCGCCGCGACCACCGGCACCGAAGGCTGGCACACCGCGATCACATGCATATTGCCGCCGAGAGTGTGCAGCATCTCGATGAGATAATCGACGTAATCGTCCAGATCGAAACGGCCCTCCGTCAACGGGACCATCCGGGCGTCGGCCCAATCGGTGATGTACACCTCATGGGTCGGCAGGAAGGCTTCGACCGTACCGCGCAACAGCGTCGCATAGTGACCCGACATCGGCGCCACGATCAGCACGCGTGGCTGCGGCGCGCGCAAGGGACGGGTCAGCTTGCGGTCGAAGTACAACAGGCGGCAGAACGGCTTTTCCCATATGACGCGAATTTCGACCGGAGTGCGCACGCCGCTCACATCGGTGTCGTTGATGCCCCATTCAGGCTTGCCGTAGCGGCGCGTAGCGCGCTCGAACAGTTCGCAGGCGGCGGCAATGGATTTGCCCAATTCGGTGTGGGACCACGGATTAAGGGGGTTCTGAAACAGGATTTTCGTGGCGTCAGTCACGGCGCGCGCTGGATTGAGCGACGCATGCGCCATCTCATACATCCAGTACATCGGCCTCGTCAGCGCTGGACTGCCTTCGGCCACTAGAGGCGGTGCGCCGCCAAACTCACCAATCGGCATCTATTCTCATCCCTTTTGCATCGCAGCATAGTGCCGAATACGTAATAAAGCGTCAATGCGGGAGATCGGTATTTCCCCCGGCTGGACAGGCCGGAATGCGAATTAAGTCGGGTTTACTCACCGCCCTGGATCAACGAGCCGTGCCGTCGCGCACTGCGCAAAAGCGCGAGAAATATCGCAAATGATGCGGCAAACAGCACGACGTTGATGGCCAGCGCGTCCGCCATCAGGTCGGCGCGAAAGGTGTGCTCCATCAACAGCGTGCGCATTCCCTCGAACACGTAGGTCGGCGGCAATGCCCATGCGACATATTGAAGCCAATGCGGCAGCACCGTTACCGGGTAGTAAACGCAGGCCAGCGGCATCAGGCCGAACATCAAGGTCCAGACGATGCTTTCGGCGCCGAGACCGTGCCGCAGCACCAGCCCTGATACGAAGATTCCCACCGACCAGCTGGTGAAGATCAGGTTGCAGAAAAAAGCGATCAGCGGAAATCCAATGCCGTAGAGATTGAAGCCGAAGAAGATCATCGCCAGCAGCGTCATCGGAATGACGCCGATCGCAAGCCGGATCAGGCTCATGATCATCAGCGCGATTAGAAACTCGATCGGCTTCAATGGACTCATCATCAGGTTGCCGAGATTGCGCGCCCACATCTCCTCGAGAAAGGAGATCGAAAAGCCAAGCTGCCCGCGGAACAGGATGTCCCACAGGATCACCGCGCCGATCAGCGTGCCGCCGGCGCGGGCAAAAAACCCGGCATTCTGCGTGATGTAAGTCTGCAGGAATCCCCAGGTTATGACCTGCAGCGCCGGCCAATAGAGCAGTTCCAGCAGCCGCGGCCATGACGACATCAACAGATACCAGTAACGCAGGATCATGGCGTTGATCCGATGCGGCGCGATCCCTCCGGCGAGAACGAGCGTGCTCACGGCGTGCCCTCCTGAACGCGACCGCGGGCGACGTCGAGAAACACCTCCTCCATCGTCGCCCGGTTATAGCGGGCCATGATATTGTCCGGACTGTCGTCGTCCTCGATACGGCCACGTTTCATGATGATCACGCGGTCGCAGAGCCGCTCGACTTCAAACATGTTGTGAGAAGCCAACAGGATGGTCGCGCCGTTTTCCTTGCGATAGGTCTCAAGGTGCTGCCTGATCCAATCCGCGGTGTCCGGGTCGAGCGACGCCGTCGGTTCATCCAGCAGCAACAACTCGGGCTGATTGATCAGCGCTTTCGCCAGCGCCACCCGGGTTTTTTGCCCGGCGGAAAGCTTGCCGTTGGCGCGATCGAGGAACTCGGCGAGATCGAGTTCGGTGGCGAGTTTCTCGATGCGCTCGTCCAGGTTTTCCACCGCATAGAGGCGGCCGAAGATGGTGAGGTTCTGCCGAACCGTGAGCCGCATCGGCATGTCGACGTAGGGACTTTCGAAATTCATCCGGCCGAGCACTTCGGCGCTCTGCTCGGGCATCGGATAGCCCAACACCCGGATCCGCCCCGAACTCGGCAGTACCAGCCCCATGATCATGGCAATGGTCGTGGTCTTGCCGGCGCCGTTGCCGCCGAGCAGCCCGGTAATGCTCCCGCGCGTGATGCGAAAGGACAGATCGTCGACGGCGCGGGTGGTCTTGTAGAGCTTTGTCAGGTGCGCGATCTCGATCGCGGCCACCTGGTTCGGAGCGGCCGCGGCGGGTCGGGATGTGATCGCGCCATCGTTCATCATGGGCTGTTCATTGGGGCATCGCCGCCGTAAGCGCAAGGCTCCCACGAGAATTTGCAAACTTCAGATATGGCGGCGGGAAGGCTGATTTGTCGTGGGCGTCCGGGGCGGCTAAAGTCGATCAAGGCCGATTTGCAGTCATCTTAGGCTCGCGGTACGGAGTTTGAATCCCAGGCAGCGTCGGGGTCGCTGATGAGCCGGCGCCCCCTTTGCCCTTTTGCCGTACCGGAGGGTGCCACGACACATCTCGAACTTCGAATAGCCCGGCACCGCGCATGACTGAGATCGCCGCCCCCGATTTTCGTCATCCGCGCCGCTATGTTCGCCTGGATACGATCTTGCGGCTGCGCTGGCTCGCCGCGCTCGGGCAACTCGTGGCCATCTTCGTCGTGGAACAGGGGCTTGAATTCGACGTCGAGATCGCTCCGTGCCTGACCATCATCGGCCTGTCCGCCTTGCTCAACCTCGTGCTGCAGATCAGGTTCAACCCGATGCAGCGGCTGGAGCCGTCCCTCGCGGCGGCACTCTTGGCACTGAACATCGTCGAGCTCGCGGGGTTGTTGTTTTTCACCGGCGGTCTGGAAAACCCGTTCTCGTTTCTGTTTCTTGCCCCGGTTCTGATCTCCGCCACCGCGCTGCCGATACGGCTGACGATCGCGCTGGGGGCTCTCGCGGTCGCTTGCGCCTCCGTGCTGGTGTTCTTTCATCTGCCTTTGCCATGGGATCCTGACGACCCCCTGGTGTTGCCGCCGATTTACCTGTTTGGCGTCTGGCTCTCGATCGTGGTCGCGATCGGCGTCACCAGCCTCTATGCCTTCCAGGTGGCCGAGGAGGCCCGCAAATTGTCGGATGCGCTGGCCGCGACCGAGCTTGTGTTGACGCGCGAGCAGCATCTCACCCAGCTTGACGGTCTGGCCGCCGCCGCCGCGCATGAACTCGGCACGCCGCTATCGACCATCTTCCTGATTTCGCGCGAGCTGGAACAGACCTTGCCGGACGACAGCCTGCTCGCGGGCGACATCAAGATATTGCGCGAACAGGCGCAACGTTGCCGCGACATTCTGGCCAAGATCACCCAGCTTTCCTCCACCGGCGCGCCGTTCGACCGCATGCCCCTGTCCGCGCTGATCGAGGAAACGGTGGCGCCGCACCGCGATTTCGGCGTCGCGATCAAGGTCCGCATCGCGGTTGCGGGCACTCCCGAGCCGGTCGGGACCCGAAATCCTGCCGTCCTCTACGGTGTCGGCAACATCCTGGAAAACGCCGTCGACTTCGCGCGAGCCACCGTCGAGGTGAACGCCTGGTGGAATGCCGAGACCGTCGAGATCGTCATTTCCGATGACGGGCCGGGAATTGCGCCCGACATGCTCAAGCGCATCGGCGAGCCCTATCTGTCGCGGCGGCGCAGTGGGGACGAGGCGGAGGGCTCGCGCAGCGGTCTCGGTCTTGGCGTGTTCATCGCTCGCACCTTGCTCGAGCGTACGGGCGCAAAGGTTTCCTTCTCCAACCGGATGTTTCCGGATCACGGCGCCGTGGTCCAGATCGCCTGGCCGCGAAACCGCTTTGAAGCGCAAGAACTCACCGCAGAACCGCCGTAACGCGCCGCCAGCAACGTGGCCGGATCGACTTATCTGGCCTTGGCAGCGGCCGTTGGCACGCCATATGTTGAGATGACCGACATCAAAGGTATCCGAATTGTGGGCGCCACCGCCGAACTGCTTGGGCACGTCGATCGTTCCCTCCTGATCGTGGAGGACGACAAGCCGTTTCTGGAGCGCCTTGCGCGCGCCATGGAGAGCCGCGGCTTCACGGTAACCTCTTGCGACAGCGTCGCCGAAGGGCTTGCGCAAATTGGCCGGGCGGCCCCGGCCTTCGCGGTAGTGGATTTGCGGTTGAGCGACGGCAACGGGCTCGACGTGGTATCGGCGCTGAAGCGCAAGCGCCCCGATGCGCGCGCCATCATACTGACCGGCTATGGCAATATTGCAACCGCCGTGACCGCAGTGAAGATGGGCGCGGTGGATTATCTCTCAAAGCCGGCCGACGCCGATGACGTGGTGGCGGCCCTGCTCGCCAGCGGTACCGAGAAGTCGGAGCTGCCGAACAATCCAATGTCGGCCGATCGCGTGCGCTGGGAGCACATCCAGCGCATTTACGAGATGTGCAACCGCAACGTCTCTGAAACCGCGCGGCGGCTGAACATGCACCGCCGCACCCTGCAGCGGATTCTGGCGAAACGGGCGCCGCGTTAACTACCTCCGTCGGCCGCGGACAAGAGCCCCATCCGCCGCTCAAGATCGCATCCTTTGCTGACCAATCCGGCCTGCCGGGAGCGAGTCGTCCTGCTGGCGAGTTGAAGTCGGCCATCCCGGATCGGCCCGGGAACCTTTTCGACCTCCGGCCATCTTAAGGGCTTCCAGGCGATGCGATCGGCGTCGCCCCCCACGTCCGCACGCAGGAGCATAGCTGTGAGTCCAAATTTACACGTGCTGGGGCGCGCTGAAGCGCCGCAACCGGAGGTCCAAAAGCCTAGCCGAGCCGAAGTCGAAGCTGCGGTGCGAACGATTCTCCAATGGGCGGGCGAAGATCCCGGACGTGACGGTCTGATCGAGACCCCGGCTCGCGTGACCCGCTCGCTCGAAGAATTTTTCTCCGGATACGGTCAGGACCCGGCTGAGGTTCTGGAAAAGACCTTCGAGGAGATCGAGGGGTACGACGAAATGATCGTGCTGCGGGATATTCGCTTCGAGAGCCATTGCGAGCACCACATGGCGCCGATCATCGGCCGGGCCTGGGTCGCCTATATTCCAAACGGCCGCGTGGTCGGCATCTCCAAGTTGGCCCGGGTGGTGGACGTTTATGCCAAGCGGTTACAGATCCAGGAAAAGATGACGGCGCAAATCGCCAATACCATCAACGATATCCTCAAGCCTCAGGGCGTCGGCGTGATCATCAAGGCGACACATCATTGCATGACCACCCGCGGTGTACACAAGCCCGGTACAGACCTCGTCACCAGCCGCATGCTAGGCTGCTTCCGCGACAACGCACTGACGCGCCAGGAATTCCTTGGCATGGCGACGTGATATGGAATGTGGCGCACGGGCCCCTTGATACGATGGAGGGATTAGCATGGCTGAAGAGCAAGCCCCGCCTGCCGGGCCAGATCTTACACAAGGTGTTGCACTAAGCGATTTTGGCGGCGAAACCTTGCTCGGTCATGTCGGCGATCAGGATGTTTTGCTGGTACGTTCGGGGTCTGAGATATTCGCTATCGATGCGCATTGCAGCCATTATCACGGGCCGCTCGCGGAGGGGCTCGTGGTCGGCGACGGCATCCGCTGCCCCTGGCATCACGCATGTTTCGATTTACGCACCGGCGAAGCTACGCGTGCCCCGGCGTTGAACGCGCTCGCGGTCTGGCAGGTCGAGCGCGAGGGCGATCAAATCTTCGTCCGGCAAAAACGCGAACAGCCGAAGCCGCGCGGCAGGAGGTTTGTCGACGCGCCGGATAAAATCGTGATCGTCGGCGGTGGTGCGGCGGGCTTTGCCGCCGCCGACATGCTGAGGCGGCAGGACTTTCGCGGCAGCATCGTAATGCTTAGCAGCGATGCCGCCCCTCCGGTGGACCGGCCGAATCTGTCGAAGGATTATCTTGCCGGCAGTGCGCCGGAGGACTGGTTGCCGCTCCGTCCGGACAGCTTCTACGCGGAGGCCGGCATCGATCTTCAGCTCAAAAGCAATGTCACGTCGATCGATATCAAAGCACGCGATGTCGTCGTCGCCGGTGGTGGCGCCATTCCCTATGACCGCCTGCTGCTGGCGACCGGCGCAGAGCCGGTTCGTCTGCCGATTCCGGGTGCGGACCAGCCGCATGTCCATGTGCTGCGTTCGCTCGCAGATTGCCGGGCGATCATTGAATCGGTAATAGGCGCACGCCGCGCGGTGGTGATCGGTGCCAGTTTTATCGGGCTTGAGGCAGCGGCGGCGCTGCGCGCACGGGATATCGAAGTCCATGTGGTGGCTCCGGAACAGCGACCGATGGAGCGCGTGCTCGGACCTGACATGGGCGACTTCGTTCGCGCGTTGCACCAGGAGCACGGTGTCATCTTCCATCTGGGCGACACCGTTGGAGCGATCGACGGCAAGCGCGCGACGCTCCAAAGCGGTGGCGTGCTGGCGGCCGATGTCGTGATCGTCGGGGTCGGCGTGCGGCCGCGCCTTGGCCTGGCAGAACAGGCTGGTCTTAAAATCGACCGCGGCGTTGCGGTGGACGCGTTCCTCGAAACCAGCGTCGCCGGAATCTATGCAGCCGGTGACATAGCGCGCTGGCCCGATCCGCATTCCCAAGGGAACATCAGGGTCGAACATTGGGTGGTGGCCGAACGCCAGGGCCAGACCGCCGCGCGAAATTTGCTGGGACAGCGCGAAGTCTTCGACGCAGTGCCGTTTTTCTGGAGCCAGCACTACGATGTGCCGATCAACTATGTCGGCCACGCCGAGAGGTGGGACGAGATTGCCATCGAAGGCGACATCGCCGGCAGGGACTGTTTGCTGAAATACAAGAGCAAGGGCCGCGTGCTCGCCGTGGCTTCCATCTATCGCGATCTTGCCAACCTTCAGGCCGAGCTCGCTATGGAGCAGATGTCGAGCCCATAGAGCGCTCCCCCAAGAAGCTGGGAGGGCCGCCCCGCGACCGCAAAGCGCAGCTAACTGCGGGCCGCTTTCCGACGGACGCTTAAAACTCCGCGTGGCCTTGCGGGTCGATCAGACGATTGATCCGCTGGGCGGCGGCCATCGCGAACCGCACCGTCATCAATTTGCGGGTAGGCGCCGGCAGCCGATGCTCGGGCGCCGTGCAATGCATGTGCGCGCCATAAGCGTCGGCGACGATCAGGCCGGTATCGCCGGGGAAGATCTCGCACGGCAAATCCTGGGTGAAGGCAAAGAACAGCCGGTCGCAATGGGCCCGGTATTCCGGCCATTTCTGGTCGGCGCGCAGATCCTCGATCGATGATTTGATTTCGACGATCCAGATTTCGCCGCGCTCGTTGATCGCCACCAGATCGGCGCGCCTTCCCGATGGCAGCGGCAATTCGCTGACGCAGGCAAATCCAAGCGACCGCAACAGCCGCGCGGTCCCGCGCGCGATCGCCAGCGCCGTCTCCGACTGACGGCGGTCCGGCGCGGGCACGAGATTGATCTGGCGGGAGAGCGATTCCATCGGGGCCACTCTATCCGATTTCGGCAACCCCCAAATAGGTACTCCAGGCCGGGTAGGCCCCAATTTCGTACCCACCACGCCTTGATTTCGGCCCGAACAGACCGTGTTCCACCGGGAACCTCCGTGCAGGGGACGGAACATTGGAGGAGAATCATGAAGCCAACACTTCCTGCCTTTCGCTCGCTTGCGTTCGCTCTTGCCGGCCTTGCGCTATCGTCGGGCGTCGGGGCCGCGGTTGCAAAACCCGCCGTCGAAGTCGCTTTCGTCCTCGATACCACGGGCTCGATGACGGGCCTGATCGAAGACGCCAAGCGCAAGATTTGGTCGATTGCGACCGCGATTGTCGACAGCAATCCGGACGCCGATATCCGCATGGGGCTCGTTGCCTATCGCGATATTGGCGATGACTACGTCACCAAGACATTCGACCTCACGACCGACATCCAGGATCTCTATGCCAACCTATCGGAATTGAAGGCGCGCGGTGGCGGCGACTGGCCGGAAAGCGTCAACGAAGCGCTCGATGTCGCGGTCAATAAGCTGCACTGGACACTCGGCAGTGACACAAGGCGCATCGTGTTCCTGGTTGGCGACGCACCGCTACATATGGACTATGCGCAGGATACCAAATATCCGATCACGCTGGCGGTGGCGAAACAGAAGGAAATCATCGTGAATGCGGTGCTTGCCGGCAACGCCCAGGACACCGAGCGGGTATGGCGCGACATCGCCCAGAGCGGCAACGGCCGCTTCATTCCGATCCCGCAGGATGGCGGTAAGGTCGTCATCATCGAGACGCCCTATGATGAGAACATCATCATCCTGCAAAGGCAGATCAACGGCACCGTGATCCCCTACGGCCCGCGAGCGCTGCAAAAGCACACCGAAGATAAAACCCGGCAATTGTCGCAAGTCGCAGCCGCCGCACCGGCGCAGGCTTCGGAGATGGCAAGCTACCTCAACAAACGCGCCAAGGTATCTTCGGAAGCGATCACGGGCGAGGGCGATCTCGTCAGCGATGTTGCGGCGGGCAGGAAGAAGCTTGACGCCGTCAAGGACGATGAGTTGCCGGACAATCTGCGCGCCTTGAAGCCCGAGCAGCGCGCAGACGAGCTCAACAAGCAGATGCGGCAACGCGATGCGTTGAACCAGAAGCTCGCTGAGCTGGTTGCACAGCGCGACAGATTTGTCGCCGAACAACGCGACAAGTCTCCATCCAGGGTGTCCTCTTTCGACCGCGTCGTCGAAGACACGCTGAAAGCGCAAATCAAGCGTTAGGCCGGAACAGCGGAAAGCGTTGTCCCGGCTCGGATTGCGTTTGGCCGGGACGACGATGCGAGGTGCTGCGCGGTACCCGCGACAGGCCGTCAAATCATGGCGGCCATGCCGGAAACAAATGCGCGAAACTTTTCCTTGGCGGCTTGCGAAAAATCGGCATTGTTCTGCCCATGGCAAATGAATCCGAAACCCAGGCAAAGGCCGGTGCAATCATCGTCCCGGTGACGCTGTTTGAGCAGAACTGCACCCTGCTCTGGTGCGCGGCGACCAAAAAGGCCGTGGTGATCGACCCCGGCGGCGATGTTCCGAAGATTCAGGCCGCCATCAAGCAGACCAAAGTCACGGTTGAAAAGATTTGGCTGACTCACGGCCATATCGACCATGTCGGCGGCGCGGCCGAGCTGCGCGATGCGCTCAATGTGCCGATCATCGGCCCGCATGTCGCCGACAAATTCCTGCTCGACAATGTGGTGGCGAGCGGGGCGCGTTTCGGCATGACCGGCGTGCGCGATTTTGCACCGGATGGCTGGCTCGAGGAGGGTAACCAGGTCGATATCGGCGAATTGACCTTCGACATCCTGCACTGCCCCGGCCACTCGCCCGGCAGTGTGGTGTATTTCAACAGGGAGATGCGTTTTGCCCATGTCGGCGACGTGCTGTTCAACGGCTCGGTCGGGCGCAGCGACATTCCTGGCGGCAATCATGCGACGCTGATCAAGTCGATCAAGGACAAGCTGTTACCGCTCGGCGACGATGTCGGCTTCATCTGCGGCCACGGCCCCGGCTCCAGCATCGGACAGGAGCGGCTGACCAATCCATTTATCAACGGCGCGATGTAGGCGGCGAGAGAAGCCGCCGGCGATCAGCGGTTTTGGCACCGATCGCCCTTTATTTCATCAAACCGGCCGCGGTGAGCGCACGCGTGATTACCGCACCGACGTCAAACACGCGGCGCTGCTTTTTTTTGGGTTGCGGCTTGGGGGAGGGCTTGGAGGCTTGGTCAGTCGCCGGCGACGGCCACCAGATCTTGCCGAGGCCCGGCACGGGCGCCGAAATCGGAGAAACCGGCGGAATTAGCCTGGCGCTCGGCGATTCCGCGGCCGCACGCGCGGCCGGTTTGGCAATTTTTTCGGGCCGGCGCATCCCTTCGGTCAGGCCAAAGAAATTCGCGATGTGATACGAGGACGAAATTCCCGCTTCGATCAAGAACGCGCCCTGGATGCCATAGCGCTGGTCATTTTCGGCCGTTCCGAGTGGCGTGCCGTGGGCCATGTCGGTGATGGTGTAGGATTCGATGACGGTTTCGCCATCCGCGTTCCACCAGATCTGATGTGGATAGCCGTCGACGATGCCCTCCGACATCGGAGCCGAGGGCAGCCGATGCACATCAAGCCATTGCTTGACAATCTCGTCAGCGTTGGCGGGATTGACCGTGCGGTCCGCACTGCCGTGCCACACCGAAACCTTCGGCCAGGAACCTCGATGCTTCGAGGCGCTGCGCACCAGGTCGCCCAGTTCGCGGGCCGGCCGGGCGGGCGACTGAAACATTCCGTTGAGCGCTTCCCGCACATTGCTCGCAACCCCGTATGGCAGGCCGGCGATGACCGCGCCGCCAGCAAATATTTCGGGATAGGTGGCGAGCATGACCGAAGTCATAGCGCCGCCCGCGGAGAGGCCGGTGACGAAGATGCGATGTTTGTCGATGCTGTGATTGCTAACCATCCGCGCGATCATCTGCCTGATGGAGCTAGCCTCGCCGCGCCCTCGCTTGCTGTCTTGCGGACTGAACCAGTTGAAGCATCCGTTGGCGTTGTTGGATGGCTGCTGCTCGGGCATCAGCAACGCAAAGCCATAATGCTTTGCGAGCGTGGACCAGCCGGCGCCCAAATCATAAGCGGCGGCGGTCTGGCCGCATCCGTGCAGAACAACAACCAGAGCCGGCGCTGGTTGCAGACTATCGGGCAGGTAGGAAAACATCCGGAGATCCCCCGGATTGGTCCCGAATCCCTCGGTTTCGACCAAGGGGCTGCGGATGCCTCGCCGGACACCCCGCGCGAAGCCTTCCAACGCACTGAATCCATGCAGCTTCGGCAGATGCCGCAGGAATTCGATATTTTTGGCGAGGGACACCGGGAGCTCCTTGGCGAAGAATCAGTACCGCCACCTACACCAGATAATTGCTGCAGTGCAAAATAGAAAGACCGTATGCTGCCATTCAACAGGATTGTGATGGTTGACACATCGCAACAATACCGCGTGACCTGCCGGTGACAGAAATTAGGCAACTTCGACGATCGACGATGCAAACAGCTATATGTCGCGACGAAAATTCAGATCGCCGCCGCAAGCTTGCATAGGCAAAGTAAAACCGTCGCTAGTTGCTACACCCGCTCCAGCACGACCATCATTCTAAAAGCCAGATGTTTTCGAAGCAGCTCTGGAATTTTCCGTTCGAATGCCAGCAGCGGATGCACCAACGATGCTGGCATCAAGGACCATCTCTGGAAGCCGCCGCTCATCGGGTAAGCGATCAGGCTTTGCCAGTCGACACGGCGCACCCGCAGTGACGGAATGAGTTCCTCGACCCGCTTGCGCGCCGGCGAGGTGGCAAACAGCAGGGTAGGTATCGCCTGATTGGCGTCGAATGGATCGCGCTGTGGGTTGACGGCAACCGAAGCGAATGGATCGACATTCATGTCCACGGGTTCCTCGTGAAAGCGATCGTAGAACCTCCAGGCAATCGTTGTCATTGCAGGTTCGATCATCGCCAGGCATCCGCCCGGTTTGAGGACGCGCGCTGCTTCGCCAAGAAATTCGATCGGGCGCTCCAGATGATGCAGGACGTCGAGCATAATGACGCCGCTGAACAGACCATCCCGGAACGGCAGCCTGTGAGCATCGGCCACGACGTCGATGCCTGGAAATAACAGGATGTCGGTGGAGACGATATCCCGCCTGAAATCCTTGATGTGTGCGGTTCCTCCGCCGATATCCAGCACGCGGCCTTCTGGGCAGGCTTCGACGAGCTGTTCATGAAAATCGCGATACAATAATCGTATCGTGGCTTTCTTGTTCCATATCTCCCGATGAACAATCTGGCGTTGGTTCAAACCGACCGCATGTTTGGTCATGGCAAGCCCACGGTCAAATCGCCTTGAGCTTGCGATAGGCGAACCAGACCATCTTCAGCAGCAGCCATCCATCCCGGAAGCGCGATATCTGGGTTTCGCCGAAGGTGCGCGCCTTGTAGTGGATTGGCGTCTCGATGAGTTTCAGATTTTGTTTCGCTGCTCCGAAGATCAGGTCGAAATCGCCGAACGGATCGAAATTGCCGAAATAGCCCCGCTCGCGCGCGAGCACCTCGTAATCCTTGCGCATGAGAACCTTGGTGCCGCACAGCGTATCGGTGAGGCGGGTGTTGACGAGATAGCTGAACAGATAGGCAAAGAACCGGTTGGCAAGCAGGTTGAGCGGGCGCATCGCCTCGGTTTCCATCGGATAGACCAGGCGGGTGCCGTTGACGAATTCGGCCTTGCCGGTCTCGATCACCGCGTGGAATTTCGGCAGCGCCTCCGGTGGCATCGTCAAATCGGCGTCCAGGATCATCAGCACGTCGCCGGTCGCGGCCGCAAAGCCTTTTCGCACCGCGTCGCCCTTGCCCTTGCCCTCCTGCTTGAGAACCTTGATATCCCAGCTATCCTTGTAGGCATCACGGACGCGCTCGCATTCCTCAAAGGTGCCGTCGCTGGAATTTCCTTCGACAAACAGGATTTCCTGGGAAGTGCCGAACCTCGGCATTCGAAGAATTGCATTCTCGATATTGCCCCTCTCGTTGCGGCAAGGGATCAAGATGCTCGCGGAAAGCTTCCGTTCCGAAAATTGCCGGACCGGCCGGCCGACGAGGTAAGTGCGCAGGCACAGCTTTCGTATGCCCGGCAAGGGTGCGATGAAGCGGTTGATGAACGGACCGAGGCCGAACAAACGGAATGGGATCAATTGTCTTTGTTCCTGACTTATCACCTCGAAATCCGCGAGATCCATCAAGTTCAGGAAGTCGGCCGTGGCGATGTAGTTGATCTGCGGCTGGTGGCTCTTGAGTTTCAGCGCCTCGCCGACCTTTAAGATCGGCTCCCACAAATGCGAGTAATAGGCGATGATGATCCGCGTCGATGGCGCACACAAGCGATGCACCAGTCTCAACGTGCCGTCGATATCGTCGAACATACCGATGGTATCGGCAATCACGATGTAGTCGAATGGTCCCTCGATCGAGGCCAGCGTTGCCGGATCTTCCGCGTCACCCAGGACGAAATTGATATCCGGATGCAGCTCCCTGGCCCTGGCCAACGTCTTGGCGCTGAAATCGACGCCGACGCCGCGAGATGGCTCCAGCGCGGCCAGCAGATCGCCGCGGCCGCAGCCCAATTCCAGCACCCGCTTGCCGGGCGGAATCAGAAATCGCATGAACTTCCGGTCGTACGCGCGATAGGCGGCATTGAATTTCCCCTGGCGAAACTGTTCGCCGCCGGTGGCCTCGAAGTGGTCGACGAGGTCACGCTTCCGCGGACTTGAAAGCTGCAATGAAGCAGCGGAGCCGGATTCCCTCAGATACATCCCAACCTCGAGGCGGAAACGAAGGGTTCTCTTAGCGGAACGGTCAAGACGTGTAAATTCGGCAGCAACGCCCGTTTTGGCCCCTTTGCGGAGGCTTTGCGGGCCCGGAAAAGTGGATCGACTTTATGCTTCCCTTGGCTCCTTCCACCCCATAGTTTGGCAACCCGCAAACTAGAAAAACGTCCGGAGAGACCTCTATGGCCCGCCTTAAATTCGGAGCTTTTCTCGCCCCGCATCATCCGATCGGCGAGCACCCGATGCTGCAATTCCGTCGTGACCTCGATCTGGTCGAGCAGCTCGATGCGCTTGGCTATGACGAGTTCTGGTGCGGCGAGCATCATTCCTCTGGTTGGGAAATGATTGCCTCGCCGGAAATGTTTCTTGCGGCCGCAGGCGAGCGCACCAAGCGCATCAGGCTCGGCACCGGCGTGATCTCGCTGCCCTACCACCATCCCTTCAACGTCGCCCAGCGCATGGTGCAGCTCGACCACATGACGGGAGGCCGCGCGATCTTCGGCTCCGGTCCCGGCGCGCTCGCCTCCGATGCGCACACGCTCGGCATCGATCCGATGGTGCAGCGGGATCGTCAGGATGAGGCGATCGCGATCATCCGCCGGCTTTTCAAGGGCGAGCGGGTGACGGCGAAGAGCGACTGGTTCACGATGAACGACGCGGCGCTTCAGATCCTCCCCTTGCAGGAAGAGATGCCTTTCGTGGTGGCCTCGCAGATATCGCCGTCGGGCATGACGCTCGCCGGAAAATACGGCATCGGAATCATTTCGCTTGGATCGATGTCGACCCAGGGCTTGATGGCGCTGCCGACGCAATGGGGCTTTGCCGAGGACGCCGCGAGGAAGCACGGCACTACCGTGAGCCGATCCGACTGGCGCGTGCTGCTCTCCTGGCACATCGCGGAGAGCCGCGAACAGGCGCGGGCCGAGGCCGGCGCCGGACTGATGCGCTGGCACAACGAATACAACGTCCGCACGCTGCAGCGGCCGGGCCTTCAACCGTTCACTTCTCCCGAGGACGCCGTGGAGAAGACCGCCGGCGGCGAGGCTGCTGCTTCCACGATCGGCACGCCCGACGATCTGGTGAAAACCATCAAGAAACTGATGGAAGTGTCCGGCGGGGTCGGCAGCATCATCGGTTTTGTCCACGACTGGGCCAACCCGGAGAACACCTGGCGAAGTTGGGATATGGTGGCGCGCTACGTGGTGCCGGAAATCAACGGCTATATCGATGCCTTGCGCAAGTCGCAGAAATTCGTGATCGAGAACCGCGAGGTGTTCGAGCGGGCAGGGCAGGCGGTGATGGCGAAAATCATGGAAAACGACAAGGCGGCCGCAGCACTTTCGCTCACCGGGCCCGGCCGGGTCGCGATCCCGGCGGTGAACGCGCCGGATTTGCAGAAGGAAGCCGCAAAGCAGCAGAAGGCGTGACGCGCGGGCGGCGTCACCCGCCGTATCATTCGATGACCTCGTCGGCGCCGGTCAGCAGCGCCGGAGGAACGGTAAGCCCGAGCGTCTTGGCGGTCTTCAGGTTGATGGTCATCTCGAATTTCGTCGGCTGCACCACGGGCAAATCGGCTGGCTTCTCGCCCTTCAGGATCCGTCCACAATAGATACCAGAGCTGCGATAGGATTCGTTTAAGTTGGTGCCGTAGCTCAAAAGCCCGCCCATCGCGACATTTTCGCGAAAACTGTAGCTCGCGGGGATCGCGTGTCTTGCCGCGAGTTCGACGATCGCACCACGCCGGCTATCGAAGTAGGGTTCTCCGGCGACAATGATGGCGCCAACTTTCAGCTCCGCCAACCGCGCGAATGCAGCCTCAACTTCCTGGTCGTTCGAGGCGTTCAAGATTTGCAGATCGATACCAAGCGTCTTTGCCGCTTCCCGCGCGGCTCGAATTTCGAGCTGCGCGCTCGGGTTGGCCGGGTTTGCCAGATAGGCAACGGTGCTGGCCGACGGAACAAGCTGATGAAGGAGGTCGAGACGCTTTGCGATGAGAGTGGAGTTGAAAACGCTCATGCCGGTCACGTTGCCGCCGGGACGGCTCAAGCTCTCAACCAGTCCAATGCCGACGGGATCGTCCGCGGCGGAGAAGATAATCGGGATTTTGGAGGTAGCCTTTTTCGCGGCGAGCGCGGACGGAGGTCCGCCTGCCGCGAGGATTGCGGCGACCCGCATGCCGACGAGTTCAGCGGCGAGCGCCGGCAACCGGTCATAGTGACCTTCCGCCCAGCGGTATTCAACCGCTACGTTTCGGCCAACAACATACCCGGTCTCGCCAAGGCCTTGACGAAAAGCGGAGACGACGGCCGCGGATTCGTCCGGCGATCTGCTGCTCAAGTATCCAACAACCGGCGTTACCGATTGCTGCGCAAGCGCCGCTATCGGTATGAGAAACGAGGAACTCGTCACCGCGCCGAACCCTGTAATGAATTCACGGCGTTTCATTCAATCAATTCCCGGATACACCCGGATCAACACCGAGAGCCGAAAGCGATTTCTTCTCCAAACCAGCCTATCACGCGCAAAGAATTTGCGCTGCACTCTAGTCATATAAATCTCGTCCAACGAGGTCGAGATACCTTGCTCGGAAGGGACAAACGACTATTTTGGCCGGATCGTGGCCCAACGGAGCGATTGCCATGTCGATGCAAAGTGTGGCCTCCCCGGCAATGAAGCTGGCGCCGCCCAAACGCCATTCACTGGCGCACATTCCCGGTGACGAGGGCTGGCCGGTTATCGGCCGGACGCTGGCGATCCTCGCCGATCCCAAGGGCGAAGTGGAACGGATGGCCGCCAGATACGGCCATGTCTATCGCAGCCGCGTGCTCGGCGAAACCAGTATTACCGCGCTTGGGCCTGAAGCCAATGAGCTCGTGCTGTTCGACCAAAGCAGGCTGTTTTCCTCGACCCATGGTTGGGAAACGATCCTCGGCCGGCTGTTTCCGCGCGGCCTGATGTTGCTTGATTTCGACGAACATCGCCTGCATCGCCGCGCGCTGTCCGTTGCGTTCAAGTCCGGTCCGATGAAATCATACCTTGCCTCGCTCGATGCCGGCATTTCGGAACGTGTGGCGCAGTGGCGAAAACAGCCAGGGCAGATGCTGTTCTATCCGGCGATGAAGCAGCTCACGCTCGACCTTGCGGCCACTTCGTTCCTCGGCAGCGGCATTGGACCTGATGTCGAGGAGATCACTCGGGCGTTCATCGATATGGTGGCGGCTGCGGTCGCCCCGATCCGGCAACCCTGGCCGGGGACGCAAATGGCGCGCGGCGTCAAGGGCCGCGCCCGCATCGTGGCGTATTTCTCGGAGCAGATTCCGATCCGCCGCGCCAAGGACGGTGAGGATCTTTTTTCGCAGCTCTGTCGCGCCACGCACGAGGACGGCGCACTGCTCTCAACCCAGGATATCGTCGACCATATGAGCTTTCTGATGATGGCCGCGCACGATACCCTGACCTCGTCGCTGACGTCCTTTGTGGCCGCGCTCGCCGCCAATCCGCAATGGCAGGACAAACTGCGCGACGAGGTGTATGCGCTGGGCCTCGCGCCCGACGCACCCACGAGCTTCGACAATCTCGAGGCGATGCCGCTCTCCGAAATGGCGTTCAAGGAGGCGATGCGGATCAGGCCGCCGGTGCCTTCCATCCCACGGCGTGCGACGCGCGACTTCAGTTTCGGAGGTTATCCGATCCCGGCCGGAACGCTGGTCGGGGTAAATCCGTTGTTCACCCATCACATGCCGCAAATATGGCCCGACCCGGAGACCTTCGATCCCCTTCGATTTACCGACGAGGCGCAACGCGCCCGTCATCGCTTTGCCTGGGTACCATTCGGAGGCGGCGCGCATATGTGCCTTGGGCTGCACTTCGCCTATATGCAGGCGAAGTGCTTCACCCGTCATTTCCTGCAAAATCTCAGCGTCTCGCTGACGCCGGGCGCGACGCCGGACTGGCAGATGTGGCCGATCCCGAAGCCGAAAGACGGATTGCGAGTGACGTTGGCGCCGGCGTGATCCCGCGGGTATCCGGTTCTACTCGATGAATGTCGTGAGTGCGCGCCTTCATCCGCCACGAACACCGCGATCAATTCCGCCTGCTCGGCGTTTCCGCCGGGGCCGTAGACACGGGCAAGATGGTCACGCGCTTCCCCGGCACATTGGGCAGCGCGTGTGATGTGATCGGCTCGACCGTATCGAGTGTCGACCCGGTGGAGGCGCCGACCGCCATAGCGGTGCGGCGATGGTGGTCTCGGGTCGAGTTGCTATCCCGCTCTCTGATCGAACGCCTTGCGCAGGGCGACGTAGCCCTGCTGCTGCGCGGTCCAGTTGCGGCCGCCGGTGATGGCGCCATCGACGACCAGATCGTGCCCATTGACGAAGGTGGACTCGTCGCTGGCAAGAAATACCGCGGCGTGAGCGATGTCCTCGGGCAGCCCGGCGCGCGGTATTGGCTGAGCCGTCTTGTAGACCTCGCGCATCACGTCCGGCGTTCTCTCCGCCGCCTCGACCGAAAGCCCCAGCGCCTTGCCGAAAATGCCGGTTGCAATCGCGCCCGGGGAAATGCTGTTGACACGGATGCCGGATTCCCCAAGTTCCATCGCCACGCATTTGGTGAGGTGAATGACGGCGGCCTTGGCCGCGCCATAGACGACAGAGGACGAAAAGCCGGCCAGCCTGCCGGCGATACTGCCGTTGTTGATAATGCTGCCGGATCCCTGACGGCGCATATGGGGTGCGGCGTGCTTCATGCCGAGCATTACGCTACGCACCAGCGTCGCCATGGCGGCGTCGAAGCGCGCCACTTCGAGCCCTTCGATGCCGCCGGTCTGCGCCGGCCCGCCGGCGTTGTTGAACAGGCAATCGATGCGGCCGAATTTCTCAACCGCCGCGCCGATCAATGCGCGCATTTCGTCCTCGACCGTGACGTCGGTCCGGCGAAAAAGACAGGCGGGGCCGAGCTTTTTGGCCAACGCTTCGCCTTCCGGAACGCGGCGGCCTGCGATGACGATTTTCGCACCCTCGGCGACAAATGCCTCGGCGGTGCGCAGCCCGATGCCGCTTGTCGCGCCGGTGATCACGGCGACCTTGCCGTTCAGCCGTCCCATGTTGTCCTCCTTTTTGACACTGTCGGACTGAAAATATCCCCGGCCCGCCTGAGGAACGCAAGTCATGCGTTACGGCGCAGCCGTCCGATTCAAGCCCCTTCGCGGCCAGCAAGCGAGCGGCCGATCGTTGGTGATGTCCAGGTGATGAATTCGATTGCCGGTCATTTGTAGCCGCAGGCCGTGCAAAATTCCGCTATGTTGGCTCAATCTTGGATTCGCGGATCGTCAGATGTGACCGATGAAAAAATTGATCGACGAGTTTCGACAGGGTTGGCAAGGGACGTCCCCGCCATCATTGCCCTTCAGCTTGGGCTTCGCCGTAGTCTGCCTTGCCCTATCGACGGTAGCACGGTGGTGTCTGTCCATGATTAGGCCGGACGTCTACTTCACCCCATATTTTCCGGCCGTGTTCTTTGCCACTGCCTTTGGCGGGTACCGAATAGGAATCGCGACCTCCATCCTGGGTGGCGTGTTCGGCGTGAGCGTGAATTTCGGCGAAGCTCCGAACGACTTTGCAAAATTGGCGCTGTTGACGATCTTCCTGATCGTGTGTGGCCTCACGATCTGGGGGGTCGAGCATTATCGGTCGGTCGCCGCGAAACAGCGGGAGATTTCGAAGCGTCTGATCCGGGAGGAAGCCTATCGCAAGCTGGTGGTCGACGAACTCCAGCACCGGTTGAAGAACAAGGTGTCGACCGTTCACGCCGTGCTGCACCAGATCCTGCAAAATCAGCCGCAAGTCTGGGCCAGTATCGACCGGCGGATGCGGGCGCTGTCGGCGACCGATGACTTGATCGCGAAGGTCGATAGCCGTGGCTGCGATATCAAGGATATCCTGCTGTCCGAACTCGGACCCTACGGGCATGTGCGCTTTAACCTGAACGGCGATCGGCTGTTTCTGCCCGCCAAGCTTGCCGTGAGCCTTGCGTTGATATTTCACGAACTGGCGACCAATGCCGGAAAATACGGCGCGTTTTCTTCCGCGCGCGGACTGTTGCAGGTGTCGTGGTCGGTGACCGATGGTCGCCTCAATGTCGCCTGGGATGAAACCGAAGGTCCCCCGATCGGAACGATCGGGGAGGCAGGCTTTGGCAGCAAATTGCTGAATTCGGCGCTCAAGCCGTTCGACGGAAAGACCGAAATCGCCTATTTGAAGACCGGCGTTCACTGCACAATGCAATGCCGCATACCTTCGAGTTAGGCTGTTTCGCCCGGACCGGGCGATCTCAAGGTCAGGTGCGCTTTTCGCGGTGACTTTTTCAAGAGTTCAAATGACACCCGTTTCGATAATTCTAAACCTGCTTTGGCTGCTCTCGGGCGGCCTGTGGATGGCGCTTGGCTGGCTGGTTGCCGCCGTCATCATGGCCATCACCATTGTCGGTCTGCCCTGGGCAAAGGCCGCGTTCAACATCGCCGCCTATACGCTATTGCCCTTCGGGCAGAGGGCCGTGCGGCGCGACAGCCTGACCGGCCGGTCCGATGTCGGCACCGGGCCGCTCGGTCTGATCGGCAACTTGATCTGGCTTTTGCTGGCGGGCTGGTGGCTGGCGCTGGCGCACCTCGTCACTGCGGTCGTCCTTGCCGTGACGATCATCGGCATTCCCTTTGCGTGGGCCCATCTGAAGCTCGCCGGTATCGCATTATGGCCGATCGGAAAGGCGATCGTTGCGGCCTAGGGGCGATGATGCATGCGCTTCGGGCAATCGGCCGGCGTTATTGGGCGGGCGCTTTCTTGCCGCGTGCGCGAACCGCCTCCTCGACGCTATGAAACTGGCGATCCGGACCCAACATGGCTTCGATACCGAACCGCGCCAAGGCTTCCTGCGCGCGCAGGGATTCCAGCCGCGCGATGGCAAAATCGACGCCGTCGGCGTGACACTGGCGAATGATCTCGGTCAAGACCTGCGCCGCGGTGAAATCGATCTCGACGATGCCGGTCGCTTCCAGCACAAGCAGCCGCGCCTTTTGGGACGAGGACTTCACGGCCGCCAGGATGTCCCGCCGGAAGTTATAGGCATTGAGAAAGGACAGCGGCGCCTGAAAACCCGCGACGATGATGCCGGGCTCCTTTTCGCCCGGAAGATTTGAACTCGACGGCCACCAGATCGAGGTTCCCGGCACGCGTTCGAAGACCATCACACGCGCGCGCGTCGTGCTCCATATACCGTGCAGGAGCGACAGCGCGATACCCAGTCCGACGCCTTGTTCGATCGGCAGAACGATGATTGCGGCCGCCGTCAGCAGGATCAGCAGGAATTCTCCCAGCGACTGTCGATAGATTTTCGCGATTTGGCGGAAGCGGATGATGCGGAGCGCCACGAACAGGAGAACGCCGCCGAGGGCAGCGTTGGGGATCCGGTTCAGCAGCGATGCGCCGAACGCCAGCAATGCGATAACGATCGCCACAGCGGCGATGCCTGCGACCTGGGAGCGTCCGCCGGTTTCGGAAACCACGGCGGTGCGCGGCGGACTCGCATTGACGGGGAACGAGCCGATCAATCCCGACAGCACACTGCCGATGCCGACGCCGACGAAATCGCGGTCGACATCCGGCGGTTCGTTGGGATCGGATGGAAAGGAGCGTGTCGTTGCCGCCGTCTGCACCATGATGACGATCGAAATGATGAGGCTGAGCGACACCAAACCCGTGAGGTTCCCGGCTGAGATGAACGGGACCGCAAGGCTCGGCACTTTGACCGATATTGCGCCGAGAATGCTGACCCCGCGGCTCTCGAGGCGCAGCAGCACGACGGCCACGCCCGCCAATGCGAGGCCGATCAATGCGCCGGGAATCCGCACATCGATCTGCTCGGACAGGACGATGATCGCCAAGACGCCAATGCCAATGACAAGTGTAAATTCGTTGGTTTGGTCGAGATGCTCGGCAAGGATCGCGACGCGCTGCAGCATGGGGCCCTCGGGTGCGGGCAGTCCGAGTATCGCCGGCAATTGCGAGATCAGGATGTGAACAGAAATTCCGGCGAGAAAGCCTACCGTCACGGGGACCGAGAGCAGGTCGGCGACCCAGCCAAGCCGGAAAATTCCAGCCGCAAGAAGAAAAAGCCCTACCATGAGCGCCAGCGCCGCGGCCAGCGTCAGATTATCGGGCGAGCCGGCAGCGGCCAGAGCTGCAAGACCTCCGGCGAAGATCGGCGTAATCGTGGAATCCGCTCCCGAGGACAAGAAGCGGTTGCTGCCGAACGCCGCGAAGGCAAGCGAGCCCGCCATAAAGGCAAGAAAGCCGATCTGCGGGGCGAACCCGCCAAGCCGCGCCGTCGCCATCTGCTCAGGGATCGCAATCGCGGCCAGTGTGAGGCCTGCAAACAAATCGTGGGCGAGAAATTGCGCGCGATACCCGCTCAGGGAACCAAACACCGGCCAGGCCCTGCTCGTGCCCGCAGAATTCGCAGAGCCGGAAGTATTCGCCATCGTCCGCTGCCTCTCCTTGATGGACGTCCGGTTGAGCCGTGCCTTTGACGCGGGCCTGCGACCTCGGATGGTCGGGCTTGCGGCAGTCCCCGGCCGCGACGCCTCAATTCCGTGCCTGCAACTACGCTATCATGACGGCTCTGATCCTCAAATAAAGGCCGAAACGAAAATGGTGCTGAGGGGAAGGCCGGCATGTTCAGGATCGAGCAGGCAGGATAGACATGACCGAAAAAGGATACGACCTCGTCGGCGACATTCACGGTCGCGCCGGGTCCTTGTTGCAGCCTAGCGATCGCTACTACCTCCGCGTTCACAGTCGGCCCAAGACCCGTCAATTAAGTCTTCAGTAACCGGTTTCCCTAACCGGGATGCCATCAATCCATCGTATGGATGTATCCCGATGGAGTTGGGGATGCGGAAATTTGTAGCCAGCATCGGGGTCTCGGTACGGAGGCTCCGAAACGAGGCGACCAGGTTATATCGCGCCGCCGTTTGGCGGAACCCCATCCTTTGGCTGGTCGTTTGCGGTTTTTTTCTGATCGCGTCGATCATCGTCGGCACTGTGATGATGGTCGGCGAATTTCGCGAAAACGCGCTGCGCAACAGCGAGCGCGAACTGGAAAATACGGTGCTGCTGCTCACTCGCCACTTCGACCAGCAATTCGAAGATTCAGACGTTATTGTGCGCAATCTCATCTCTCAGATGCAATTTTCCGAAGCCGCCTCGCCGGAACTTTTCAGAAGTAAGTTTTCGACGTTCGATGCCCATCAGATAATAAGGTCGAAGGTTAGCGCCTTGGCCTATGTCGGCGATGTCTTCATCTTTGACGCGGACGGCGCGATGATCAACTCATCGGGGTCCTGGCCACCTCTGGAAGGCAGCGTTGCCGATCGGGCCTACTTCAAGGCCTTCAAGACCGATCCGCAGAAGACCGCGGTTCTGGCCGAGCCGGTACGGAGCTATTTTACCGGCAGGTGGACCACCATCCTTGCCTATAGGCTGAGTGGGCCGAACGGGACCTTTCTTGGGGCGATGACGAGGCGTATCGATCCTGCCAATTTTGAAGAGTTTTTTGCATCCGTTACCCTCGGCGATGGCGCGTCGATTTCCATGTTCCATCGCGATGGAACGATACTGGCGCATCACCCTCACGAGGATTCGTTGATCGGGCAGAACTACAGATCAGCACCGCTGATGCGCAAGATTCTGGCCGAGGGCAGTCATCAGACCCTACGGTTGACGAGTGTTATAGATGGTAAGGAGCGGATTGCCACGGCGGGTGAACTGAGCCGTTTGCCGATCGTAATTGTCGCAACAACGACGGTTGAGGCAGCTCTGGCCGATTGGCGTGCCCAAACCAGATTCCTGGTCGTCGCCGCCGGTCTATCGGCTTTGGGGGTCTCTGTCCTGTTGTTTCTGATCGTCAGGCGTCTGACGCGGCAACATCGGGAATCCCAGCAGCGACTGGAGCAGGAGAAACATCGGCTCGACACTGCCCTGAACAACATGACGCAGGGGCTTATCTTGTACGATGCATCGGCACGTATCGTCGTATGTAACCAGCGCTACATCGATATGTATGGCCTGTCGGTGTCGGTGGTAAAGCCGGGCGGCCATTTTTACGATGTTATGTGCCATCGCAAGGAGGTCGGATCCTTCAAGGGGGACGTCGATGAATTCTATTCAACCGTCCTGAAGCACGTCGCGCAGGGCAAGGTCTCTCAACGTATCCTCGAATCCGGCGACGGACGAGCAGTCCAGACCATCAATCGCCCGCTGCCCCAGGGTGGCTGGGTTGCGACGATGGAAGACATCACCGAGCGTCGAAACCTCGAACAGGAGCGCGACCGGAACCATGCGTTCCTGCTCCAGATCATCGACAACATCCCGTCGCAGATCACGGTGAAGGACGCGCGCGATCGCCGCTATCTTCTGGTCAACCGGGTGGCGGAGACCCACTTCGGCATGTCACGCGCAGACATCGTCGGCAAGACGGCCTTCGATGTCTTTCCCGAGGCGTCGGCTGATCTCATCACTTCCGACGACGAGCGGGCGTTGCAATCGGAGGAGGTCCTCTTTCTGGACGAACGGCCGTGGGAAAGCCAGGCATTGGGTCAGCGCTTTATCACGTCAAAGCGCATCGGAATCAGGGATCAGACCGGCGAAGCGCGTTATATCATCAACGTCGTCGATGATGTCACCGACCGGCGTCGCGCCGGTGAGAAGATTGCGCATCTTGCACATTACGACGCGCTGACAGATCTGCCGAACCGAATTCTTTTCCGCGAGCAAGTCGAACGCGAGTTGCAGCGAGCCCGCCGTGGCGAGCAGTTCGCACTGCTCTATGTCGATATCGACGAGTTCAAGGGCATCAACGATTCACTTGGACATCATGTCGGCGATGAATTGCTGACGATGGTGGCGGCTCGGCTCAAGAGCTGCATCAGGGAGACCGACCTTGTCGCGCGGCTCGGCGGCGACGAGTTTGCCGTCATCCAGACCGATATTGGCGGGGTATCCGATGTCGTTGAATTCGTCACGCGAATTCATGGGGCGATCAGGGAGCCCTATAACTGCCTTGGTCATCAACTCACAACCGATGCCAGCATCGGCATTGCGCTGGCGCCGCGTGACGGTACCGAGCTCGACGAGCTCATCAAGAACGCCGATCTGGCGATGTATGGCGCCAAGGCCAATGGGCGCCGAACTCATCGCTTCTTCGAGCCGGCGATGGATGCGAGCGCGAAGGCGCGGCTTGCCATGCAGCAGGATTTGCGGCAGGCGCTGGTGGACGGCGGTTTCGAAATTCACTATCAGCCCGTAGTCGATCTGCGCGATGACGAGGTGACGGGCTGCGAAGCCTTGCTGCGCTGGCGCCATCCCGAGCGCGGCATGGTTTCGCCGGCGGAATTCATCCCGGTGGCGGAAGATACCGGCCTGATCGTCGAGCTCGGCGAATGGGTGCTGAGAACGGCCTGCGCCGAGGCGGCCGGCTGGCCGGACCACGTCCGGCTTGCCGTCAACGTCTCGCCGGTTCAGTTGAAATGCCCGACGCTCGCGCTGAAGATCGCAAGCGCGCTGGCTACCTCAGGTCTTCCGGCAAGCCGGCTGGAAATCGAAATCACCGAGGCGGTGCTGATCCGGGACGACGAGGCGGCGCTCGCGATTCTGCATCAGCTCCGCGACATCGGGGTTCATATCGCGCTGGACGATTTCGGCACCGGCTATTCCTCGCTTAGCTATCTGAAACGCTTCCCCTTCGACAAGATCAAGATCGATCGCTGCTTTGTCAGCGACATCTCGGAAATCGACGGTTCGGCCGCGATCGTGCAGGCGGTGGTGAATATCGCGGCCGCGCGCCACATGACGACGACCGCGGAAGGCGTCGAAACGCAAGAGCAGAAGGAGCGCCTGCGCGCGCTCGGCTGTACCGAGATGCAGGGCTATCTGTTCAGCGCCGCCAAGCCTGGAGCGGAGGTGAGGCGGCTGTTGGACCCGCGCCGCGAGCGCGTCGCGGACGTGGCTTAGCGAGGCGGAATTTCGCCGGTTTCAATGGACACCTAGAACGGAAATGCGCCGCGGGTCCCTCCCGTTGGCCTTCTCCCCGATGTCCCCGGGCAGGCCGTTGCCGAGGCCCGGCCAATCGGCTAAATGAACCACCACGCACCCGTAGCTCAGCTGGATAGAGCGTTGCCCTCCGAAGGCAAAGGTCACACGTTCGAATCGTGTCGGGTGCGCCACTTCGGTACAGAACTGGGCACGCCAAAACCTGGCGTTTTTGCGCTTTCAGCGGCGACGAGCGTGCGCAGGAGCACGCTTTTCGACCCCATGATGCGCAGTTCTTTCTGATCGACTTCGACCCGCTGGGCGAGCGCGCGAAGGTGATCGCGGCGCTAGCCGCCGCCATCGATCCGCATGCGCTTGCGGGCTATCCTGGCAAACGTCTTGAGCGCCTGTGGCGTGAGATGGTCGGGCCGGCGCGATCAATCGCGTCCTCGGCCCGCTCTGCGTCAAGGCGGGCCTGTCCGCGGAGTCATTTCGATGAGGAGCGGCATACGCTCGCGCTGAGCCGTCAGCGCGTGGCCGTCACGGGGCAGGGCCCGCGCGTGCCTCTCGGCCTCGCCAGGCGAATTTCACCCGCGCCCATTGTAGTTAATTTCGTCGAAACATGGCGGGCGAACTTAGCCATAAAAAGGAAACAGCGATGCAACTCCGCATCGGTATGATCCATTCCCGACAGCCGCCATCACACATCCATCGCTGCGGGCAAAGAGCAGTTTTTAAGGGGGGAACATCATGCGCAAGCTTCTGCTGACCTCGGTCCTTTTCATATTCTCGCTGGTGCCAAATCTTGCAGGCGCGGGTCCTCGCACCATCCAGGTCGACACGCCGTCGACGGTGCCGCCCGGTTTCGAAACCTATCGCGGCTATGTATTCGACCTTTCCGAGAATTCAGGACGCAAGGACGACGCCGCCATCACGGACGCGTTCCGGCATCAGCTTGACGTCGTTGAGGACGCCGGCTTCAGCCCGAAGGTGCTGCAGTTCTTTCACTCGGTGCCGATTATCGCAAACGAGATGACCTGCCTGGACGAGGGCGCGGGGATTGCCTGTTATGGCCCCGTCTCGCCCGAGAGGAACCAGCGCGTGTCCAGCACCTTTACGACCTGGGACGAAAACAAGCTGCGCTGGAGCAATCCGAACTTTGTTGATCTGGCCGCCGATGCGGGACCCGGCGTCATCATGGTGCGTCCGGTCATGCTCAAGCATGCCGAAGATCCCGTGCTGCTCCACGAGTTTCTCCACGCCTACCATGGGAGGCTGATGCCGCAGGGTTTCGACAATCTGGGCATCAGGGCTTACCACGCCGACGCCATGAGCAAGCAAGTCTTCGGCAGGGAAGAATATGCCATGAAGAACCACAAGGAATTCTTCGCCGTGACCGCCAGCATATTCCTGGCCGGCAAGGAATCCATGCATGAGCCCAAGACGCGCGCGCAACTGAAGGAGAAGCTGCCCAAATACTACAAATTCCTTGTCGAGCTCTTCGGATTCGATCCGGACGCCTCAACTCCGGTGGCCGGCCCCTCGAACCCGCCTGAGGAATCCGCCGCCGCCATGTTTCCCGGCTGACGCCAATTCGTCGGCGCCGGTTTTCCCCCCGCCGACGATACGGGTCTAGAGCTTCGGTTCTGATTGAATCGGAACCGAAGCTCCAGGTTTTTGTTTCGGCGCGTTTTCTTCCCGCGAACCGGTATCCACCCCGGATCAAGTCCGGGGCAGGCTTTCGCTGGAAACGCTCTAATCCACAGTAATGCCGGCGTATTTGACGACCTTCGCCCACTTCTCGGTTTCGGCTGCGATCATCGCGCCGAAGGCCTGAGGCGTTGCGATCAGCGGCTCGCCGCCGAGTTCGGTCAGGCGCTTTTTGATCTCCGGCTCGGCCAGCACCTCGTTGATCTCCCGGTTCAGCTTCGCGATGATCTCGGGCGGCGTCTTGGCCGGCGCTCCCATGCCGAACAGCGCGCTTGCCTCATAGCCCGGAATGGTTTCAGCCACGGTCGGCACATCGGGCAATTCCGGAGAACGCGTTGCCGTCGTCACGGCCAGCGCGCGCAAGGCGCCGCCGCGGATATGCCCGATGATGGAGGGCATATTGTCGAACATCACCTGTACCCGGTTGCCGAGCAAATCCGTCGTCGCGGGTGCCGCGCCTCGATAGGGCACATGCAGCATCTTCGCGCCCGACATGGCCATGAACATCTCGCCCGACAGATGCACCGAGGTGCCGTTGCCGGATGAGGCCAGGTTCACCTTGCCGGGATTGGCCTTCACATAGTCGATGAATTCGGCGACGGTCTTGGCCGGCACCTCCTTGGCAACCGTCATCACATTCGGCACGCGAAGAAAAGAGGCGACCGGCGCGATGTCGCGGATGAAGTTGAAATTGAGCTTGGTATAAAGCGAGGCGTTGATGAAATTGGCGGGATTGACCAGTAGCACGGTGTAGCCGTCGGGGTCGGCCTTCACCACGGTCTCGGTGCCGATGTTGTTGCCGGCCCCCGGCTTGTTCTCGATCACGAATTGCTGGCCGAGCCGCTCCGATAGCCGCTGCCCGATCAGCCGGGCGATGATGTCCGTCGAGCCGCCGGCCGGATATCCGACAACGAAGCGGACCGGCCGTGTCGGATAGTCGAGCGCGAAGGCATCGCTCGCCGGCCAGGCGAGGGCGCATAGGCCGAGTATGACCAGACGCGCAAACAGATCCATCGCGGAGCGGCGTAACACCATGCGTTTCCTCCCCCCGCGGCACGGAACCCGCTTGCCACGGCTCGATCTTGTTGAACTAACGTCGGCCCGCGTTGTAACAAACAAACCGCGGCGCGGCCAGCTTGGCCGGCCTGCATGGAAACTCGACGAAAGGATCGCTTATGTCGGTGAAGGTCAACGCGCTCGATCATATCGTGATCAACGTAGCCGACGTGGCGCGCTCCACCGCATGGTATCGAAAGGTGCTGGGCATGGAGGTCAGGGTGTTCGATCCCGGCCATGGCAAGCCGGTAAGGACATCGCTGATCTTCGGCAACCAGAAGATCAATGTGCGGCCGCTCGGGGCCGACAAGGTGGAGTGGTTCACCGCCGACCATGAGACCGCCGGCAGCGACGATCTGTGCTTTCTCACGTCAAGCACGCCGGAGCAGGTCGTGGCGCATCTCAAGGCGAACGGCGTCGCGATCGAGGAGGGCCCGGTTGCGAAACAAGGCGCGCGCGGCGTGCTGCGCTCGGTTTATTGCCGGGATCCTGACGGTAGTTTGATCGAGATTTCGTCGTATGGGGGCGACGCGGCCTAGCACGCGCCGGCAGTTTATCCGTCATCGCTGTGCGTAAGCGAAGCAATTCCAGAAGGCTGCAAAGGAAGGCTGGATTGCTCCTTGCGCTCCCTTGCAAACGCTTTGCGTTTGTCGCAGGCAAAAACGGCGAGGTTATTGGCGGGCGGTCAACACGCGCCCAATGTCACGGGGCGGAATGCTTGCAGCAGATGCGGATCGAGCTTGCCGTCCATCTTTTCCATGGTCGCGAACGCCTTGGCGTGCGTGAACGGCAGCCGGTGCGGCCGCTTTTCCACCAGCGCCGAGTAGATATCGACGATGGTCGTCAGCCGCACGATGTCGCTGATCCGGTCGCCACGCAGGCCGTCGGGATAGCCGGTGCCGTCCAGCAATTCGTGATGGTGCAGCACGACGTCCAGCATCTCCGGCGGAAAACTGCCCTGGGCGGCGAGCGCGTCATAGCCGAGACGCGGATGCTTGCGGACTTCGCGCACCTCCTCGTCGGTGAGCAGACCGGGCTTGTCCAGAATGGCCACCGGGACGAACGCCTTGCCGACATCGTGCAGAAGGGCTGCCCGCACCAGCCGCCGCTGGTCGTCGTCTCGCATGCCGAGATGCTGCGCGAACGCGACGGCGAAGCCGGTCACAAACAGGCAGTGGCGGTAGCTGTCGGTGTGGTGGCAGCCGACCGCCGTCAACCATTCGCGCAACGAAGAGTGTTTGATGGCCTTGAGAATCTTGTTTTCAACGTCCACGATGTCGCTGAATTTCAGCGGAATGCCCGCCGGAAGCTTGTTGAAGATTTTCACCATCACCTCATGGGCCGCGGCGACGCCCCGATTCAGCGTCTTGCCGCGATCGGTCGCATCGAATCCATGGCTGTCCGGAAACGCAGCGTGGATGCGCTGCAGGATGCCGGCGGCATCGAACGGACGCGATATCGTGTCGGTGGCGCCGAGCGCCCAAGCCTGCATCGACCCGTGGTGAAGCGCGTCGGCCAGGACAAACAGCCGCGGCATCGTGCGATAGGCCTCATGGCGCAGCTTGTTTCGAATCCGCTGCACGCTTTCGGGAGAGCGCAGATTGACATCGACCACGATTCCCGAAAAGTCCCCGGCGGGTGTGTCGGGAATATCCGACGTTGAAACCGTGTCCACCTCGCCTACGGACTGCAGAATACTCTCGAGCTCTCGGCTTTGGTCGCAATTATCTGACGCCAGCAGCAGGCGGCGTTTGGTCGGGGCTTGAGCTGACATGGACCCTCGTCGATGGATGCAGGTGACCTACCCGCAACTTAGCCGAGAAGACATTCCCCGAGGCTTAAGAGAGATTATAAATGCCGGCCTTTTGTTGAAGATAAAATTTGAACGAGTTGCCGGATCGCCGGCGGCGGGACAAAAAAATCCGCCGGAGGAAACCCTCCGGCGGATGGTGGTGTAGCTTTTTTTGCGGCTTTTAGGCCTTCATCGCCGCCTTTACCGCCTCTGCCGTGATCGGCAGCGAGCGGACACGGGCGCCGGAGGCGTTAAAGATCGCGTTCGCCACCGCGGGCGCGACCACCGTCACCCCGGGCTCGCCGACGCCAGTGGCGTGTTCGCCATTGGCGATGATGCTGATGGCGACTTCCGGCATCTGGCTCATCCGCAGCGGGGTGTAGGTATCGAAGTTGGTCTGCTCGATACCGCCATCCTTCAGCGTCCCCTTCTCGTACAGCGCAAGCGAGAGACCCCACAACGCCGCGCCCTCAACCTGGGCCCGGATGTTGTCGGGATGCACCGCGGTGCCGACGTCGGTAGCCACGGTCAGTTTCTTGACCTTGACCTCGCCGCTGGGCGCAACAGCAACATGGGCCACGCATGCGGTCCAGCTTGCGGTTGCTCTTTCCTGCGACGAAACGCAGGAAACGCCCATGCCTTCGCCCTTCGGCAGTTGCTTGGTTCCGTAGCCGGCCAAGCCCATCGCCGCGAGCAGGGTGTTACGCAGGCGTTGCGCACCACCATTGTTGGCGCCCTTGCCGTCCAACAAATCGATCCGGAACTGCGCCGGATCCTTGCCGGCGGCAATGGCGAGCTCGTCGATCATGCTTTCGACCGCCCAGAAGGTCCAGCCCGGTGCGACCGACCGCAACTGACCCGACGGGGTGGCGTTGTGCGCCATCTCGTTGAGGATAGCGCGGACGTTGTGGTTGGGCACGGAGTAGAAGAAGTCCGCACCATTCACCGCAAGCGCGTCGAGCGCTCCCTTCTTGTCGACCGAAGGCGACAGGAAGTCGGGAATGCCCCAGCGTTTGGTCGGCCAGGCGCTGACCACGTCGTGGTTCATCGCGACCAGCTTGCCGTTGCCATCAAGACCGGCCTTGACCTTCTGGAACGTCAACGGCCGCGAGAAGTCCATGGTCATGTCGTTTTCGCGGGTATAGATGACCTTGACCGGCTTGCCGACGGCCTTCGCCGCTTGCACCGCCGGCACCAGCATGTCGCCTTCGAGACGCCGGCCGAAGCCGCCGCCAAGCCACATCTGATGCATCACGACATATTTGGGATCGACCCCGGCGGCGCCAGCCCCGATCGCGCCGGAGCGCGTCGCAAACTGGTTACCGGTGTAGAAGTGCCAGACTTCGCCCTGTTGCTGCGCCGTTGCCGTCATCGGCTCCATCGGCGCGTGGATGTTGATGTTGGTGGTGTATTCAGCCTCCAGCACCTTGGCCGCCGAGCCGAGAGCCGCAGCGGTATCGCCGTCCTTGACGAAGAACAGGCCCGAATCGTCAAGCGCCTGAAGCCGCTTGGCTTCGTTGAGCAGCGATTGGCTCGACAGCTTGGCGTTGGGACCGCCATCATAGGCGATCTTGAGCGCGTCAGCCGCCTTGCGGGCACTGGCATAGTTGTTGGCCACGGCCACGACCCAGCCGGTCGTCGTCATGGTCTTGTCGTCGAGGGTAACGGCCTTGATGAAGCCCGGCACCTTCTTCGCCGCGCTGTCGTCGACCGATTTTACCGTGGCGCCATAGCGCACCGGCGGTGTCACCACCGCGCCGTACACCATGCCCGGCAGCATGACGTCGATGCCGTATTTCGCAGTTCCGTTGGTCTTCGACGGAATGTCGAGCTGCGGCACCGATACGCCGATAAGGGTGTACTGGTCGGCGGTCTTGAGCTTGATCGCCTTGAGTTCGTCGGGCGTGAAGGTCTTGGTGGCCTTGCCGCTCTTGACGATTTCGGCAAACGTCATCGTCTTCTTCGACCGCGGATGCGTGACCGTGGACTCTCTCACGACCAGCTCGCCGGCGGGGACGCCGCCCATCGATACCGCAGCCGCTTCCGTCAACGCGATACGCCCGGCGGCACCCGCACGGCTCATCGCATCGAAGTTCATCAAGGTGCTCCAGCTGCCGCCGGTAAGCTGCGCGCCGAGCACGGGGTCGTTGAACTTCGGATCGTTGGAAGCGAGTTGAACCCGCATGTCCTTCCAGCTCGCGCCGAGTTCTTCGCAAATGATTTGCGACATCGTCGATGCAATGTGCTGGCCCATGTCGGCCTTGCCGCATGTCACGGTGACGATTCCGTCCGGTGCGATCGAATACCAGACACTCGGATCGAAACTGCCCGTTGCGGCGAGCGCCTCATCGGCGCCAAGCAGCCCTGGGACCGCGGAATAGCCGAGCGCAAGGCCAGCGGCGGCGGAGCCGACGAGGAACGAGCGGCGGCTCAGATCGGCCGGTTCACTCTTGGTGATTTTCACGTGACTATTCATGTTGCCCTCCGCTCGGTTCCGGCGGAAGCGGTGCGCATCTCGGAAGCCGCACGCATGATCGCCTTCTGAATACGTGAATAGGTCATGCAACGGCAGAGATTGCCGTCCATGTGCGCCACCACTTCTTCCTTGGTCGGGTTGGAATTCTTTGCCAGCAGCGAAGCCGCCTGCATGATCTGTCCGGACTGGCAGTAGCCGCATTGCGGGACCTGCTCAGCGATCCATGCCTTCTGCAATGGATGGTCGCCCTTGGCGCTGAGGCCCTCGATGGTGGTGATCTTCTTGCCGACGGCATCGCTGACCTGTGTCTGGCAGGATCGTACCGCTTCACCGTTGATGTGAACGGTGCAAGCGCCACATAGTCCGGCACCGCAACCGAATTTCGTTCCGGTCATCTGCAATTGCTCGCGGATGACCCATAGCAGCGGCGTGTCGCCCGCCGCTTCGACGGACATATTCCGCCCGTTGATGTTAAGATTAGGCATGGTCTCTTCCCCTACCGGTGCATGAAGCCGCTTACGGCGGTAACTCATTTTTCTTATTGGGTGGCACCCACCGGGACGGCGCCAATGGCGCGCAGAATGATAGCGATCCCTTCGAGAGGCAATGTAATTTAGAATTGGCCCAAGAAATATTTCTGCGAATGCGCATTGTGCATTGCGGCAATGTTGTTGTCATATCGGGAGCGGGGCACTTTCGCTGGGCGCTCGTTTCCCGCGGCGAAGCGGCCGCGATAGAAATTCGGCTGCAAAAAAGCATTTTCGGGGAAATTGCGGAGCCAAGATTCGAGACGGCCGGGTCGAGACTGCCGACCAAGCCTTCAGCGCATTTTTCCGCCGCCGCTGACCCAAAGTCGACACCTGCACATCGGCAATGTCGGTCGCCCAGGCCATCACAAACTTGTGTTGTCGGAACCGGGCGGACGTCGTCAGCCTGCCTCCCCGCGTCGTGGCCCCGCTGCTACGGAATCCGCCACTGGCTTTTCATCGATGCGATGGTGGCGTTTTCTCAAAGACCTCAACGCTAGGCGGGACAAGCCGCCGCAAACAACTTCGTGCACTCCAAAAAGTAGATGGATGACCCGTGGGACACGACATCAAGCTGACGGCTTCGGACAAGTTTCAATTGGGCGGCTACCGCGCCGATCCCGCAACCGCGCCCAAGGCGGCGGTGGTCGTGATCCAGGAAATCTTTGGCGTCAACCACCACATTCGCGCGGTCTGTAATCGGCTCGCGGGCGAGGGCTATGTTGCGATCGCGCCTTCGATCTTCGATCGCGTCGAGCGCAACTTCCAATCCGGCTACTCGCCCGACGAAGTTGCGGTTGCCCGCAAGTTCGTCGCCAATCCCGATTGGGCGGCGATGCTGCGTGACACCCAGGCCGCTATCGACGCCGTCAAGAGTGTCGGCCCGGTCGGCGTCATCGGCTTCTGTCTTGGCGGCAGCATCGCCTATGCTGCGGCCACAAAACTGTCCGGCCTCTCGGCGGCAATCGGCTATTACGGCGGCGCCATCGTTCGCTTCGCCGATGACAAACCAAAAGTACCGACCCAACTGCATTTCGGCGAGAAGGACGCCAGCATCCCGCTTGCCGATGTCGAGACCATCCGCGCCAAGCGGCCCGATGTCGAGACCCACATCTATCCGGGCGCGCAGCACGGTTTTCACTGCGACGAACGGGCAAGCTATGACAAGGCAAGTGCAGATATCGCCTGGCCGCGCAGCATGAACTTCTTTGCCAAGCATTTGCGCAAATAGTAAAGGGCTTGTCATGCGCGGGCTCGACCCGCGAATCCATCAATAAAGAAAGCCAGCTCTTCTGAAGGAGATGGATTGCCGGGTCGAAGCCCGGCAATGACGGCGGCTCTAGAACCAGCGTTCGCCGACGAGGATGGTATCGCCGGGGCTGAGCGGAGTGCCGAGCGGCACCATGGCGCGACGTGAGCCGGAATTGTCGGTGTGGGTCAGCGTCACCTGATCGCGTTTGGCGCGGGGCGAGAAGCCGCCGGCGATGGCGACTGCGCTTTCAACGCTCATATTGGGCACGTAAGGGTATTGGCCGGGGGCGGCGACTTCGCCGAGGATGAAGAACGGCCGGTAGGTTTCGACCTCCACCGCCACGGAAGGGTCGCGGATATAGCCGTTGCGCAGTTTGGCCGAGATCTCCGCGGCAAGGCCGGCGGGCGTTCGCCCGCGCGCGCCGACCGCGCCGATCAGCGGCATGGTGATGGCGCCGCCGGCATCGATGGCATAGGTGTTGGTAAGGCCTTCCTGGCCGTAGACCACGACCCGCAGTCTGTCGCCGGCGTCAAGCCGATAGGCGCTATCGTGGGCCACCGGCATCGGCGCGGCGGCATAGGCAGCAGGCGCTGCGGCGTATGCGTTTCGCGGGCCGGCGGCAAAGCTTGCGCGCAGCGCGCCGATGGCGCCGCCGGAATCGGCCACGGAAGGTGCGGGCGCCGAACGATAGGGCTGGCCGTAGGCCATGTAGTCGAGATCGCTGCGCGGCGCGCTCGCAACCGGCGCAGCCGTCTGCATGCAGCCCGACAGGACGAGCGCGGCGATAGCTGCAATGATCGGAAGTCGAAGCGCGTGCGCAACCCGCACCGGAGCCATCCCCTCTCGCGAGACAGCTCAAGTCTTGCACTGGTTATGGTTAACAAATCGTGTTTTGCCCGCATTTGGGCCGGCGAAGGAGAAACCAATCAGGCCGTGACGCCCACGCCTATGGGACACGACACTCCGGTTCCGCCGAGCCCGCAATAACCGGCCGGATTCTTGGCCAGATATTGCTGATGATAGTCCTCGGCGAAATAGAATTCGCCGGCAGGTGCGAGCTCGGTCGTGATGGTGGGAAGACCCTTTGCCGCCAACGCATTCTGATAGGCGGTCCTCGACGCTTCGGCGGCTTTGCGTTGGGCATCGCTGAACGTATAAATCGCGGAACGATATTGGGTGCCGACGTCGTTGCCTTGCCGCATGCCCTGGGTCGGGTTGTGGCTTTCCCAGAATGTCTTCAGGAGCTGCTCGTAGGAAATCTTCTTCGGATCGAACACCACCAGCACCACCTCGGTATGGCCGGTGCGGCCCGAGCAGACTTCTTCATAGGTGGGGTTTTTGGTGTGGCCGCCGGCATAGCCCACCGCGGTCGTGTAGACGGCGTTGCCGAGCTCCCAGAATTTGCGCTCCGCGCCCCAGAAGCAGCCGAGCCCGAATACGGCCTGCTCCAGACCCGCAGGAAAAGGCGGCTGCAATGGATGGCCATTCACGAAATGCCGGGCGGCGGTCGGAATAGGATTGGCGCGACCGGGCAACGCCTCGGCGGCGCTCGGCAGCGTGGCGGTCTTGCGCATGAACAACATGGGTTTCCTCCCTGCAGGACGCCTTCAGCGCCAACGGCACTCCAATATAAGCCCTTACGCCAATGACGGCAGCCCCGTTACCAAAACAGCGCCGGCGCGGCACCGCGGGGTCAATTCCTGGAATAGCCGATCAATGGCTTGCGCGGGCGGAACATTAGCATCAACAAAATTCCCAACACACCCATCACGGCGAAAACCGGCTGGTCCAGCAGTACCCGGATGACGTGGTTCCACAGCCACGGCGACATGCCCTCCGCCCAGGTTCGGAACGCCTGCTGGCTGGACTGATGCACGTCGTTCCAGAACTGGCCGAACCGGGTGAAACGCAGGGTATTGTCGGCGACAAAGCGCGCGCCGTCATAGACCATGAAAATAAATCCGCCGGCCAGCAGCAGCAGTCCCACAAGGCGGAAAAAACCGCGGATCATGCTTTACCCATATCTGTTGTTGTCTGTTGTACGCCGGCGGCGTCGTCAGCCATTAACGGCGTGGCCTGGGAAATTCAACCTCATCAGTACCTTACCAGCTTCGCGCGGCCGGGTCTTGCCGCCTGTGGCGGACCGGAAGGCGTTGACGCTGCAAGGCCTGCGCTCTATAAGACCCGCAATGGCGGCGGGCGCAATCCCGCCGCCGCTGTTCATTGAGCATCGCCGCCATGTGAGCATGTGCCATGTGAGCATATGCGCCGGGAGTGGTATTCTCGATAGAGCACCCGAAAATTTATCAGCGTTGATCAGGCGAACGTCGGCATGCGCAGGCCCGCCCGCGATCGGTTACTGTCGAAGGAAATTTGAGAACATGGCCAACACTACCTCCGCCAAAAAGGCGACGCGCAAGATTGCCCGCCGCACCATCATCAACAAGTCGCGTCGGACCCAGATGCGCAGCTCGGTGCGGTCGGTCGAAGAGGCGATCAAGCGTGGCGACCGCGACGCGGCCCTGAAGGCGATGGCACACGCAGAGCCGGAACTCATGAAGGCAGCGCAGCGCAACATCATTCACAGGAACAATGCGAGCCGAAAGGTTTCGCGGCTGACGCATCAGATTGCGAAGCTGGCGAAATAAAGAGATCAATAAGGAAAACCCGTCAAAAAGCCCGGTCGCCCCGGGCTTTTTATTTTGTTGCGCGCATTTTCCTCGGCGGCGGATTTCGTTTGTCGGACTTTTAAGGTGACTGCGGAAGGTGGGCTTGGCAAGCTGACGGTGGCGGCAAAACGATCGACGGTCAGCTTCCGATCGGCGGCGCTCCAAAGAGACGATTGTGATTGCACGCCGGAATCGAGCCTTGCCGCAGGGTTACCCTGTTGCGATGAGCAAAAAAAAACGCGTTTGCGTAGTCACTTATCAGCATAGCGGCAGTGAGTTGTTCGAAAATTCGCTTTCCGCCTCGCCGAAACATAAACGATTTATGAATTTATTTTGGGCATTCGCGAGAAATGTGACAGCGCGCCGGCGTTTCGAATCTGTGCACAGATTCAAAACCTTGCGGCTTTGCAAGAAGATTGGGAGATGACTCGCTAGGCGCTAAGTTGTTTTTCGCGGCACTTGGCGATGAATCATTTTCGTTGCGGGAAACAAGGCTTGATGTATCTCTTAGAAGGTTCGCGGCGCCCACGGCTCTTGAGACCAGCGCGGATTAAGGTTCGGGGCGGACGTGCAAATCGGCGGCGGTGTGCGCGTTGGCGGCGCTTTCCAAGCGATTGTCGGATTGAAGCTCGTAGCGATATGGGTAGCGGGGTTTTGTGTCGAAATTTCTCAGGCGAGACGTTCGCGGCTCGTTTGCGTCGAACAAGAGAAATACGAAACAGGCTCACCGGCAACTGCAAAGGCGAAGCGTGCGAGCGGGTAGAGAGTAGGCGGGCAGAACGAATGGCGTAGCGGCTGGACGAATTTTCGCTTCAGGCGTCGCCGATCGAATTTGGATAGATTTGAAATGACGACTTGCCGTGCTTGATCACGGCAGGAGGGGGAGGTCGTATGTCTTACGAAATCATCATCACGCTTATCAATCGCAAGCCATTTTCAAGCGATAGTGTATTGGATCCTCTGGAGACCGCATGCACGCGGCCTCCCGCGCTAGCTCCGGACAGACCATCGAGTACGCGCTAGCCTCGCGAGCGCTTCCCCGTTCAGCCGATGTTGCCCGACGGCTTTTCGCCGAACGGCGGGCCTGTGGCTGAAGCAGGAAGCCTCGCTTGAGGCCGGCTCTGTGCGGGACACGCGCACGGCAGTTTCACCGTCAACAAAACTCCTTCAGAAAAGTCTCAGGGCAATGACAAATACGGAACAGGATCGTTGGTCGCGTGTGAAAGGCAGGTTGCGGTCGAGCGTCGGAGAGGATGTCTACACAAGCTGGTTTGCACGCATGGATCTGGAAGGCTTTCAGGACGAGAGCGTCCGCCTTTCCGTTCCCACGCGGTTTCTCAAGAGCTGGATACAGGCGCATTACGCCGAGCGCGTTCTCTCCTGCTGGCAGGCCGAGATGCCCGAAGTCCACCGGATCGACCTTACCGTGCGCACCGCCATGCGATCCACGGTGCCGGTCAGGGAGACCGTCGTGCCGCTCGATGCGCGCCGTCCCGAACGGCCCGACGGCCGGCATGTGCCCGAGCTGCGCGCGACTGCCATTGCGCCGGTCTCGGCAAGCCATGATGCACTCGGCGGTTCCCCACTCGACCCGCGCCTGACGTTCGGGAGTTTCGTCATCGGGCGCTCCAACACGCTGGCGCACGCCGCGGCACGCCAGGTTGCGGAGGGCCGGCGCGGCGATCCGGTGATGTTCAATCCGCTCTATATCCATGCCGGCGTGGGATTGGGCAAAACCCATCTCTTGCAGGCGGTGACCTGGGCGGGCAATTCCGGCAGTGAACGCAAGGTGCTGTATCTCACAGCCGAGAAATTCATGTACGGCTTCGTTGCGGCGCTGAAGACGCAGACGGCGCTTGCCTTCAAGGAGGCGTTGCGCGGCATTGACGTACTGGTCATCGACGACCTGCAATTCCTGCAAGGCAAATCGACCCAGGCTGAATTCTGTCACACCTTGAACGCGCTGATCGATGCCGGCCGCCAGGTGGTGATCGCGGCCGACCGCGCCCCCTCCGACCTGGAGAGTCTTGACGACCGGGTGCGCTCGCGGCTTGCCGGCGGCCTCGTGGTGGAGATGGGGTCGCTCGGCGAGGAATTGCGGCTTGGCATCCTCAAGTCGCGTGTCGCGGCCGCCCGCGCGCATCACGCGAGCTTCGACGTGCCGGAGCAGGTGCTGGAATATCTCGCGCGCGCCATCACCCATAATGGCCGCGACCTCGAGGGCGCCATCAATCGCCTGCTGGCGCACTCGAAGCTCAACGCCCAGCCCGTGACGCTGGAAATGGCCGAGCGCGAGGTGCGCGACCTGATCCGTCCGCAGGAGCCGAAGCGGATCAAGATCGAAGACATTCAGCGGGTGGTGGCCAGACAATACAATGTGAGCCGCTCCGACCTGTTGTCGTCGCGCCGCACCGCCAACGTCGTTCGCCCGCGCCAGGTGGCAATGTATTTAGCCAAGACCTTGACCTTGCGTTCGCTGCCCGAAATCGGACGGCGGTTCGGCGGGCGCGACCACACCACCGTCCTGCACGCCGTGCGCAAGATCGAAGCCCTCGTTGCCAGGGACGTCGCGCTTTCCGAAGAGGTTGAATCCCTCAAGCGCCAGTTGCAAAGCGAGTAACCGCGCGAGCCCTCCCGCTTCCTCCCCGCGCTAGCGGGCGGGGAGGGGCAGAACCCCCGTGCCGGCCTTGCGGTCGGGGCGCCAAAACGTGGGGAACGGCCCGAGGCATCTCTTGCGCTTGCGCGCCATCCGCGCCACCTTGAAGTCCCCCCAAAGGCTTGGTCAAATCCAGCTTTGATCGGGCCTTCGGGTTCAGTCGCCGCGGCGCGCCTTCGGGCCGCCCGGCTTTTCCATCTTAGGATCAGGCGGGTATTGCAATGAAGGTTACCGTCGAACGCGCGCAACTCCTGAAATCGCTGGGCCACGTCCACCGGGTGGTCGAGCGCCGCAACACCATTCCGATCCTCGGCAACGTGCTGGTCCGGGCCGAAAACGCCCGGTTGTCGCTGAAGGCCACCGACCTCGATCTGGAGGTCACCGAATCGCTTGCGGCTGAAACGGCGACGGCGGGTTCCACGACGGTGCCGGCGCACATGTTTTACGACATCGTGCGCAAGCTGCCCGAGGGCGCGCAAATCGTGCTGGAGGGCGACGGCGACCGCTCTGTCCTGGCGATCCGGGCCGGCCGCTCGCGCTTTACGCTGCAGACCTTGCCCGAAAACGATTTTCCCGATCTTGCCGCCGGCGACATGACGCATTCGTTCACGCTCGCGGCGGCCGACATGAAGCGGTTGATCGACCGCACCCAATTTGCGATTTCGACCGAGGAAACCCGCTACTATCTCAACGGCATCTATCTGCACTCCGCCGGCAGTGCCAAGGCCGCAACCTTGCGCGCGGTGGCGACCGACGGGCATCGCCTGGCCCAGATCGATTTGCCATTGCCGAAGGGCGCCTCCGGTATGTCTGGCGTGATCGTGCCGCGCAAGACCGTTGGCGAAGTGCAACGCCTGATCGAAGACAACGAGGCCGAAGTCAAGATCGAATTGTCGCAAGGCAAGATCCGGTTCACCATCGGCAACGTGGTGCTGACCTCGAAACTGATCGACGGAACCTTTCCGGACTATGGCCGCGTCATCCCGCAGAACAACGACAAGGAGCTCGTGGTCGACAAGAAGGACTTCGAGGCCGCAGTCGACCGCGTCTCCACCATTTCGAGCGAGCGCGGCCGCGCGGTGAAGCTGGCGCTCTCGGCGGGCAAGCTGGTGCTGTCGGTCACCAACCCCGACTCGGGCAGCGCAACCGAGGAGCTCGAAGTCGAATACGCCTCCGATCCGCTCGATATCGGATTCAACTCGCGCTATCTGCTGGACATCGCAGCCCAGATCGAAGGCGAGGTAGCCGTCCTGAAATTGGCCGATCCCGGTTCGCCGACGCTGGTGCAGGACAGGGATTCCAAGGGCGCGCTCTACGTGCTGATGCCAATGCGCGTGTAGGCTCTCTCTGTTCGCGCCAAAGCTCACTAGATTGCGTCATGGCCGGGCTTGTCCCGGCCATCCACGTTTGGATAACCACAACTGCTTATGACCGCTTCCCGCATTCATCGCCTTTCTCTCACGCACTTCCGCAACTATCGCGCGGCGAGCCTTCAGACGCGGGGCGATGTGATTGTGCTGGTGGGTCCGAACGGCGCCGGAAAGACCAACTGCATCGAGGCGATCTCGTATCTCACGCCTGGACGCGGCTTGCGTCGTGCCACCCTCGAGGATGTCGCCGACAACCAGGGCGATGGCTCGTGGGCAGTTTCCGCCGAGGTCGAAGGCGCGCTTGGGCTTGCCACGCTCGGCACCGGCATCGATGCGCCCGGCGTGGAAGCTCCCGCGGCCAGCCGGCGCTGCCGCATTGATCGCGAACCGGTCACTTCGGCGGCAGCGTTCGGCGATCACCTGCGCATGGTGTGGCTGACGCCGTCGATGGACGGTCTGTTTCTGGGTCCGGCGTCGGAACGGCGGCGGTTTTTCGACCGTCTGGTGCTGGCGATCGACAGCGAGCATTCGGCGCGGGTGTCGGCGCTCGATCGCTCCTTGCGTTCGCGCAACCGCCTTTTGGAGGTGCGCAACTTCGACGACCATTGGTGCGACGCGATTGAACGCGAAACCGCGGAACTTGCCGTCGCGGTTGCGGCGACGCGCGGCCAGACCGCGACGAAACTCGCAGCCATGCTGCGCGCCCGAGGCGAAACATCGCCGTTTCCCTCCGCGCAGATCATGCTCGACGGCTGGATGGAGAACGCACTCTCCTCGGAGCCCGCGACCGCCGTGGAGGATCGCTACCGGGAGATTCTGCGCAACAGCCGCGCGCGCGACGCCATTGCCGGGCGCACGCTTGACGGCCCGCACCTCACCGATTTGCAGGTGATCTACGCGCCGAAAAACATGCCGGCCCGCGACGCTTCGACCGGCGAGCAGAAGGCGCTTTTGATCGGCCTCGTGCTCGCGCATGCCGGCCTGGTTGCGGAAATGACCGGCATTACGCCGCTGTTGCTGCTCGACGAGGTAGTAGCCCATCTCGATCCCGGAAGGCGCGCAGCGCTGTTCGATGAACTCGCGCGACTTGGCGCGCAGGTCTGGATGACCGGCGCTGATCCCGCGGCGTTTGCCGGCATCGGCGCGTCTGGCGAGATTTTCGGCGTCGAGTCCGGCCAGTTCACCCGCAGCGGTTGAGAATTAGAGCGTTTTCGAGCGAAGCATGCCCTCGGACTTGATCCGGGGGTGGATACCGGTTCGAATGAACGCGTCAAGACAAGAATCTAGCGCGATCCGTTTGATGATCGTTGGCTTTGGCCGTGAAGCACGGTGCCGATGATGGATTGCACCAGAAAGTCAGACCCCTTATCGGTCAGGTGAACCTGATCGCTGGCGGAAATATCCCTGGCCGTATCGCCGATCCGGGCCAAACAGCCGTCGGCGTTGCACAGCGTGTCCCATACCGAGATGAATTCCGCGCCAAGCGGCACCAGTTCCTTGCGAAGGCGCGCCCCGGATGAATCGGCCGCAGCGCGGTCGGAGCGCTCCGGGATCAGCTGATGGTGCAGCATGAAGTAGCGCAGCACCTCGTTCGGGAGGCCGCGCTTCCACCAGGGCACCGAGCCGAGCACGATGATCCGCGCCTTCGTCTGTTTTTTCAGCGCAACCACGGTCTCGGCCACGCCATCGAGATATCTGTCCCACGTGCTGTGAAGCAAGACGATGTCGGGTTGGAGGTCTCGCGCCAACGAGAGAATCTTGTCGTTGATCGCGCGGCAATTTGGAACACCGGCTTCGTCGGTGTTGAGCGCCGGGATACATGAGTTGGCGGTAAATTGCGCGATGCCGAAGTCGTTGCTTTCCCGCGCCTTGCGCAGGCCCGTCAGTAGCGCGGCCGCGGTTGAATCTCCCCATAGGAAGACCAGCGGTCGTCGCCCCCGCTCGACGCAGCTGTCGGGGAATGATGTTTCACGACTGAGGTCGAGTAGGCATTCATGCATCCGCCATTTTGACGAATCCGTCCGTACATCCGCCATATCGCGGATTTCCGGCGGTAACCGAAAATCGAACCCGTGGCCCTCCACGATGAGGCCGCCGGCCAGCGCGATCAGCACCATGCCCGTGCCGAGGCTGATAATCCTTGGCAGGGCCGGACGGCCAAATCGGAACGGGATTTCGATGCAGCGATAAGTCAGCCACGCCAACGCGAAACTTAAGGCCACGATGAGACCGCGTTCGAGCGGGGTCGGGGGCGCAAATTTGATGATTCCGAAAAAGACCAAGAGCGGCCAATGCCAGAGATAGAGCGGGTAACTGATCAATCCGATCCTGACCAAGGTGGGATTGGTGAGGAGGTGCCGGCTGCCCCATGCCGCCGGCGCCGACAGCAGCAGGGCACTGCCGGCGACTGGAAGGGTGGCCCACCATCCCGGATAAGCGCTCTTAGGATCGAGCAAGACGGCCGCCAGGACTACCAGCAACAGCCCAATCGCGGCGCGCCAATTGCTGGCGGCGTTGGTCTGACCGATATGATGCGAGCCTCGGGCGAGCGCCGCGCCTGCCAGCAATTCCCACGCCCGGGTGAACGGTAGATAGAAGGCCGCCACTGGGTGCGAGCCGACCAACGCCACGTTGAGCGCGAAAGACGCAACGCCGATCACCGCGGCCACGACCAAAAAGCTCTGCCGGATTCGCGTCGCCAGCATCAAGACCAATGGCCAGAACAGATAAAACTGTTCCTCAATGCCGAGCGACCAAAGATGCAGCAGGGGCTTCTTGCCCGATTCAATGTCGAAATAACCGGAATGCAACATCAGCGCGATGTTCGAATAGAACGCCGCATTGGCAATGACGTCGCCGCTCAATCGTGCGTAGGCCGAAGGCAGCATCCACAGCCAGCCAAACACCAGCACGGCCAATAGCACCGTGATCAGGGCGGGAAAAATCCGCCTGACCCGCCGACAATAGAAGGCGAGCAGGTTGAGGCGGCCCTGATCCAGCTCGCGCGCGATGATGCCGGTGATCAGGAATCCGGAAATCACGAAAAAAATATCGACGCCGATATAGCCGCCCGGCACGAGCTGCGGGAAGGCATGAAATAATACGACCAATGTGACGGCTACCGCGCGGAGGCCGTCAATTTCCGGCCGATACTGATCTGAAGGCTGGGACAAGTCGGGCCAATCCAAGGGTCTTGCCAATTACACAGCGCATCAAGAGAAGTCCACGCGAGACTAGCTTTGCGGGTTCTTTGGCAGCTCTCCGCCGGCCTGCTATTTCACTCGAAATTACTTACATCAGCCGACGCGAGAAGTTGAAGAGAGGGGGCTTGCGACCCGCCTTCGGGGTGCAAGAATCACCAGCCGAATCGCGCTTTTTCCGCGCGGCCAAATCGGCTTCCGCCGGCCTTGAAAAACCGCCAAAAAGCCCTATTTATTCAGAGGCTTGGCGACTCAGACTTTGCGCTAGGCGTCCCACGTCTTTCGTGGCAGAAATAAACTAATCAGCGCCTGATTTTGCGCAGCTGATTCGAAGACATTCTCGAAGGCCTCACATGACAGAACCCGCCCGGCGATCGATCGCCGATACCGAGCATTCCATTCCGATCGAATATGGTGCGGAATCGATCCAAGTTTTGAAGGGGCTCGACGCGGTCCGCAAGCGGCCCGGCATGTATATCGGCGATACCGACGACGGAAGCGGCCTGCATCACATGGTCTATGAGGTCGTCGACAACGCTATCGACGAGGCGCTCGCCGGCCATGCCACGCGGGTGGAGGTCTTGCTCAACGCCGATGGCTCCGTCACCGTGCGCGATGATGGCCGCGGCATTCCGGTCGACATCCACAAGGGCGAGGGCATTTCCGCGGCCGAGGTCATTATGACTCAGCTGCATGCGGGAGGAAAATTCAACCAGGATTCCTATAAAGTGTCGGGCGGATTGCACGGCGTCGGCGTCTCCGTGGTCAACGCGCTCTCAAGCAAGTTGCAGCTCAAGGTCTGGCGCGACGGCAAGGAGCACTTCATCGAATTCGTCCATGGCGACGCGGTTGCGCCGCTGAAAGTGGTCGGCGATGCCCATGGCAAGCGCGGTACCGAAGTCACTTTCCTCGCGTCCAACGAAACCTTCACCAACGTCGAATACGACTTTGCGACTCTTGAACATCGTCTGCGCGAACTAGCGTTTTTGAATTCCGGCGTCAATATCGTCTTATCGGACATGCGCCACGCGGTCGAGAAGCGCGAGGAAATGCACTACGAAGGCGGCGTCGAGGAATTCGTGAAATACCTCGATCGCAACAAGAAGGCGATGATCCCCGCGCCGATCATGATTGATGCACAAATGAACGGGATCGGCGTCGAGGCGGCGCTGTGGTGGAACGACAGCTATCACGAAAATGTACTATGCTTCACCAACAACATTCCCCAGCGCGACGGCGGCACCCATCTGGCGGGCTTTCGCGGCGCGCTGACGCGTCAGGTCAACGGTTACGCCGACGCCATGGCCAAGCGCGAAAAGATCGCGCTGACCGGCGATGACTGCCGCGAGGGTCTCACCACAGTGCTTTCGGTGAAGGTGCCGGACCCGAAATTTTCATCGCAAACCAAGGACAAGCTGGTGTCCTCGGAAGTGCGCCCGGTAGTCGAGAACATCATCAATGAGGCGCTCGCGGCCTGGTTCGAGGAACACCCTGCGGAGGCCAAGGAAATCGTCGGCAAGGTGATCCAGGCCGCGGCCGCCCGCGAAGCCGCCCGCAAGGCGCGCGAACTGACCCGCAAGAACCCGCTCAGCAGTTCCTCGCTGCCCGGCAAGCTATCCGACTGTCAGGAGCGCGATCCTGCTAAATCCGAACTGTTTATCGTCGAGGGCGACAGCGCCGGCGGCAGCGCCAAGATGGGCCGTAACCGCGCATTCCAGGCGGTGCTGCCGCTGCGTGGCAAGATCCTGAACGTCGAGCGCGTGCGGCTCGACAAGATGCTGTCCAGCGAACAAATAGGCATTCTGATTACCGCGTTAGGAACCGGTATCAGCACCGATTTCAGCGTGGACAAGCTGCGCTATCATAAGATTATCCTGATGACCGACGCGGACGTCGACGGCGCGCATATCCGCACCTTGCTCCTGACCTTCTTCTACCGGCAGATGCGCGAGCTGATCGACCGTGGCCACCTTTATATCGCGCAGCCGCCGCTCTACAAGGTGACGCGCGGGAAATCCGAGCAATACCTGAAGGACGAGCGGGCGCTGGAAGATTACCTGATCAGTACAGGCCTTGACGACTGCGTCTTCAAGCTTGCCTCCGGCGAGGACCGCGCCGGCCGCGACCTGCACGCCTTGGTGGAGGACGCCCGGGTCATCCGCAACGTGCTGCACAACCTGCACAGCCGCTATGACCGCAAGGTGATCGAGCAGGCGGCGATTCTCGGTGTGCTGACGTCGGTTGTCACCAGCGATGCCGAAAAGGCCAACGCCGCCGCAGGTTATATCGCACGCAGGCTCGATGCGCTGGCCGATGAGGTCGAGCGCGGCTGGACCGGCCGTTTCACTGAAGGCCAAGGCTTCGTCTTCGAGCGTACCGTGCGCGGCGTCAAGGACGTCGCCATTATCGATGACGCACTGCTGGGCTCCGCCGACGCGCGCAAGCTCGACGAATACGCTGCGAAATTGCAGGAAGCCTATCCGCGCCCCGGCCTGTTGCGCCGCAAGGATACCGAAACCGTGATTCACGGCCCGGTCGGCCTGTTCGAGGCGGTGACCGATGCGGGGCGCGAGGGCGTCAAGCTGCAGCGCTACAAAGGCCTCGGTGAGATGAACCCGGATCAGCTCTGGGAGACGACGCTCGACACCAACGAACGCTCGCTGTTGCAGGTGAAGATCAAGGAGGTCGACGAGGCCGACGACATTTTCACCAAGCTGATGGGAGATGTCGTCGAACCGCGCCGCGAATTCATCCAGGACAATTCGCTGAGCGCGAATGTGGACGTCTAGGGCACGGATCGCGCGTGCCGCTCATTCAGTATATCGTTGAGGGCGGTCACCGGCTTTCAGGCACGATCGAGCCGTCGGGCAACAAGAACGCTGCGTTGCCGATCATCGCGGCGGCGCTTTTGACCGAACACCCGGTGACGCTCAATAATGTTCCGCGGATTCGCGATACCGAAACGCTGGTCGAGCTGATCCGCTCGGTCGGCGCTTCGGCCGAATGGCGGTCGCGCAACACGCTTGCTATCCACGCCAACGACGTTCGCGCCGCTGATCTCGATCCCGAGTTGTGCGCGCGGATCCGCGCTTCAATCCTGCTGGCGGGGCCGCTGCTCGCGCGCTGCGGCGAGGTAACGCTGCCGCCGCCGGGGGGCGACGTGATCGGCCGGCGGCGTCTCGATACCCATCTTCTCGCGTTCGAGCAGTTGGGCGCCACGGTTGCAGCGTCCGACCGGATCGAGTTCCGCAGTCCTCGCCTCAAGGGCGCCGACGTCTTCCTCGACGAGCCCAGCGTGACGGCCACTGAGAATGCGCTGATGGCCGCGGTAGCTGCCCACGGCGCCACCCATTTGCGCAATGTCGCCTCCGAGCCGCATGTGCAGGATCTTGCGCATTTCCTGGTCGCGCTCGGGGCGCGCATCGAAGGCATCGGCACCAACACAATCGTGGTGCATGGCCCGGCAAGGCTCGGCACGGCGAACTATGCGATTGGGCCTGATCACATCGAGGTCGGCTCGCTGATCGGACTTGCCGCGGTGACGCGTTCAAGCTTGCACATTGCGCGCGCCGGCCTTGCACATCTGCGCTCGATCCGGATGGGCTTTGAGCGGCTTGGCATTGTCTGTGAGGTCGAAGGCGACGATCTCATCGTGCCCGCCGGCCAGACCCTCAAGATCCAAGACGATTTCGGCGGCCATGTGCCGAAGCTGGAAGATCAGCCATGGCCGGCCTTCCCCGCCGATCTGATGTCGATCGCCATCGTAACCGCCACCCAGTGCGACGGCGTGATCCTGATGTTCGAGAAGATGTTCGAATCGCGGATGTTCTTCGTCGACAAGCTGATCGCGATGGGCGGGCGTATCGTGCTGTGCGATCCGCACCGGGCGATCGTCGCGGGGCCGAGCCGGCTTAGGGGAGCGCTGATGACCTCGCCCGACATTCGTGCCGGGATGGCGATGCTACTGGCGGCGGCGTGTGCGGAGGGGGTGAGCACCATCAACAATGCCGACCAAATCGAACGCGGCTATGAACGTATCGACGAGCGGCTTAACGCGCTCGGCGCCAGGATCACCCGCGTGCCGGCGCGGACGGGCGAGGCGTGATCTCTTTAAATTCGCCTTGCCCATTTGATGCCGATGCCGCCGTGCCTGGCTATGGGGGCAGAACTGCCCTGGCGCATGTTGACGGCGCGCTATCGTGGTCGTACCAAATCCGCATGTGAGAACGAAAGCGCAAGGGAAATCCGGGACAACGCCATGGCCGATGAAACCGCAACGCTTGCCGCCTATGTCGCCGATCTCAGCTTCGAGGATATTCCTCCCGAGGTGCGCGAGCGCGCCAAGGTCCTGACGCTGGATTTTTTGGGCAGCGCGATCCGGGCGCGGCGTGACGCCGAATCGACGCCGTCGCTTCTAAAAATGCTCGAGGCTCTCGCGCTGGATGGGCGCGGCGAATCCACGGTGTTCGGCGATGCCAGGACCTGGACGCCGGCGGTGGCCGCCTTGCTCAACGGCGCTCTCGGCCATTCGCTGGACTTCGACGATACGCATGCGGATTCTTCGCTTCATGCAAGCGCGCCGGTCGTGCCGGCGGCGTTTGCGGTCGGCGAAATGCGGGGCGCTTCCGGGCGCGAGGTGTTGACGGCGATTGTCGCCGGTTATGAGGTATGCTGCAGGCTCGGCAATGCGCTCGATCCGACCTCGCATTACGCCCGCGGTTTCCACCCGACCGCCACCGCCGGCACTTATGGCGCGGCGGCAGCGGCGGCGAAGCTTTTTGGCCTGTCGAAGGAACAAATCGTCGCGGCGTTCGGCGTGTCGGGCAGCCAGGCGGCGGGCTCCTTGCAGTTTCTGGTCAACGGCGCATGGAACAAGCGCTACCAGGTTGGCGCTGCCGCGATGAACGGCGTGATTGCCGCGACCTTGGCGCGCAATGATTTCGTCGGCGCGATCCAGTCAATCGAGGGCAAGCATGGCCTCCTCGTCGGCTATAGCGACAACGCCCACCCGGACAAGGCCGTCGCGGGTCTCGGCAAAATCTACGAGACGATGAAGATCGGTGTAAAACCTTATCCGAGCTGCCGCTACACCCACGCCGCGCTCGATGCGCTGATTGCGATGCGGCGCGAGCACAATCTGACGCCGGACCAGATCAGGCGGGTCGAGATCGGGCTGCATCGCAACGGCATCACGCTCACCGGCGATGCCGCCACCAAGCGGCATCCGACCTCTATCGTCGGCGGACAGTTCTCAATGTTCTTCACCGGTGCCGTCGCGCTCGATCAGGGCCGCTTCGGCTGGGACGATTACGACAGGCTTGGCGACGCCGCGATCGGTGCGCTCGCCGACAAGTTCGACGTCGTGCAGGATGATCGTCTCGAAATCGGCCGCAACCATCCCTTCGGCGCGCGCGTCAGCATCACGACCGCCGACGGCGTCCATGAGCGGATCAATGCCGATCCCTCCGGTGAGCCGAGCTCGTTTCCCGACGCCCAGGCGATGGCGCAGAAATTCCTGACGCTGGCGCGCCCGGTGCTCAATGGCCGCGCCGATCGGCTCGCCGACGCCATTCTCTCGCTGGAACGGTTTGACCGCGTCGAGAAGGCGGCCGAGCTGGGACGCCAGTAAGACCCGAATTCATGACTTGAATCTACGACCTGAATTTGGGCCGCGCGGTCCAGGCGTCGCGCGCGGTCACCCACAAATCCGTGACGTGGCCGAACAGCTCGACCTGACGTTCGATGGTCGCGCCGAGGCGTCGTGCCACCTTCTGCGATGCGACGTTCTCCGGTCGGATGCAATGGACGATCTTGTCGATCTCGAAACACGCGAAGGCCCAATCGATGGAGGCGCCCGCGGCCTCGACCGCGTAGCCCTTGCCGCGAAAGCCCTTGGCGATACCCCAGCCGACTTCAAAGCCCGGCCAGCCTTCGGGGAACCATGGTCCGACCCGCCCGACATAGCGGCCTGTCTGCTTTTCCTCGACCACAAACAGGCCGAACCCGTGCAGCGCCCAATGCCCGGCCATGATGGCTGCGTTCCTCCAGCCGACGAACGGGTCGGTGACGGCGTTTCCATCGGACGTAATGAATCGCGCCGTGGCGGGGTCGCCGAGCATCTCCGTGTTCGGCGTCACGTCGGCGTCCCGCCACCGTCGCAATAAGAGCCGCTCGGTCTGGATGACTGGATCCGTCGGCGGGGGTAGTGTGACGCCTGGTCTGGTGGGCGGAATCATCGGTGCGTCCTCGAAGCTTAAGCAGAACTCGCGCTGCTTATCGCCGTCGTGACGCGGAACGCAAGCGACAATGTGATCCGGCCGTCTTCGTCATGGCCGAAACACGGCTTGTCATTGCTGCCGATTTTTGAAACCCTGATGCCTTGACGCTTGTCCGGCCGGTGCAACGAGCCGGCGCAACAAGTATAAAAGCAGGCAGGGAGCAACGATCATGGAACGTCGGGACGTCCTCAAGACCATGGCGGTCGCAGGAATGGCGGCAGGCGTCGGCAGTGCTACGGCAATGGCGCAGACCTCGCCGCAGACTTTTGTGCTGGTTCACGGCGCCTGGCACGGCGGCTGGTGCTGGAGCCGGGTGGCGGAGAGGCTGCGCGCGGCGGGCCATCAGGTATTCACGCCCACGCAAACCGGTCTTGGCGAGCGCAAGCATCTCTTGTCGAAGGACATCACGCTCGACACCTTCACCAGGGACATCGCCAACGTCATCGAGGCCGAGGAACTGAATAAGGTCGTGCTGGTCGGGCATTCCTTTGGCGGCCTTGCGATCAGTGGCGTTGCCGACGCGATGCCGGAGCGGATTCGTCATCTGGTCTATCTGGATTTGCTGATGGTGGAGGGTGGCAAGAGCCCGTTCGACAGCCTGCCACCCGAGGTCGTGGCGGCGCGCCGCAAGGCGGCGGAGGAATCGAGCGGGGGATTGAGCCTGCCCAATCCGCCGCCATCGGCGTTCGGCGTTTCCGACGTCAAGGATACTGAGTGGGTCAAACGCCGGCTGACCCCGCATCCGCTCGGGACCTATACCAGCAAACAAAACATCAAGGGGCCGGTCGGCAACAACTTGCCGCGGACCTACATCCATTGCACCAACCCGTCCTATGCGGCGCTGCAAGCCTCGCGCGACTGGGTCAAGGCGCAACAGGGATGGCGCTGGGCTGAAATCGCCACCGGCCACGACGCCATGGTCACGGCGCCCGACGAACTCGCACGCATGCTGATCGGCGTCTCAAGTTGAGCTTGAGCCGGGAGCAATATCCAGAGCGATTCACTCCCGCAAATCGTAGCGGTAGGATTTTGAAACGATCTGCCATCCGTCCTTGAGTTTCATGGCGACGAGATAGTCGGTGAAGTAACGCGGCGGCAATTGGCAGCGCGCCTTGATGAAGGCGGTGGAATCGTCGGATCGGTCGACGGTGACGATGAAATCCTCGCGCGGCTTGCCTTCCGCCTTGGCGGATGGCCGCTTCCTGATCCAACCGAGCCAGTCTGGCACGGTGAGGATCTTTAGCTCGCCCTTCTCCAGCCAGCGCAAATCCGCGGACGGATGAAAGATCGCGCCGAGTTTGTCGGCGTCGCCTTCGTAGAGCCCGTCGAAATAGTGCTGGACGACGGCTTCGACGGTGGAACGGTCATTGGTCACGGTGTTGCTCCTGTTGGAGTGTTGCTCTCTAAGATCAAATCGCGCTCGCAGCGATATTGACCATCAGCGCGAGCAGGGCGGTGTTGAACACGAACGAGATGATGCCGTGCGCGGTCACGGTGCGGCGGATGGTTTTGTCGGTGATGCCGACGTCCGACACCTGCGCGGTCATGCCGATCACGAACGAGAAGTAGACGAAGTCCCAATAGTCGGCGTCCTCGTGGCGGTCGCCGCTGGGGAATTGCAGGCCGCCGATTTCATCGCCGCGGTAATAGTCGTGGGCGTAATGCAGGGCAAAGGCGGTATGCACCGCCGCCCATGACAGCGCGATCGTTAGCGTCGCAAATATCAATTGCGGCGGGTTGCGATGCGCCTCGCCAAGTTCGGACACGATCGCCGCGAGGCTCGCGAAGGCGCCAAGCGCGGTCAAGAGCGGGATTAGGAAGCGGCCATCGTCCTGCAAGGCCGCCATGCGGCGGATATAACCAAGGCCGCCGCGCACGACCATGGTGTAGACGAGGACGAGATACATCGCGACGAAGATGTCCCAGCCGATCAAAAGGCGCGTCACCAGCCGCAGCGTCTCCGGCAGGGCAAAAAAGCAGGCAATGCCGACCGCCATCGAAAGAAAACTGCGCGGGCGCGCATAGACCACGCGGGCGAGCTTCGGCATCTTCCTGAAACGAACAAGCCGTTGCTCGAATTCTTCGCCGATCATGTCGGACCTTCAGGTCTTGTCGCGCACTTCGCGTGAAACGCTAGTTCTTGCGTTCGGCGACGAAACGGGCGGCGGCGCGCAGCACCTCGCCCTTGGCGCCGAAAATCGAAAGCGCCGAATCGGCGCGCGCCAGCAAGTCACGAACGCGTTTTTTCGCCCCGTCGATCCCGAGTTGGGTGACAAAGGTGGTCTTGCCGAGCGCCGCGTCCTGACCCGTCTGCTTGCCGAGGGCTGTGGCGTCGCCCTCGACGTCGAGCAGGTCGTCGGCGATCTGGAAGGCTTCGCCGAGCGCGCGGCCGTAATCGTCAAGCGCCTGATATTCCCTGGGCGACGACTGGCCGAGGATCGCGCCGGCGATGCAGCCAAAGCGCAGCAAGGCGCCCGTCTTCATCTGCTGTAACCGCGCGACATCGACGGGCTCGCGGTCGCCGAACCGGCCCTCGCCGGCGAGGTCCAGCATCTGGCCGCCGACCATGCCACCGATCCCCGATGCCCGAGCCAACGCCCGGGTCAGGAGCAGCCGCACGGTCGGATCCGTGTGGATCTCGTCGCGGGTGATGACGTCGAAGGCGAGCGTCAACAGGCCGTCGCCGGCCAGGATCGCGGTGGCGTCGTCGGTTTTCTTGTGCAGCGTCGGCCGGCCGCGGCGCAGATCGCTGTTGTCCATTGCCGGCAGATCGTCATGGATCAGCGAGTAGCAGTGGATGCATTCCAGCGCCGCGCCGGCCAATAGCGAGGCCTCGCGCGGGACGCCGAATACGGCGGAACTCTCGACCACCAGGAACGGCCTTAAGCGTTTTCCGCCGCCCAGGCTCGAATAGCGCATCGCGTCCATCAGCCGCTTCGGCCGGGCGATCTCCTCCGGCAAGAGCGTATCGGACAGAAGCTTCGCAAGCAGCGCTTCGGTATCCTCCGCGGTCTGGTCCAGCCGCTTCGCAAAGTCTGAGTGTGCCGTGGCGGTCGTCATCAAAAACAGCTCCCGATCAAATCGGCCGGACAATCGGTTATGGCGGAGCCTTCGTCAATTCCGCCTGAACCGGTTCGAGGGGCCCAAAAACCGCTGAAAAAGCCGAAACTATCGGTGATATATCGGTCGAACCGTTGCCCTGAGCCCAGAAACCGTCGATTTTGCGCATTGCCCGAAATTTGCTCCTGATCGTGCTGTTGGCGCTGCTGCTGCCATATCTTTTGGCACCGCTCTATCGCGTCGGTCATCCGGTCTCCACGCTGATGGCCTGGCGTTATATTACCCGCGCGCCGATTTCGCGGCAGTGGATCGATCTGGCGGCGATGGCGCCGTCGTTGCCGCGTTCGGTGATCGCATCGGAGGACGCGAAATTCTGCAGCCATCACGGGATTGATTGGGGCGCGTTGCGCGAGGTCATCGACGATGCGGAGGATGGCGAGGTGACGAGGGGTGGTTCGACCATCACCCAGCAAGTGGCGAAGAACCTGTTCCTGTGGCAGGGCCGAAGCTTCGTCCGCAAGGCGCTGGAGTTTCCGCTCGCGCTTTGGATCGAGCTGGTGCTGCCGAAACGGCGGATCCTGGAAATATATCTCAACATCGCCGAGCTCGGCCCATCCGGTCAGTTCGGCGCGCAGGCCGGCGCGACCTATGCCTTCGGCCATGGCGCATCGACCTTGTCGCCGCGCGAAGCGGCGCTGTTGGCCGCGATCCTGCCCAATCCGGTCCGGCGCAGCGCACGCAATCCGGGTCCGGGCGTGCGGCGTCTGGCGGGCATCTATATCGCCCGGGCCCAGGCAGGGGAATTGCCGCGATGCTGGAACGAAAATCGCGGTTTTTGAGCCATTTTGACCAATTTTGAACCTAGCGTCGGGCCATTCCATACTCTATAAGCGCGGCCTTATCGGCATTAAAGCTTGCGCCCCAAAGCGCTCCAGCCGTCCGTTTCTCGGGACGATGCCACCCAACAACGCCCCTAGAGGACACGATATGGCCGTTCCCAGAAGAAAAACATCGCCGTCGCGGCGTGGCATGCGCCGTTCGGCGGATGCGCTGAAGAAGCCGACCTATGCCGAGGACAAGGATTCGGGCGAATTGCGCCGTCCGCACCACCTCGATCTGAAGACCGGCATGTACAAGGGCCGGCAGGTTCTGAAGAAGAAGGAATCCTGATCAGGTATCAAGGCAGTGGGCGGCCTTTTTGGCGGCGCTGCCTGAATTCGGCCAATGAGTACGGTAAGAGGATTCCCAAGGGCGAAAGCACGTTCGTTTTTGCCCGCGGGATGTTCCGGTTTTCCTCAAGAAGGCCTCGCCGATGTCCATGGTCGGTTTTCCGCTGCTTCTAATTCCGCTCGCGGTTTACAACATCATCGTCTTCCTGATGCCCGGCTTTTCGCTTTCCGAGCCGGTCGTGAAGCTGACGCTAATGTCGGGCGCGGAATGGCCGTTGACCCTCAGCGATATGTTGCTGGCGCTCGGAATCATCTTGTTGCTTTTCGAGGTGATCAAGGGGGCGCGTCCGGGCGGGAAATATCTCACCGATCATCTGCTGTCACTGATCATCTTCGGCGCCGCCGCCGCCGAGTTCCTGTTGTGGCCGCGGTTCGCAAGCTCGACCTATTTCCTACTCGTGCTCCTGACGCTGGCGGACTTCCTCTCGGGCATTACGTTGCGCGCGCGTCGCGGGGCACAAATGGCGGCCGCAACGCCTCGGGCGGCCCCGCAAGCCGCCTCCATCGCGACTGAAGTCAAGCCCGAACCAGCCGCCAATCCCGTGCCTGCGGCGCCAGCGCCGGCCGCCCAAACCGTGCCAGAGCCTGTGGAGCATCCGGAGGTCGTGGCAGAGTCACCATCGCCGGAAGTTCTGTCGCCCGGGTTGCAGCCCGGCAACGGCGTGCCGCGGCCGCCCGACACGCCGCCGCGCTAACATTCGTCTCAGATGATTTGCCGCATCCGGTTGCCCGCCGCGCGGGCTGGACTTTGGGGTGGATGATAGGCGCTCTCGGCATCCGCATAGGTTGCCCGCCGCAGGCCGCAGGTCTGCGGCACGTGCTCAGCCGTAGCGATGAGATGTGTCACAAAAATCGAGTTGGGCGACCAGCGCGTGTGGAGGCCTGGCGATCGCTGCGCCGAGGGGATCACGGGCACCAGCGCAACGCAGGGGCGGTTTGCGTCCGCAGCGACGCCCTCATCAACGGTTAACTCTGGTCGATCGTTGTCTGTCATCGGACGTCACGACCCCGGCTGAACTGCTGCATTTTGGGACATTCAGTCCCTGACTGCAGTCAGCCTCGCAAGGGCTATGCCAATCGGCCGTGGCCTGTTCCAGGTCATCGCCCGACGTGGTTTCCGGAATATTTATGAACTTTTCATAAGGTTTGGGACGAAACGGCCCTATGTTTGAGGTCGGAGAATCACTTAAGGCCCTGTTCCGAAACGAGGCGATCCTTGACACAAGTCGTCCCACCGCTATCCACCATTCTCGCTTCGCTCGGCCAGGCTGCCTTTATCTGGAACCTCGTGACAGACGAGATTGTCTGGAGCGACGATGTGGCCGCGGTTTTCCCGGATATACCGCTCCAGCGGCTCGCAAGCGGCGCAGAGTTCTCAGGCCTGATCGAACCCTCCCGCTCCATCCGGACCGACGCGCTCGTCACTTCGAAAGCCCCGCACAGCGGAGAAGGCGCGCCCTACCGAATAGAATATGGAGTCCGGGCCAATACCGGCGTTCCCGTGCAATGGATCGAGGAAACCGGTTGCTGGTTTGCCGGCGCCGAAGGCAAGCCGGCGCGCGTCCAGGGCATCGTTCGCATCAATAATGAGCGCCGCGCCCGCGACGAGCAGCTCCTGAAATTGTCGCGCCACGATCCCCTGACCGGCGAACTCAATCGCACGCATCTGATAGCAGCGCTCGCCGAAACCATCGAGGAATCCACCCGCTTCCGCACGTCCTGCGCGTTCATGCTGATCGGCATCGACCATTTGGCGCGCGTCAACGACGCCTTCGGTTTCGACGTGGCGGATGCCGTGATTTCGGAAGTGGCCAGGCGCATTCGGATTCGGCTGCGCGGCGGCGACGTACTTGGCCGTTTCTCCGGCAACAAGTTCGGCCTTATCCTGAAGAATTGCACTGTCGACGATACGAACATCGCCGCCGAGCGGTTTCTCGCCGGGATTCGCGACGAGGTGGTGCCGACCAAATCCGGCCCGGTTTCGGTAACGGCGTCGATCGGCGCCGTCAGCGTGCCGCGCTATGCGCGCAACGCCGACGAGACGATCAACCGCGTCCAGGAAACGCTCGAAATGTCCAAGCGCCGCCGCGCGGGGTCGTTTTCGCTGTGGCGTCCCAACGTCGAGCGCGATGTCCAGCGCCGGGTCAATATTCGCGTCACCGACGAGATCGTCACCGCGCTCAACGAGCGCCGCATCGTGATGGCGTTCGAGCCGGTGGTGGAAGCGCGCTCGAGAAACGCATCGTTCTACGAATGCCTGGTTCGCATGGAGCAGGATGACGGACGGGTGCTGCTGGCCCCCGACATTGTCCCAGTTGCCGAGAAGCTCGGCCTGATACGCCTGGTCGACCACCGCGTGCTGGAACTCGTGGTGGAGGAACTCGCGGCCTCGCCGAATGTGCAACTGAGCCTCAACATCTCGCCCGAGACCACGATGGATCCGGACTGGTGGGCCTCGATCGAATCGTTGATGCGCGCCCATCCGGGCGCCGCCGAACGGCTGATCGTTGAAATCACCGAAACCGTGGCGATCCAGGATATCGACGAGGTGCGCGGCTTCGCCACGCGGCTGAAGAACTTCGGCAGCCGGATTGCGATCGACGATTTCGGCGCCGGCTACACCTCGTTCCGGAACCTGCGCAAGCTCGGCGTCGATATCGTGAAAATCGATGGCGCCTTCGTGCAGAATCTCGCGCGCTCCTCCGATGATCGCGCCTTCGTCCAGACGCTGATCGATCTGGCGCGCCGGCTGCAAATCAGGACCGTGGCCGAATGGGTTCAGGACGAAGAGTCCGCGCTGTTGCTGCGCGAGTGGGGCTGCGATTACATCCAGGGGCGTCTGATCGGGCTTGCGTCTTCCGAGCGGCCGTGGGGGAGCGCGATCGAGGCCGTGCTGCCGGCGGCGAGCTAAGCCCGCTCCCCTCGGCCACCCGTTATCGTCGGCGCGACAGCCGATGGATCCGGCCAGGACTTTCGGGGGGCACTCTTTCGCGGAGCCCTGGCCGGTTCAGTTGTTGCGGATCAGCTCTCGCCACCGGCGAAAATATCCTTCTTGATGACCGCGTGGACGCCCCAGTTTCCGTCAACCACCTGGGTAATCCCGAAGTCGACGCCGATCGTGATCAAGGAAATTGCCTCGTCTTCGGTCAGTTTCTTGGTCGTCATCAAGAATTTGCGCATCTTGCGAAACGCGTCGCGCAGGGCAAGGTCAACCGACGATTTCGAATAGATGTCCGACTGCGCCTTGTCGCCGAGTTCGGTCAGGTAGTTGGCGAAGCTGAAGCCGTGGACCAGCCATTCGTCCTTGGTTTCCAGCATTGGATAGTCGAGAGCTTCAAGCGCGCTGCCGACGAGATCGGCCTTCTTGTGCAGGATGATCTGGAAGGTGCCGTTCAGCGAGCATTCGATCGCCGTGCCGCAAAGCTCCGAATCTCCCTGCGAGGCGTGCGAGTCGCCAACCGATATCAGGCCGCCTTCGACCGCGACTGGATAGTACATCGTGGCGCCCTTGCCGATCCGCCAGTTATCGATGTTGCCGCCGGTGTAGCTCGGTGGAATCGAATCGACGATGTCGGCTTCCTTGGGCGCAAGCCCGATGACGCCGAAATGCGGACGTATCGGAATACGCACATTCTTCAGGATGCCGTGGTTCTCCTTGATCGTGGAGTGATCGACCGGAACGCCGGGATAGTCGATGGTCTTGTGCACGACGCCGGAAGGGTCGGTCTGCGGGGTCCATCGGAAATTGTAGACGGCTTTCGCCCAATTGCGTTCGCCGGTGGCGTCGACCTCGTAGATGGTAATCACCTCGCGGGGCTTAGGTTCGGTAAGCAGATCCTTGTAGTGAAAGCCCCACCACGCCGCCGCGTTGCTGCCGAAGGCCTTTCCGGGATATTTCGGATTGGCGCAAGGCCTGGGTGTGACGTCGATAATGCGCAGTTCGATCACATCGCCTTCCTGGGCGCCGCGTACAAAAACCGGGCCGGTGCAGATATGCACGCCAAGGCCCTCGCCGGCGCCACGCCCAAACAGCGAGGCATCCATCGGTCCGGCGCCGCGCCGGTTCACGCCCTTCTTTTCCTTGGTCCACAGGAACACGCTTTCGAGGCCAGGATCGCCTTTCACCATGCGTTCGGCATCGTCATTGGCATGGTGGGTCAATGCTTCGATGGTGATGAAATCGCCGGAATCGATTTCGACCTGCGGTTTCAGCTTCTTGCTGAAATAGCCCCAATGGACGGTGTCGGCATTTGCGGGCAGATGGTGATAGGAGCGCTTGGCGGGCTGGTTCTTCTCGGCGGCAGCCGCCATCTGCGGCGTCACCAGCGAAATGCCGCCCGCGGTCATCGCCGCAGCTCCCCCGGCAGCCGCGAAACTCGACCTCAAGAACGAACGGCGTTCGGAATCGAGCGTTTCCTTGAACTTTCGGTGATGTAGTTCGAAATCCGGACAATTCTTGTCGTCACCTGCGCACATGTCTTCCCTCCCTGGTTCAAAAAAGCTGCCTACCCAGCGGTCTGTTGTATGCAAAGAGGGTGCCGCACCGAGCCACAATCAAACGATGACAAGGAACATAATTTGATCGAACTCGATCGCGCCCATTCGAATCCGATAGCCCAGTGGCCTGCGGCACAAGCCTTTTTGCGGCCCGACGATGCAGTTTGCTATCTCAGATCGCGACTAAGGCTTTTGCAGTCAAAATTTTGGGCGCATTTGGTCAATTCTGCGGCCTCAGAGCGACGCAAGCGGTCTTTCGCCGGCAGCACCGAAACGGCGCGCTTTACCGGCGAGCGGTTGCTTCTATTTTGAGAACTGGCCGCGTGGCCGCGCGTTGGCCCGAAAGCAGATGTTCCGATAGACGGAAAGCTCGCGGCTACTCTTCCTTCTTCGGCTCTTTCGACATCCGATCGAGGCGATCCTGCATATCCTTCATCTGACGGCGCAGATCGTCGATGTTGTCATCGTCGGGAGAAGGCTCAGGCACTTTCTCGGGCTCGCCGGCCGCGGCCGTTCCCATGCGGGGTGGCACGAACGGCTTGAACATCGAGAATGTCTGCTGAAACAGCTCCATGTTGCGGCGGACATGTTCCTCGAGCGGAGCAAAGGGCGTCCCGCTGAACGTGTTGGTGAGCTGCTTGCGGAATTTTTCCTGCTCGCGCGTCAGCATGTCGATGGATTGCTCGAGATATTTCGGCACCACCATCTGCATGCTGTCGCCGTAAAAGCGAATCAGTTGGCGCAGGAAGGTGGTCGGCAACAGATTCTGGCCGGCCTTGTTTTCCTGTTCGAAGATGATCTGCGCGAGCACCGAACGGGTGATGTCGTCACCGGTCTTGGCGTCGTAGACGAGGAAGTCCTCGCCCTCTTTGACCATCGCCGCGAGATCCTCGAGCGTCACATAGGTGCTGGTGCCGGTATTATAGAGCCGTCGATTTGCGTATTTCTTGATCGTGGTAGGTTGGTCTGATTTCGCCATGGGTTCACATATGCACACCGAGGACGGGAACCCGACGGGCTAGCCGAAGGGCTGACGAGCAATGCATCGCAGCAAAGGTAAGCATTTTCAACGCGGTTCGGCTACCGATTTGTGCGGCACGGTTAATTCCAAAGCATAGGCACTGCTCAGGAAAGTGCCAAGCCTTTCATTTTGAATGCACCGCGGCGAGATTCCACCCTCCGGCCAATTGACATGCCTCAACGACGTTAACAGGATGAGGCGAGAGACTGGCCCGCCATCCGGCCGCCCGCCATCCAAGGCTTAAAAGCCGCTACAACTCAAACTTCAGGAGATGTCCATGTCAGACGATGTCGTCATCGTCAGCGCCGCCCGCACCCCGGTCGGAAGTTTCAACGGTGCGTTCGCCACCACGCCGGCTCACGATCTCGGGGCTATCGCCATCAAGGCCGCGCTGGAGCGGGCTGGCGTCGAGCCCGGCCGCGTCTCCGAAGTCATCATGGGCCAGATCCTGACCGCGGCCCAGGGCCAGAACCCGGCCCGCCAGGCTTCGATCGCCGCCGGTATCCCGGTGGAAAGCCCGGCCTGGGGCGTCAATCAGCTTTGCGGTTCTGGCCTGCGCACCGTGGCGCTGGGTTATCAGGCGCTGCTCAACGGGGATTCCGAGATCGTCGTTGCCGGCGGCCAGGAATCCATGAGCATGGCCCCGCATGCGCAGTACCTGCGCGGCGGCGTCAAGATGGGCGGCCTTGAGCTGGTCGACACCATGATCAAGGACGGGCTGTGGGACGCGTTCAACGGCTACCACATGGGCAACACCGCCGAGAACGTCGCCCGGCAATATCAGATAACGCGTTCCCAGCAGGACGAATTCGCCGTTTCCTCGCAGAACAAGGCCGAGGCGGCGCAAAAGGCTGGCAGATTCAAGGACGAAATCGTCCCCGTCACCGTCAAGACCCGCAAGGGCGACGTTGTCGTCGATACCGACGAGTATCCGCGTCACGGTGCAACGCTGGACGCGATGGCCAAGCTCAAGCCGGCCTTCGAGAAGGACGGCACCGTCACGGCCGGCAGCGCGTCGGGCATCAACGATGGCGCAGCCGCGGTGGTGCTGATGACCGCCAAGCAGGCGGCCAAGGAGGGCAAGAAGGTGCTGGCTCGGATCGTGTCATGGGGTCAGGCCGGCGTCGATCCGAAGATCATGGGTACCGGGCCCATTCCCGCCTCGCGCTCCGCGTTGAAGAAGGCCGGCTGGAGTATCGGCGATCTCGACCTGATCGAGGCCAATGAAGCCTTCGCCGCGCAGGCCTGCGCGGTCAACAAGGACCTCGGCTGGGATACGTCCAAGGTCAACGTCAATGGCGGCGCGATTGCGATCGGCCACCCTGTCGGCGCCTCCGGCGCGCGCGTGCTGGTGACATTGTTGCACGAAATGCAAAAGCGCGACGCCAAGAAGGGCCTCGCCACATTGTGCATCGGCGGGGGCATGGGCATCGCGATGTGCGTTGCACGCGACTAAACAGGCAGCATTTCCATGAGCTGAGCGATGAAAAGACCAGCTCGCGACTGCACGGTGAGAAGTTAACAGGAACGTCCGAGGGCGCACGATCGTTGTGATCATGCGCCCTTTATTATTCTCGGTCGCGATCGGACGCAAAACCGGCAGCCACTTTTGCCGATCGCGTTCGGGTGTCGGGCGTTTTGTCTTGATGTTCGTCAAATGGCTCGCTTTATTTGAAGCTAAATAAGAAACGTCTTTCAAAGGCAAAGGGAGGGTTTTCGACATGGCACGTGTTGCATTGGTGACGGGGGGGACGCGAGGCATTGGGGCTTCGATCAGCAAGGCGCTGAAGGGCGCCGGCTACAAGGTTGCCGCCAACTACGCCGGCAACGACGCGGCGGCCGAGAAGTTCAAGGCCGAGAACGCCATTCCAGTCTACAAATGGGACGTGAGTTCGTTCGATGCCTGTGCCAGCGGTGTCAAACAAGTCGAGGCCGCCCTCGGCCCGGTCGATATCCTCGTCAACAATGCCGGTATCACCCGCGACGGCACGTTTCACAAAATGACGCTTGAGCAGTGGAATGCGGTGATCAACACCAATCTCGGTTCGCTGTTCAACGTGACGCGTCAGGTGATCGAGGGCATGCGCGCCAGGAAGTTTGGCCGCATCATCAACATCTCCTCGATCAACGGCCAGAAGGGCCAGTTCGGCCAGGTGAACTATTCCGCGGCGAAGGCCGGCGACATCGGTTTTACCAAGGCGCTCGCGCTGGAGAATGCGAAGGGCGGCATCACCGTGAATGCGATCTGTCCGGGCTATATCAATACCGAAATGGTGCAGGCCGTGCCGAAGGACCAACTGGAGAAGAACATTCTGCCGCTGATTCCGGTCGGCCGCTTGGGCGAGCCCGAAGAAATCGCCCGCGCCGTGGTGTTTCTTGCCGCCGACGAGGCGGGAGCCATTACCGGCTCGACGCTCTCGATCAATGGCGGGCAATATATGGTTTGATTATTGCTGTCAATTGCGAGGAGCACTTGCGACGAAGCAATCCGTAGCTTCTAGATGAGACCGATGGATTGCTTCGCGGAGTTTATCATCGGGCGCGCATTTCGCGCGACCGGTTGGCTCGCAATGACGGACTTATGACCCCCCGTACCGCGACCCTGATCGGACTGACCGCAATCCTGATGTGGTCGCTATTGGCCGTGCTCACCGTTGCGACCGGCAAAATCCCGGCCTTTCAACTGGCGGCGATGACGTTTGCGATCGGCGCTCTGGTCGGATCCCTGACCTGGATCGGGCGGCCCGGTGCGATTCGCGCGTTGCGGCAGGAGCCGCTGGCATGGAGCGTCGGGGTCGGCGGGTTGTTCGGCTATCACGCGCTGTATTTTCTCGCGCTGCGGTTCGCACCGCCCGCCGAAGCCGGCCTTTTGAACTATCTCTGGCCACTGTTGATCGTACTGTTTTCGTCGCTGTTGCCGGGAGAGCGGCTGGCGCCGCATCACATCATCGGCGCGCTGCTGGGGCTTGCCGGCACGGTGCTGCTGTTTGCCGGCAACACGATAGGCAGCTTTGCGCCGGGTCAACTCCCGGGTCTTTTCGCGGCTTTTGTCGCGGCCTTCGTGTGGGCCGCCTATTCGGTGATGTCGCGCCGGCTCAAATCGGTGCCGACCGACGCGGTGGCGGGATTTTGTCTCGCCACCGCGCTACTCGCCGCCCTGATGCACCGGCTGATCGAGGACACGGTATGGCCCGAGACCGTGGCGCAATGGCTGGCGGTCGCAGCACTCGGCGTCGGCCCGGTTGGCGCTGCCTTCTACGCCTGGGATGTCGGTATGAAGCGCGGCGATATCCGCGTGCTGGGCGCTGCGTCCTACGCCACGCCGCTGCTATCGACTTCGTTTCTGATTCTGGCCGGCTTTGCCAAGGCGAGCGCCAATATCGCGATCGCCGCGGTACTGATCGCCGGTGGCGGCCTGATCGCGGCAAGGGATATGTTCAGGAAACGGTGACGCGTTTTCTTCACGCGAACCGGTATCCACCTCGCTCGAAAACATCTAGCCCGGCGCCCACCCGTTCGGCGCCAGCTCGAACGTCGCAAATTCGAATCCCGGCGCGACCGTGCATCCGACCAGCGTCCAGTCGCCAGCGGTTTCCGCACATTGCCAGGCCGTGGCCGGCACGATCGCCTGCGGCCGCTCGCCGCTTTCAAGATCGGGCCCGAGCTTCACCAAATGCGGCGCGCAGCCGTCATTGGCGATCCGCAAGATCAGTGCGTCGCCTGCGTAATAGTGCCAGATCTCGGCGGCGTCGATGCGATGCCAGTGGGAGCGCTCGTTGCGCACCAGCAGAAAATAGATCGCGGTGGATCGGGCGCGTCCGCCGGCGTCGAGACGCGCATCGCGAAAGGTCTCGCGATAATATCCGCCTTCTGGATGCGGCTTTAATTCAAGCCGCGCGATGATGTCGGCGGGGGTCATCGCCGGGCTCCATCAGGATTTGTTCTTGCGTTCGCGCAATTCGCCGAACACTTCGGCCGCGGTTCGGTCTTTCATCCGCACACTGGCGGCCACCGACGGCTCGTCGGCGCGCAGGAATACGTTGGCCCTCTTTTCCTCGCCGAGCAGCGTCGGAACCGTCGGCTTGTTCCCAGCCCGCAGACGTTTGACTTCCTCCGCGCGTGCTTTCAGCGCGGCGTTGTCCGGCTCGATGGTCAGCGCGAACTTGACGTTGGCGGCCGTATATTCATGGCCGCAATAGAGCCTGAAATCGTCCGGCAGCGCCCGCAACTTGAGCAGCGATTCCCACATCATTGGGTAAGTGCCTTCGAACACCCTTCCGCAGCCGATCGAAAACAAGGTGTCGGCGGCAAACAGCGCCTTGTCGTTGTCGAAGACATAACTGATATGATCCAGCGTATGGCCTGGGGTTTCCAGCACCCGCGCCGACAGGTTTCCCACTTTCACCACGTCGCCCTGGCCGGCGCGAAGGTCGACATTGGCGATCTTGGTGGATTTGTCGTGGGGGGCGACCACGCGGCATTTGTATTTCTGTTTCAGCTCGGCGACGCCACCGACATGATCGTGATGGTGATGGGTGATGAGGATGTCGGTCAGCGTCCAGCCCTCGCGTTCGAGCGCTTTGATGATTGGGGCGGCTTCCGGCGCGTCGATCGAGGCGGTTGCTTTGGTCGCGGGATCGTGAATCAGATTGCCGAAATTATCGGACAAGCATGGGAACAAGCGAATTTCGGCAGCCATGGTATCTCCGTCGCTGGGTTGGCATCTACTTATTATGGGTATGAAATATGGCGTTAACGCCGAATGAGCAATGCGTTATTCGCCGCGCCCACCGGGCCGGTGTCATGTTAGAATAGAGCTATGACCATCGATGTGATCGACTTGAGGGATTTCTATTCACAGCGCCTCGGCATCGTGGCGCGGCGGCTGATCAATCGCGGCATTCATGCGCGCTGGGCCCATGCGGAGGGGCAACGGGTACTGGGGCTTGGATATCCCACGCCCTATCTCGGCCTGTTCCGCGAGGATTCCGAGCGTTGCATCGCCTTCATGCCGGCGGCCCAGGGCGTGCTGAAATGGCCGACGGCGCGACCGACACTTGCGACCCTGGTCGATGAATTCTCCTTGCCGCTGCCGGATTCTGCCGTTGACCGCATCCTCCTGGTTCACGCGCTGGAAATGTCCGACGACCCGGAAGGATTGTTGCGCGAAGTATGGCGGGTGTTGGCGCCTTCCGGCCGCATGATGGCGATTATTCCGAATCGGCGCGGCGTGTGGACACGCACCGACAATACCCCGTTCGGTCATGGCCGGCCCTATTCGCGCTCGCAGATCACGCAATTGTTGCGGCAGACCTGGTTCACACCGACAGGCTGGGGCGAGGCCCTGTTCATGCCGCCCGTAGCCGGTGGCTGGTTCCTTCGCTCGGCAATGGCATGGGAGCGGGTCGGCGCCGCGCTGTCGCTGCCCTTCGCCGGCGTTCACATCGTCGAGGCCACCAAGCAGGTCTATCGCGCGATCCCGGCGCACCGGGAACGTACGCGTCTGATCCCGGCACTACCGCCGGTGCTGGTGCCCTCGTCATTCCAGCGAGATGACGGGACGTAACTTCGTAGGGTGGGCAAAGGCGCCCCTGCGCCGTGCCCGCCGGTTTTCCGCAAATCTCTGCGAGATCGGCCAAGACAGTTTACGATAGCGGTGGGCACGCTTCGCTTTTGCCCACAATCGTCAACTACTCATTCCCGGGGTTGAAATCGTCGCCGGGATTAGCGGGCGCACCAGCCATGCCTTCGGGGCGCGGGCCATGCGGACGGCGCCGGCGCCGCGATGGGAAACGCTCGCCGCCATTGCCTTCGAACGCGCCCTGGCCGCCGTTGATCTGCGGCTGCGGTCCGGTGATGAATGACGGCAGGCGGTCGACGCCGGCGTTGTCTGAAATCGCGGGCTGCGGTTGAGGCTGAGGCTGAAATTGCGGCTGCGGGCGATGCTCGCGGTGGTGCTGTTCGCGCGGCTGATGCTGGTCGCGCTGCTGATAGGGTTGCCCGTCGCGCTGATGGTCGCGCGGATTGTTGTCGCGCGGCTGATACGGCTGCTGCTGGACCGGGACAAAGCCCGGTTCTTGCCCGAAACTCGAAAAGCTTTCCTCCTCCTCGCCATCCTCCGAGGCCGCTTCAGCGTCGGGCCGCGGCTGTGGCTGATTCTGACGGAATTGCTCCTGAGCCGCAGCGATCAGACGGAAATAATGCTCGGCATGCTGATAGTAATTCTCCGCGGCGACCGGATCGCCGGAAGAGCGCGCATCGCGTGCAAGCTGCACATATTTTTCAGCGACGTGCGAGGCAGTGCCGCGAATCTTGATGTCCGGTCCATTGGATTCGAACACCCGCGTCATCGGGTTCTGGCCACGCCGGTTGCCATCATTCCTATTGTTACGGTTACGCATCCGCTTGTTTTGGTTCTGACCGTTTCTCATGTCGTGCCTTTATTCCAGCCCTGAAGTTAGTAGCCTTGGATTGCCTTGTGACGGCTCGCTCGACCCACGGGCACGCCACCTTGCGCGCGCCGAATCGAGGCACCGTTCATTTCCACACAAATCTGCCGTACGTCGCAGTCAGCAAAGACGCGTTCCCCACCAGCCCGGCGTGCGTCGCCGGCCGCATCAAATCATTTCGCCTGCCAAAACAAGCACAGGTTTCGAGCGTGAATTTTCAAGCGCAATATCAGGCTTTCGTTCACTTTGCGGTCGGAAGCGGCGCAGCGGTCTAAAGCCATCGCGCTCAAATGGACCTGCGTTTTGGAACCTTTCACTCGGGGCGGGCTCTCTTTTGAGAACTCTGGCCTCAGCCCGTATCGCTTGCGGGGCCAGCAACCCTGAACCGATGTTGCACGGAACGTAGTCGCTCCCGGGGAATATTCCAAGTGGTTTTTTTGCATTTCAATCAGGCTTTATCGGGGCGCTTTCCGGCCCGCAACCGCCCGCGGAATGCCTCCCAGATCGGCCTTGGGAGGTCTTTCCGCCGTTAACCCTGCCGCTGCCATCAAACCCCGAATATGGCCGCTTTGGCCAATTCCGGCCTCCACGATCAGCGTGCCTCCGGGCGCGAGCATTACTGCCGCCTCTGGAATGAGCGCGCGGTACGCATCAAGGCCATCGGTGCCGCCATCCAGCGCGCCAAGCGGGTCATAGTCGCGCACCCCGCTGGCAAGCCCCGCGATTTCCGAAGAGGGGATATAGGGCGGATTCGATACCACGAGATCGAAATCGCCCGACAGCGCTGCCGCATAGTTGCAAGCCACGAACACTGCTCGCGAGGTGAACCCCAACCGCGTGGCGTTGGTCTTTGCGGTTTGCAGCGCCGCCGGGCTGATGTCGGTGCCGACGCCTTCCGCCTCAGGCATCTCGGACAACAGCGCCAGCAGGATGGCGCCTGACCCGGTTGCAATATCGGCCAGGCGGGGCCGCGGATTCCGATGCCGTTCGGCGCGCCATATCTCAAGGGCGAGTTCGACCACTGTTTCAGTATCGGGCCTCGGCACCAACGTTGCGGGCGAAAGTTGCAAGGACAAGCCCCAAAATTCCTTGAACCCGAGGATGCGTGCAACCGGCTCGCCGGCCAGTCGGCGTCGCGCGAAATTTTCCAGAAGCTGCGATTCTTCGAGATTGATCCGCCGCGAAGCGGCGCCGATCAGTCTGGTGAGATCGAGACCCAGCGTCGCGCCAACCAGCATCCGCGCATCGAGCTCGGCTGATTCGATCGCCTTTGTCCTGAACCTCGCAGCAAGCGCCCGCCGCGCCGTTTCGACGGTCTGTCCGCTCAACGATACGTCCGCCGTCACGCCGCCGCGCCCTGCGCGGCGAGTTGCGCCGCCTGGTGCTCGGTCGTTAGCGCGTCGATCAATTCGCTCAAGCCTTCGCCGGAGATCACTTGCGGCAACCTGTAGAGCGTCAAATTAATGCGATGGTCGGTGACGCGGCCTTGCGGGAAATTATAGGTGCGGATGCGCTCGGATCTGTCGCCGGAACCGACCTTCTCGCGGCGGTCGGCGGAGCGCGCAGCGTCGATGCGCTGACGTTCGGCGTCATAGATGCGCGAGCGCAGAATGTTCATTGCGGAAGCGCGGTTCTTGTGCTGCGAGCGGCTGTCCTGCATCATCACCACGATGCCGGTCGGAATGTGGGTGATGCGAATGGCGGACTCGGTCTTGTTGACATGCTGGCCGCCGGCGCCCTGCGCGCGCATGGTTTCGATCCGCAGATCGTCCTGCTTGATGTCGACATCTACATCCTCGATCTCCGGCAGCACCGCCACCGTCGCTGCCGAGGTGTGGATGCGGCCCTGCGTTTCGGTGTCGGGCACGCGCTGCACCCGGTGCACGCCGGATTCGAATTTCAGCTTGGCGAATGCGCCGCGGCCCTGCACTTCGGCGATGATCTCCTTGAAGCCGCCCATAGTGCCTTCGCTCATCGAGATCACCTCGACCTTCCAGCCCTGCAAGGCGGCGAAACGTTCATACATCCGGAACAGGTCGCCGGCAAAGAGCGCGGCCTCGTCGCCGCCGGTGCCGGCGCGGATTTCCAGCACCACGTTGCGATCGTCCATCGCATCCTTTGGCAACAGCGCCACGCGGATCTGCTGCGCCAATTCCGCGCTGCGCGCTTCGAGCGTTTCCCGCTCGGCTTGCGCCATGGTACGCATTTCCGGCTCGGTTGAGGGATCGGCGATCAGCGCGTCGATACCGGCGATCTCCGCATCGGCTGCGCGGTAGGCCTTGACGGCATCGATCAACGGATTGAGCTCGGCGAGCTCGCGCGTGATCCGCACATATTCCTCCGAGCTCACCTGGCCCAGTAATTGGGCCTCAAGGGAAGCGTGGTGCGCCAGGAGAATATCAAGTTTGGCTTCGGGGAGCATCGACATGGTCTGGTCTCGAATACACGCGCATTTAGCAAATGTGGGGATCGGGTCTACGAACGGAATGCGTCTCCGTCTTAAAAGGGGTTCGGAATGTTGCGCGGGGGCCAGGCCCGCTACAACGACAGCCCCTCGGCCTCGGCGAATTCGGTCAGCTTCTGCCTTATCGACACGCTGCCGGACGGTGCGTCGAGCAGCGGCTTCATCATGGCTTCGGCTTTCTTCGCGTCGAGGTCGAGGATCATCGCCTTGACCGGACCGTGTCCGGTGGCCGAAAGCGACAGCGAGCGGTAGCCAAGCGCAATGAGCGCCAGCGCGCCGATCGGTTTTGACGCCATCTCGCCGCACAGAGATGCCGATTTCTTCGCCGCGTTCGCTTTACGGACGATCTCGCGCAGCACCCGCAGGATCGGGGCGGACAGGGTATCGAAGCGTTCGGAGACCTTGGCGTTGCCGCGATCGACCGCGAACAGAAACTGGAACAGGTCGTTGGACCCCACCGAAACGAAATCGACCTTCTTCAACAGCTCGTCAAGTTGATAGAGCAGCGCGGGGACTTCCACCATGGTTCCGACGTCGATGCGTTCGGGCAGCGGATGGCCGTGCTGACGCAGATAAGTCAGCTCGCGCTCGACGATCGCCTTGGCGGAATCGAATTCGGCCACTTCAGTGATCATCGGAAACATGATCCGCAGCGCGCGACCGCCGCCGGCGCGCAACAGCGCGCGAATCTGGCCGCGCAGCAGGCCGGGCCGGTCTAATCCAAGCCGGATCGCCCGCCAGCCAAGTGCCGGATTTTCCTCGATCACCGCCTCCATATAAGGCAGCGCCTTGTCTCCGCCGATGTCGAGGGTGCGGAACGTCACCGGCTTGGAGCCCGCGGCATCCAGCACCGTGCGATACAGCGCGAGCTGATCGCTGGTGCGCGGCAGGCTCTGGCCCACCATGAACTGCAGTTCGGTGCGGAACAGGCCGATGCCGGCACTGCCGGTGTCGTCGATATGCGGCAGGTCGATGGTCAATCCCGCATTGATCATCAGTTCGACGGGCTGGCCATCCCGGGTGACGCACGGCTTGTCGCGCAGCGCCAAATATTGTGCCTGCCGTCGCGCGCGAAACCGCACACGCTCCGCATAAGCTTGCTCGATTTCCGCCGAGGGCCGGACGTAGATCGAACCCGAGGTGCCGTCGACGATGATGGCATCGCCCGGATCGGCGATGCCGGGCGCGTTCGGCACCTCGCCGACCGCCGGGATACCGAGCGCGCGCGCAACGATCGAGACGTGCGAATTGGCGGTACCTTCCTCCAGTACCAGTCCGCGCAGGCGCTTGCGGTCGTAGTCGAGTAGCGCCGCAGGTCCCATCGCGCGCGCGATTAGGATGGCGTTGTCGGGCAACTGCTCGCGGGAGGGCGCGTGATCCTGTCCCACCAATTGGCGCATCAACCGATGACCGAGGTCTTCGAGGTCATGCAGGCGATCACGCAGGTAAGGATCGGTCGAGCGCAGCATGCGGGCGCGGGTATCGGACTGAACGCGCTCGACGGCGGCCTCCGCGGTGAGGCCGGTGGCGACCGCCTCGTGCAGCTTGTGCGACCAGCCATGATCATTGGCGAACATCCGGTAGGCTTCCAGCACGTCGCGGTGCTCGCCGCCCTCGGCGACGTCGCCGCGTTCCAGCATGCGGTCGAGGTCGGCGCGCAATTTGACCAACGCCGCATCGAGGTGCTTGATCTCCTTGGGCAGGTCTTCGGCAATGTAGTTGGTGATGACGACACGTGGCTCGTGAAGCACGACATGTCCGAGCGCGATGCCGTCGGACAGGATCGCGCCGGTCTTGTGCAGCGAATGCCGCGCGGCGGGCTCGGCGCCGGGCTGGGCCAACGCCGCCAATTCGCCCGAGGCGATCATCTCCGCCAGCACCATCGCCGTGGTCTGCAGCGCCTCGACCTCCTCCTCGACGTAGGTGCGCTTGGCACGGTTCTGCACCACCAGCACGCCGAGCGTATTGCCGGCGCGCAGGATCGGAACGCCGAGGAACGAGTGATAGATTTCTTCGCCGGTCTCCGGGCGGAACGAGAACGCCGGATGGCTTTGCGCATCGCTCAGATTGAGCGGCGTCGCCTCGCTCGCTACCAGGCCGACGAGGCCCTCATGCGCGCTCAGCACGGTTCGGTGCACCGCGTCGCGGTTGAGGCCTTCGGTGGCGTAAAGTTCCAGTGTGTTATCGATGCGCAGCACATAGACGGAGCAGACTTCCGCCACCATGTTGGCGGCGATCAGCACCACGATCTTGTCCAACCGCTCCTGTGCGGAAACCTGCTCCGCCATGGTTTCGCGAAGCCGTCTCAACAGGACGCGGGGGCCTCCCGACGTGCTTCGCATGTGCCAAAATCCTCCCCGCGAGGCCAGCCCACCGGGTGGCCGGCAGACTGGCATGAAACCCGAAATACAACATTTTATTCGTTCGGCGCCGCCGCAAGCCCGGGGTACCGGCCGAATCAGCATCGCCAAGACTGTGGCACAATTCGCAACCGCTCACCCTTCAAGGCCGTATAGCGAATTGAGCCTTGTCTTGCCAAGCAAAACGCCTGCCAGCGGCTGACACGTATGCGTCATGCCATGTTGCAGCAGCTAAGAATAAATTTCTCTAAACTTGATCGAGCCCGTAAAGGGTGTGCAACGTGCGTACCGCAAGTTCGGTATAGGCCGTATCGATCAGCACCGAAAATTTGATTTCCGAGGTGGTGATGGCGCGGATGTTGATATTGCGCGCGGCCAGGGCCGAGAACGCCATGGCGGCGACGCCGGCATGGCTGCGCATGCCGCTGCCGATGACCGAGACCTTCGCAACGTCAGTGGCGCTGTCGAGCCGGGCATAACCGATCTTGGCCTTGGCCGCGGCGATGGTGTCGCGGGCGCGGGCATGGTCGGAGGCCGGCACCGTAAAGGTTAGATCGGTGGTCTTGCCGTCTTCCGAGACATTCTGCACGATCATGTCGACGTTGATATTGGCCTCCGCGAGCGGACCGAAGATCGACGCGGCGACCCCCGGTTTGTCCTGGACCTGGCGCACGGAAATCTGCGCTTCGTCCTTTGAGAAGGCGATGCCGGTGACGACGTGGCTTTCCATGATTTCCTCCTCGCTGCAGATCAGCGTGCCCGGCGGCTGGTTGGCGTACGGGTCGATATTCTCAGGTCTGTCGAAACTGGAACGGACAAAGATCGGCATGTTGTGCACCATGCCGAGTTCCACCGAGCGGACCTGCAATACCTTGGCCCCCTGGGACGCCAGTTCCAACATGTCCTCGAAAGTGATCCTGTCGAGCCGGCGTGCCTTGGGAACTATCCGCGGGTCGGTAGTATAGACGCCGTCGACATCGGTATAGATATCGCAGCGGTCGGCATGAAGGGCGGCGGCCAGCGCCACCGCCGAGGTGTCCGACCCGCCGCGCCCGAGCGTGGTGATGCGGTTGGTCTGCGGATTGATGCCCTGGAAGCCGGCGATAACCGCGACCTCCTTGCGCTCCTTGAAGCGGTTGATCAGCTCAGCGCCATTGATGTCGAGAATCCGCGCCGAGGCGTGTGCGTCGGTGGTCACAATAGGAATCTGCCAGCCCTGCCAGGAGCGGGCCTGGATGCCGATCGCCTGCAGCGCGATCGCGAGCAGACCCGCGGTGACCTGTTCGCCGGAAGCCACCACGGCGTCATATTCGCGCGCGTCATGCATGGCTGAGGCTTCCCGACACCAATCCACCAGCTCATTGGTCTTGCCGGCCATGGCCGAGACGACCACGGCGACGTCACGGCCGGCATCGACCTCGCGCTTAACGTGACGCGCGACGTTGCGAATGCGTTCGATATTGGCGACGGATGTGCCGCCGAATTTCATCACGAGGCGGCCCATGACGACTGGTGCATTCCCCTGCGAGGATTAGTAGTGTAGGGCAGGCGCAAAGCGGAAGCGTGCGGCCCAAAACGCGCGTATACATAGCGGCGCAGTTTGAAGCAAGCAACCTGGTTCCAGGCGCCGGAAACGGCGTGGGGCCACGGTTTTTAGGGTAATTGAGGCCATTGCATGGGGCGTTACATCGACGAGATCCTGCAGCCGGGCGAGAAAGTGCTGTATTCGACCAATGCGCATTGGATTTTCTATTGGCCGGCCATCGTAGCCTGGATCGCGGCGCTGTTCCTCCTCCTTCTATCGCGCCAAACCACCACCGAGGGCATCGTTCTATTGTGCCTGTCGGCCGCGGCAGTGGTGGCGATCGTGGCGCTGTATTGGACCGTGAAGGCCTGGTTCCATCGCTGGACCACCGAGACCGACGTCACCAATATGCGGGTTGTCCACAAGACCGGGTTCATCAAACGGCGCACCTTCGAGATGAGCCTCGATAAGGTCGAAAGCGTCGACGTCAACCAGAGCATCCTCGGCCGCATCCTCAACTACGGCAGCGTGACCGTGCGGGGCATCGGCGAGGGCGCCGAGACGATCGATACCATCGCTTCACCGCTTGACTTCCGCAATCACATCACCGCCCGATAGGAGCGGCGCGTACCCAATGGCCATGCAACAGAATTTTTCCGGGGATGCTCCGAAAGGCGCCGCATCCACCGTCGATCCCGCCGAAATCGCGAAGTTCTCGAAACTGTCGGAGCAGTGGTGGGATCCCAAAGGCAAGATGGCGCCGCTGCACAAGATCAATCCATTGCGGCTGACCTATATTCGCGACACCGCCTGCCGCAAGTTCGAGCGCAACGTCAGGAGCCTGAACTGCCTTTCCGGCCTGCGCATCCTTGATATCGGTTGCGGCGCCGGCCTGTTGTGCGAGCCGTTCACGCGGCTTGGCGCGCAGGTCATCGGCGTCGACCCCTCCGCCAGCAATATCGCGGCCGCAAGGCTGCATGCCGACAAGGGCCATTTGTCGATCGACTATCGCTGCACCACCGTCGAAGAGATGGACGTGCGCGAGCGCTTCGACATCGTGCTGGCGATGGAAGTGGTCGAGCATGTCAGTGATGTCGGCGTGTTCCTCAATCGGTGCGCGGCGATGCTGAAGCCCGGCGGGCTGATGGTGGTTTCGACGCTGAACCGTAACTGGAAGAGCTTTGCGTTCGCCATCGTCGGCGCGGAATATATCCTGCGCTGGTTGCCGCGCGGCACTCATCAGTGGGACAAGTTCGTCACCCCCGACGAACTCGCCCATCATCTGCACAACAACAGGCTGGCGATTACCGAGCAGACCGGGGTGGTCTACAGCCCGCTCACCGACCGCTGGGGCCTCTCCGCCGACATGGACGTGAATTACATGGTGGTGGCGGAGGGGATCTAAAGAAGCTATCCGTTCTCGTCGTCACTGCGTTCGCAGGGACGACTTCAGTGAGAGCCTCTCTTCCCACCATGTTCAGCATCGCCTCGCTCTGGGTTCCCTTCACGGTCACGGCGGCGATGGGGCAGGTCGCGCGCAATGCCATGCAGCGGCAATTGACAGGGCCGCTCGGCACCTGGGGTGCCACCAATATCCGCTTCCTGTTCGGCTTTCCGTTCTCGATCTTGTTCTTCGCCGCCGTACTGGTCGCAACCGGAGATCCGTTGCCGTGGCCGACGCCGGCGTTTTGGCCGTGGCTGTCGCTCGGAGCCCTTTGCCAGATCGTCGCCACCGGGCTGATGCTGCTCGCGATGCATGAGCGCTCATTCGTGGTGACGACGGCCTATATCAAGACCGAGGCGATCCAGACTGCGATCTTCGGTTTTGTCTTTCTCGGCGATCATCTCACCTTGCTGAAGGTGATCGCGATCCTGATCGCAACCGTTGGCGTCATCATCACCGCGCTGCAGCCGGGCGGCGCGAAGGGCTTTGCCGATCTCAGGCCGACGATGCTGGGCCTGGTGTCGGCGGCGGTGTTCGCGCTTTCGGCGGTCGGCTTCCGCGGTGCCATCCTCGCGATACCGGGCGTGTCGTTCGTGACGGCGGCGACCTACACGCTGGTGTTCGGGCTATTCGTGCAGACCCTGGCGCTGACGATCTATCTCTCAGCGCGCGCGCCCGCGGTGCTCAGGGCGATCCTCGAATTGTGGAAGCCTTCCTTGCTGGCAGGTTTCATGGGCGCGTTCGCCTCGCAGTTCTGGTTTCTGGCGCTCGCGCTGACGGTGGCTGCCAATGTGCGCACGCTCGCGCTGGTGGAGGTGCTGTTCGCGCAAGCCGTGGCGCATTATTCGTTCAGGCAGCCGCTGTCGGGGCGCGAACTCGGAGGGATCGTGCTGATCGTGGTCGGGGTGGCGCTGCTGGTGGCCGTGTAGCGCTTTAATCAGTTTCTGTCGTCCGGCAATACCGGCAGCGGCGTTACTTCGACGCCTTCCTCGACCAGCGCCCGCGCCTCATCCGGCGAGGCCTCGCCGTAGATCGGCCGATGTTCGATGTCGCCGTAATGCATCTTGCGGGCTTCCGTCGGAAAGCGCTCGCCGACGTTGTCGGCGTTTTTGACGATGTGATCGCGCAGCTCCTTCAGTTTGGCGCGGAGCTCACGCTCCTGCGCCATCAGGAGCGGCGTAGAGGCCGGGACTGCGACTTCCGTGGCGGGCGCCGGCGCAGGCGCAGGTGCCGGTGCCGTGATTTCGCGGCCTTTCTTGCTTACGATCTGCGGCGCCATGATCGCGCGCTCGACCTTGGTCGAGCCGCAAGAAGGGCAGCTCACCAACTCGCTTTTTTCCTGGGCCTCGTAAGCAGACGAGCTCTGGAACCAGCTTTCGAATGCGTGGCCCTGCTCGCAGCGCAGATGATAGTGGATCATGCCGATCCCCGCACGACGTGCAAATGTTCGGGACCGGACTTAGGGTCGACAACGCTGAAGCGCCGGCCGTGCTGCAGCGACGGCACGCTCCTGCGCGCGGTCTCTACCTGGGACGGATCGATCTTTGCCATAAACACGCCGGGCTCGACGCCGCCTTCGGCCAGCACCTCACCCCAGGGGGCGACGATCAGCGAGTGACCATAGGTCTCGCGCTTGTTTTCGTGCATGCCCGCTTGCGCCGCGGCGAACACGAAGCAGCCATTCTCAATGGCGCGGGCGCGCAAGAGCGTGTGCCAATGCGCTTCGCCGGTTTTCCGCGTGAAGGCCGAGGGCACGGTGAGGAACGAGGCGCCGCTTTCGGCGAGCGCGCGATAAAGCGCCGGAAAGCGCACGTCGTAGCAGATGGTCAGCCCGATACGGCCCCAGGGCAGGTCGGCGATCACGGCGGTTTCGCCCGGCTGATAGTTGGCCGATTCGCGGTAGCTTTCGCCCCCGGGCAGATCGATGTCGAACATGTGGATCTTGTCGTAGCATGCGATCACAAGACCATCCGGCCCGATCAGGAACGAGCGATTGACCGCCCGTTCAGGCGAAGCGCGCAACGCTAGCGAGCCGATATGGAGATGGATTTTCAGTTCCGCGGCGAGCGCCCGATAGGCTTTCAGCGAAAGATCGTCGGCTTCGCTCGCCAGATGTTCGAACAGCGCCTTGCGGTTAAGCTGCATCATGTTGCTCACCTCCGGCGTGAGCACATAATCGGCGCCTTGCGCAGCGGCCTGCCGGATCAGCCCGGTACCCTGTTCGAGGCTCGGCTCCGGCAATAGGGAGGTGCGCATCTGCACCATGGCGGCGGTAAATGAGAGGTTGGCGCTCATGAATCGGCCTTTTCGCCCGAAAGCAGCCCATCGAGCTTGCCGGCGCGATCAAGCGCATACAGCTCGTCGCAGCCGCCAACATGGATTTGGCCAATAAAAATCTGCGGGAAAGTCGTGCCCGCGCCGGCACGGTCCCACATCTCTTGGCGCAAGGTCGGGTCCTTGGCGACGTCGAACTCGGTGAACGCCGCATTTTTGCGCGCCAAAAGCGATTTGGCCGCACTGCAATAGCCGCAGCCCGGACGGGTGTAGATTTCGATGGCAGCGGTCATGACGCGCGCAAGTGCTCCGATTTCCGAAGTTCGCAAATGACCCCGGCGACCTCTGATGCGAACTTCGGAATCAAAGGAGCACCAGTAACTTAATATTTTCTAGTGCGGGGTTGGAATTTGATGTTCCTATAATCAGGTTGCCGCGAAACCCATAGGAACTTCAAAGTCATCGCACTAGTTCGGTGAGATGCCCGATTATATGGGAGTTTTATGGCTATCCACAACCCGGGCGAACACCAGCACGTCGACGGAAGCTGCTTTCGCACGCAGAAGCGCCCGCGCGCAGGCATCCACGGTTGCGCCCGACGTCAGGACGTCGTCGATCAGGACGACGCGGCGGCCGGCAATCATGTTTTGCTTGTCGGGGGCGACTTTGAACGCGCCCTGAACGTTGCTCGCCCGCTGCGGCCGCGATAGGCCGATCTGCTGCTCGGTCGGCCGGATGCGCCGGAGCGCCTCGGACGCCAGTTTCACGCCGCTTTGCCGCTCGATGACGCGCGCGAGCGCCCCGGATTGATTGTAGCGGCGGCGCCACCCCCGTCGCCAATGCAGCGGCACCGGGATGAGCACGTCGGCGCCCTCGAGCAATTCCCGCCCCGCGCGCGCCATCCAGCGGCCCATCGCCGGCGCCAAGTCGGTGCGGTCCTGGTATTTCAGCGCATGGACCAGCGTCCGCGCCACGTCGTCATAACGCACCGCGGCGCGGGCGCGGCGATAGGCCGGGGGACTGGCGATCGCTTCCATCGAAAGCATGTCGGGTCCGGGATCGTAGACAAAGGGAATGCCGAGCCGCGGGCAAAATGGCGGCGCGATGAACGATAATTTGGCCCAGCATTCGGCGCAGACCCCTTCGCCGTCGACCGGTTCGCGGCAAGCCACGCACAACGTCGGCAGCGCGATATCGAGCGCGATTTTTGCCGCATGCGACCACGCGCCGCGACACGCCGTCAGCGCGCCGCGCAAATGGGAGGAGACGGAACGGGATGGCGATGCCTCGGCGTTCATGGGGCAAAGCTAGCGCCGGGTGCAGCAGGGCTCAAGGAACAAACGCGCTGTCGCGTTCCCCGGATGCTGCGCGAGCCGCGCCGCACTTGCGGCGTGGTGCGCTGCTGATCCGGGGTCCATCCTCATGCGCCGTAGTGGGTCCCGGCTCTGCGGAGCAGCGTGAAGAACGCTGCGCCGCGTCCGGGACACGATGGACCTCAACCTCGCACGGCGCGCTGGCGAGAGCCAGGCCGGTAGGCGATCCTGGTGTGGCCTGGACAATAAGGCAGCCCCTCTAGCGGTCTGTTGCCGCAAAAAGAGAAATCCTCGGCACCCGGGGTATTGATCGGCCAGCGGCACTTCTCCTTACTTAATTCGAGCAGCGAACAGCGGTGTTCGCTATGGACCGGCTCGTCGGTCGCTGCCGGCTCTGCCTCGGCGAACAATGTCCGGAGCATCTGGTATTGGAGCCTTGGCACCGATCTGGCGCGGCTTTCCTTCGCACCATCCTTTCGCGTGCTGCGCTCGACCTTCACGGTTTTTTCGCGCGTCAAATTGAGACGGGATAGTTTGCCGATCACGGCATTACGGCTGACCCCGATATCGCAGGCAATTTCCCGGCAGGACAGCCCGGCCGCAAAGCCGTTTTTCAGGAGTTCGACGCGTTCGTCGGTCCAGGTGGGTTGTTTGGCGAGCATATTGTTGTCCCCAGCTACGAGCCGTCACTCCGACTCCCCTCGGCCATGCAGTCGTCCGAACCGTCTCGCCACCCGAAAGCTGCGTCAGGGCGCTCCGTTCAGGGCGTCTTGCCGTTGTCGCGGATCGAACCGTTGTCGCGGATCGAAAGCAGCCCGTCCTTGATCGCCAGGCGAATGCCTTCTTCGATCAAAGTCCTTGCAACGCCGGGTACACTGGTGCCGTGGGTGCCCTGTCTGACCAGTTTTTCGAGATAGGCGATGGTCGAGAGCGCCAACGTAATCGGAACGCGGTCGGTTTCGGCTTTTTCTGTGGCCATGCAAAAAAGCTAGCCTTTAACGGAGGCACTGAAAAGTATCTTTTTAGACTCTATTTGGGCCAAAAGAGGGCCGGATTGTCAGCCATGGTCTCGGGGCGTACCAACCGGCATGGCCTCAAACCCAATCGCCGCGCCGATCCTGTTCGACCGCGTTCTCTTGCGCGCGCGGCAGAATCGCGCGCGGCGCGCAGGGCCAGCGACCTTCCTGCTCGATCGCGTTGCGCAGGATATGGCCGAACGGCTGCATGCGGTCTTGCGGGACTTCAAGAACGGGGCCGACGTCGGAACGGCAGGCGATCAAATCGGCAGGCTACTTGCCGCGCGTCTAAATCAACTCACGCGGGTCGATCTGCCTGAGCAAGACTCCGAGCCGCTTCCATTGCGGGCGGAATCGCTCGACCTCGTCGTCTCCGCGCTCGCTCTCCAGTTCGTCAATGACCTTCCCGGCGTGCTTAGCCAGATTCGTCGCGCGCTGCGGCCGGATGGCCTGCTGCTGGCGGCGATGATCGGCGGCGATACGTTGACCGAACTGCGGCACTCTTTTGCGGCGGCGGAAGCCGAACTCGAAGGCGGGGTTTCGCCGCGCGTCGCGCCGTTTGCCGATTTGCGCGACTTAGGTAGCCTGCTGCAGCGCGCAGGGCTGGCGCTGCCGGTCACCGACGTCGATCGTATCGTCGTGCGTTACGACAGCGCCTTCGCATTGATGGCCGATTTGCGCCGCATGGGCGCGACCAACGTGCTGGTCGAACGGCGGCGCACACCGACCCGCCGCGCGACCATGCTGCGGATGGCGCAGATTTACTCCGAGCGTTTCGCCGACGCCGACGGCCGTATCCGCGCCACCTTCGATGTGATCTGGCTGTCAGGCTGGGCGCCGCATGAGAGCCAGCAGAAGCCGCTGAAGCCGGGATCGGCGGAGGTGGGTTTGGCGGAGGCGGTGAGGGCTCCGGCCAAGCGCTACTAATCGTGTCCAAGACACGCTGATGGCGCTGCGCGGCATCCGGGGCGCGCCCCTGTTACATCAGCAAATCGATCAGATGCGGGATCAACGGAATGTCCGCCGGCGGCATCTGGTAGTCGCGCAATTTGTTGGCGCGAACCCAGGCGAGGTTCTGGCCCTCTCGCGCGACCACACTGCCATCCCAGCGCCGGCAGATGTAAAGCGGCATCAGGAGATGGAATTCATCATAGGCGTGGCTGGCAAAGGTGAGCGGCGCGAGGCAGGCCTCCTGCACGCTGATGCCGAGCTCTTCGTGCAGTTCGCGGATCAAGGTCGCCTCCGGCCGCTCGCCCGGTTCGACCTTGCCGCCGGGAAATTCCCACAGGCCCGCAAGCGTCTTGCCTTGCGGCCGCTGCGCAATCAGCACGCGCTTGTCGGCGTCAACCAGCGCGCACGCGACCACGAGGGTGAGTTTGATGTCAGCCATGCACCGCGAAGGCGTTGGGATTGGAGTGCGAGGGTTATCGATCCGTCCGATGAGGACTCGTCAACTTATTAGGCCGGCAATTCGACGGCCGCAATAAGCCTCCGGGCATGCGCGTCGCCGACAGATGCGTCCGGAAGCTACTTCTACACCGCAAACACGCCGGCCGATATCACCAACGCGATCGTTGCGCCGTTCAACCCGGCGCTCGTGACGGCCCACATTACGAATTGAGGGTGAGGCAAGCGATTTCAGCAGGAGGTGATTTTCACGACCGGTAGTCGCCATTGATCGCGACATATTCCTTGGTGAGGTCGCAGGTCAACACGCGGTCGCTGCCTTTGCCGAGCCCTAGCGCTATTCTGATCGCTATCTTCGGCGCCTTCATCGCAGCCGAGACTTCCGCCTCGTCATAGGATGGATCGCGCGCGCCTCGGTTCGCGACGCGGATGCCGTTGAACGAGATCGATAGCTTGTCGCGGTTGGCGGGTTCGCCGGCCTTGCCGACCGCCATCACCACGCGGCCCCAATTGGCGTCCTCGCCGGCGATTGCGGTTTTCACCAGCGGCGAATTCGCCACCGACATCGCGATTTTCCGCGCCGAGGTTTTTGAAACTGCGCCCTCGACAACGATCTCGACCAGTTTGCGCGCGCCTTCGCCGTCGCGCGCGACTTGTTCGGCAAGGTCGGCAAGCACGGTGCGGAAAGCCTTGGTGAACGCCTTCAGGCGCGGGTCGCTGGCGCGGCTGATTTTCGGGGCGCCGTCGGCAGCAGCCGCGCCGGTGGCGAAAGCGAGCAGCGTGTCCGAGGTCGAGGTATCGCCGTCGATGGTGACGGCATTGAAGGTGTCCTCGACAGCGGCCTTCAGCAGCGTTTGCAACGCGCCCGCCGTGATCGGCGCGTCGGTGAACACAAAGGACAGCATGGTCGCCATGTCGGGCGCGATCATGCCGGCGCCCTTGGCCATGCCGTTGATCGTGACCCTCGCCTTGCCGAGCTTGACGGTTACCGTGGCTACTTTCGGAAAGGTGTCGGTGGTCATGATGGCGCGCGCCGCGCTCATCCACTCGCCCGGCTCGGCCTGTGTGGCAAGTCCACCGAGCACGCCGTCGAATTTTTTGGCGTCGAGCGGCTCGCCGATGACGCCGGTGGAGGCAAGAAACACCTCCCGCGGCTTGCATCCGACCGCCTTGGCGGCGATCGCAGCCGTCAGTGCCGTGGCCTGTCGTCCGGTCTTGCCGGTGAATGCATTGGCGTTGCCGGAATTGACGACCAGCGCGCGTGCACTTCCACCGCCGAGTTTGGCGCGGCACCACTCCACCGGCGCCGACGGACATTTCGATTGGGTGAAGACGCCGGCCACCGCCGTCCCTTTGTCCATGACCGCGAGCAGCACATCGGCGCGGCCTTTGTAGCGGATACCAGCGGCGGCGGTTGCGAGCTTCACACCCGAAATCGCGGGCATGTCGGGGACATCGGTCGGGGCAAGCGGCGAGATGGAGGACATGGGATTGATTTCCGAAGGAGCAAAAAAGGAATGTCATGGCCGGATTTATTCCAGCCATCCACGTCCTTGTCTCACTGCGCCGGACGTAAGACGTAGATGGCCGGGCGTAGGCGAGCGGAAGCGACGCCGTCCTTTGGACGGCTATGCCCGGCCAAGGCGATCGTAAATACTATTGGCTTCGAAAAAGTGACAGCAGATTCTTACTTCTTCGCCGGCGCCATCTTGGTGTCAGTGGGCTTTATCGCGTCCGGTTTCGCCGCGGCAGCGGGCTGGTCCATGCGTTCGACCTTCGCGGTCTCGCGCAGCTTTGCCACATATTCAGCCTGCGCCTTGCGCGTCACATAGGTCTCGATCTGGCTCTTGACTTGTTCGAAGTCGGGCGCCTTGCGGTTGCGCTTTTCCTCGACCTTGATGATGTGCCATCCGAACTGCGACTTTACCGGATCGGAGATCTTGCCCGGCTCCAGTGCGAAAGCGACGGCGGAGAATTCCGGCACCATCTGGTCCTTGGTGAAGAAGCCGAGATCGCCGCCGTCGGAAGCGCCGGGATCCTTGGATTTCTTCTTGGCGAGTTCGGCAAAATCGGCGCCCTTCTTCAGCTCGGCCGCGATCGCCTTGGCCTCGTCCTCGGTTTCGACCAGGATATGCCGCGCATGCACCTCCTGTTCGCCCTCGATCTGCTTGGCGGCCTCGTCATAGACCTTCCGCATCGCTTCTTCGGTGGTCGCCGCCTTGCCCTCGGATGCCAGCAAATTGTCCATCAAGAGCCGGTTGCGGCTGAAGGCGAGACGGGCCTTGAAGTCGTCGCGGTCTTCGATCTTCTTGGCTTCGGCCGCCTTGGCGACGATCTTCATGTCGATCAGAAAGGCCAGTACGTTTTCCTTCTTGGTCGACGGATCCATCTGGGCGAGGCTCGGCCCGAGCTCTTCCTCGGCAAGAGTGACGTCGCTTTGACGGATTTCAGCGCCGTTCACCTTGGCAAGGACGGGATTGGCTTCTTCCGCCCGCAACGGCAGGCCGGCGAGCAAAACCATCGCAAGACAGCCTGTGGCGGCGGAGGCGAGGCGGGCACGCATGCCGAATTTCGCGTCGGATAGCGAGGTGGTCATGGAAAATCCTTATCTTCAAAGCCGTTTGGCTGTTGGGGTAGAGCTTATCGGGGCCGCGGCGACACTCGCCCAATAGCGCGGCCTTGGCAACGCGAAAAGTCTGTCAAAATGATGAAATCCGTGAAAGGCAAGCAGCTCGGTTTTCGGCCCTTCACGATCCACATTGCCGCGTCGTGGGGAGAGGGATTGGGAACGCGAGCGGACCATCGATTAAGCATGCCGATTTCTCGGGGCAGGCCGCCGACCAAGGCCGCCGAATGCGCATGCCGCAATCGCTTTGCCGGGCTTCAGTCCGCAGGCCGGCCGCCGTTGACAAGCCTCTGGCCCAGCCATATCTCTGCGAAACCTAAGTCAATGGCGATAGCGCGTTTTTTACTGCGTTCTGGCCGTTGAACCTTGGTTTGCTGAATTCCCACTCATTGGACGCATGATCCCCGCTTAGGGGCCGGCCCACGATGCGTCACGATGAGTTGATAGGCAACCCCGCTGGACCACCTCACGGCAGCTTTGCCGGCCGCAAGAACAGGAATTTGGCATGATCGGCGCGCTCGCCCGCAAGTTTTTCGGTTCCGCCAATGACCGGCGGATCAAGGGTTATCAGCCCCGCGTCGATGCCATCAACGCCCTGGAACCGGAGCTTGCGGCGCTTTCGGACGAAGCGCTGAAGACGCGCACCGCCGAATTCCGCCAACAGCTCGCCGAAGGCAAGACGCTGGACGATATCCTGGTGCCGGCCTTCGCCACGGTCCGTGAGGCGGCCAAGCGTACGCTCGGCCAGCGCCATTTCGACGTGCAGCTCATTGGCGGCATGGTGCTGCACGAAGGCGATATCGCCGAAATGAAAACCGGTGAAGGCAAGACGCTGGTGGCCACGCTTGCCGTCTACCTCAACGCGCTGGCCGGCAAGGGCGTCCACGTCGTCACCGTTAACGATTACCTCGCCCGGCGCGACTCCGCATGGATGGGTGAGATCTACAGCTTTCTCGGCCTGACCACCGGGGTCATCGTCCACGGCCTCGACGATGCCGAGCGCAAGGAATCCTATGCTTGCGATATTACCTACGGCACCAACAACGAATACGGCTTCGATTATCTGCGCGATAACATGAAGTACCGGCTCGAGGACATGGTCCAGCGCGGGCACTTCTATGCCATCGTCGACGAAGTCGATTCGATCCTGATCGACGAGGCGCGCACGCCGCTGATCATCTCCGGGCCGCTCGATGACCGTTCGGATTTCTACAACACCATCGACACCTTCTTTCCCAAACTCGACAAGAGCGACTACGACATCGACGAGAAGCAGCGCACGGTGACGCTGACCGAAGCCGGCATGGAGAAGATCGAAACGCTGCTGCGGGATGCCGGCCTGCTCAAGGGCGATTCGCTCTACGACGTCGAGAACGTCTCGGTCGTTCACCACATCAACCAGGCGCTGCGCGCCCACTCGCTCTTCACCCGCGACAAGGACTACATCGTCCGCGACGGCGAGGTCATTATCATCGACGAGTTCACCGGCCGCATGATGCCGGGCCGGCGCTATTCGGAAGGCTTGCACCAGGCGTTGGAAGCGAAGGAACATCAGCCGGTACAGCCGGAAAATCAGACGCTGGCCTCGATCACCTTCCAGAATTATTTCAGGATGTACGAAAAACTGTCCGGCATGACCGGCACCGCGGCGACCGAAGCCGACGAATTGTTCGACATCTACAAGCTCGAGGTCGTGGAAATCCCGACCAACATGCCGGTGGCCCGTCTCGACGAAGACGACGAGGTCTACCGTACCCAGAAGGAAAAATACGCCGCGATCCTGTCCGAGGTGGAGCGCGCCAACGCACGGCTGCAGCCGGTGCTGGTCGGCACCGCTTCGATCGAGAAATCCGAAGTGCTGGCCGAATACCTCAAGCAGAACGGCTACAAGCAGATCGACTTCGGCAACGAAAAGGCGATGGAGAAGCTCTACGCCGCCGCGCGCGCCGGCAAGCCGGCCAAGCTGTTTGCGGTGCTGAACGCGCGCTTTCACGAACAGGAAGCCTACATCGTCGCCGAAGCGGGCGTGCCAGGCGCGATCACGATTGCGACCAACATGGCCGGCCGCGGTACCGACATCAAGCTCGGCGGTTCGCTGGAAATGCGCATCCAGCATGAGACCGCAGGGATCGCCGACGAAGCCGAAAGGACCGCGAAGATCGAGCAAATCAAGGCCGACGTCGAGCGCTTCCGCGAGCTCGTGCTGAAGGCGGAAGAGACGATCGAGATCGAACCCGCCAAGGGCGGCAAGCCCGCCAAGGCCGTGGCCAAGCCGGGCGGGCTCTACATCATCGGATCCGAACGTCACGAATCGCGGCGCATCGACAACCAGCTTCGCGGCCGTTCCGGTCGCCAGGGCGATCCCGGCCGTTCGAAATTCTTCCTGTCGCTGGAAGACGACCTGATGCGGATTTTCGGCTCTGACCGGCTCGACAGCATGTTGACGCGGCTCGGCCTGAAGGAGGGCGAGGCCATCATCCACCCCTGGATCAACAAGGCGCTGGAAAAGGCACAGCAGAAGGTCGAGGCCCGCAACTTCGACATCCGCAAGAACCTCCTGAAATTCGACAACGTCCAGAACGACCAGCGCAAGGTGATCTTCGACCAGCGCATCGATCTGATGAAGGATGAAAGCGTCGCCGAGACCGTCGCCGACATGCGACGCGCCTTCGTCGAGGACGTTGTCACCAAGCATGTGCCCGAACACGCCTATGCCGAGCAATGGGACACCGCCGGACTGAAGGAAGAATTGAAACGCGTGCTCGACATCGATCTGTCGGTCGATGACTGGGCCAAGGAAGAGGGTATCGCCGACGAGGAGCTGCTGACGCGTATCGAGGACCGCGTTGACCAGCATATGGCCGCCAAGGTGGCACAGTGGGGCCCCGAGGTGATGCGTTACGTCGAGAAGACCATCCTGTTGCAGACACTCGACCATCTATGGCGCGAGCATCTGGTGATGCTCGACCACCTGCGCCAGGTGATCGGCCTGCGCGGCTATGGCCAGCGCGACCCGCTGCAGGAATACAAATCGGAGGCGTTCAGCCTGTTCGAGTCGATGATCTCGCATCTGCGTGAGGCGGTGACGGCGCAACTGATGCGCGTCGAAATCGTCCCGCCGGAAGATCAGCGGCCGACATTGCCGGCGATGGAAGCGCACAAGCTCGATCCGAATACCGGCGAGGACGAAATGGCGTTCGCCAATGCCTCGCTGGTGCCTACGGCTACCGCCAACCGGGATCCAAAAAACCCGGCGAGTTGGGGCAAGGTCGGCCGCAACGAGGATTGCCCCTGCGGCTCAGGCAAGAAGTTCAAGCATTGCCACGGCAAGTATGCGTGAGTGCTTGACCCTCTCGCGCGCCCGCTCCCTGTCTTAACGAGTGAACGCTCAACGCGCCGCGTTGAGCAGGGCAATCGTCTTCGATGTGGCGGTGACGAGCTTACTTGGCCGCCGAGAAGCGGCTCTCGAACGAATTCGCCGATACGACCGGCTGCGCTCCGGCGACCATGCCATCCTTGGGTGTGGCCGGAGCGGGCGCAGGAGCAGGGGCCTCCGCGGCAGCGTCGGTCACCGCCGGCTTCAAGCCAGGACGGCTGGACGCTTGTTTGCTCTCGCTCTTTGCCTTCGGGATCGAAGCTTCCTGACGCGGCTTGCCTTCGGCGACCTTGGGCTTGGCCGGGGCGGGTTGCGCGGTGGCTGCAGAATCCGCCGACGCGCTGCCGAGGCCCATCTTGTGGGCAAGGCTCGAGAAGAAGCCCTCAGATTGCGTATTCTGGGCTTGGGTGTTTTGCGCAGCCGCGGCCGCTACGCGCGTTGCAGGCTCGGGTGAGGCGGCGGGCGTAAGCGAGGCTACGAATGGTTGATCCGGCGACGTAACCGGTCCGCGCGGCGGATTAACGTTCGCAGGGATAGTGCCAGGCGGCTTATCGAAGGTGAGCAACGCCAGCCCCGAACCGCCGTCCGACAGTCCGGTATTGCCGCCGGGGAGCTTGGCAGCGAATACCCGGTGCATACCGCCGTCGATGCCGCTGTTGATTCGGGCCACCGGCGTTCCACGCGCAACTAGCTTGGCGAATTCGGCCTGATCGGCCTCCTCTTTCTCCCGCACGGCGTCGGCGACTTCCTCCGGAACGACATAAGCGGGACATTTGGCCGAAGCCTCGAATACCGGCTCCCGCTTGGCGTCCGGCGCCTTCACCGCATCGAACACATATTTCTTTTCGCAGAAATCGACCTTCGGCTCCTGCCGTGTCACCTCGAAATGATCGTAGCCTTCCTTGATCATTTTCCAGAACGGCATGTTCGAATTGTTGCGGTGCTTGGCCATATTGAGCGGCGTCATCCGGAACGGATAGGCCTGAAACTGGAACGACTTCTGGCCGCCGAAAAAGGACTCACGTCCCAGCGAATAGATTTCCGCGATCTGTTCGTCGGTCATCGCGTAGCAGCCGCGCGACGAGCAATCGCCGTGAACCATCAGCTCGGAGCCGCTGTGTCCGAGCGATCGGTCGTAGGCGTTCGGATATCCCGTGTTGAATGAAAGATAATACGCCGACTGCGGATTCATCTGCGCCGGCGAGATCGAATAGAAACCCTCCGGAGCCTGGCGGTCGCCTTCGCGAACCTTGGGTCCCAGGTCTCCCGACCAGCGGCAGATCGGATAGGTCTTCAGAAGCGCGAAGCGGCCCGAGCGGTCCTGTTTCCAGACCTCGAGCTCGGCCTCCTGCTTGAACAGCCGGACCAGGATCGGCGATTGCAGATCCATGTCCTTCGCCACCATCTCGGCGATGAGCTTTGGCGGGACGGGCTGATTGGCTTTGGCGTTAGTGGCGAGTGAAATCTCGTCGCTGTTGCAGCCGGCCAACAACACACCAGCCGCGAGCGCGGCAGATGTGATGAGCGCGCGAACCAGCGAGCGACAGATCAATGCAAAGCTCCACACCCAACGGGCAATTTTCGCACCCAAAAACAGCGTCCATGCCCTGAAGCCATTGAATAAAATATTATCCTTAAGCCCCCTTGGTCGCAAGCCAAGGTGGGCTTGCGGCACGTAACCGCCTCACGCATGGTGAACGGAGCTTAAATCGGGGTGTCTGGGCCTAATTGCGGCCAAAATGGCTAAATTCTGAAAAAGTTGGGGCCTAAGGACGCAATTCACCCAAGCTTCCGGCCGATATCGAGGAATTTCTGCCGTCGCTGCCGGCGAATCGCCTCCCCGTCGAGGCCCCGCAGCTCACCCAGCGTCTGCGCGATCGCTTCGCCAGTAACCGCAATCATGGCAGCGGGGTCGCGATGCGCGCCTCCTGCCGGCTCTTTCAGGATCTGATCGATGACGCCAAAACGCAGCATGTCCTGTGCAGTGATCTTCATGCTGGTCGCCGCTTCCTGGGCCTTGGTTCCGTCCCGCCACAGGATCGAGGAGGCGGCCTCCGGCGAGATCACGCTGTAGATCGCGTGCTCGAACATCAGCACGCGGTTAGCGGTCGTGATGGCGATGGCGCCGCCGGACATCCCCTCGCCGGTGACGATCGCCACATTGGGCACCCCTAGCGAAAGGCACGCATCGGTCGAGCGCGCAATGGCTTCGGCCTGTCCGCGCTCCTCCGCGCCGATGCCGGGATAGGCGCCGGCGGAATCGACGATCGACAGCACGGGAATGCCGAATCGGTCGGCCATCTCCATCAGCCGTACCGCCTTGCGGTAGCCCTCGGGGCGCGCCATGCCGAAATTATGCTTGATGCGGGATTCGGTGGTGGCGCCTTTCTCCTGACCGATCACGCAGATGCTCTCGCCGCGGAAGCGGCCGAACCCGCCGACCAGCGCCTCATCCTCGCCAAACTTGCGGTCGCCCGCGAGCGGCGTGAATTCCGAAATCAAGGCGGCGATGAAGTCAGTGAAATGCGGCCGCTGCGGATGCCGCGCCACCAGGGTTTTCTGCCACGGCGTCAGGTTGGCGTAGAGATCGCTCAGCGCTTGCGCGGCCTTGTCTTCGATCCGCGCGATCTCTTCGCCGATGTCGCTGCCGGAAGCCGCCAGCGCGCGCAATTCGTCGATCTTGGAGTCGAGTTCGGCGACTGGCTTTTCGAAGTCAAGATAACTGCGCATGTGATCCGGCATCAAATCAATATAGGGATGAAGCCGCTTGCGAGCGAAGCGGCTTTTGATTCGCGCGAAGAAATCGCGCATCTTCAATAATTTACTGCGCGCTCCGGCGCCAGAGGGGCCACCGTTGGCAAACCCTCCCGTCAGGGGTTGGGGCGGGAAATGGCTCTTTCAGGGGAGAGGGCGCAGAAGTCAAGGTGGGTTTCCCAGCCTGGCCGCGCCCGCCGTGAGAGACGATTCGCTACTTCTCCGCCAGCGGATGCAGGTCGCGCACCAGGCTCTTCAGGCGTTCCTCGACGACATGCGTATAGATCTGGGTTGTCGAGATATCGGTGTGGCCAAGCAGCGTCTGCACGATGCGCAAATCCGCACCGTTGTGCAGAAGATGGCTCGCAAAGGCGTGGCGCAGCACGTGCGGGCTGACCAGCCGCGGCGCAAGACCCGCGAGGGCCGCCAGCTCCTTCAGGTCGCGCGCAAAATGTTGCCGCGTCAGATGTCCGCTCTCGCCGGACGAGGGAAACAGCCATTTCGAGCCTGCCGCGATTTTCTTTTTCGTCTGCTTGAGCGCTTCCATCGCCGCGAGATAATCGGCCATCGCCCGGCGCGAAGCCTTGTTCAGCGGCACCAGTCGTTCCTTGTTACCCTTGCCGCGCACCACGATCATGCGGGCATCGCTGCGCGCTGCCGATAACGGCAGCGCTACGAGTTCCGAGACGCGCAAGCCCGTGGCATAGAGCACTTCAAGCAGGCAATAGAGCCGCATCGCGCGAAGCCGCTGCTGGGCCGAGGCTTCCCCTGACTCGGCCAGCGCCTTGGCGCGCGCCAGCAGGCGATCGACGTCGGCAATCGAAAGCACCTTCGGCAGACCGCGGCCGCGCTTGGGACCGGACAGGATCGCCGCGGGGTCGTCACCGCGAATTCGTTCGTTGAGCAGGAAGCGAAACAATTGCCGCATGGCCGATAGCCGGCGCGCCACGCTCGACGATTTAAAGCCCCGGGCGTCGAGGGCGGCGAGGTAGTCCCGCAGCGCCTGCGTCGCCGCGCCGGCCAAGCCCTGGCCGCTCGAGCCGAGAAATTCGGACAAATCGGCGAGGTCGCGGCGATAGGCATCGAGGGTATTCTCGCCGGCGCCCTGTTCGGCCGCCAGCATGTCGAGGAACAGGTTGATCAACTTGGCGTCTGAGGGCTTGGCACGCATCGGCCCACCGTAGCGTCCAATTCTTGACGAAGCCTATTGCCTGTTCTTGAGGAACTTGTCCGCAGGGATCGTGATCGTCATTTCCCGCGGTTTCGGGTTGACGAAATTCGCCAGCGCGAAAATCGCGCCATAGACGATCCCGGCGATGACGGCGACGACGGCCAAGAAGCGGAACAGGCTGGGCATGCGAGCGCCTCAGGCGGCGAATTAACTAATTAACCATTGAATTCATCGGGGATGGCCTGATCCGACTACCACCACGTTCGCCATTCCCTTGCAAGAGTGTCCCGGCGAGAGCCGGACCACTAGCAACGGTATCGGCGGGGGTAGTATGGTCGGCTGAATTGCCGCTTCCCGCGGCCGCTGAGCGATGAAATGCCCGAAATAGTTCTGCCGAACGCCAGTACGACCCACGAGGCCGACATCATGGCCGTTTTGGACGGCCGCTCAGTCGTGCTGGTGGGCATGATGGGGGCCGGCAAATCCACCATCGGACGGCGGCTCGCGGCGCGACTTGGCCTGCCCTTTCTCGACGCGGACGGCGAAATCGAGGCGGCGGCGGGGATGTCGATTCCCGATATTTTCGAAATCCGGGGCGAGCCGGATTTCAGGGATGGCGAGGCGCGGGTGATCGCGCGGCTTCTCGACAGCGGTCCGGCAGTGCTTGCGACCGGCGGCGGGGCCTTCATGCGCCAGGAGACCCGCGATCGAATTCGCGACAAGGCCGTCTCGATTTGGCTCAAGGCCGATACCGATATCATCATGCGCCGGGTGAAGCGCCGATCCGACCGTCCGCTGCTGCAGACCCCGGATCCCGAGGCGACCGTCGACCGCCTGATCGGTGAGCGCGATCCGGTCTACCGGCAGGCCGATCTGACGGTGTGGTCGCGCGACGTGCCGCACGAGAAGATCGTCGATGAATGCATCGATGCCCTGCACGGCTTTTTGTGCCGCGGCGGGTAAGGGAGAGACGCACGTCAGAGTGACCATCACATCATGACCGCACCGTTGAAACACTCGGATTTCGTCACCGTCGACGTTGCTCTCGGCGATCGCGCCTATGACATCGTTATCGGACGCGACGTGCTGCCATCGCTTGGCAAGCGTGTCGCCGCCTTGCGGCCGGGGGCGCGAACCGCTGTGGTCACCGACCGCAATGTCGCAAGTCACTGGCTTGAAGAGGCCGAAGCCTCGTTCGCGGAGGCCGGCATTGCCACCTCGCATATCATCGTCGAGGAAGGCGAGGGCTCGAAGACCTATGCCGTCCTCGAACGGGTCAGCGAGGCGTTGATCGCCGCGAAGATCGAGCGCAACGATCTGGTGATCGCGCTCGGTGGCGGCGTGGTCGGCGACCTCGCGGGCTTTGCGGCAGCGATCCTGCGGCGCGGGGTGGATTTTGTCCAAGTACCGACCTCGCTGCTTGCGCAAGTCGACTCCTCCGTCGGCGGCAAAACCGGCATCAATTCGCCGCAAGGGAAAAACCTCATCGGCGCATTTCACCAGCCGGTGCTGGTGGTCGCCGATACCGCCGTGCTCGACACCTTGCCGCCGCGGCAGTTCCGTGCGGGCTATGCCGAAGTCGCCAAATATGGCGTGCTTGGCGACGAGGCCTTTTTCACTTGGCTCGAGACCAATCACGGCGAGATATTCGCCGGCGGCGCGGCGCGCGAGCACGCGATCGCGACCTCCTGCCGGGCCAAGGCGGCGATCGTGGCGCGCGACGAGCGCGAGAACGGCGAACGGGCGCTGCTCAATCTCGGCCACACTTTCGGCCACGCGCTTGAAGCGGCGACAGGCTTTTCCGACCGCCTGTTTCACGGTGAAGGCGTCTCGGTCGGCATGGTGCTGGCGGCGGAACTGTCCGCGCAACTCGGGATGATCGCCGAGCAGGACGCTACGCGCGTCAAGCGCCACCTTGCCGAGGTTGGTCTGCCGACCCATTTGCAGGATATTGCGGGATTTACCCAGGAGGGACTTGCCGACGCCGATGCGCTGATGGCGCTAATGGCGCAGGACAAGAAAGTCAGGCGCGGCCGGCTTACCTTCATCCTGCTCGAGGCCATCGGCCGTGCCGTGATTGCGCCCGATGTCGAACATTCGGTGGTTCGCGATTTTCTGAAAACCAGGCTGAAGCGCAGATCATAGCGGGCTTTCGCGAAATCATCGCGTCAACAGCAGATGAAGTGAATATCGCGTCATGGATTGGATTACGCTCTCCGTCGTTGTTATCTGCCTGCTGATCTCGGCGTTTTTCGCCGCGAGCGAGACTGCGCTGACCGGCGCGTCGCGGGCCAGCATGCTGCGGCTATCGAAGCAGGGCAATCGGGACGCTACCATCGTCTCAAGCCTGTCGGCGATGCGCGAACGGATGATCGGCGCGCTCTTGCTCGGCAACAACATCGCCAATATCGGCGCCTCGGCGCTCGCAACCGGCATCTTCACGATATGGTTCGGCGAAGTCGGCGTGCTCTACGCCACGGCCGTGATGACGGTGTTGGTCGTTATCTTTGCCGAGGTGCTGCCGAAGACCATTGCCATCAACGCACCGGACCGCGTGGCGCTCGCCGTCGCGCGGCCGATGAAGGTCATGGTGTTTCTGCTCGGGCCACTGCTCAGCATCGTCGAGACCATCGTGCGGGTATTGATGCGACTGATCGGCGTGAATGTCGGTCACAATCAGCAGATCCTGTCGCCGTTCGAGCGGCTGCGCGGCGCCGTCGACCTGCTCCATCATGAAGGCAAGGTCGAAAAGCAGGACCGCGACATGCTGGGCGGTCTGCTCGACCTCCGCGAGCTCGAGGTCTCCGACGTGATGGTTCATCGTACCGAAATGGTGATGATCAACGCCGACCTGTCGCCGGAAGAACTGGTGCGGGAGGTGCTGGCGACCGAATATACGCGGATTCCGCTGTGGCGCGACAAGCCTGAAAACATCATCGGCGTGTTGCACGCCAAGGACCTCTTGCGCGCCATCCGCGCCTCCGACGGCGATACGTCGAAGATCGATGTCACCACGATCATGCTGCCGCCATGGTTCGTGCCGGAGATGCGCCCGGTCTCCGAGCAGCTCAAGGCGTTCCGCCGCCGCAAGACCCACTTCGCGCTGGTGGTCGACGAATACGGCGAAGTCGAAGGCATGGTGACGCTGGAAGATATTCTGGAAGAAATCGTTGGCGACATTTCCGACGAGCACGACGTGGTGGTGGCTGGCGTTCGCGCCCAGCCCGATGGGTCCGTGGTGGTCGATGGCTCGGTGCCGATCCGCGATCTGAACCGCGCGATGGATTGGCATCTTCCCGATGAAGAGGCCACGACCGTCGCAGGCCTGGTGATCCATGAGGCGCGCTCGATCCCGGAGCGGGGCCAGAGTTTCACCTTCCACGGTTTCCGTTTCCGCGTACTGCGGCGCGAGCGCAACCGTATCACCGCGCTTCGGATCGTGGCCGTGCCGCGCGAGCCGGCGGTGGCGGAAGAGAAACCTAGGCGGGCCGGGAAGGCGTTTTAGCCCCCAAGGGCATCCGTCATGGTCTCGTAGAACCGAAAACTCCGATACCTGTTGTGCTCTCCAGGGCGTGACCGCTAGGAGCCCGGCTCCCCCGGCGCCTGCGCCTTGATCGCCAGTGCATGCACGGAGCCGGCGAGTTCCGCCGCTAGCGTTGCGTTAATCATACGGTGGCGCTCTACCCGGCTCTTCCCTTTGAAGGCTGTCGATACGATATAGACGCTGAAATGCGTCTCGCCGCCCGGCCTGTGGCCGGCATGGCCTTCGTGAAGATGTGATTCGTCGGCAACGTCGAGGCTTTGCGGCGAGAAAGCTTCACGCAACTTGTTTCTGATAGCGTCTTTGGTGCTCATGGCGGCGGCAATAAGCACTAAAGCCGCCTTCGTCAATGGCGTATCGGGAGAGAAGCTTTCGCAATGTCAAGACTTGAAGCTTTTCGCATTGCGTAGTCATAGTCAGCCATGCCGATTGATTCATCCAAGTTCTTCGACTCCATTCGCATCAAGCCCAACAAGCTGAGCGCGAAGCAGCAGGCGGCCGCGCGCGAATCTTCCGCGATGTGCGAATGGCCGGAGTGCAAGAACAAGGGGCCGCACCGCGCGCCCAAGGGCCGGAACAAGGACAAGGAGTATTGGCACTTCTGTCTCAATCACGTCCGCGAATACAATCAGTCCTATAATTTCTTCCAGGGCATGAATGCCGATGCGGTCGCGCGCTACCAGAAGGATGCGCTGACCGGCCATCGCCCGACCTGGAAGATGGGTGCCAATACCAGCGCCAAGAGGGGCAAGGGCAGCGCCGAGGCCGATCTCGAAGGCGCCATCGATCCGTTCAGCATGTTCTCCGAGCTTAATGGCCGCGGCCGTTGGCGGCCGGGTCCTGGCGCCGGCGCCGAGACCAAGGCCGAAACCCGAAAAATATTCAATGCTGAGCGCAAGGCGCTGCAGGTGATGGGGCTGGGTTCCGACGCGACGCTCGAGACCGTCAAGGCCAAATACAAGGCGCTGGTCAAGCAGCATCATCCCGACGCCAATGGCGGCGACCGCTCGACCGAGGATCGTCTGATCGAGATCATCAAGGCGTATAATTATCTGAAAACGGTCGTGCGCGCGGGTTGACTGCTTTACTCGCCTTGGCGCAGTTACCGGGACCGCGAGGTTAGTCCTTGCGAACCGGTCCAACCGCCGGTTTGATCGCGCCGCTGCCGTTCCTGCGGCGAATCGCCCAGGTCAGCAACGCGACGATCGCGGCGCCGATGATCACCGTCGCCATCCAGTATTCCTTGGCTACATGAGCATGGGGTGCAAAGCCGCCATATTTATGCAGCGCCTCCACCGCGACCACGCCGGGCAGCACATGGGCGGGCGCCCATAGCAGGATCGCGGGGACGTTGACGGCGTAGAACAGCGGCGGTGACATCCCGAGCGCCCCCGCCGTGATCGGCACGAGGGCCCTGATCGGCGGCACGAAGCGGGCGAAGAATACCGCCAGCGTACCCCAGCGACGGAAAAAGGCTTCGCTTTGCGCGATCACCCGCGGATAATTTGACAGCGGCCAGGAGCTCAAAATTTCGCCCTGCTCGCGGTACCCGATCCAGAAGGCCGATCCATCGCCGAGCAACGCGCCGGCAATCGCGGCGGCCAGCACCCACTCCAGCCGCAGGTCGCCGCCCGGTACCAGCGCGCTCAGCGCAAAGATGATGGTCGAACCCGGAATCACCGAGCCCGCGATTGGGACCGCCTCCAGCAGGGCTGCGAGAAACAGGGTCAGATAGGCAAGCCCCGCATGCGCCGAGACAAACGCAATCAATGGGTCGGTCAATGAGGCCACGAGATTCCCGTATTTACCGAGGCGGTCCGGTCTGGGCGAAGACCTAACATAACTCAACGCGAGGGTGGAAAGCGCCGGCGGTGCCGCCATGCGGTGGATGGCCGGACGCCTCCAGCAAAAGCATGGCGTGATTCGCAGGGCAGCCTTCCAAAAACCGCGTCTAATACCTATCTTTATGAAAACTCAACGGAACTTTGATCGGGCCGCGGGCTTCTGCCAATCGTCGCTCTCTGATAGGTTCCAACCAAGCACCCATCCGCAGCCACACTTGTGAATCTGGTTTCGGGAGCGTCCGAGACCTCGGAGGATTGATGACGACCGCCGCCATGACCAAAATTGAGGAGCCCGCCGGTATGCCCGACATGAAGGTGTCGGTGCGGCAGGTATTCGGCATCGACACCGACCTCGAAGTGCCGGCTTATTCCGAAGTCGATCCGCATGTGCCGGACATAGACGCGGATTATCGTTTTGATCGCGCCACGACGCTTGCCATCCTCGCCGGCTTCGCCAAGAACCGCCGCGTGATGGTCACCGGCTATCACGGCACCGGGAAGTCGACCCATATCGAACAGGTCGCAGCACGGCTCAATTGGCCATGCGTCCGCGTCAATCTCGACAGCCACATCAGCCGCATCGATCTGGTGGGCAAGGATTCCATCGTCATCAAGGATGGCAAACAGGTCACGGAATTCCGCGACGGCATCCTGCCGTGGGCGCTCCAACACAATATCGCGCTGGTATTCGACGAATACGACGCCGGCCGTCCCGACGTGATGTTCGTGATCCAGCGCGTGCTCGAAGTCTCCGGTCGCCTGACGCTGCTCGACCAGAACAAGGTGATCAAGCCGCATCCCGCGTTCCGGCTGTTTTCGACCGCCAACACGGTCGGTCTTGGCGACACCTCCGGCCTCTATCACGGCACCCAGCAGATCAACCAGGGTCAGATGGACCGCTGGTCGATCGTCACCACGCTCAATTATCTGGCGCATGACGAAGAGGTCGAGATCGTGCTGGCGAAAGCCCATCACTACCGCACCTCAGAGGGGCGCGACATCGTCAACAAGATGGTGCGGCTCGCCGATCTCACCCGCAACGCCTTCGCCAACGGGGATCTGTCGACGGTGATGAGCCCGCGCACCGTGATCACCTGGGCGGAGAATGCCGAGATTTTCGCCGATATCGGCTTTGCGTTCCGCGTCACATTCCTCAACAAGTGCGACGAACTGGAACGGCCGCTGGTGGCCGAATTCTACCAGCGCTGTTTCAACATGGAACTCGCGGAATCTGCGGTCAACGTGGCGATGAGCTGATGCCATGCCCGCGATCTCCGTCGAGCGCACGATTGGGGAGACCAAGCGCGCGGTGCTCGGCGGGCTCATTCGCTATAATGAGCAGAAGATGGGAAAGCAGAAGTATCGCCGCTTTGCCATTTCGCTGAGAGACAAGGATAAGATCGTCGGCGGAATCGTCGGCGAGGTCTGGACCACCGTTTTATTCATCCAATTCTTCTGGATCGAGGAGAGATTCCGCGGCAAGGGCCATGGGGCGGCATTGATCAAGAAGATCGAGGATGAAGCCCGGCAGTTCGGCGCGATACGATCCTATGTCGACACCATGAGCGTCCAGGCGCCCGATTTCTACCGGACCTGCGGTTATGAGGCATTCGGCGCAATCGATGGCTATCCCGGCGGCGTGACGCGCCACTGGTTTACCAGGGCGCTATAGAGACGAGTATGACCACTTCGAATACGAAATTCCGCACCGGATCGAAGGAAGCGCCGACCGAGCCGTTCAAGCGCGCGGTGACGGCCTGTCTGCGCGCGATTGCAAAGAAGCCCGAGCTCGAGGTGACATTCGCCGCCGAACGGCCCGGTCTTTCGCCGGGCAAGGCGCGGCTTCCGGAACCGGCGCGCAAGATGACGCGGCGCGATGCTGCGATCGTGCGCGGCCACGCCGATTCGATGGCGCTGAAGCTCGCCTGTCACGATCCGAAAGTTCACCGCAAGCTGATGCCGGGAAATCCGCAGGCCCGCGGCGTGTTCGAAGCCGTCGAGCAGGCCCGGGTCGAGGCGCTCGGTTCGCGGCGGATGGCGGGCGTTGCGAAGAATCTCACCGCGATGCTCGACGATCATTTCCATCGCGGCAAGTTCGACGAGATCACCGACCGCGCCGATGCGCCCTTGTCGGATGCGCTCGCGATGCTGGTGCGCGAGCGCCTGACCGGCCTTGCGCCGCCCGCGGCGGCGCGCAAGATGGTCGACCTCTGGCGGCCGATCCTCGAAGACAAGATCGGCGCGCGGCTCGACCGGCTCGATCGGCTTGCCGAAGACCAGGCGAGATTCGGCGACGCAGTGCACGATCTGTTGTCCGCACTCGAGCTCGGCGACGAACGCGACGCGGAAGCCGACGAAGACGAAAATCAGGACGACAACCGCGACGGCGAGAACGACCAGTCCGGCGCGGACGGCTCGCCCGATTCCGATGCCGCGCAGGAAATGAGCGCCGATCAGGCCCAGGCCTCCACCGACGAGTTGTCGGAAAGCGCGATGGAAAGCGCGCAGGCCTCTACGTCGGACACCTTCGACGACGGCGAACTCGGCGACGACGAGACGCCGGGTGAGGCGACGCGGCCCAATTCGCGCGGCGCCAACGAACCGCGCGGCCCCGAATATCATGCCTTTGCACCGAAATTCGACGAGGTGATCGCGGCAGAAGACCTTTGCGATCACGACGAACTGGAACGCCTGCGCAGCTATCTCGATAAGCAACTCGCGCATCTGCAAGGAATCGTCGCCCGGCTCGCCAATCGGCTCCAGCGTAGATTGATGGCGCAGCAGAACCGCGCCTGGGAGTTCGATCTCGAGGAAGGCATTCTCGATCCCGCCCGCCTGTCGCGGGTGGTGACCGATCCGTATCATCCGCTTTCCTTCATGCATGAGAAGGAAGCGACCTTCCGCGATACCGTGGTGACGCTGCTTCTGGATAATTCCGGCTCGATGCGCGGCCGCCCCATCACGGTGGCGGCGACCTGCGCGGATATTCTGGCGCGCACGCTGGAACGCTGCGGCGTCAAGGTGGAGATCCTCGGCTTCACCACCCGCGCCTGGAAAGGCGGGCAATCGCGCGAGGCGTGGCTTGCCGCCGGCAAGCCGCCCAATCCCGGCCGCCTCAACGATCTGCGGCACATCATCTACAAATCCGCCGACGCGCCATGGCGGCGCTCGCGCAAGAATCTGGGCCTGATGATGCGCGAGGGCCTGCTCAAGGAAAACATCGACGGCGAAGCGCTCGATTGGGCACACAAGCGCCTGCTCGGCCGCCAGGAGCAGCGCAAGATCCTGATGATGATTTCGGACGGCGCGCCGGTCGACGATTCGACGCTGTCGGTCAATCCGGGCAATTATCTGGAGCGGCATCTGCGCCATATCATCGAGGAGATCGAGACCCGCTCGCCGGTCGAACTGATCGCGATCGGCATCGGTCACGACGTCACGCGCTACTATCGCCGCGCGGTCACCATCGTCGATGCCGAAGAACTCGGCGGCGCCATCACCGAAAAGCTCGCCGAGCTGTTCAGCGAGACCCACGGCGCCGCGCCCGCAAGGACGAGCACGCGGCGGCATTTGCATTCGTAAACGCCATGGGATGACGCATCGCCGCGCGCGCATGGCTCCCCACCATGGGGACGAACTGTTCCGAGCGCGGTATAGAACTCGCAGCCGGTCTCTTCTTTCTGTCAGGACATCCCAATGAGCGCCTTGTTTTCTCCCATCAGCCTGCGTGAGCTTGCGCTTCCCAACCGCATCATGGTGGCGCCGATGTGCCAGTACTCGGCCGAGAACGGCGAGGCCAACGACTGGCATTTCACCCATATCAACACGATGGCGCTGTCGGGCGCGGCGATGTTCTGCATCGAGGCCACCCATGTCGAGCGAATCGGCCGCATCACGCCGGGTTGCCTCGGCTTGTGGAACGACGCCACCGAAGCCGCGCTGCGGCCGATTCTCGCCGCGGTTCGCAAACATTCCAAAATCGCGGTCGCGATGCAGCTTGCGCATGCGGGGCGCAAGGGGTCGAGCCACAAACCGTGGAACGGCGGGCAACAAATCCCGCCTGGCGAGGGCGGCTGGCAGACCGAAGGGCCCTCCGACGTGCCGCACAAGGAAGGCGAATTGCCCCCGCGCGCGCTCGACGCGAACGGGCTGAAGCGAATCCGCGACGCCTTTGTGGAAGCCGCGAAACGCGCGATGCGGCTTGGCATCGACGCTATCGAGTTGCACAGCGCGCACGGTTATCTCCTGCATCAGTTTTTGTCGCCGATTTCCAACAGACGCACCGATCAATATGGCGGCTCCCTGCAAAACCGTTTGCGCTATCCGCTCGAAGTGTTCGAGGCGGTGCGCGCGGCGGTCCCTCACCACAAACCCGTCGGCATCAAGGTGTCGGCGACCGATTGGGTCGACGGTGGCTGGGACCTCGAACAGACCATCGAATTCGCCAAGGAACTGAAGACGCGCGGCGTCGACTGGATCGATGTGTCCTCCGGCGGGGTTTCGCCGAGGCAGAAGATTCCGGCAGCACCCGGCTATCAGGTGCCGCTGGCGCAAGGGATCAAGCAAGCTACCGGCGTCACCACCATGGCGGTCGGGCTGATCACGGAGGCACGGCAGGCGGAAGAGATCGTAGCCTCCGGCAAGGCCGACATGGTCGCGCTCGCCCGCGGCATGCTGTACGATCCGCGCTGGGCCTGGCACGCCGCGGCCGAACTCGGCGGGCAGGTGGAAGCGCCGCCGCAATATTGGCGCTCGCAGCCTTCGACGCAAAAGGAGCTGTTCGGAAAAACCTCGTTCGGCGCGAGGTGAGAATTTGCGCTTCGCGCCGAGGATCGGTCATGGCAAGAGGATCGGTCATGGCCATCATCCATCGCTTCGCGATCGCCGGATTGTGTCTCCTGATCGGCGGGAAGGTTATGGCATTCGACATCGAGGCCCATCGCGGCGGCCGCGCGCTGTTTCCGGAAAACACGCTGGTTTCGTTCGCCAACGCGCTCTCGATGGGCGTCGACACGCTGGAGCTCGATATCGGCGCGACACGCGATGGCGTGCTGGTCATTTCGCACGAGCGCGGACTGAACCCCGATCTCGCCCGCGGCGCCGACGGCAACTACGTCGCCCCGCCCGGCACGCCCTTTGTGAAACTGACGCTCGAACAGGTCAAGACATACGACGTCGGACAAATCCGCCCGGGTAGCCGCTACGCGGCGCAATTTCCGAATCAGCACGCGGTGCCGGATGTGAAAATCCCGACGCTGAAGGAATTGATCGCGCTCGTGCGCAAGTCCGGCGACGATCGGGTGCGGCTCAACATCGAAACCAAGATCGACCCGAACCACCCCGATGAGTCGCCGAACCCCGAACGCTTTGTGACGCTGCTGCTCGATCTGTTGCGCGCGGAAAATTTCGAGCGCCGCGTCATGGTGCAGTCGTTCGACTGGCGGACGTTGCAGCTCGTGCAGAAACGCGCGCCGGAAATTCCGACCGTGTACCTGACGGTGCAAGCGGGGTCGGCGCCGACAATCCTGCTCGACCGGGCGACGGAGTGGAGCGCGGGCTTTAATCCCGCCGAGCACGGCAACTCCCTGCCGCGCACCATCAAGGACGCAGGCGGCGCGATCTGGTCGCCTTTTTTCGGCGACGTCACGCCGGCGTTGATCTCGCAATCCCACGCGCTCGGCGTTGCCGTGGTGGTGTGGACCGTGAACAAGCCCGCCGACATGACGCGCATGATCGAGATCGGCGTCGACGGGATCATTTCGGATCATCCGGACCTCTTGCGCCAGGTGGCGGCCGAGAAGGGCATCGCGCTCCCGAGGGGATTTCCGGTCAAGCCGTAGCTTGATCCTTTTCACCTCTCCCGCTTGCGGGGGAGCGTAGGCCGCCTTCGGCGGCCGTCCTTGGATAAGAACGCCGAAGCTCTGCTTCGGCTTTGACGCTCGTGAGAGCGTGGCGGGTGGGGGAAGTCTATCCACTCGAGCGGTGTGTTCTGTGGAGGCACCCCCACCCCAACCCTCCCCCGCAAGCGGGAGAGGGGGCAAAGCGTCCTCGGCCTCTTGGTTCGAGACGCGCGGCGTTGCCGCGCTCCCCACCAGGGGCCCCGGAAAGTCCCGCGTTCTCACCGCCATCACGCCTTCTTCGGCATCTCCTTTAACGCGCGCAACGCGGCGATGTAGCCGTGGGGACCGAGGCCACAGATCACGCCGGTGGCGGCGTGGGAGATTTTGGAGTGGCGGTGGTGTTCGTCGCGGCCGTGGATGTTGGAAACGTGCACCTCGATCACCGGCCCCTCGAACGCCTTGATCGCATCGACGATGGCGATCGAGGTGAAGGAATAGGCGGCGGGATTGATGATGATCCCGTCCGCGTTCTGCCGCGCCTCCTGGATCAGATCGATCAATTCGCCTTCATGGTTCGACTGGTGAAAGGTAAGGGCGATCGAAAGTTTTCTCGCCTCCTGCTCGCACGCCTCCTCGATCTGCGCCAGCGTAGTGCTGCCGTAAATATGCGGCTCGCGCACGCCGAACAGATTGAGGTTGGGGCCGTTGAGGATCATCACGCGTTTCATGGTTTGCCTTTCTTGAGTTTTTCAACCCCTCCCGCTTGCGGGGGAGCGTAGGCCGCCTTCGGCGGCCGTCCTTGGATAAGAACGCCGAAGCTCTGCTTCGGCTTTGACGCTCGTGAGAGCGCGGCGGGTGGGGGAAGTCTGTCCACTCGGGCGGTGTGATCTGCGGAGGCACCCCCACCCCAACCCTCCCCCGCACGCAGGAAAGGGGGGCGCCCTTCCGATGTGGGTAGAGATCAGTGTCGTCATGCTCTTCCGCTCATCCTTACTCCCCACGCCTCACCCCACCCCCGACAGCCCGAACACCGCGACCCCGCGGATCGGCGATCCGGTGCCGCCGCGCCATTTCATCGGCAGGCCGATAAACGTAAAGGGCCCGGCGCCGAGCAGGGCTTCGAGATTGCACAGGCTTTCGATGTGGGTGATGCCGAGTTCGAAGCAGGCCTTGTGCACCAAGAGATTTTCTTTTCCTTCCGGGCCCGGCCGCATCGAGTCGATGCCGAAATGCACGATGCCTTGTCGGGCGAGCCATTCGGTCGCCGCGACGTTCACGCCGGAATTCTCGGTGGCGTATTCTTTCCGCGGAAACGTGCGTTGGTGATGGCCGGTGCAAAGCAATACCGTGCCGCCCTTCGGCACGCGCTCGCCCGACTTCTTCACCGCCGCCTCGAGATCGGCAGGCGCGATCTCGGCGCGCGGCGCAATGTGGCGCAGATCGATGCAGATGCCGGGCACGATGCATTTCTCAAGCGGATATTCGTCAATCGGCTGGCCGCGCTCGTCGAAATGCCTGGGCGCGTCGATATGGGTGCCGCCGTGATCGGGCATCGAAAAGTACATCGACGCCAGCCCGTGCACATTGCCGCCATCGGCAAAGGATTCCCGGTGCGTCTTCCATACGCCGTGAATGATCGCGGAATGGCCGGGATAGGTAGGGGTGCGGTGATAAAGCTCACGGCTGAGATCGACGATCTTCACGCGGGGTCCTTTCTTTTTATTGGTGCGTCGTCCCTGCGAACGCAGGGACCCATACGCCGCGGCCTAGCAGTTTGAATACGATGGTTGCCGGCTTTCTCTCCCAATTGGCAGCGGTGGTTGATGGTGTGGACGGCCCCCTACGGCATCGAGTGTGCCAGAATGAGGTTGTTGTAAATCTCAGACAAGGGAGCCGTCCGTGAAGCAGATTATCCGAGTTGGCATGGATACGTCGAAGCATATTT
>Ga0209167_10000037_pt1 | contig 173831 bp, 167 predicted proteins | sample Coa_R1_9_FD_187154 | JGI IMG/M metagenome (GOLD analysis project Ga0209167, IMG submission 187154) | Surface soil microbial communities from Centralia Pennsylvania, which are recovering from an underground coalmine fire - Coalmine... | ecosystem: Environmental > Terrestrial > Soil >...
AAGGTTCTTCGCGTTGCGTCGAATTGAACCACATGTTCCACCGCTTGTGCGGGCCCCCGTCAATTCCTTTGAGTTTCAGCCTTGCGACCGTACTCCCCAGGCGCAGGACTTAACGCGTTAGCTACGGCACGAGCCCCGTACAGGGCCCACGCCAAGTCCTGATCGTTTAGGGCTAGGACTACCAGGGTATCTAATCCTGTTTGCTCCCCTAGCTTTCGTCTCTCAGCGTCAGTTGTGATCCAGCGAGCCGCTTTCGCCTCGGATGTTCCTGCAGATATCTACGCATTTCACCGCTACACCTGCAATTCCACTCGCCTCTCTCACACTCGAGCACGGCAGTTTCGGGAGCAGCCCCAGAGTTAAGCCCTGAGATTTCACTTCCGACTTGCCGCACCGCCTACAGACCCTTTACGCCCAGTAATTCCGAGCAACGCTGGCCCCCTACGTTTTACCGCGGCTGCTGGCACGTAGTTAGCCGGGGCTTCTTCTACCCGTACCGTCAAACCCTTGCGGGCATTCGTCCGGGTCGAAAGGGGTTTACGCTCCGAAAAGCTTCATCCCCCACGCGGCGTCGCTGCGTCAGGCTTTCGCCCATTGCGCAAGATTCCCCACTGCTGCCTCCCGTAGGAGTCTGGACCGTGTCTCAGTTCCAGTGTGGCCGATCATCCTCTCAGACCGGCTACCGATCTTTGCCTTGGTGAGCCGTTACCCCACCAACTAGCTAATCGGCCGCGGGCCCCTCTTCCGGCGCATTGCTGCTTTGAATCCTTCAGAACTAACCAAGGGAGTGTTATGCGGTATTAGTCCCGCTTTCGCGGGGGTATCCCCCACCGAAGGGAAGGTTGCCCACGTGTTACGCACCCGTTCGCCATGCGCCCACACTCTGTATTGCTACAGAATGCTGCGCATTCGACTTGCATGTGTTAAGCACGCCGCCAGCGTTCGCTCTGAGCCAGGATCAAACTCTCGTTTGAATCCGATGCTCCCCAATTCCCCTGCAACCCGGCTCACGGATTTTTTTTGGATGACGCACAGTTTGAATTTTTGTTGGTGTGCGACGATGAAAAAAATTCAAACTGACTCGGCGGCGAAATGCGCTGCGCGGGTTGCGTTTGCGTCCGTGAAACGGCTTGCAGAGGAAATGGGAAGCGAACTTTTGAATCGCTCGGTTCTCAAATGAACCAAACGGGTTCTGGCTTGTTTCTTCCGATTGTCAAAGAGCAGACTCGCAATTCCAAGCGCGCCTCCTGAAAAGCGGCTCATCTCAAGCGAGGACTTCCTGTCCAGCAGGAAGGAGTACAGACAAACGGAAACTATACAGAAGGATGTTGCGCGTGTCAACTGCAATTCTTTGCAGGTAATGGTCAATTTGAATTTTGACTGCGTGCGCCGCGAACAAGAAAATTCAAACCGGTTCGCTTGTGACGCCGAAGGCGGCATGCGTTATTCGTATCTTAGTGCGACCACGGGATCGACCTTCATGGCGCGGCGCGCGGGAATGTAGCAGGCAGCGAGCGCAACGAGTAGGAGCAGCACGGCAACGGCAATGAACGTCGCTGGGTCTTCGGGCTTAACGCCGTAAAGCAGGCCGGCCATCAAACGCGTCAATCCAAACGCCGCGCCGATGCCAATGAGGATCCCGATTCCCACGAGCAGCGCGCCCTGGCCGATAACCAGCCGCATCACGTCTCTGCGCTGCGCTCCCAGCGCCATGCGAATGCCGATCTCATGTGTGCGCCGCGCGACCCAATACGAGATCACGCCATAGGTCCCAATGGCGGCGAGCGTCAGCGCGAGGGCAGCGAAAATGCCGAATAGCAGGGCCGTGAACCGTTGCGCCGCCAGCGACAAGCGCAGCAAGTCGCCGATAGTATAGACGCCGCTTACAGCCGCGCCACTCTCAATGCCTTGCACTACGCCTCTCACCGAAGCTGCCATGCTCTGCTCACCCACCGATGTGCGCACAACCAGTGTCAAATTGAGGACCTTGACCGAGCGATAAAATTGGTCCGGTACTTGGGCTATCGGAATATAAAAAGCGTCGTTAACTTTCCAATTTTTCAGGCCGGCAGGCCCGAATTGCTTGACATGGTGGACTACGCCGACAATCTCGCGGGGAACTTCGGTATTCTTGATGGGAACGACAATTTGCTGGCCGATTGGATCTTGACCGGGGAAAAATTCGTGGGCAAGCGCGGAGTCAATCACAACGACAGGCTGCGACTGGAGCGTGTCTTTATCCGTGAAGAAGCGGCCGCGCAGCAGACTGATGCCCATGGCACGCAGATAGCCGGGACTGGTGAAGTATGGTATGGCCAGGGGCATGTCCTGAAGCTGTGGCTTAGTTTTGCCTTGCCGGTAGAACACAAATTCCGCGCCGCTGAGCATCGGCATATCCCAGACTGTGCCCACGACCTTGACGCCCGGAAGCTGGCTCAGCCGATCCGTCAGCTCGCGGTAAAATTGCCGATTGGCTGCCGGAGCGCGATAGTGGGCGGGCGGCAGCGACAAACCGAAGACTACCGCGCCGCTGGTCCTAAACCCCGTCGGCGCGCCATCGAGATGCAGAACGGTTCGCAAGGTCAATCCCGCTCCTATCATCAGTACGAGTGCCAGGCCGACTTCCGCGACCACCAGGCCGTTTTGCAGACCGTGCCACCGCCCCGTCAAGCCCCAGGCGCGCTCCTGAAGCGAACCGACGAAATTGGTCCGAGCTGAGCGAAATGCGGGAGCAAGTGCGAAGAGCAATCCCGCGGTCACCGATACAGCGACCGTAAATAACAGAACGCCAAAGTCCAGCCCGACATCTTGAGCGCGCGGCAGCTCGCCCGGGACATAGGAGAGGATCCCCCGCGTGGCTAAGAAGGCCAGCAGAATCCCAAGGCAGCCGCCAACGAACGCCAGCAAAACACCTTCCGTGAGGAGTTGCCGGATCACGCGCCCGGCCCGCGCTCCCAACGCCACGCGGATGGCCATTTCCTTTTCTCGCACCGCTCCGCGGCTCAGCAGCAGATTCGCCATGTTGATACAGGCGATCAGCAAAACCAGGCAGACCGCGCCCAGCAAAAGATAGAGTATGGCCCGCACGTCTGTGACGATGTAGTCCACGAGAGGCTGCACAGTGACTCCCACCCCTGAATCGGTTTCGGGATATTGTTGCGCGAGCCAGCGCGCAATCGCGGTCATATCCGCCTGGGCTCGGCTTAGGCTGACCCCGGGCTTGAGGCGTCCCACGACCTGCGATCCAAAACGCGCATCACGGCGCGTCTTCCAGGACGCGTTGTAAATTCCGGCGGGAACATAAACGTCGGCGGTTTCCAGCGATGAGAAGGCTTTAGGCAGGACGCCGATGACCTGGTAATCCCGGTCATCCATAACGAGGGATTTGCCCACGATGTCCGGATTGCCGCCATAGCGCCGTTGCCAAAAGTTGTAGCTGAGAACTGCCGTCGGCGCGGCGCCCAAATGATTGTCGCTTGCCGTGAACTCCCGGCCGCGGAAAGGCGCAACGCCGAGAACTGCGAAGAAGCTCGGCGAAACAATCCTGGCCGACACAACCTCAGCGCCGCTGGGCCCGGAAAGATTAAAACGGTCATAGCGGTAGAAACCCAACCCAGAGAACGACCGCTGCCGCCGCTCCCAATCACGGAAATTAGGATAAGAGTCGAACATCTCTGGAATTGCCGGCAGGCTCTCTTGGAGAATCATCAGTCGGCTGGGGTTCGGAAAGGGCAAGGGCCGCAAGATTACGCCGTTTACAACGCTAAAAATGGCCGTAGTCGCGCCGATGCCGAGGGCCAAAGTCAGGACGGCGACAGCGGTGAAGCCGGGGTTGCGGCGCAATTGGCGCAGACCATAGCGCACGTCCTGAACGAGGGTTTCGAGCCACTGGAAACCCCACGTGGCGCGCACGTCTTCTTCGATTTTCAGCGTGTTGCCCAACGCTCGGTGGGCGGCATAGGCAGCCTGTTGTGGCGGCAGGCCGGCGGCTCTGTGTTCGTCGGCTTCTAATTCGAGGTGGTCGCGCAACTCGCGCTCGAGGTCGGCATCGCGGGCCTGGCGGCGATACCACGGGAGCCAGGAGAGCCATGATTGAAGGCTGCGCCAGATGCCCATTTCATCCTTCCTTATTCTCATCAGCCGCCTCACCGGCGGGACTCACCAGTCTGTGTGAGGACTGCAAGATCTGTATTTCAGCGGCTTCCCGACCAAAAGCGTCGGGACGCAAACAGCGCGAAAGCCGAACTGATTATGCGGCGCTTTACGTCATGGCTGAAGCCACGACCCACAAAGATTTTCGCGTTGCCCTTGCCAACCCAAAACACAGCAAAAAATCTCATGTCAGTTCGCGCAAAATAGGGCGCGAACGGGACATGAGCTACAGCCGGCTCACCGGCGGGCCTAACGCGCAGGTTCCATCACGCGGCCAATCGTGGCGACGAGCCGGCGCCATTTGGAATGCTCGGCGAGAAGCCGCTTTTTGCCCGCGGCAGTGAGCCGGTAATACTTGAACTCGCGCTTGCCGCCTTGGGGCGTCTCCCACTTTGCGCTGAGCCAGCCTTTGTGTTCGAGACGATGAAGCGCCGGGTAAAGCGAGCCATGCTCGACCTGCAAAACGTCGTCTGTGGTGCGCTGGATGTGCTTGGCGATTTCGTGTCCGTGTGCGCGGCCGAGCAGCAGCGTGCGCAGGATGAGCATGTCCAGGGTGCCTTGCATGAGGTCAAGCCTGGATGGTGCTTCGGCGTTCGGTTGCATGGTAGACAGGCTACCCTAGATGAGGGTAGACATTCAACCATTATTTTTGGAAAAGAGGCCAGGCTAGATCCTTACTCCCGTCAGGACTGCAATTTTGCAGGTTGCCGCGAATTCCAAAAGCGTCGCAAAGTGGAATTCACAGAAGAAGCAAGCCGGGAAGCCTGAGGTATTCAGGGCTGAAATGTGAGAAGTCCGAGCCAACTGCTCGGAGGGGGCAGAGGTTTTCGGCAAAGCGGCGTCGAGCCGCCGCACTCCCAAAAAAGCAAAACTGCAGAGCATCGCAAAAAAAAAAGCGAAGCTGCGTTTGCCGCGAGCGAAAACACAGCGAGAAAAACCTCATGTCAGTTCGCGCAAAATGAGCGCGAACGGGACATGAGCTACAACCGCGTCGGCGTCGAGCCACCGCGCGTCCCAAAGGCGGGAGCAGGCAAAAAAACAGGGCCCGGAGGAACGCCCCGGGCCCGATTTGTTGATGCTCACTAAGTGCGAGTTAGGCGGTTTTGGTGTTGGCGATCTTCAGCTGATTGGTGACTGAAAAGACGCCGGGGACGGCGTTGGCGCGCATGTAGACCATCTGCATGTCGGACTGGTTATCGACGTAGCCCACGAGCGTGACGTGGCCGTTCTCGACGATGATGTGAATCGAAGGATTCACGCCCTCGGCGTAACGGTACAGGTCCGAATAGCCAAAGATCGAGCGATATTCGGCGCGGCGAATGCGATTGTCCATGGACGACAACGGCAGCACTTTGATGTTGTCATTCACCTTGGTCACGCCTTCGATATGCTTCACCGAACCGACCGCATCGGTCTTGGTGACGGGATTCAGCACTTTGCCGTTCAACGTCACTTCGGTGCCGTTGATGGAATAGCTCAGATCGTCGAAGATGCCGTAGTACGGCAGCATAGCGAGTTTATGATGCACTTGCTTGGTGAGCCACGCCTCGTACTTCGGATTCTGTTGCGCGACTTTCGCGGTCTGCGTTGAAGCTGACAACGCTGCGTTACCGCGAGTCGTTCCCATTCCCAACATTCCAATGGCTAGCGCAGCAATGCCAACCCACTTTTTCCAACTGTTTGTACGCCTCATAAAAGGCTCCTTTTGACTCTCCCCTCAGGGGAGCAGGAATCGATGTGTCTTTTTGCTCTATCTATTACAATTAGATGCGAAAGGAGGGCGTCTGGAAGCTCGTATGAGCGCTTTATTGGCTATGGCTTAGGGGCCTGTGTGGCAGCGTCGCGTGCTTTCGGAAGAGCACTAAAGATGGGTGGGAAAAAAACCGGCCACCCTCCTAGCTGGCTGCTTTTCCCGATTTCCAGTTGGGAGGCATGAGGGTGGTGCTTAAATCGAGGCCGGAGAGGTCCACGCCATCCAAGTCTGTTTCGCGGAGAATCGTGGTGGTGACGTCGGCACCGCGCAAATCGGCGCCGCGCAGTTTGGCGTAGCGAAAATTGGTGACGCGCAAGATCGCGCCGCGCAGGACCGCATCGCTGAAGTCCGCGCGAAGGCATTCCGCGCCACCGAGTTGTACGTTGGTCAAATCGGTGCCGGCGAGAACCGTTTCGGTCAAATCGGCGCGACGCAAATCAGCGCCTTTCATTTTTGCGCCGCTTAAATCAGCGCCACCCAGTTTGGCTTCGCCGAGGTCGGCCTTTTGCAGATTGGCGCCGCGCAGCAACGCGTATGCAAGATTGGCGCCGTGCAAATTGGCGCGCGAAAGATTGGCGCCGGAAAGATCAGCGCGCTTGCCGCTGGCCTCGCCGCGCACAAACTTCGCATGCGCGTCCAAAATTTCCGCAAGTTTTTTGGCGTCCATTCCCATGTGTTCAACGCGGCCCGAAGCCGCCGTTTCCTTTCGCGCCGGAGCGCAAGTACATTGTGAACCTTGCCGTGAAATACGGCGTTTTTCTCAATGATTTTAAACGATTTTACTCCGATATTGGCGCGCTTGCGCGTGCGCATTCTATGATAACCTGAAATCCAGATTGGGTATGCACGTCTTCTGCGAAATGCGCTCTTGCAGCTCTCCTCTTTTGCATCAGGAAAAAATTTGGCGAAATCGCGTTGCTGAGTTCTGCGGATTGTTCTGTGCGGTGTTGCTATTTGCGGCGCTCCCGCTGCGCACTTGCGCACAGGATGATTCCGCACAGCCGCGCGGGCAAGAGATCGTTGCGAATCTTTGCGCGGGGCGCGTGGTGATTGGCGTTGCGAAGGACGGCATCGTTGTGGCGACGCTCGAAAATCCCATTGAGCCGGAGACGCGCCCGCCGATGATTGTTCCGGTTTCTGAAGAGCGCGTTGCGATTCTGCTGGGGGCCGCGGATTGGTGGCTGCCGGACGAAAATCGCGAACTCGCCAGCATCTACGATGAGCTTCCGGACCTGCCGTCCACGCAGGGCAGGCAATCGCCGCATCTGCAAGAGAGCGCGAGCGAGGGAGCCGGTTCAGAAGCGACCGGCATCGAGCAAATCGCCAATCGATTGCGCGGGCGGCTGAGCTTGGTCGCAAATTACATTCACGGCAGCCTGGACCTACAAAACGGCGAGCCGCTGCTGCAAATGATTTTGGTAGATTACGCGCCCGACTACGGCCCGGAAGTTTGGCTGGTAAAGTATTCGGTGGATCAGGAACCGGAGCAGGGCGATTACTGGCAGACGCGTGTTCTGCAGCCCCATTACACGCAACTGTGGCCGCCGGAGAAAGGGCAGCCGCGCGGCTTGATCGAGGTGAGTTACCCGTCCGCGCCAACGCTGGCAAACTTGATCAGCGGCGGCGACGCGCGTGTGGCGCAATCGATTTCCGCCACGCCTGGCATGCAGCAGGTTTCCGCCGCGATTCTCGACGGCAAGATCGAGAAAGAGTCCGCGGTGGATGTGGCGGAGTTTTTGCGGACGTGCCTGCATGCGGCGACCGTTCCGAGCGCGCGCATGGTGGAAGCGGAGCTCAACCCTAAGCGTGGCGTGGGATGGTTCGTACGGCCGCCGACTGAAATACGAACCGCCGGAAGCGAACAGGTGCGGACACCCGGCGCGCCAAGCTTGCGCGGGACTGCGGGTAAACCTCCCGGGCCAGGCGATCGTTAAATTTTTGGCAGCGGGCCAGTTTGAATTTCGGAAACATGCACCCTCACGCAAGCCTTAGCGTTTCTGAAAAGATTCGATACAGAGGAACTAAAGCCCCGCTTTTATAGACTTTGTGGCAGCCCCCCAAATGCGTACCTCAGCGGCTAAAGCCGCACTATTTCACGGCGGTTACGGCACGGCTGAAGTCGTGCCCTTACAAAAGCCGGACCGCCACACACACTCTCAAGCCCCGGCGTCGCTACCTTACAAAAACAGGAATTGTCGCACCCGCTCTCAAGCCGTGCCCGTACGTGAAACAGAACTTTTCGCACGGACTCTAACTAAAGCTGCTACCTCATGAAAGTCTATTGCGGGACGACTTTTGGTCAAGCTACTTCTTCGCGGCAATCTCTGCTTTGAGGCGGGCGCTTTTTTCCGCGACGCCGGCGTCGAGTTCTTTTTTGTATTCGGCAAGTTTGCGCGCGACTCCCTGGTCTGAAAGTCCCAGGATTTGCGCGGCGCAGATTCCCGCGTTCATTGCGCCCGCTTTGCCGATGGCCATTGTAGCCACGGGAATCCCGCCCGGCATTTGCACGATGGCGAGGAGCGAATCCATTCCGTTGAGCGCGGTGCTGGCGATGGGAACGCCGATTACCGGCAGCGTGGTGAGCGCGGCGACCACTCCTGCTAAATGGGCGGCGCCGCCAGCGCCTACAATGATGGCCTGCAAGCCGCGCTTGGCAGCAGTTTCAGCGTATTGCGCGGCGCGCGCCGGAGAGCGGTGCGCGGACACTACTTCCACCTCATATCCGATGCCAAATTTGTCGAGCATGCGGCAGGCTTCCGCCATTGTCGGATAATCCGAATCCGAGCCCATGATTACGCCCACTCGCGCTGCATTAGTATTCGTCATTCGCCTCTCTTTGTCCTTTCGCGATTTGGTTTGCGCAGCTGGGACTTCAAACTTGTGCGCGCCGTTTGTACTTTTTACTTTGCCGCCGCGCTGCCCAGCTCGCCTCCGATATCCTTGCGGTAATGCATTCCCTCGAACGAAATGCTCTGCGCGGCCTGGTAGACGCGCGCGCGAGCCTCGGGCATGCTCGCTGCTGATGCAGAGACGACTAGCGTTCTGCCACTACTGTTGTAGTATTTATTGTCTTCCCGTCGTGTGGCACCATGAAACAAAGCCACGCTTGAGTCTGTACTGATTGACGTTATTCCTGTTATTTCCTTGCCTGTCTGTGGCTTACCAGGATATCCTGCAGCGGCAAGGACCACGCATGCGCTTGCCGCGGGTGCCCAGTTCATACGGAATTCGCGGAGATTCCCTGCCAGCGCTGCCTCTGCGGCGGCGGCCAAATCGAAATCCATGCGCATTACCAGCGCTTCCGTTTCGGGATCGCCGAGGCGGCAATTGAATTCCAGAACTTTTGGGCCATCGGCTGTGAGCATCAGGCCGAAGTACAAGAAACCAAAATATTCATTGGAATCCTTGGAAATCCCCGCAAGCGTTGGGCGGACAATTTTATCCTGAATGTCTCTCTCCAGGTTGACTGAAAGCAGATCTGCGCTGGAGATTGCGCCCATTCCCCCTGTATTTGGGCCCGTGTCGCCATCGAATGCACGTTTGTAATCGCGAGCAGGCGCAAAGGGGGCGAAATTCTCGCCATCTGTCAGTACAATGTAGGAAATCTCGCGGCCGACGAGGCCTTCTTCGATAATCACGCGCCTGCCGGCGTCGCCGAACTCATTTTTCTCCATCAGCCTCTCGATAAAGGAGGTGGCTTCATCCGGCGAGGAAGTGACCAGGACGCCCTTGCCGGCGCAAAGACCGTCGGCCTTCACAACAACCGGCCAATCTACTTCGCAGAGAGAAGTGTAGGCGTCGACAGCATTGTCGAAGATTCCGTAGGCGTTCGCGGTTGGAATGCCGTGCCGCGTCATGAATTCCTTTGCGAAGATCTTGCTGCCCTCGAGCTGCGACGCCGCTCGCGAGGGGCCGAGCAGCGCCAAGCCGCGCTTTTCAAATTCGTCTGCGATGCCCAGCACCAGAGGCTGCTCAGGTCCAACAATCGTGAGATCGGGCTTAAGGCGCTGGGCCAGTTCGGCCAGATTCTGGACTTCGCCGGGATTAGCATATATGCACTCGGCGAGCTCTGCGATTCCGGCATTGCCGGGAACGCACCAAATGTGCTCAACGCGCGGACTCTGGCGGAGCTTCCAAACGAGAGCGTGCTCGCGTGCGCCGCCGCCGATGACCATCACTTTCATCGCGAATATGGCACGATAAAGCGGCTACGCGCCGCTGTCAACACAGAGTTTGTCTTCCAACTCGACTGTGAGCCGGGTGATGGGCCCGCTTGAATTCTTGACTCCCAGCGTCACGGTCAAGAAAATTCAAACTGACCCAGCAACGTAAACCGGCGTGAGGCATAATGCAGGTCCCGAACATGCACTGGGACTACATCGCGATCCTCATACTGCTGGCGATAGTGATTCCGTGGCGCAGCACGGCGCGAATTCGAAGCCTGCTGTACTCGGCGGAATTCGCCTCAGCGCAGCGCATGGCGCTGTATCTTTCGACCATGGTGTTTCAGTGGGCGCTTGCAGGAATCATTCTGTGGCGCAGCGCAGCGCGAGGGTTGAGCCAAGCTCAACTTGGACTGGACATTCCGAGCGTGCAGCGCGCGATTGTCGTGACGGTGGCGCTGTCAATCGCGCTCGTGCTCAACCAAATTTTCGGAATAAAGCGTTTGGCGAGCGTTCCGCCTGGAGAGCGCGGGATGATAGGGCAGCTTGCGGAAAGGCTCCTGCCGCGCAGCCGACGCGAGGCGCTTGTCGGAACACTTCTGGTGGTCACGGTCGCTATCTGCGAGGAGTTGATTTATCGCGGGTTCGTCGAAGGGGTTTTTCAGCAGGCGCTGAGGTCGGTGATCGCCGGCGCGGTCATCTCGGCGCTGTTTTTCGCCATTGCGCACGTGTATCAAGGGCGGCGGGGGCTGCTAATGACCTTCGCGGTGGGATTGATATTTTCGGCTGCGCGCGTCTGGACTGGGAGTTTGCTGCCATCGATTATTGTTCATTTTGTGGCTGATTTCTCGGCGGGCGTTGCGGCTTCTCGGATGCTTTTGGGCGGGGCTGGAACGAGCTCGTCCGCGGCCGACGAAAGGGCCGAGTCATGACAGGTTCAGCAAATCGCATGACGCCACAGGCTATTCGCCAGATTCTTGAGTCTTATTATTCGCCACTGCCGATTGGAATCGAAGCCAAGGTGCAGAAATATCTGGAGTTGATGGAGTTTTGGGGGCGAAAAATATCGCTGACTTCGGTGCGCGAACCTGAAGAAATCGTGCGATTCCACTTTGGGGAGAGCATGTTTGCGCTTTCGGCCGTGAAATTCGTGGAAAGTCGGCTCGCCGACGTTGGTACCGGGGCTGGGTTCCCTGGATTGGCGTTGAAATTGGCCGCTCCTGAGCTACAAGTTACGCTGATCGAGCGAAACAAGAAGAAATGCGCGTTTTTGCACGAGATAGTTCGTTTGCTTGGACTGGATGGCGTGACGATATTGCCATCAACTTACGAGGCGTCAGGAATTGCGAAGAATTCATTGTCAATTGTCAGTTGCCGGGCGCTGGGAGTCGACAGGGGGCTCTTGTCTTGGAGCATAGAGGTCCTGAATCCGAGTGGAATGCTTGCTCTGTGGGTTGGCTATGATGATTCTGAGAAAATCAGAAGAACTGAGGATTGGAGTTGGGGCGAACCGAGGCTGATTCCTAGGACTAAGGGGCGGTGTATCTTGGTGGGCAGGCCGATCGAGTCATGAAAATGTTCCACGTGGAACAAAATCGCAAGTTGCTCTAAGAAATGGCATGTTCCCAAGGGACGATTCTGCCTTCAGGCAAAAAATGCATGTTCCGGGGTGAAAAATGTTCCACGTGGAACATTTTTCGATTTTCGCAGACAAAAGTAGGAAAAAACGTGAAATTCCCTTGCATATCGGATTTTCCTTTGTTACATTCCCCGAAAATTAAACCGGGGGAACTTTGGGGCGAATTATCGCGATTGCCAATCAGAAGGGCGGCGTCGGAAAAACGACTACGGCGATAAATCTCGGTGCCTCACTCGCCGCGCAGGAGAAAAAGACCCTCATAATTGACTCTGATCCGCAAGCAAACACCACCGGTGGCTTGGGCTTTGCAAAAGACCCTGCGCGCAGAACTCTGTACAACGCAATTATCCTGGAAGAGCCGCCCGAGCGCGTCATCGTTCCGACACCGGTGGCGAGCCTCGATCTGCTGCCATCTGACAAGAATCTGGTTGGCGCGGCGGTCGAGCTCGTAGAAATGGAAAATCGCGAATACAGGCTCAAGGCCTTTGCCGAGAGGATCCGCGCGAACTACGAATTTGTGCTCATCGATTGCCCGCCAGCGCTCGACTTACTGACGCTGAACGCTCTGGCCGCGGCGGATTCCGTTCTGATACCGATACAATGCGAATATTATGCGATGGAAGGCGTGGCGGAGCTGCTCGACACGCTGATGCGCCTGCGCCGAACGATCAATCCGGCGCTGGCGATTGAGGGCATCCTGCTTACGATGTTCGACGAGCGGACGACGCTTTCGCGCCAAGTGTCGGCAGATCTTCGGAGCTTTTTCGGGACGCAGGTATTTGCGACGGTGATTCCGCGGAATGTGCGTTTGGCGGAAGCACCGAGCTATGGAAAGCCGATAATATTCTACGACATTAGTAGTAAAGGTGCGGAGAGCTATATCCAGCTTGCCAGGGAGGTTATCGAAAATGACCAGAAACGCATTGGGGAAGGGACTGAGCGCACTGATACGCGAGCCCGAAGCTCTTCAGCCTAGCGGACCGGCAGCGCCAAGCGGCACGCCCGCTTCGCCGAGCGGCGCTGCAGCTGTCGCGCCCGCACGCGCGCCGGAACCCGCGAGCCAAAGCGCGCCAAATGGCGTGCTGCAGATAGACATTGATTTAATCAGTCCGAGCCCGTTCCAGCCGCGCACGCGTTTCTCTCCGGAGGCGCTCGAAGAGCTGGCGCAATCGATCCGTCAGACTGGAATCATTCAGCCAATCGTGGTTCGCCGCAACGGAGCGCGCTACGAGTTGCTCGCTGGAGAACGCCGCTGGCGCGCCGCGCAGCTTGCTTCGCTGCATCGCGTACCGGCGGTTGTTCAAGACGTGTCTGATGAAAAGGCCATCGAGATTACGCTGGTGGAAAATCTTCAGCGCGAGGACTTGAATCCCATCGAGCAGGCCACTGCATTTGACCGGCTGATTCAGGAATTTCATCTGACGCAAGAGGAAGCGGCGCTGCGCACGGGAAAGGACCGCGTGACGGTGAGCAACGCGGTGCGGCTGTTGCGGCTCGACAAGCCCATTCGCCAAATGGTGGAAGAAGGCCGATTGAATGCGGGGCACGCGCGGGCGCTGCTGGCCATTGAGGATGAGGCTTTGCGGCTGGAAACTGCGAAACGCGCGGCGCGCGGCAGCCTGACGGTGCGCCAAATCGAGCGCTTCGCCTCAAAAACCCGCCGCCGCGCAAAGGCGCAACAGGAAGGGCCTCCTACAATTGACGCAAACACGCGCGCGGCCATTGATGAGCTGCAGCGAGTGCTGGGGACGCGCGTAACGATACATCGGCAGGCGCATGAACGGCCCGGCCAGCTTATTGTCGAATACTACACCGAGGCAGATCTCGACCGGCTCTATCGCATAATTGTTGAGAGATAATTCCGGCTTAGACGTCTTTTTCAGGAGGCATGCGCATGGCTTCCCGGTGGCTAGGCAGAAAATCCGGACGCTCGTCCGATTGGGCCGGCTTCATTGACAGCAAAGTTTCCTTCGAAGGAAAAATCACCGTTTCCGGCATGTTCCGCATTGACGGCGAAGTCAAAGGGAACATTGTCGCGGAGAGCGGGCTGCTGCTGGGCGAAAACGCGAAAGTGGAAGGGCAGATTGACGCGCACGACGTGACCATCGCGGGGCGCTTCGACGGACAGATTTTCGCGAAGGACCGCGTGGAGATTCAGCCGAAGGGCATCGTCAGCGGAGAAATTCACACGCCGTGCCTGATTATTCAGCCGGGCGGGATCCTCGACGGGCAGTGCCACATGCTTGCGGCGGCCGCGGGCGAGGGAGAGCAGTCCATCACGATTCCCATCCGCTCGACGGTGCAAGTCTAGCGCGATTTGCAAGGCTAATTCACGGGCGTTGCCCTTCCATCGCTACCAAGATTGGAAACTTACGCGCCAGTTCTTCTTTTTTAGCTTGCGTTTAGTTTGCGGCGGCGGGATTTCGTTGCGTTTGCGTGAGGAAGGAAAAAAATTCGTTGGCGTAGGCTTTGTTGCCGATGTAATCCGCGGAAGTTAAGTCTTTCGGGACGATGCAAGCAATCCACAGATGGTCGTGATTTTTCCAATTGTCGAATGTCCAGCACATCCCAGGCTTGCCGGCGATTTCCACGTCTTTTTGCGCTTCGAAGAGATAGCCGCGTCTCTGCATCGTGTCCGCCTGCACCTTGCCGTAGACTTCGTATTTGAATGGATAGGTTTTTGTGAAGTGCACCGGCTGGAACTCCGCGACGGGCGCTTTTTCCCAAGAGAGGCGCGTCATGCGCTCGACGGACATTACTTCGCCGTGACTTACCGCGTACCATTCGAAGGGCACGTCCACTTTCCAGGCGCGATAGTCTACAGTGCGGCCGTGCGCGATGTGCCAGCCCGCGGAAACCACTTCGGGCAGGAAAATCGCGGCCAGAAGCAAAGCCGCAGCGGCAGAAATCTTGAATTTGGTCACGGTTTTCATTGAAATTCCATTTTACTTCAGGTGGCCGTCGCGGAACAAAAGCGGCGCATCGCGCGTGTCGGATTTGTACACACCACGGAGTATACTCGTGCGACTTGAGATGCAGGTGCTTTGACGATTTGACGATGTTGTGAGGAGAGAAATTCCTTGGCGGAGCCGGTGCGATTGACAACCGCAGCCAAGGCCGCCGGTTGAGCGGCGAAGTTGAGTCCAGGTCTATTGGACTCGGTGCTGCGCCGCTTACCACGGCCGAATGATCCGAATCTGCTCGTTGGCTTCGAAACCAGCGACGACGCGGGGGTGTATCGAATCTCCGACGAACTGGCGCTGGTGCAGACGGTGGATTTCCTGACGCCCATCGCCGACGACCCGTTCACGTTTGGGCAAATTGCGGCGGCGAATTCACTGAGCGACATTTACGCGATGGGCGGCAAGCCGGTGTCCGCGCTCTCGATTGTAGGTTTTCCGCCGAATGGCGACGCGGCAGTGCTGGAGCAAATCCTGCGCGGCGGACTTTCCAAAATGGACGAGGCGCGCTGCACGGTGCTGGGCGGGCATTCGGTGCGCGACGACGATTTGAAGTTCGGCTATGCAGTTACGGGAGTGATTGACCCAAAAAAAATCTGGCGAAACATTGGCGCGCGGGCTGGCGACGCGTTGCTGCTTACGAAGGCCATCGGCACAGGCGTGATTGCTACGGCGCTGAAGGCGGGAAAGGCTGCTGCGGGGTCCGTCGAGGCGGCGATTGCTTCGATGACGCAGCTGAATCGCGCCGCTGCGGAAGCGCTGTGCGAATTTGAGGACGGTGCGCGGGGCGCGAGCGATGGCGGCGCTGCGGTTCATGCGGTCACTGACGTAACCGGCTTTGGCTTGCTCGGGCACGCGCGCGAAATGGCCGTGGGCAGCGAAGTTTCGTTGCGCATCGAACACAAGCGCGTGTCGCTGCTGCCTGGCGCAATGGAAGCGGCACGCGGCGGATTTTTGGCTGGCGGGCTGAAGAGCAATCGCGAATTCATCGAGCCTTGCGTCGAATTCGCCGCGGGCGTGCCGGAAGAAATTCGCGCGCTGCTGTTCGACCCGCAAACGTCTGGCGGCTTGCTCATCGCCGTTGTGAAGGATGACGTCGATGCGCTACGGGGCGCGCTCGAACAGCATCAGATCACCGCCGCGCAAATCGGGGAATTCAGCGCAAAGCGCTCGCCGTTGATTTTCATTGAATGAATTGCGATGGCGCAAACTCTTATGCTTACAATGCCGAAAGCGAGATCAAGACGGCGGCGGGCGTGACTAACACCTACGACGGCGATGGCAACCGCATCGAGAAGTCCAGCGGGAAGATTTACCGGTACGGAGCGGAAACGGAAATTCTGGACGAGTCGGATACCAGCGGGAATTTCAGCAACGAATATGTATTCTTTGGCGGGAAGCGCGTGGCCATGCGTGTCGTTTCCAGCGGATCATTTTTTTTCTGCGAAACTATTTTTACTAAACGGAACGCCAAATTACGAGGACGACATGCTGGGGAGCGTGTGCGCAAAACGGGGCCTCCCGGGTCGACGGCTAGTCGGGCCCGGGGGATCAATCTAGGCCGGGCAGAATCCTCAGTCCTTTATTCCCAATCCATAGGAGAGACTTAGATGCGTGTCCGCCTTTTATTCGCTGGCTGTTTGATTAGCGCTGCTCTATTGCCCCTTCAGGCCGCTATGGCCCAATGTAAGGCAACTGAACTCGTACGTGGAGCGGGAAAATATAACAAATTGGTGTGTGATGCTTACGCACAAAGATCAGCCAAGCATTTTCAGCAAGCACTAAGTCTCTTTCTGACTGCTTCGAGGGAGCCCCTGTTTGAAGTGCCGAATATTCAGCTTCTAGCGCCAATTGCCGAGACTTACGCCGACCTTGGCCAGTTCAGGGAAGCGGAGCGCTATCTTCAATATGATAACCTCGCCCTCCTGTGGGAGCTTGGGATTGCAGGTTGCGATCAAGGCGATAGTGAGCTTACTCAGGGAGGGAAGTCGCTCACATCTGACGAAGCAAAACATGTGGCTAACCTTGTGTGCGGAGCCGCATTTGAAAACTTCACGGAATTTGGTAACCGAACGATAGAGGACCTCATTCCTGTGGCAAATGCGATGCTGCGACACGACGCGATCCGAAGAGAGATTCTGGCGAAACAAACTCACGCGAAAAAAGGGGAAAAGTGACTGAGCCAAAGGCACCCTTACAGCTCGTCAAGCGTCATGGGGCTTTCCTCTTTCGGACATCACCCGTCCAGCACCCGCGTCACGCGGCGGCTGCCTATGCTGGTGTCCACTTCCAGCACCAGACATTCCCGCGTGTTCGGATCGTTGGAGCGCGGTGCTCGCGCCGGTGCCGTACGCCAATCTGACCACTCCGCGAGTGCTGGGATGGGGGGGAATTTGCTTGACGCGCGAAGACACGAGGCGGAGTATATAGGGCAGTAAAGCAGCAAGGCGCCGGCGGCGAGGTTGCCTTTGCCGAACCGTTTTGGCGCGGGGACGGTTGCTTTCCTGCCTCGATTTCGCACGCAAACCGCCCTGGGAGGTTGTCCGATGCGACGTTCTTTCGTTTTGAGTTTTTCCCTTCTGAGTTTGGCAGCTTTCACATTCATGACGATGCCGCGAGCGGCGCGAGCTTCGGATTTGAGCTATGCGCGGATTGTGCGGCTGAGCGTGGTGAGCGGAGACGTTCAAGTATCGCGGCCGAGCCATCCCGGATGGGAGCCCGCAGCGGAAAACATGCCCATGATGCAAGGCGTGACGCTGGGAACGAATGACGGCTATGCGGAAGTGCAGTTTGAGGACGGCACCACCGCGTGGATCGCGCCAAACACGCTGGTGCAATTCACCGAGCTGGCGCTGGCGGACGGCGGGCGCATCACCAAGCTGACGCTGGGCCAGGGAACGATGAGCGTTTTAACGGTGCTGCGGCGCGGCGATTCGTTTTCGCTGTCGACCGCTCGGGAAACGATTACGACGCCGAAAAATTCGCTGTTCCGCATCGACGCTTTTCACGACGGCGCGTCGGTGAGCGTGCTGGGAGGGGAAGTTGAGGTCGCTTCGGCGGAAGGAACAAAGCTGGTGCCGAGGGGCAAGACGCTGGCGTATCGCGCGAAATTGAAGAATGAGGCGCTCAAGGATGTGGCGTTGCAGGCGAATCCGAAGGCAGACGAGTGGGACCGCTTCGTCGTTACGCGCGCGCGGCAGACGGAGACAGAGGCGACGCAGTCGGCGTCCTACGTGAACGCACCGTTCAGCTATGGCATGGCGGATTTATCGCAGTACGGCGCGTGGAATTATTTTGCGGGGTATGGATACGGCTGGCAGCCGATGGGCATGGGAAACTGCTGGATGCCGTTCGCAAATGGGCAGTGGGATTTCTATTCGGGATTCGGCTGGACGTGGGTGAGCAGCGAGCCGTGGGGCTGGATGCCATATCACTTCGGCAGCTGGAATTATTTGCCGTCAAATGGCTGGACGTGGTTTCCGACGAGCTTCGATTTCTGGGATCCGGCGCCGGTGAATTGGTATTCCGCAGGGAATCAGGTGGGATGGTGGCCGGCATCGGCTTCGTCGTTCTCGGATGCATCTTTTTCGGATCCGTCAGGGTTGATGTTCGACCAGATTGCCAGCGGATGCCCGGGAATGGGCGGGATGCCCATGGGGGCATTCGGCGCGGGCGGCACGGTGATGGCCATGGCGGGACAACCGACAAAAGGCGGCAGCGGCGGTGCGCCTCGCGGGAAGCTTCCGACGCCTCCGCGTTTGCTATTGACGACCAAGCGGCTGGGAGGAGGCGGAGAGGTTCGGCTGTTTGCCTCCGAGGCGCAAGGGAAAAGAGCGGCGTTTGCTGCGGGCGAGCCGCTCGAAAACGGGAAAGCGTCCACGATGTTCGAGTCGAGGCTTGCTGTTGGCCGCGGCGCGGCGGCAACCAGGCCAACCAAAATGTTTGCGCCTACCGTGGGGAGTGTCGCGCAGCTTCGCGCTTCTTTGGCCGCGAGGAGCGCGAGCTTGCCTGCGCATGCGAGCTTGCCGGCAATGAGAATGAATTCGCGGATGCCGGCAATGCCGATGAGGGAGAATTTGCGGGCGGTGAATGCGATGCCCGTGGCGTCATCTATGCCACGCAGGCCGGCACCTATGTATTTCCCGCGGGAGAACGCTGGTTCGTATCGAGGCGGGGAGAGTCCATCACAAGGGTTCAGCGGCAGCGCTCCTGCGATGGCGGCGCCAGCTCGAGCGGCAATGCCTTCCGCACCAAGCGGAGCGGCGCACGTGAGCGCAGGCGCGGGAACCGGCAGGCCGCATTAGAGGCATTAGAATTGAGCGCAAGATTGGAAGTTGCGTAAGACGACTGCCCAGCTGGACTTGTGGCTGGCTGCTCTAGATCCTCTTCACTGCACCACGATTCCTGCATAACCCACCACACTATTGAAGTCGCCGCTCACATCCGCTGAAGTTGCATAGACAATTAGTTCCGCTTTGGTCGCCTGCAAATCGCGCATGGCGGTGAGCATAGCAACCGCCGCCGCGTATCCGCACATGGAGATGCTTTCGCGGCGAACGGTGTCGTAGAGGCGGCGCGCGTCGAGGGCGAGGACCGCGTCGATGGCCTGGCGGTCTTTCACGCGGGTGATGGCGTCGCTTTCGTGATGATTCATGTCTGAGCTGGTGAGAAGCATGATTTCTTGGCCATGGGCGCGAATGATCTGCGCGATGGCGTGGCCGAGGGCTTCGAGCGCGTCGAAGCGGTCGGTACCGAGCACAATGGGCACGAACGAAAAATCGGGAATGAGGCGCTGCAGAAATGGCAATTGCACTTCGAGCGAGTGCTCCGCGGCGTGAGCTACGGCATCTTCGCGAAGGAGCGGAAAAGCGTTTTTGATTTCCGCGGCGAGCGCAGCGTCAATGCGGGCTTGACCGAGCGGCGTTTGCCAAAAGCCGTCTGAGAGAATGGCCAGGCGTTCTCCATGCGGATAGTGGCGCGGGCCCAACAAAATGAGGCGCGAAGGCAGTTTCAGGCGGGCGTAAACTGTGGCCGCTACACGGCCGGAATAAACGTATCCGGCGTGCGGAACAATACAAGCGCGCGCGGGAATTTTTTCTGTTTGCCGCGGGAGCAATTCATCAATTTGGCGCTGCAATTGAAGAAGATCGGCGGGATAAAAACGGCCAGCGACAGCAGGGGGACGAATCATGTAAATTTCCGCCAGGGGCGGCAGCAGCGCGGCTCAGAACGCCTTGGAAGCTTTGCCTTTGATGGATTGTGCCTCAGTCGAGCCCGCTGGATATGAGATGGTGACGTTATCTCCGGGCTGGTAGCCGCCGCGGTCGATCAGGCTTTGCAACTTTTTTTTGAGCGCCGGTGAAAACGTAAATGTGCGAACGATGTAAGAGTCTTTGTTATCGCGAACGATGATGGAAACGGTGTTCATACGGACGACTTGGCCCTTGAATGTTTCCATTTTGGGCTTGGTGGGCTTGGGAGCTTTAACTTTTACCGTAATGGTTTTCCCGGTAGTAACTTGGGCGCGGGCAGGAGGCGCGAAGGCTCCGGAAAATGCGAGGCCAGCGAGCAGAAAAGCTGCAAATGCGATGTGTTTAGGCTTCATTGTCGAGTGAGATCTTGAGCGACTTTAGAAATTTAATATCCTGCGGAGTGATTTCGACTTTTGCGTTCTCCACCTGCTCGTCGAGCACTTCTTCATCCACGCGAATGTGCAACGATTCGAGAAAGCGGCGGTCCTGCGTGGTCATGCGCTCGTCCGACGAGGGCCTTTGCGCCAGGCCGATGGTGGCGTCAAGTTTCAGCACAATGTCGTAGCCGGCAGCGCGAACGTTGCTGATGGCCTCGGCGATCCTTTCGGAATCCGCCACTGAATCGTTAATGGCGTGCCCCAGTTCGCGAAGCAAAGCTTTGAGATGGTCATCGAGACGCAAGGTCGGCCTCCTAATTCCCTGCTATTAATTCTAGGTCGCCAGCGTGCAAGATACAAGAGGATGTGCGCTGAGCGCAACTGCCGCGTGAAAATAAGGAGTTGTACTAGAATGGAGCTCGATGGGAGCGAACGGTGGTTCACATTGGACGGTTGCTGCGTGGCGGGCGGGCAGGACGACGCTGCGCGTATTTTGGAAGCTCGGGCGGCAGCTTTTCCACGAGGCAATCGGCACACTTTTCGGGCTTTTTGCGATTTATGGAGGCGTGGCGTGGTGGAAGCAATCCCACGAGCCGGGAGGGCAGTGGATCGCGGGAATGGCGCTGGGCTACGCGGTGCTGATGGCGTTCTTTTCGGTTTTGTCGTTTCGCAGCGCGCGACGCGTTCGTTAGTGGGATGCGGCATACGCAGACCCGGACGGCAGAAGATAAATTGTTGATGCGGCGATGAGCAAAAACTCCACGAAAATCGAAAATGGAAAAGCAACGGCTACGGCGCCGGGCGCTTTGGCGATAGAAACGGTGGTAGACGCCGAAGCGTTGCGCGGGTCCGACGCCGAGCGCGATATTGGATTCCCGGGAAGTTTTCCTTTCACGCGCGGGATTTATCCGACGATGTACCGCGGACGTTTGTGGACGATGCGGCAGTATGCGGGCTTTGGCAGCGCCGTGGAATCGAACGAGCGCTATCGCTATTTGCTTTCTCGGGGACAAACGGGGCTCTCGGTAGCATTCGACCTGCCCACGCAGATTGGGATGGACTCAGACCACGAGCTGGCGCTCGGCGAAGTAGGCAAAGTGGGCGTGGCCATCGATTCGCTGGAAGACATGGAAACGCTCTTCGACGGGATTCCGCTGGATCGCGTTTCCACTTCGATGACCATCAATGCGACGGCGGCGATTTTGCTGGCGTTATATGTCGCCGTGGCGAAAAAGCAGAATGCGAATTTGCGGCGGCTTTCCGGAACAGTGCAGAACGACATTTTGAAGGAATATATCGCGCGCGGAACGTACATTTATCCGATCCGGCCGGCGATGCGCATCGTGACGGATATTTTCGCGTGGTGCCGCGCGGAGATTCCCAACTGGAACGCGATTTCGATTTCCGGATATCACATCCGCGAGGCAGGCTCGACGGCGGTGCAGGAAGTGGCGTTCACGCTGGCCAATGCAATTGCTTACGTGGAAGCGGCTGTGGCGGCAGGGCTGAAAGTGGACGAGATTGCGCCGCAACTTTCGTTTTTCTTCAATTCGCATAATGGGCTGCTGGATGAGGTCGCCAAGTTTCGAGCGGCGCGGCGGTTGTGGGCGCGAATCGTGCGCGAGCGTTTTCATACGCAGGATGAGCGGTCCATGCTGTTGCGATTTCACGCGCAAACGGGAGGCTCAACGCTCACCGCGCAGCAGCCGGAGAATAATTTGGCGCGTGTGGCATTGCAGGCGCTGGCTGCGGTGCTGGGCGGATGCCAATCATTGCACACAAACAGCTTGGACGAAGCGCTGGCGCTGCCCACGGAGCAATCGGCGCTACTGGCGCTGCGGACGCAGCAAATCATCGCCGCGGAAACAGGCGTGGCGAACACCATCGACCCGGTGGGAGGCTCCTATGCAATCGAGCATTTGACGAATGAAATTGAGCGCGGCGCGGCGGATTACATCGCGAAGATTGATTCGCTGGGCGGGATGCTGCGGGCCATCGAAACCGGATTCGTGCAGGCGGAGGTGCAGCAGGCGGCGTACGAATATCAGCAGGCCGTGGAACGCGGCGAGGTGGTGGTGGTTGGCGTGAACCGTTTCAAGGAAGATGAAGGGAAGCCGATACCGACGCTGCGAATTGACCCGGAGATTGAGCGTTCGCAAATGGCGCGGCTGCGGGCGCTACGCGCGAAACGGGATGGCGCGAAAACAAAATCGGCGCTGGAGGAAATAGAACGGCGCGCGCATTCCAATGAAAACCTGATGCCCGCGATTGTTTCCGCTGTGGAATCGTACGCCACGGTGGGGGAAATTTCCGACACGCTGCGGCGCGCGTTCGGCGAATATCAGGAATCCGTGGTGATTTGAAGAGCCCTGATTAACTTCAAGCGATTAACAGACTGCACGTGTCCATCCAGCGAAAAATTGTCCTGGCATCCGCTTCTCCGCGGCGCGCGGAAATCCTGCGTAATGCGGGCTTCGAATTCGAGATAATCCCCGCGGAAATCGACGAATCCATGCGACCGCGGGAGACTGCTGAAGCTTATGTTCGGCGACTAGCTAAGGAAAAGGCCCTCTCAGTCGCGAGACAATTGCCCATCAGACATGGTTTGCTTCACCGTACGGTTGTGGCCGCCGACACCACTGTGAGGCTCGAAGGAGCGATTCTGGGCAAACCGGGTTCTGCAGAAGGAGCGCGGAAGATGCTGCGACGATTGAGCGGAAAATGGCATGAAGTGCTCACAGGACTAGCGGTGATGCGGATGGGCGACGCTGGCGAGAGACCGCATGTCGTCGTAGAGAAAACACGAGTGGAATTTGCGCGGTTATCCAGGAAAGAAATCGAGGAGTACATCAAGACGGGCGAGCCATTCGATAAAGCGGGCGCGTACGCGATTCAGGGGCGCGGAGGAAAATTCATTCCGCGCATCGAGGGATGCTACTTCAACGTGATGGGGCTGCCGCTGGCGCGACTTTACGTAATGCTAAAAGAGATTGAAGCCGTACCGATGTAGAGGCGTCGCTCAACTGCAAAGTTGTACGACACAAATTTTCCTGGAGCCCTCAGGCCAATTACTTCTTTGGTTCCACAGGAGGAGGCGTCGTAGTGGTCGATGCCGATGGCGTAGGCGCGGGTTCGTCACGCATACCTTGCTTGAACTCTTTGATGCCGGATCCTATCCCACGCATCATCTCGGGAATCTTCTTGCCGCCAAACAAAATCAGCACAACCAAAACGACAATGGCGATATCCATCGGCGAATCCAAGATCGCCACGAGGTTTACCGCGTGCTGTCCCATATGTAGCCACATAATTTTCGCCGCCTTTCCAACTTTGGGCGTAATTATACGTTATCGCGTGCCCTGTTGGATATGAAATCTCCTACAGTATAACACGCTCATCGCCTGCGCGCCGCGTCAACTGGATTCTGTCCATATATTCGAGGAGCGGTATGGCGTGTTTGCGGCTAATTCCGGCGAGTTCCTTGAAGGCAGCAATGGGCAGGCGATCGCCGTGGGCGCGTCTATAGGCGGCGAGAAGCGCGCGGAGATTTTCGAGGGCTGCTTTGTGGAAAATGAGATCCTCGGTCACTTTCACGAGGACTTTTTCGCGTATGAGCAATTGCAGCAACTTTCTGGCGCGCTGAAGGTCAACGGGCGCGCGTTTTAGCGCTTCATCTACCGCTGAAGGCGAGAGGCCGGCGCGCTCGAATTCGCGCGCGATTTGCTCTTTGGCCTTCAACTCCTCGGGCGATAGCGCGATCTCGCGCCTGGCGCGTTGCACCGTGTCGCCCACGATGGCAATCTTTCCGAGGCGCACAAGTTCGTCCACGGCCGCGCGGAAAACCTCCGGATGAATACGCGGGGCGACGCGGCCGCGCAAATCCTGCTTCGCCAATCCGGGAATGAGCGGATTTTTCGCGTGAAAATGCTCAATTTCCTTTTCAATGCTGCCCATCAGAGTTTGCATGGCGTGCGAGGAAACGGCGAGCCACGGGTGCTCGGAGACAACCTGGATGGATTTAGCAAGCTCGGGCGTGCGGGCGACTTGGCGCACTTCGGCTTCGAGCCAGCCGGTGCGCGCGACGATCTGCGGAAGATCCACGCCGCGCGGGTCTTCGGCGACCAGCGCCGTCAGGATTTGCTGGCGAGTTCCATGCTCCAAAATTGCGAGAAATTCCATTGCGGACGGATTGTGTTTTTTATGCCGCGGAGCAAGCGCATCGAGAATGACGCCACCGCCAATGGTAATTACGGGCGAAAACTGGCGAATGATGAAGCGATCGCCGGGAAGCGCGACGATGGAGGCGTCGAGATAGAACTGCGCGAGAGAGGAGGACTTCGGAGCCAGATGGTCTGCATCGAGCAAAGTCATCAGCGCAACGCGCTCGGCGGCACCGCAGTGAAAATGGAGGCGCGAGCGCGATTTCAATGGCCGCGCGGAGGCCAGAAGCGACACACGAGCATCCAGGCGGCTGGTTGGACGAAGAACTCCTTTGGTGGCGAGCACCATGCCGCGCTCGATTTCGGCGACATTGATGTCCGCAAGATTCACGGCGGTGCGTTGGCCGGCGATTGCCTGTTGCACGGCGCGACCTCCGGAATGCAAACCACGAATGCGCGAGCGCTTTCCGGGGGGAAGAAGCTCGACCTCCTGCTCGGTGCGCAGCGTCCCTGAAATCAGTGTGCCGGTGGCGACCGTGCCAAATCCCTGCATCGAAAAGGCGCGATCGACGGGAAGGCGCGCGTGGCGGGAAGCGTCGCGTTCGGGAGCGGAAGCTGCCAGGCGCAGCATTCCGCGTTTCAAATCGCCGAGACCCGCGCCGGTGCGAGCGCTTACAGCGATAATCGGAGCGCTTTCGAGGAACGAAGAGCGCACGAAGTCCTCGATTTCGAGTTTCACGAGGCCGAGCACTTCCGCGTCCACCAAATCGCATTTGGTGATGGCGATAATGCCGCGCTGAACTCCGAGGAGGCGGCAAATCTCGAAGTGCTCGCGCGTTTGCGGCTTGATGGATTCATCCGCGGCGACGACGAGGAGAACCATGTCGATTCCGCCCGCGCCGGCGAGCATGTTGCGCACGAACTTTTCGTGTCCCGGGACGTCGACGAAGCCAATTTGAACGCCATCCATCTCGAGAAAAGCGTAGCCGAGATCAATGGTGATGCCGCGACGCTTTTCCTCTTCGAGGCGGTCAGGATGCGTGCCGGTGAGCGCCTCGACGAGCGCCGACTTGCCATGGTCAATGTGGCCGGCAGTGCCGATGATGACGTGTTTAGACATGCGGTTTCCGAGCCGTCGCGAACGAAAGATGCAAGGACGGAATCGATGCTAGCCGAGTCTTTCCATGATGGTCAAACGGCGGGCGCTGAGATAAAGCGCGCTGGGGAGATTCGCAAAAACGGCCAGTGAATTATCGTTAACAAAAGCGTTCAGTGCTTGTGCGGAGTGTAGAGGTCACGCGAGAGCATCAATTTCAAAGTGACAGGGTCTGAGGCGCTAGTCACGCCAAAGCCGATGCCCGCCTCGATATCCGCGAACTTCGTTTCGTGATCGAAGACGCCCCAAACTTCGTGCGTTTCTTCATCAGTTGGCCGGAAATTGTCCAGCGGGCCAACGTCAGAATACTCCTCGACGGCCACGGCCCATTTGGGATTGAGATTGTAAGCGACGCGCGCGCATGGCGCGAAGTCGAGATTTTTGAAGCCGCCAATGTACGAGTTGTCGAGAATGGGGTTGACGATGATGTCCCAGGGATGCAAATGCAAGCCAATGATGGGGCGAATTTCGGAGGTGAAGCGGCGCGGATCCCAGTGTTTGGCGTTGTAACTGAATTCGAAATTGGCAGCGTAAAAGAGAGTGCGGTCGGCGGCATGCGGAGAGGTAAACAGGATGCGCAGCTTGCCGCCGTTGATGCTGGGCCCGCGGTCTTTGGAAATGCTGTAGAGCGGCAAGTAGAGGCCGGCTTCGAGCCAGTCGGTTACGCCATAGGCCCATTCGGTGACGCCGTTGAAAGATTTATCCGGGATGAGGCCGCCAGGAAACGCGGGCGTCTTCTGGCCGTCGGGAGTGAAATTATTGTGCCACGTGAGATTGAATACGCCCGGCGCGGCAATGGAGCCGTCGTAAACCTGGATCTCGTCGGTTTGAGCGAAAAGCGCGGGGGCCAAGGCCATAACGATGATTATTGCTATGAAAGCACGCCAGAGAATTTTTGAAAGCCGAGCCAGCCAGTATGGCAAAAACATGCTGTAGAAATGCTCCTCGATGAATGTTGTGAGGCAGAGCAATCCTAAGCTAAGAGGCACTGGATGACAAAGACGTTTCGGGCGATCAGCGCTTCGATTGCAGCGTGCAGGTGGCGTTTAGATGGCCTGATTGACGCACGCGCGCGCGACACGTTATTCTGATGATTCAAGGGGCTTCGCGAAGGGCTACAGGATCCCATATAGAAAATGTTCGAAAACCTCACTGACAAGCTGCAGCGCGCATTCAAGAATCTTCGCGGGCAGGGCAAGTTAACCGAAGAGCATCTGGACGCCGGCCTGGCGCAGATTCGCGAAGCGCTGCTGGACGCGGACGTCAACCTTGGCGTGGTGGATGAAATCATCGCACACATCCGCGCAAAAGCGCTTGGCTCGGAAGTTTTGCTGCAACTTTCGCCGGACCAGCAGGTGGTGAAGATTGTTCGCGACGAGCTCGCGGAACTTTTGGGCAAAGAAGTGCGCATGCAATTCGCGTCGCGGCCGCCGTCAGTGTGGCTCATTGTCGGGCTGCAAGGTTCGGGCAAAACTACCACCACTGGAAAACTTGGCAAATGGCTGGGCGAGCACGGGCACCGGCCGATCGTTGTTTCGACGGACGTTTACCGTCCCGCTGCGCGCGAGCAACTGGCGCAGGTAGCCAGGGCAACGCAGACGCCGAATTGGCCGGGAAAAGAGAACGACAAGCCGCTGGAGCTGGTTCGCGGCGCGATGCGCGAGGCGAAACTTTCGGCGTATGACGTGGTGCTGGTCGATACGGCGGGCCGTTTGCACATTGACGATGAGTTGATGAACGAATTGTCCGCGCTGAAAAAGGAGCTTTCGCCCGCGGAAATTCTGTTTGTCGCGGATGCGATGATTGGACAGGATGCGGTGCGCTCGGCTGGAGAATTTCACAAGCGGCTTGGCGTCACCGGCGTGGTATTGACGAAACTCGATGGCGATGCGCGCGGCGGCGCGGCGCTTTCCATTCGCAAAGTTACCGGCGCGCCGGTGAAATTCGCGGGCATCGGCGAAAAATACGACGCGCTCGAGCAATTCCATCCGGACCGCATCATTTCGCGCATTCTGGGGATGGGCGACGTGCTGACGCTCATCGAAAAAGCGGAAAAGAACATTGACGAAAAGCAGGCGCGGGAGCTGCAGCGCAAACTCACGCACGATGAGTTTTCGCTCGAGGATTTTCGCGACCAACTGAAGCAGATTCGCAAAATGGGTTCGATCGAGCAGTTGATGGGCATGCTGCCGAAAATCGGGCCGTTCGCGAAATTGCCGAAGAACACGGAACTCGACGAGAGCCGGCTGAAAGTGGCTGAGGCGGTGATCAATTCCATGACCGCAGCGGAGCGCGGCGACCATCACTTAATCGACGGCAAGCGCCGCAAGCGCATCGCGCGCGGCAGCGGCACCAGCGTGCAGGAAGTGAACGAAGTGCTGAAGCAATACGTCGAGATGCGGCGCATGATCAAAATGTATGGCAACACCATGCGCGGGAAAATGCGCGGCCTCGGCAAACTCCGCTCCAGCTTGAACCAATAGCCAACAAAACGCTGTTTCTCGACCAGATTGCGCCCGGGAGGCCTTCCCGGGTGTTATCCACTTCATATACGGCCTCAGCGCGTTTCGTTGACCCCTGTTTTTGGCGTGTGCTAAGTTACCGAACGAGCTGTTCCCGCCGAAGGGAAGAGGCACTTCATTCGGTTTAGCGTGGCGCGACGCGAGGGGACCGCGCTGGAAATTGCAGTCCGCGCCAACCCTGAAGGGGATGCTGCGCGTCAAAGCGCGTGGGCAAGGGGCCGAGAGAAACGCATGGCATTGAATAAAGCCAAAGTCATGGAGTCAGCGCTGAAGTCGCTGAACCAAGGCAAAGTGGCGCAGGCCATTCAGGAATATCAAACCATCCTGCGAAGCGATCCGAAGGATCAGGTCGTGCTGATGACCGTCGGCGATCTGTTCGTGCGGCAATCGAATATGGCGCAGGCGGTGGAATATTTCGAGCGGCTGGCGCAGCTCTATCTCAATGACGGCTTCAACAGCAAAGCGATTGCGATTTACAAGAAAATTTCCAAGCTGGCCCCCAATGAAACGCAGCCGCTCGAGAAGCTGGCGAATCTTTACGTGCAGCAAGGAATTCTGAGCGAAGCGCGGCCTATCTTCTTGCAGCTTGCCGAAGCGCACTTGAAAGCAAACCACACCGCAAAGGCGGTGGAAGTTTTGCGGCGGCTGCTCGAAGTGGAACCGGATAATCCGCGCGTGCAGCGGCGGCTGGCGGAACTCTACATGGCCATGGGCCAGAAAAAAGAAGCGGCGCAGACTTATGTGCATTTTGCGCGTTACCTTCACGAGCATGGCGATGCGACGGAAGCGCAGAAAATGGTGGATGCGGCGATTGCCGCACAGCCGGGGGATTCCGCGGCGCTGCTGCTGAAAGCGCGAATTCTGGGCGCTGCGGGTAACTCCGACGGCGCGCTCGATGCGCTCGTGAAACTGCCCGAAGCCGACCGCAATTCCGAGACGCTTGGGCTGCAAATCGACCTGTGCTTGAAAGGCGGGAAGTACGAGACGGCTATTGAGCTGTTGCAGGGCGCAGACCTGAAAGGCCCGGAAAAGTACGCGCTGATTTCGAAGGTAGTCAATGCGCTGATTGAAGCGAGGCAGGAGGAGCAGGCGCTTGAGCTGATTGGCGGGATTCGTGAATCGGCGATTGCCGCGGGGAATCAGGAGTTTCTGGCGAAGTTGCTGGTTAGCGCCGCGGAGCGAATACATGACCGGCTGGAGCCGCGGGAATGGCTGGTGGATTTGTACCGGCGAACCGCCGACAACAACCTCTCAGAAGCGCAGTCGCAACTGGCGGATGCGTTAATCAGCGCCGGACAATTGCAGCGCGCGGAAGCGACCCTCGCCGAGATGCTCGAGCGCGAACCGGATAACGAATTCGCGCGCCACCGCCTGACAGAGTTAAAAAAGCAAACGGGGCAGGTCAGCGAAACTCCGACGGTTCTGGACGAAACGGCGTTCCAACAACCCAGCCGCGGGCCGCTGACGGCGGGCGCAGCTTCGGAAAACGATGCGGGACTGGATGAAGAGACGCAGCAATTCGTCTCGCAGGCGCTCACCGATGTGGACTTGTTCTCGAGCTACGGGTTGTCGCAAAAGGCGGTGCAGCTCCTGGAAACGATTTTGCAGCGCGTGCCGCAACATGCTCCAACGATTGAGCGACTGCTGGACCTGACACTGGGCACAGGAGATGACCGGCGAACCGCCGAGCTTGCGGCGCAGCTTGAACAGATCTACACGCAACGTGGCGACGCACAAAATGCGGAGCGGTTCACTGAACTGCGGCGCAGATTTCAGCGAGCTTCGGGCGCCACAGATGCGGAGATTGCGGCAGGGTCAGCTCCTCCCCCGCCAGTGGAGGCGCAAAAGCCAGCTGCGGCGCCAGAGGCCAGCCATGCCGCGCCATCGGCGGCAACCGCACCGCCGGAATTTGCTATTCCTGCGACGGAAGGGGCAGAGGCGCAGAAGACGCCGGAAGTCGCCAGCGCCACGCCCGCGAAAGAACCGGAAATTGACCTTTCCGATGAGTGGGAGAGTCTTGCATCGCAGACCGAAGAGCAACCGTCGGCGAGTGCTTCTGCTTCCGGGCTCGCTGATGCCGTTTCTGCGTCCGAAGCGGAAACGGAAATGCCGGAGTTCGATTTGGAGCTGGTCGCCCAGACGGAGTCCGGAAATAACGAAGCTTCCAGCACCGAGGCATTGCTCGATCAGCTGGTCGCGGAAGTTGAAGGTCTGGGAGCAACGCCGGCCGAGCCGGCAATGGCCGCTCCTCCAGCCGTAGCGCAAAGTCACGCGCCGATTGAAGCTGCGCGCGAAACCCCGGAGGCGGTTTCAACCGCGCCGCCAGCGCACGCACCTGCGAATGACCAATCGCGCAAAGCAGCGGGGGTCACGAACGACCTGAGCGAGGTATTCCAGGAATTTCGCGCCGAGCTTGGGGAAATGGGCGAGCAGGAACGCGACGAAGATTTGGAGACACATTACAATCTGGGCATCGCCTATCGCGAAATGGGATTGCTCGACGAGGCCATCGGCGAATTCCAAAAAGTGGCGAAAGCGGTGCAGGACGGACGCAGTTTCCGCTATGCCATGCAGTGCTGCACGCTGCTGGGCCTGACGTTCACCGATAAAAGCGAGCCTAAAATCGCGGCGCTGTGGTATCACCGCGCTCTGGAATTACCGGGCCTTGAGCAGGAAACGGTGATTGCTTTGCGGTATGATTTAGGCGTGGCGGAAGAACAGGCAGGCGACGTTGACGCGGCGCTCAATAGCTTCCGGCAGGTATATGCCATGAACATTGATTACCGCGACGTCTCGGAGCGCATTTCCGCGTTGCAAAAACACTGAAACCCACGCTTACAAATCGGCTGCTTCGCGTGCTCCTGCTGCTGTTGTGGCTGGAAATGGGGCTGCTGATTATTCTGATTCCGTGGTCGGTATACTGGGACGCGAATTACTTTTTGAACCGCTATCCGGTGCTGATCCCTATCCTCCTGAACCCATACATGCGCGGGGCGATTTCCGGACTTGGAGTGATCAATGCGGTGATGGCCGTGGATTCGTTCCGTCGCAAGAATCCTGTGACTGCGCCGCCCGGCTAACGCGCCACTCGCCTGATGATTCTCTGCTACGTCACCGACCGCCATCTTTTGCGTCAAAGTGCGGACAATAGTGCGCTTCGTGACGAATTGCTGCGGCATATTGAACGAACTGCCGCCGCGGGAGTGGACTGGATACAAATTCGCGAGAAAGATTTGCATGCGCGCGAACTGGTTGAGCTTACGCGAGGCGCGGTTGCGGCAGCTAAGCACGCTGGTCTCAACGTGACGAAGGCAAAAGAAAAAAGTGGCGCGCAGGGTGGAGTTACTACGCGCGCTGCCGCTCGCGTCATCGTTAATGACCGCGTTGATGTGGCGCTGGCGGGCGGCGCAGCGGGTGTTCATTTGGGAGCAACGTCGGCGCCCGCGACGGAAGTGATTCGCTGGCTGCGCGCGGGCAATGCGCCGGCCGATTTTATGGCCGGCGTTTCTTGCCATGAGTTGAGCGAAGCCATCGCTGCCGAAAATGCCGGGGCAAACTACATTTTTTTTGGGCCGATTTTCGAGACTCCATCCAAGAAAGCCTTCGGGCCGCCGCAAGGAACCATGAGGCTCGCGGAAATTTGCAGCCGCGTTCACATTCCTGTGCTGGGCATCGGCGGAATCACGCAAGGAAATGCGTCCTCGTGCCTGCGCGCGGGAGCTGCAGGAATTGCGGCAATTCGGATGTTTCAAGAAACGCAGGCGTCGAGTGATCTGGCCGAGACCGTATCGCGGCTGCGCGGGTCTGCGGCAAGCGCCTCTGCCACAAATCCCTGAATCTTTTCTCATTCCGGCTGTGTCCGATATGGAAGCTACAACGTGTGTACGTGTTTTCTAATGGAGCGGGTAGATGAAGGGGCGAAAAGCTTGGCTATGGATCGTGCTCGTTTTGGCGGTGATTATTTTGCTGGCGGGTTTCGCCGCCTCGCGCGCAAGCATTAGCGCGTTGGATGAGCCGGGCCGCTTCGAAACCGCGCTTGCTATTGCCGCAAAGCGCGAGGTAGTAGCGCGCGCTGCGGCGAAGATGCATTTTGTTGAGCCAGCCTATTCCGACGCCAGCGCGAAGACCGGCCACGTGCTTTTCAGCATCGAATGCGCGACGTGTCACGGCGATGGGCGTGTGCCATCGCGCATCGGCCAGTCCATGTATCCGCGCGTGCCGGACCTCGGTTCGGCGGAGATTCAAAAATGGTCGGACGCGGAACTTTTCTGGATTATTCAGCACGGCGTGCGCCTGAGCGGGATGCCCGGATTCAAAAAAATGGATACGGATGAGCAGGTGTGGCATCTGGTGCACTATATCCGTACATTGCCGAACCGTTCTGCGCAGTAGGCTGTTTCAATCTTAGACCGCACTGGCCGAATCTGTTTAGCAGCGCATGACACGCGTGCTAAACTGAAAATTCTTGACCCTGCTCCAATAAGTTGTTGTGACTGATGCCCAAAGAACTATTCGGAACTGACGGAATCCGCGGTATTCCCGGCAAGTATCCGCTCGATGACGCAACTCTTTTTCGCGCGGGCGCGGCACTGGGCGAATATCTGGCCGAGCATCACGATGCCGCCAAATCTCTGCGCGTTCTGATCGGCATGGATACTCGCGAGTCCGGACCGCACCTGGCCAGCCGGATCGCGCAGGGCTTGCGTGCGTCGGGCATCGAGCCGGTTTCGGCGGGCGTGGTTACCACTCCGGGAGTCGCGTGGCTGGTTCATAGCGAGGATTTTGCAGGGGGCGTGGTGATTTCCGCGTCGCACAATCCGTATCACGACAATGGCGTGAAGCTGATTTCGTCGAGTGGAATGAAATTCCCGGATGAGGCGGAGGCGCAGATCGAAGAGCGCATCCTCACGGCGCAGAGCGAAAATTCTCTGGTGCCGGAATGGAAGGGCGATGGGCTGCCGCCCGCCACGACGCTGCACAACGATTATCTTTCCGCGCTGCGGCAAAAGGCATTTCCCGGAGCAAAGTTTTCGGGCATGAAAATTGTGCTCGATTGCGCGAACGGCGCGGCCAGCAAGCTTGCGCCGAAACTTTTTCGCTCGCTCGGCGCTGAGGTCATTTCGATTTTCGACGATCCCGATGGGCGAAACATCAATGCTAATTGTGGCTCGCTGTATCCGGAAACGATGCGCAAAAAGACGGCGAGTTGCGGCGCGGATTTGGGCGTGGCGTTCGACGGCGACGCAGACCGCGCGCTGTTTTCCACTTCCACTGGCGCGTACGTGGACGGCGACGGCGTGCTGTTTGCTGCGGGGCGTTACATGAAGAAAAAAAGAATACTCAAGGGCGACACGATCGTGGGCACGTCCATGTCGAACCTGGGTCTGGAAAGGGCGCTCGGACGCGACGGGTTGCATCTTGAGCGCGTGCCGGTGGGCGACCGCTACGTGCTCGAAAAAATGCGGGAAATTGACGCCAATCTGGGCGGCGAGCAATCCGGGCACATTATTTTCCTCGATGATTCCACCACTGGCGACGGCATGCTCACTGCTGTGAAAATGGCTTCGCTGGCTTCCATCGAGGGAGATTTGGACGGCCTGCTTCACGATCTGAAGGTTTTTCCGCAAAAAATCGTGAACGTGCGCGTGCGCTCCAAGCCGCCGCTCGAATCCCTGTCGGCAGTTGAAAAGGCAATAAGCGAAGCGCAAAAAAAACTCGGCGATTCCGGGCGCATCGTCGTCCGCTACTCGGGAACCGAGCCGCTGGCGCGCGTGATGGTCGAAGCGGAGCGCCAGGCCGACGTAGACCGTTTCTGCGATTCGATCGCTTCCGCGATTCAATCCTCGATTGGCGCGGAATGACCCTTCCGCAGTCACTCGTGCAAGGACTATGGCCGCATTCGGCTCACGCAACCTCAACCCGGTCAAGTGTTCACCGTATTGGCACAGAGAGTCGTCAAAGCTCATCATAAGCTTGACAGACATGGTTTAATGGCTAATCCAATGAATCGAACGCTTGGAATTGTTGCGGTGAGCAAGTACGGTATTTGGTGGCTGCGCGTCCTGTCCGCGATGCGAGGTGCGATTGGCTGGTGCCTCGAAAAAACCCAAGCGCCAGCCAATCTGCGACCGTTTGAGTTTATCGATCCGGCTTCCGATGAAACGATCTATCTCTACACGACAAAGAGGTATTCGGTATTCTGTGTCGGAGAAAAGCGTTTCTATTTCAGCCGGCTTAGTGGAAAATTCGACGGAATGTCAGCCCCCTCGAGTTTGGTTTCCGGGTGGGTTGAATTCTGCGATTAGTTGTCTTTCGCGAAGTTTTCTTTGCTGTTCGACGGTCACAACTTCAGCAAAGAAATGCGTGACGCCAGCAATCGGTGGGAGACAGTAGTGCTCTTGTAACCGTTTCCTCAAATTGCCGGTTTGTCCCACGTAAAGGCAGCTGTACCAGCCGGGGCGGTTTAGAGTTGGCATAAACAACCCATAAACTGCCCCGACGTCTCTTATGCTGCTAATCGTGGTCGCGTCAAACGACATGACCTTCCCGCTAAATGGCATTTTCCCTCCTTTCTAAGATTTTGTTCAGGTCCAGGAAAAGCTTACAGAAGAGCGAAACTCGCATTTCTCTGTGATTTTTATTGCGGGATGACCAGGATCTAATGCCCGGCAATGCCCTAGGCCAGTCGCCTACTTCGCTATCCGTTTTAGGCATTTTAGCTGCAGCCCGACGTGCTGCCGCAGTTTTCGCATTTGTAGCAGCTGCCGTTGGGGGTCATGAGCATGCCGCATTCGGAGCAGTACGGCGCGTCGTCCTTCCACGTAATGACGCGGCCAGCCTTGTCGACGACTCTATCCTTCGAGAGAATCATATCGTCCGACGTCTTCGAGTAATCGACTTGCTTAGGATCGACGGCTCGCGCACTCGAAACCAAATCAACCCCGGGCGCGATCTCCCGGTCGAGATAATCAGTGGAGATGAACTTCCCGCCGAGCCAGCGGCCAATGTAGTCGACGACGGACTTGGCATAGCGAATCTCCTTGTTGCCAGTGTAGCCGGAAGGCTCGAAGCGGGAATTGCAGAACTTGTCCACGAGAGCGCGCAGCGGCACGCCATACTGCAGCGCAATGGAAACGGAAAGCGCAAACGCATCCATGATGCCGGAGAGCGTCGAACCTTCTTTGGCCATCTTGATGAAAATCTCGCCTGGCGTTCCGTCTTCATACTTGCCAACCGTGAGATAGCCCTCGTGCCCACCGATGGAAAACTTGTGCGTGATGGAGTTGCGCTCTGCCGGAAGTTTGTGACGCCGAGCGGGAGCGCGGAAAAGGTCCTGCTGTTCGGGCGCGGCAACTTCTGCCGGCGCGGCGACCGCCGGGCTCACAACTGCTTTTGCATCATCTTGCAATTTCAGTTTGTCAGCCTTATTAACTTTCATCGCGGAGAGCGGCTGCGAGCGTTTGGAATTGTCGCGATAAATGGCTACTGCTTTCAGGCCCAGCTTCCATGATTCGATGTAAGCCTGCATCACATCTTCGACGGTGGATTCTTCCGGCATGTTGATGGTCTTGGAGATTGCGCCGGAGAGGAACGGCTGCGCCGCCGCCATCATGCGCAAATGACCGCGCCAGGCGATAGAACGCCCGCCATTGGTGGCCAGCGAGCAATCGAACACCGGCAAATGCTCCGGCTTGAGACCGGGCGCGCCCTCGATGGTGCCGTGCTGGTCAATCCAGTCGACGATGAGCGACGCTTGCACGTCGGAATAGCCAAGGCGCATCAGCGCCATGGGCACAGTATTGTTGACGATTTTGATTACGCCGCCGCCGACCAGCCGTTTGTGCTTGACCAGCGCCAGATCCGGCTCGATGCCGGTGGTGTCGCAATCCATCATGAAACCGATAGTGCCGGTGGGCGCGAGCACGGAGACTTGCGAATTGCGATAGCCGAATTTCTCGCCCAACTCGACGGCTTCGTCCCAGGATTTGCGCGCCGCGCGCAAAAGCTGCGGCTGGACGTATTCTTCGCTGATCGGGCGCAGCGCATCGCGGTGCAGGCGCATGACGTCAAGCATGGGTTCGCGATTCTCAGGGTAACGCGAAAATGCGCCGAGGCGCTCCGCGGTGCGCGCCGATTGCGCGTAGGCTTCGCCGGTCATCAGCGCGGTAATCGCGCCGCATATGTCGCGGCCCTGATCGGAATCGTACGGCACGGCGAGCGAGAGCAGCAGCGCGCCGAGATTGGCATAGCCGAGGCCCAACGGGCGGAAATCCTTTGAGTTCTGCGTGATTTTCGGCGTCGGATAGCTGGCATTGTCCACCAGAATTTCCTGCGCGGTGATGGTGATGTCCACGGCGTGGCGGAAACCCTCGACATCGAATTGACCGTTCGGCCCGAGGAACTTCAACAAATTGAGCGACGCGAGATTGCAGGCGGTATCGTCGAGGAACATATATTCCGAGCACGGATTCGAGGCGTAAATGCGGTCAGTGCCCTTGCAGGTGTGCCAGCGATTCACGGTCGAGTCATACTGCATGCCCGGATCGCCGCAATGCCAGGCGGATTCGGCCATCTGCCGCAGCAAGTCGCGGGAGCGGAATTTCTCGACAGGCTGGCCGTCGGTGACGTTGCGCGTCCACCAATCGCGATCTTCTTCCACTGCCTGCATGAATTCATCGGTCACGCGCACGGAGTGGTTGGCGTTCTGAAAGAAAATCGAGCTATATGCTTCGCCGTCAATCGAGCGGTCGTAGCCCTGCTCAATCAGCACCTGCGCCTTACGCTCCTCTTTCGTCTTGCATCCGATGAATTCCACGATGTCGGGATGGTCCACGTTGAGGATGACCATCTTCGCGGCGCGCCGCGTCTTCCCGCCGCTCTTGATGACGCCGGCGAACGCGTCGAAGCCCTTCATAAAGCTCACTGGCCCGGAAGCGATGCCGCCCCCGGAGAGGGTTTCTTTGCTTCCGCGCAACGTCGAGAAATTTGTGCCGGTGCCGGAGCCCCACTTGAAGAGCATGCCCTCGGTCTTCGCCAGATTCATGATGGAGTCCATGGAATCCTGCACGGAATTGATGAAGCATGCGGAGCATTGCGGCTTGGGCTGGACGCCCACGTTGAACCACACCGGCGAATTGAAGGCCATTTTCTGCTCGACCAGCAAGTGGGTCAGCTCATCGCGAAACGCGTCACGCGATTCCTCCGACGCGAAATACCCGCCCTGCTCGCCCCAGCGCACAATGGTGTTTGCTACGCGCGCAATAAGCTGGCGCACAGAAGTTTCGCGCCCTGCGGTGTTCGGCTTTCCGTGAAAATATTTGGATGCAACGATGTTGGTCGCCGTCTGCGACCACGATTTGGGAACTTCGACATTTTCCTGGCGGAAAATCACCTGGCCTTTTTCGTTGCCAATCTGCATGGTTCGCCGTTCCCACTCGACGGCATCGAACGGAGCTACTTTCCCGTCCGTAAACCGCCGGTGAAACTCCAACCCGCCGGAAACAGCCTGACCTTGCTGCTCAGTCTCGATCTTGCTATTCAACGCCATTTTCGCTTCCGCCATGTCCGCCTCCGCGCAGGCAGTCCTGCCTAGTAAGTTTTGCTGGTCGGGAGGCGGTTAATTGATTATACCGCACCCACGTCCCAGCTCGCGGCGTAGAAGGGGCAGGCAAACGCCGCGGTGATTCAAAAGGGGCCTAAGTCTAGCTCCGGAGCGAATACTGCACAACCGGATCAGCGGTGGAAAACTCTATTCCGCTGTGAAAAACCGCCAAACAGTAAAAGCTCCGCCCTGGAGCGCTGTACACCTCGATTGCGCTCGGGCGGTCAGCCCTCAATTTCAGCGATTATGACCCGGTCAGCGCTCCGAATTTCGTCGTGAGCTCTCCGCTCACGAACCTGACCACGCTTCCCCCAAATCTGGCCCTGAGTTTTACTGGGTTGCGGAAAACGTGTCAAGCAAAAACTACAACCCTACCACAAAATATTAGGGTCATCGTGTCCAATGCGTCTACTTATGGTGGTTCTGAAGCATCCTATCTACAAGAAAGAAAAGCCATAAGATACGCCAACGTCTTTTCCTTCCGCTTCAGCAATAGCCAGCGCAATCCACAGTCAGGCGCTCACCCTGAAATCCTTGGATGCGTTTCTGAATCTGCGTCCTCGATCTTAATCAATGACCGATAACCGTCCGGGCCACCGTCCCCGTTGTTGTCTTCAGTCGGGATCGAAAACTCAATGTTCGTCATATTCATGACGCGCAACGTCTCTTCGATATCCTTTGGATCCACGCCAAACAAAGACGCGCACCCCAGCATCATCAAAAAGATCGCGCTTAGCCATTTGCGTTTCATCGACATATACGCCTCCGGGCCATCTGCGCCCAAGCGAACAAGCGCTGCATTCCATGCAGCTCTTCTCACGGGTGTTTTAGGGTTTTGGGAAATCCGGGCCGCGACGTCGCGGCCAAGCACGAGGAACTACCTTGCAGGAGGAGGCCGGGGAGAAAAAGCGGCTAACGCTAACGCCTGTCGCGCGTGACTATCTTCGTCAGCGCATGGCAGCAGAACAACCAGCGCAATCCCGAAAAACCAGACTGTTACAACCAGGAAAGCAAGCGGCAACGCAGCGGCACCCGGGGTCAGCGCTGCCAGCAGCAGCGCCGCCAGGCACACAAAAACAGCCACTCGGCGAAGCTTGGACCTGTCGCTCATGGTTTCAGATTTTACGCCAAAAATGTCTTTGCGCCTAGTGTGGAAGCTCTCGTTTGCTCCCACAAAGTCAAGGTCGGCCCGAAAGGGCAGATCTCTTTTTCCGAGGCCTAGCCGAATTTTTCGCGAAGGGCATAACCCCCGTAAGACACACCCTTCGCCGCAGAAAATTACTCGTAACGCAGAGCTTCAATGGGATCGAGCTTCGCCGCCTTGACCGCGGGCCATACGCCGAAGATCAATCCAATGCCAACGGACACGACGATGCCCACAATCACCGCCCAAAGGGGAACGGAAGCCTTCATGGAGGTCACATGCGGAATAATCATCACCAAGCCGCTGAAGAAAAGGACGCCGAGGATGCCGCCAGCGCCGGTGAGGGTCATCGCTTCGAAGAGGAATTGCCAAATGATGTCGCGGCTGCGCGCTCCAATGGCTTTGCGCACGCCGATTTCGCGGGTGCGCTCGGTAACGCTGACCAGCATGATGTTCATCACGCCGACGCCGCCGATTAGCAGGCCAATGGAGCTGAGCACAATCAGCACCAGCGCCACGCCGCCGATGATCTGATTGAACTGTTCCTCCTCCTGCAATTGTGTGGTAATCGAGAAGTTGTTCGGCGCTTGATAGGGCACCTTCCGCATCCGCCGCAACACTTCCGTAGCTTCGTCCACGGCCTGATCGATTTTTCCGTGCACCGCGAGGAAGCGGTAGCCGTTGTCCTCAGCCGACGGAAACATTTCCTTATAGGTGTAATACGGAATCATCACGCGAACATCCGAATCGTTCAGCCCAAATCCACCTGGCGGTTTCTTAAATACGCCAATCACCATAAAATCGGAGCCGTCGATCTGCACTGTCTTTTCGAGCGCGTCTTCCGGCGTAGCGAAAAGCGCCTTGGCTGTGGTTTCTCCGAGAACGACGACCTTCGCGCGATGATCGTTTTCCGCTTCACTGAAAAAGCGGCCGGCCTCCAGGTCTGCGTTTCCAAAAACGTCCATGTAGGCGGGAAAGGTGCCGCGGAAGTCCATCTGCTGCGCCTGGTTTTTTCCGTATTTGATGGTGTGAAGCTGATGCCAGTTGAAAATCATAATGGCGATCTGCTTGACGTCGGGACAGTAGTCCAGAATCGCCTGTCCTTGCGCCAGCGTCAGCGGAGGGCGCTCGCGCGCCTGTTTCATGCTATTGCCTCCGCCCGGGCCCTGATCAAATCGAGATACGTAAACAGTGTCCGCGCCGAAGCCCATAATCAAATCGTTTATCGTGCCTTTGAATCCGGTAATCAGCGACGCGACAATGATAATCACGCCAACGCCGATGACCACGCCGAGCACCGCAAGGAAGCTGCGCGTTTTGTGAGAACGCAAGGTGTCGAACGCCAGTGCCAGATTTTCGCGGAGATCCTGTTTCATGGCATCCCTCTACGTTTCCGCACGCAACGCCTCAATCGGGTCGAGGCGCGAAGCCCGTACCGCTGGATAGATCCCGAAGAACAGTCCCACCGCGGTCGAAACCGCCAGCGCAATGATCACGGCATAGATAGGAACGGACATGGGCATCGGAGTGGTGGCGCGAATGAGCAAGGTGATCGCCTCAGCGGCAATAATTCCAGCTGCACCGCCTGCCCCGGCAAGGATTGACGACTCCATCAGGAATTGGAGGACAATGTGGCGGCGACGCGCGCCCAGCGATTTTCGCAGCCCGATTTCGCGGGTGCGCTCGGTTACGCTGGCCAGCATGATGTTCATAATCACGATGCCGCCCACTACCAGGAATACGCTCGTCAGCCACACCGCTATTCCGAATATATTGGCGGTAAGGCTCTGCCATATCCCGGTTATGGACGATGGCATGACGATCCCGAAATTATCGGGATCCTGGTAGCGCACGTGCCGGCGAGCGCGCAGCAGCACGCGCACCTCGTCTGCTGCAATGGGCATGGCCTGCGTCGTGACCGCCTCGCAAAAAATGGTAATCGAATCGTTCGGCCCCTGAAAAATGGTCAAGTAGGTCGAAAGGGGCAGCATCACAAAATCATCCTGCGATTGCCCGAGGATCGTCCCTAGCGCCTTGGCAACTCCGATGATCTCGCACTGCTGCGCACCCACACGGATTTCGCGCCCCAGCGGGTCAATATCCGGAAACAAATTCGTAACCACGTCGTGGCCGATGAAGCACGTCGGCGTGCGATGCGTCTCGTCCACATCAGTAAAGAAGCGCCCAGCGGCAATATCGAAGTTGCGAACTACGCCGAACTCCGGCGTCACGCCAAGCACGGTGACATCTTCCATCAATTTCGGCCCGTAATGGACATTCTGAACGGTGTTTTCTTCCGCAGCAATTTCCGTGCTGTAGCGCAGGTGACCTTTGAGCGCGTAGTAATCTTCCATGCGGAGCGGCGGGCGTCGCAGCTTCGTCATGAAATCCACAAAACTGGTAGCAATGCCGACGCGGTCGACCACAAATGCATTCGCGCCAAGATTGGCGATTTTTGTGGCCACGTACAGATTGAGACCATTGAGAACACTGATGACGGCCACCAGCGTGGTGACCGCGAGAATGACGCCCAGCAGCGTCAGGAAGCTGCGCAGCTTGTGCACGCGCAGCGTGTCGAACGCGAGCGCGGTCGCCTCGCGCAGGGCGATGACCGTCCCGCGAACCCCCAGCTTCAGTTTTGGGTCGTCGGACATCTGTTTAGTATAAACGTTAACGCACAGATAAAAGTTCGCCGCTGCGGCTACAGGATGACACTCTGGCTACCATATACGCAACGCCTCAACTCCGCGCGGTCAAATACGGCTACAATTAAGAGCAGCAAAGTTAGCAACCAAGAACGGTGCGCCGAGAATCCCAATTCAATTGAACCGCGCCCATATGAAAACCTTGCTTCGAATCGCCGCAACTACCGCCGCGTTCCTTATGGTGGCGTCGCCGCTGGCGCGCTGGCGTGCGGCCGCAGGAAATCCCGCGCAGCAGAGCCAATCGGGCGCGCCGGATCAGACGCCTCTTACCGCCGAGCAAGTGCGCGACCTGGTTTCCGTCACCATCGCAAATCAGCATCGCAACGACGCCGCGCTGGACTCCTTCGAGCGCATTGAACGTCAAGTGTCGCGTGCGGGCAGCGCTGGCGGCCCCGTCATCGAAGACAAGACCTACCGCGTGGTCCCCACCGGAAGCGGCACATTAAAACTCCTGGTGCGCGCGAACGGCCAGCCTGTGTCAGAGGCTTTGTACCGGCGGCAGCTTCGCGATTGGGAGAGCATCCTGAAAGTGGCCGTCAACGCCGATGATCCTCGGCAGATCGCGGTGCTCGCGAAACAGCAAAAGAAAATGAAATCGCGGGCGCATTTCATCGATGCGGCTCGCAGCGCTTTCCAAATCATCTGGGCCGGTCGCGAAATCCGTGATGGCCGCGTGGTCGAGAAGCTTCAGTTCACGCCCAACCCGAGTTATCCCTCGCGTGGCGACGCAACCGACTGGTTGAGTCATGCTTGCGCAACTGTGTGGATCGACCCGCAAGCCGACCAGGTGGTTTCCATCGACGCTACAATCATTCGCGACATCAGTATCGGCGCCGGATTTCTGGGCAAAATTTATCGCGGCGGCCATTTCGTTATGCAGCAGGCTCGCGTAGCGCCGGATATCTGGGAACCCACACTCTATGAATACGATATTTCCGGAAGAAAGTTTCTGTTTTCTTTTAGCATGCATGAGACCGTTTCAGACGAGCGCTACCAGCTCCTCGGCCCGCCCAGCGAACTCCTGGCCGAAGCGCGCGATAATCTGGCGCATTGCTGCGACATGGCTACTGCATTGAATCCTTAAGAAATCGAGTTTATTTTGCTGTCAGCCGGCGTATTTCACCTTGGAGTGCGCGCCAAGCCCTTCGAGAGGAGGAGCGGCCAAAGAGCTATCATCCCGTGAATGGGAGAGCTCTTTACTGTCTCAGTGGAAAAAGCGTAGTCTATCGGCATCCATTTCGCTGAATCTCCCGTCCGGAGAGGAAGAGCCATGCATGCCCGTGTGTCGCATTTCCATGTTGTTCCCAGTAAGCTCGACGAATTTCTTGCAGCCGCGCGCGCCGCGATTCCTCACGCCCGCCAGCAGAAGGGGTTTCGCGCGCTGCTGGTGCTGCGCGACGATGCCGGCAAATCCTCGACCAATGTGCGCGTCATCTCGATTTGGAATTCCATGGAGGACCTGCAAGCCGCCGAGCAAAACTTCTATCTCTATCAGGCGCTCGCCAAGGTCATGAGCGCATCCAAGGGATTCCCGCTGATCGAAAATCAGGAAGTTCTTTTCGCCGATCTTGGAGGCGCGCGCGCGTCCTCGGGCGGCCCGGCAGCAGCGGCCGACGAAACCCAGTTCTAAGGAAACCGCAATCAGGCGGGAATGCTGTCCTTGACCTGTCCATCGGCGGCCATTAAGCTAGTAAATCCCCGTGAGGGCGTCGAGGAAGTAGGTGTCTCCGAATTTCCCAGCTTGCTCGAATGGACAGGCCAAAAATGAGCAACCTAGAAATCACGCTGCCGGACGGAGCGAAACGCGAAGTTCCCAGCGGAACTACGCCAGCGGAAATTGCGCGGCAAATCTCGCCACGCCTTGAAAAGGAAGCGCTCGTCGCGCGCGTAGACAGCCAGCTATGGGATCTTTCTCGCCCGCTCGAAGAGAGCACTTCGCTGGCCATTCTTACGCCCAAAGACCCGGAAGCGATCCAGGTGCTGCGGCATTCGGCCGCGCATTTGCTGGCCGCGGCAGTCATCGAGCTTTTCCCCAATGTGAAGCTGGGCATAGGGCCGCCCACTGAAAACGGCTTTTTCTACGAATTTCTGCGCGACGAACCGTTCACTCCGGAAGACCTCGAGCGCATCGAGAAGAAAATGCGTGAACTGGCTTCGCAGGACATTCCCAATGAGCGCAAGCTTCTGCCCAAGCCCGAGGCGCTCAAGCTCTATCGCGAATCGAAACAGGAATTCAAATGCGAACTGGTCGAGGAAAAAGCCATCGAGCCGATGGTCTCGTTTTACACCACCGGGAAATTTATTGATTTCTGCCGCGGCCCGCATATTCCCTCCACCGGACGCATTCGCGCATTCAAGCTGACCAGCGTCGCCGGAGCGTATTGGAAAGGCCATGAAGGCAATCCGCAAATGCAGCGGATTTACGCCGTTTGCTTTTACACGCAGGCGGAACTTGACGATTATTTGCACAAACTCGAAGAAGCCAAGCGCCGCGACCATCGCAAGCTCGGCGCGGAACTCGACCTGTTCAGCGTTCAGGAAGAAGCTGGGCCGGGCCTGATTTTCTGGCATCCCAAGGGCGGGCTGATTCGCACCATCGTCGAAGACTGGCTGCGCGAGGAACTATTGCGCCGCGGCTACGATTTGGTTTTTACGCCGCACGTGATGCGTCTGGACCTCTGGAAAACCAGCGGCCACACCGGCTTTTATCAGCAGAGCATGTTCAGCCCGATTGAAATTGAAAAGGCCGATTACCAGATCAAGCCCATGAACTGTCCCGGCCATATTTTGATTTACAAGTCGCACCTGCGCAGCTATCGCGATTTGCCGCTGCGTTACGCCGAATTGGGCACGGTTTACCGCTATGAACGCTCCGGGGTGCTGCACGGTTTGCTGCGCGTGCGCGGATTCACGCAGGACGACTCGCACATTTTCTGCCGCCCCGATCAAATCGAATCGGAAGTTCAGGGCTGTCTGGATTTCGCTTTTGCCGTGATGAAGACTTTTGGATTCGATCGCTACGAGGTGGAGCTCTCCGAATGGGATGCGCTTCATCCAGAAAATTACGCAGGCAAAGCGAAAGACTGGAATCGCGCGACGGCGGCGCTGTCTGACACACTCAAGCGCATGAACGTGCCGTTCAAACGCATTCAGGGCGAAGCGGCATTCTATGGCCCAAAAATTGACGTCAAGCTGATTGACGCGATCGGCCGGCCGTGGCAGCTAACCACCGTGCAATTCGATTTCAATCTGCCCGCGCGATTCAATCTCGAATACGTCGGCGAAGATGGCGCGCGGCATCAGCCGCTCATGGTGCATCGCGCGCTGCTTGGCTCGGTCGAGCGCTTTTTTGGGATATTAATCGAGCACTACGCCGGCGCATTTCCCGTATGGCTCGCGCCGGTGCAGGCGAGCGTTCTGCCGGTCAGCGGAAAATTTTCGGATTACGCGAAGTCGGTGGAACAAAAGCTGCGCGAGGCAGGCGTTCGCGTGCACCTCGACGACCGCAACGAAAAATTGCAGGCAAAAATTCGCGACGCGCAGCTTCAGAAAATCCCCTACATGCTGATTGTCGGCGGCAAAGAAGCGGAATCCGGCGCAGTTTCCGTCCGCCATCGCTCCAAGGGCGACGTGGGCGCGCAACCGCTTGAGCAATTCCTCGCGACCTTGCGGCAGGAAATCGACACAAAAAGTTCGGGCTGATTCGCGCTTCGGTTCTCCACCACGCGACAATGCGCAGAGATTTTCAAATTCGCCGCGCTGCGATGGCCGACGTTCCAACCCTGACCGAGATCATTGACCTATCCGTCCGCGGTTTGCAGGCGCAGGATTATTCGCCGGCGCAAATTGAACTCGCGTTGAAAACCGTTTACGGCGTGGATACCCAGCTCATTGCCGACGGAACTTATTTTGTGGTCGAGACTTTGCTAGTTGGCTACCCGAAGCCTGTTATTGCCGGTTGCGGAGGCTGGAGCAAACGCAAGACTCTTTACGGCGGCGACGCCTGGACCCGGCGCGAGGATGATCTGCTCGATCCGCTCCGCGACGCGGCGAAAATTCGCGCTTTTTTTGTTCATCCTAATTGGGCCCGGCGCGGCATTGGCACTATGATTCTCGACGCCTGCGAAGCAGCGGCCAAAGCTGCCGGCTTCAAACGTTGCGAAATGGGCGCCACATTGACCGGCGTGCCCTTCTACCGAGCCAAAGGCTATGCCGAGCTCGATGCTCTCCAGGTCCCGCTGCCCGACGGCGAAGCGCTGCCCATTATCCGCATGGCAAAATCTTTATAAATAACTTGCTGCTCTAGTATTCGCGATTTTTGTTGCCAGGCGGAATCGCCATCCTGGGCGGACGCTCTTCGCCCCTTTCTCAGGTTTGACTGCTGTTGCTAGCCTAACCGTCTATCGTGTTATACTTCGTAGCCTGTCCGTCGGCAGGCTTGCTGGAGCGGCCTGCGGAAGAAATTTCGATCCCTCGTTGGAGGTGGGTTTATCGCCGAACGCAGTTTTGGTCCGCGGGTGAATGAACGCATCCGCGCTCGCGAAGTCCGCGTGATTGACGATCAGGGTAATCAGCTTGGCGTTCTTTCGTACTTCGACGCCATGAAGGCCGCGCGCGATGCGGGACTCGACCTCATCGAAATCTCGCCGAATGCCGATCCTCCGGTCTGCAAACTGGCCGATTACGGCAAGTTTCTGTACGAACAGAACAAAAAAGCGCACGAAACGCGCAAGCATCAAAAGGGTACGCAGATCAAGGAAGTGAAATTCCGGCCTTCCACGGCGGAGCACGATTACCAGGTCCGCAAAAACCAGATCGTCGAATTTCTGGGCAAAGGCTACAAAGTCAAAGCGATGATTTTTCATCGCGGGCGCGAAATGGCCCATCAGGACGTGGGGCGCGCAAAAATGACCCGTCTGCTGAAGGAAATCGAAGAGCACGCGCTGGTGGAATTCGGCCCGCGCATGGAAGCGAATATTTTGCTCGCCTTGTTGGCTCCGAAGAAGGGCGCTGCGGCGCGTTCTGCGCCGGCTTCTGCGGCAAGCTGATTCTGCGCGACTATCGAGTTGCAAGCTTTGTGGGATTTGAGCGGTTCGTGTAAATTTCTGCCTACATTCAAGCGAGGAACGCCGTGCCAAGAAAACCAAGAGCAAAAATAAAACTGAAAACGCATCGCGGCGCTGCGAAGCGCTTCAAAATTACTTCCACCGGAAAAGTAATGCGCCACCATTCCGGCAAACGCCACTTGCTGGGCACAAAAAAGCCCAAGCGCATGCGGCGGCTTGGAAAACAGATCCAAGTCACGCCCGGCGATGCGGCCAAGGTTCATCGCCAGCTTCCTTACGGCTAGCACGCGGCTAACGCGGCGTGATTTCCCGCGGGGCGTAGCGGCCTTCGCAATGCCGCCGCGCGAAATCGTTTGGAACCATAGCGAATCTTTGTCATAATCGCGTATCGCATTTTGTGATTTTTTGCGTGCCAGGCAGCGCTTCACGGGTGCCTGCCGGCCATCGGCGCTGAACTCCAGCGCGTTTTTAGTAGATTTTTCCTGCGAGACAAACCCGTTGCGCAGACGCCGCTTCCGCGCCTCGTTTGTCTCCAGGTTCGCTTTTTGCATTTGTATTTGACATCACTCGAGGAGTCTTTTCATGCCACGCGTAAAACGAGGAACCAAGCGCCGCGCCAAGCGCAAAAAAATTCTGAAACACACCAAGGGCTTTTTCCTGACCAAGAGCAAGCTGTACCGCTCGGCGAAAGAAGCCATGAACCGTTCGCTGCGCTATTCCTATCGCGACCGGCGCACGCGCAAACGCGATTACCGCACGTTGTGGATTCAGCGCATCGGCGCCGCCGCGCGGAACAACGGCATTTCGTACAGCCAGTTCATGCACGGGCTGAAGACCGGCGGCATTGATTTGGACCGCAAGATTCTGGCGGACATGGCCGTGCGCGAACCGGAAGGTTTTGCGGCGCTGGTAGCTCAGGCCAAGGGTCATCTGAACGCTGCCGCCAAGGCGCCCGCTTCGGCGTAGCGTTCGCGTCGCCTTTTTCATCGGCACGCGCAGCCTTTCGAGGTCAAAGTGCCAGACGCCATCGAAAAAACACATTTGCGCTTCAGCCAGCTCGAGTGCTCCTCCGACGAGCAGCTCCATTATTTGTTTCACGAGCTCTCTGAGCTGGCCGCTCAGGAAGCCGAGGCGCCGCCGACTCCGGAGACTGCACAAAAATTTCGCGTGCGCTGGCTCGGCCGCCAGGATAGCGTCATTTCGCGCATCACCGCAAACTGGCTCAAAGAAGCTCCTCCGGAAGCAAAAAAATGGGTTGGCCAGCAGTTGAATTGGCTGCGGCCGATTCTCGAAGACCTCGCCAGCCAATCCAAGAAAATTGCGGAGGCTGCCGCGCTCGAAGCAGCGGCGGCGCGCGACCAAATTGACCTTTCGCTGCCTGGCGTAACGCGCCCGCTTGGCACACAGCACCTGGTTCGCCAAACCTACGAAGAGATGTATCGCATTTTCACGTCCATCGGCTTCTCCGTTGTGGAAGGGCCGGAAATCGAGACCGCCTATTACAATTTCGAGGCGCTCAACATTCCTGAGCATCATCCCGCGCGCGACAACATGGACACTTTTTACATCGCCAACGCGCCGGGCTACCTGCTGCGCACGCACACTTCGCCGATGCAGGCGCGCACCATGGAAAAGCAGCAGCCTCCGGTGCGTATAGTGGTTCCGGGAAAAGTCTATCGCCGCGATAATCCTGACGCCACGCACTCGTTCGTGTTTCACCAGCTCGAAGGGCTGGCTGTCGACACAGACATCACTTTTTGCGATTTCAAAGGCACCATCGAATACTTCGCCAAGGAATTCTTCGGCCCGCAAACGCGCGTGCGCCTGCGGCCGAGTTATTTTCCTTTCACCGAGCCGTCAGCGGAATTCGATGCTTCTTGCCACGTCTGCGACGGCAAAGGATGCCGCACCTGCAAGCACTCCGGATGGATTGAGATGTTCGGCGCGGGCATGGTGAATCCTGCGGTCTACGGATTCGTGAATTACGACCCGAAGCGTTACAGCGGCTTTGCTTTCGGCCTAGGCGTTGATCGCCTGGCCATGCTGAAGTACGGTATTGACGATTTGCAGCAATTTTTCAGGAACGACGTGCGCTTCCTGAGCCAATTTCCGTAGGCTATTTTCGGCGCGCGAGAAAAATGAAAGTCCTCTACAACTGGCTGAAGGAATTTGCGGACGTCTCCGCGCCTCCGCCTGAGCTGCGCTCGCGCTTCTCGATGGCCGGCGTTTCCGTCGACTCCATCGACGAATCCGCCGCCGGGCCGGTTCTTGACGCGGAAATCACCATCAACCGCCCCGACTTGCTTGGCCACTTGGGAATCGCCCGCGAAGTCGCCGCGCTTTACCGCCTGGATTTGAAGCGCACTCAGCCGACAATAAACGAATCCGCGGAACCGGCAACGCAAGCCGCGCGCGTTGAGATTGAATCTCCGGAGCTGTGCGCTCGCTACACGGCGCGCATCCTTCGCGGCGTGAAAGTTCAACCCTCGCCCGATTGGCTGCGGCAGAGGCTCGAAGCGCTGGGGCAATCCTCGATTAACAACGTCGTGGACGCCACAAATTACGTGATGCTCGAACTCGGCCAGCCGCTGCATGCCTTCGACTTTGACAGGCTCGCGGAGCATCGCATCGTGGTGCGCCGCGCCCGGCAGGGCGAAACCATGCGCACGCTCGATGGAATCGAGCGCAAATTCTCGAAGGACATGTGCCTGATTTGCGATGCGCGCGGCGCGGTAGCCATTGGCGGCGTGATGGGCGGCGCGGAAAGCGAAATCAGTTTCAGCGCAAAGAATCTGCTGCTCGAATCCGCGTGGTTTGATCCGATTGCGATTCGGCGAACTTCCAAAGTCCTCGGCCTGCGCACCGAAGCGTCACTGCGTTTCGAGCGCGGCGCGGACATCGATATGGCTGAGTTCGCTTCCAAACGCGCGGCGGAATTGATTCAGCAGCTCGCGGGCGGCGAGGTTCTCGGCGGCGTCATTGACGTCTATCCGCAACCTCATTCGCCGCAGAAAGTTGAGCTTTCGCGCAAGGAATTGCTGCGCGTGATGGGCGCGGGTGTTCCCGACCGAGAAATCGAGGAAATTCTTTCCGCGCTGGGCTTCGCGCCGGTGCGTTCAGACGCGAATCGTGGCAGCGCGGATTCGCTGGTCGCCGCGTGGAGCTGCACCATTCCCTCCTGGCGCGGTGACGTCACTCGCGAAATCGATTTGATCGAAGAGGTGGCGCGCCTTCACGGCTACGATAAATTCCCGCCGCGTTTGCCTCCCGCAAAGCTGCCCGCCAAGCGCCTGCCGCACGCGCGCGAAGAAGCACGCCTGCGCGAAAGGCTCGTGGCCCTTGGCTATCAGGAGATCGTCGCGATTCCGCTGGTCGCTCCGGAGCGCGATGCAATTTTTCGCCCTGAAAATGCGTCGCCAGCGGAAATTGCTAATCCCCTCTCCGAAGATGCATCGGTCATGCGCACTTCTGGCGCGGTCAGCATGGCCGCGGCCATCGAATGGAATCTGAATCATGGCCAGAAGAATTTGCGGCTCTTCGAAATCGGCAAAATGTATGAAGTGCGCGACGAAAAGCCCGTCGAAACGCGCATTTTGACCCTCGGCGCTGCGGGTCTGGCGCGCGAACAATCCATTCACGAATCCGCGCGCGAATTTTCTTTTGGCGATTTGAAAGGTAGCCTCGATGAAATGTTTGCGCTCGCAGGCGGAGCGAATTGGCGGCCCGCCAGCCCGCAATGGCTCGCGCCAAATCGCGCCGCGCGCATTTCGCTCGCTGCGGCCAGCGAAGGCAAGTCCGTCGGCGTTTGCGGCCAGCTCGCGCGAGCCGTAGCGCAAAAGTTCAAACTGCGTCAGGACGTTTATCTCGCCGAATTGCAGCTCGAACCGCTCCTCGAAGCGATCGCTAAGGCCGGCGCTACGCTGCGCTACGAGCCCTTGCCGCGTTTTCCAGCGGTCGAACGCGATTTCTCCCTGGTCCTTGCGAATGGCACATCGTTCGCAAGTATTGAGCATACCCTTCGCGCTCTCTCCATTCCCGAATTGCGCCGCGTCGAAGCGATCGATTTGTTTCACGGCGGCCAGATTCCCGCAGGCAAACATTCACTGCTGCTGCGCGTCACTTTCCAGAGCGACGTCTCCACTTTCACCGAAGCGCAACTCGCCGAATTCTCCGCGCGCATCGCTTCCACCCTCAGCGAAAAACTCGGCGCCTCCCTGCGCGCCAGCTAGCCCTCTGCGCCAGACCTCATCTTGCGCTCGGGCGGCCATCTGCCGCAGAATGCCTTCGCCACTTTATGTTCGCGAAATCCTCCAGACTGCTGACCGCCAGCCAAGCCGCGCAAATCCTCGGCATCAGCTATCCCACGTTGAAGCAATGGATTTACCATCGCAAATTGCGCACCATCAAAACCGCCGGCGGCCACCATCGTATTGCAGAAGCTGAATTGGATCGCTTCCTCTTGCGCACGCTGCGCAAAGGCGAACTGGTCTGGCGTGAAAGCCTTAAGCACATCAGCGGACGCAATCAGCTCGTCGGCCGCATTCTCAGCGTCAAATTCAGCGGTCTGTTGGCGCAGATCACCCTCTCGATCGGCGAACAGCGCATCACGTCCATCATTACCGCCGGCGCCGCGCGGCAAATGAGGCTTAAGCAGGGCGATACCGTTGCGGCTCTCATCAAATCCACCGAAGTCATGATCATCCGTCCGTAAGCGGCATTGCCTCCGTCACCCGGCAAATCGCAAGCCACTGGCCTGTTCCTGTCGTCGCAGTGACCGCACTGCCCAATCGGCAATTTGATTGGCTATACATCTCAAATCGTGTAAAAATCGTATTACTATAACGATTTGATTCGTATATTTTCGTATATTCATGACGATTCGACCATGGTGCCGCGCGTCGCTCTTTTTGGCCTTACTTGTCGCGTTTCCGGCCTTCGCTCAACAACAGGTCCGCAGCGAATCAAGCAACTATGGTTACTTCTCGAGATGGTTCCCGCGCGTCGACAAAATCCAATCCCAACAACCTCACTGGATCACTCCTCTCGCAACGGTTACCCCGCGGCTCGAAGAGGAATTCCGCTACGACGTCGATTGGCTCACTTCGAATAACGGCGTTACGGCGGAAAATTACGACGGCGGAAAAGGCCTTGAGCTGATTCCGTTTCAAAATGTCGAAGTGCTCCTCAATTTGCCTCCCTATTTTGTTCACAATAATCCCGCAATTCCCGACGGGTTCGGCGATTTTTCGTTTACAGTGAAATATCGCCTGCTCTCCGCCAATGAACAGCGCGGCAATTACATTCTGACCGCTTTTTTCGGGGCCAGCTTCCCCACCGGCTCAAACACGAACGGCCCCAAAGCCGCCATCCTCACGCCCACCATTGCCTACGGAAAAGGCTACGGATTTTTTGACGTGCAGGGCACTTTCGGCGTGAGCTTGCCGGAAAATGACACGAACATCATCGGCAGGACTCTGGTTTGGAATAACACGGCGCAGATTCACATCCTGAAAAAAGTCTGGCCGGAGATTGAAGCGAACTCGACGTTTTTCGATGGAGGCAAAAATGGCGGGCTGAAACAGACGTTCATCACACCCGGCCTAATGATCGGGAAAATCCACATCGTCAAAAGAATCGGCCTGACGTTTGGAGGCGGATTCCAAATTGCGGTCACCCATTTTCATCTGAACAATCACAATGCGATTCTGAGTATTCGCTTTCCATTTTGAAAATTCGCCGAGCAGACGCGGCGTTGTACTTCATTACCTGCCTTTGGCAGCGCAACTTGCGCCGGAGGAGTTGATGCCGCACAATGGAGCGCGCCGGGCCAGGAGCGCATCATGAAAATCGAGATTTTCGATCAGAGCTATAACGTGCACGCGGAAGATGAAGAAGGCCTGCGCGAGCTGGCCGCATTCGTGGACGAAAAAATGCGCGCCGTCGCCGCATCCACGCGCCAGGTGGACTCCACGCGCGTGGCCGTGCTGACGGCTCTGAATATCGCCGACGAACTCTTCACGCTGCGAAAACATGTGAAAAAAATCGAAGGCCCGGTGCGCCAGCGCGTGGAACGCTGCGTTCGCCTGGTGGAAAAAACGCTGGAAGCTTCTACGTGAGGAAAGTTCGCTGCCGAGCACTTTTCTAGAGCGCAGGTCCTGTTAAAATGAGGTGCGGAGTTGGCCTGCGACGCGCGTCCCGCTGCGATGGCCGCTTTGAACCAATGCTGGATCCCGGGGAGCCTTTATCGTCCTGCCCGTGCGCATGTCCCTCTCGAGCAATCGGGCCGGAAAGCCTGACGGCAGGCGTTGGGCGCCCACTTTGAACAGGGGTTCAGGGGCCTAGCTGCGTACGGCGAAGTGGACCTCTCCGCTTGCTTTTGTTCCACGTGGAACATCAGAATCGTTCCTGTGTTTCTGCTACGAAAACCCCCGCCGGACTTCATCCGCGCGTTTCTCCAAGCGCAGAAGGATCAACCGTTCTCTTACGCGCATGCCGGAGCTACGCGCGAGCAAGCTCCACGTGGTTATAACGTCGACCACAATCGAATTCAATTAGGCTCGGGGACAAATGTTTTTAAGGATGGCTGCAAGGCTGTGCAGCAATGGAAAATGTTCGACATTCCATGGCTCCAGCTCTGCTGGCCGGAAACTCCCATTGAAGTTGGGGCGACCGTGGCCGTTCTTGTTTCGCACGCTGGCTTTTGGTCCTTAAATGCGTGCCGCATCGTTTATGTGGTCGAAGTGCACGGCGCGTACGAGAGATATGGCTTCGCTTACGGAACTCTTCCCGCACACGGCGAACGTGGCGAGGAGCGTTTTTCTGTGGAGTTCAACCCAAGTGACAATTCAGTGTGGTACGACATTTATGCGTTCTCACGGCCGCGTCTTTTGCCACGCCTCGTGTACCCCTATTCGCGAACTCTGCAGCGGCGATTCGCGAAAGCTTCCATGGATGCAATGCAACATGCTATAGAGCCCTAGCTGCCCGCAAAAGATTCTGGTGGTGTTTTGCAACCTCCAGCCTCTAACATCTAGCCTCTGACCATGCGCATACTTTTTGTCGGCGATATTGTTGGCTCTCCTGGACGCCGTATTCTGAAGGACCACCTTGCGGACGTTGTGCAGCAGCGCAACATCGATCTGGCTGTGGTGAACTGCGAAAACGCCGCATCCGGCTTTGGCATTACTCCGCGCCTCGCGGAAGAGCTATTCGCGGCCGGCGCCGACGTGCTTACTGGCGGAAATCACATCTGGGACCGCAAAGAAATTATTGAATATTTCCCGCACCAGCCGCGCCTGCTGCGTCCCGCGAATTTTCCGGACGGCTTGCCCGGCAGCGGCCTTTATACCGGTGAAACGCGCGGCGGAATCAGCTATGCCGTCTTGAATTTGCAGGGGCGCACCTTCATGGCGCCTCTCGATTGTCCGTTTCGCGCCGCGGAACGCGAGCTTGCGCGCATCCCGCCGGGGACCAAAGTCATCATCGTGGACATGCACGCCGAGACTACGTCTGAAAAGCAGGCCATGGGCTGGTTCCTTGATGGAAAAGTGTCCGCGGTAATCGGCACGCACACGCACGTAGCCACCGCTGATGCTCATGTCCTGCCGAAAGGCACTGCATTTATCACCGACGTGGGCATGACCGGCCCGCACGATTCCATCATCGGCATGGCCAAGGAAACCATTATCGAGCGTTTTCTGAACGCGCTGCCGGCGCGCTTCGAAGTGGCGGAAGGCGACGTGCAGATGCATGCTGTATTGATTGATGCGGACGAAACTTCCGGCCGCGCGCGTTCCATCGAAAATATTGTTGTTCGCGCCGACTGAGACTGGTAAAGGGAGCTACGCATGATCCCCGCAATGACCCGGAACCTTGCCATCTCAAGTATTGTGTTCGCCGCTTCCCTATTTTCGTTTCCACGCTGTCTGCGCGCGCAAGCCAATCAGGCTTCGCCTGTGCCGACCATGCCCCCGAAAATCCTGAACATCGTCCGCCAGGATTTCATTCCCGGCAAAGCAGGGTCATATAGCGAAACGCTGCAGCGCGTCGCCGCGCAATACGACAGCCAAAAAATTCCAGTTTATTGGTTGAGCGCGCAATCTCTTACTGGACCCTCCAGCATGCTTACTCTCAATTTCTTTGACTCGTTCGCGGAAGCTCAAGCGGCCGTCGACGCGATTGGCAAGGCCGTCGCTTCCAACCCGCAGCTCGGATCAATGCAGAAACAGCTCGTGACTTTTATCTCGAGTGAAACGAATGCGCTGGCGGTGCGCCGCAACGATCTGGGTTATCGCTGGAACACAGTCGATTTTTCCAAGGCGCGCGTTCTTCGCGTTGCCACGATCCTTGTCCGGCAAGGGCATGAAATGGAATTCGCCGAAGCCATTCGCGGCCTGCGCGCCGCTTATGCAAAGCTCGACGCCAATTCGGCCTGGGCCACCTATCAAGTCACCGCCGGCGCGCCGTCTTCCACATTCGTGATTGTCCTGCCAATGCATTCGCTGAGCGAAATGGACGATTACATCGCAAGAATAGAGGCTCTGCCGCAAGCGGAGGGGCCCGGGACCGCGGAGCGCCTGCAGCAAATCGCGCGCGACGCTTACCGCTCGTGGGACAGCGAGCTTTTCATGGTCAGCCCTGCAGGAAGCCACGTCCCCGACGATTTTGCGGCTGGCGATCCGGCCTTCTGGCGCTCGGGCCAACGTTAGAATCGCCGTTTCCGTAGGAGCACTGGCAATTGAATCGGCGCAAACCTTGCGGCCTTTTCGCGCATCTTATTTCGCCTGACGGACGCGAATTTGAACAAAAGGAAGGCGATGAAGTTCAGACCCAGCCACGCCGCACTCGCGATTGCAGCTCTGCTGATTACCCCAGGACTTTGTCTTGTCGGGCCGCGCTTCTCCCTCGCCCAGGAAGCTCAGGAAATGGAGCCCGAGCTCACGGCGACCGCGCATCTGTTCCCCGACGTCGGCCCGGGCATCCGCGCCATTAAGCGCGACGCGCACGGCCGCTACTATTTTCTTTCCACGGTTGACCATGCGGTGCGCGTCTATGCTGCCGATAATACTTTCATCGGCCAAATTCCGCCGTCGGACTCCGGCCCGGCTACAATTCTCTACGGGAGCGATATGGACGTGGATGCGGCCGGCAACGTCTACGTCGCCGACCGTGGCGCTAACAAAGTGAAGGTGTATGCTCCCAATGGCAGTCTTTCGCTTTCCATTCCCGTGGATTCCCCTACCTCTGTTTCGGCGCTTCCGAATGGGGAGATTGCCGTCGCCAGCCTCAAATCGCGCGACTTGATCACCGTTTATGACGAGCACGGCAAGTACCTGCGCGAATTCGGCGACATTTCCGACCTTGCCGAGCACGAAGAATTCAATCGCTTGCTGAATATCGGGCGTCTTGCCACTGACCCGGACAGCCATGTCTATTACGCGTTCACTTATTCGCCGGAACCCACTGTTCGCAAATACGACGCGTTCGGCTACTCCTCTTACCAGATTTCTTTGCACACTCTGGACATCTATCCCACCGCGCAAGCGGAACGGCGCAACATCGCGCGCATTGACCTGCAAAGCTCTCCGCAGCCGCTGCCCACGGTGATCGATGCCATTGGAGTGGACCCGCAAACGCAGGAAGCATGGCTGGCGCTGGGCGATGACCTGATGAAGTTCGACAAAAGCGGAAACCGCGTGGAGCGCTACCGCACGCTGACCACCAGCGGTGAAGATTTGAACGCCTCAGCGATTCTCATCGAGCCGCATCGCATCCTGCTCGCCGATGATCCGCATGGCATCTTCGAATTCGCCCGCCCGGATATGCCTCTCGCGCCGCCTGCGAAAACGAAGTAGTTCCACCGTCGACCAATAGCCTTGCCGTGCCGCTGCTTGGGCTGGAAAGTTAGAGCAGGTCTGCAAACTCCTCAATCGTTAGTCCTGCTTGCCGGAGGATCGCCCGCAAAGTACCTTTTGCTATTTCCTTGTGATTGGGAATGGTGAGTCGCCGGTAGGGCGGCCGTGCTTGCCGCAAGATCATATGAGAACCGGTTTGATGGTCAAGCTGAAAACCCTTCTTGGCCAATGCGCGAACAGCTTCCTTCCCAGAAATGGCGGGTAACTTCATTTCAGTTTACCCTCCTCTGGAATAATGATTAGAACTATGGGCAGCCAGGCATGAGGCCCGAAAATTTCAGCTACGGAAATTAACTTCTACAACTTCCTCTTGGATGGGCGGCGGGATAGGTTCGCCATGCTTGTCCAGACTTGCGAGGTAGCCCTCAATGGCGTCGCGCACGTTCTTGAGCGCTTCTTCACGCGTCCTGCCCTGCGAAACGCAACCCGGCAGATTGGAACACTCCGCAATGAACGCGCCATCTTCGTCTTGTGAAATCAATACACGGAAGCGGATCGTCATAGCCAGATTATGTGAGTCGTAAGCATCCTGTGTCAAATCAGTTTCTAAGGATTTGCTCCGCAGGCGGCGACTTGCTGGCTGAGCGGGTCGTCCAGTTGCACGCCATTGCGGCTTTTTGCGGAGCAAATCTGCGCGGCGGTTACCCCCAGCGCGCCGCGAAAATCCGCGCCATCGAGCAGCGCCCCATTCAGTTCCGAGCCGTTCAGAATCGTTCCCCTGAAAGAAGCTCCGCGCAGATCCGCGTTGCCCAACTTCGCGGCATCCATAAATGCGCCGTCGAAGCGCGCTCTCTCAAGCAACGCTCCCGTGAAGTTTGCTTCCCCCAAATACGCAGCGCTGAAGTCCGCCTGGTTAAGCTCGGCATTCTTGAGGCCTGCGCCGCGCAGATCGCTCTTCACGAAGCTCGCGCGGTCCAGGCGCGCTCCGTACAGGGTCGCCAGGTAAAGATTCGTGCCATCGAATTTCGCTTCCCCGCCAATCGCCTCGTCGAGCGTCGCATATCTCAGGTCCGCATCCCTAAAATCGGCGCGGAATAAACTCGTTTGCGTCAAATTCGCTGATGCTAAATTCGCTACGCGAAAATCAGCGTCGGTGAAATCGCCGCCGTTCAAGTCGGCATGCGGCAATTCTGCTTTGGCGAAGAAGGCTCGCTGCGCCTGCGCGTAACGCAAACTGGCATTGTGCAGTCGCGCGCCCTTCACAGCCTGCAAATCGCCGGATTTTCCGGACCAAGACTCGGGCGCATCTGAAATGCGCGCCCCACTTAGACTCGGAAATGGATCGTAGCCCGCCAGCCAAAACACCTCCGCAGGCCATCGCCGAAAATTGCTCGCGGAAAGCTGCGGCGCGCGGCTCAGATCATGTGGCGCGCCCAGAATCACTCCCAGCGACAAAATCACCAGCACCAGGCAGCCCGCCGCGGTCGCCGCCGTAAATCCGCCCATGTGCCACGAATCCCAAACTGTTTTCGCGCCGCGGCTATCTGCTTCTGCGGACGCGAAAAGACTGCTCTCGTTCCGCGGCATAAACCCGCTCATGGCCGCCGCCGCCAAAATGAAAAATATCTGCAGCAAGCACCCGCGCCAGTCCTGCTCCGCCAAATAACGCGCCCACACCAGAACAAGCGTCGCTGGAACCATCCAGTAGCCGGCCGCCTGCGAAAATATCCATTGCAGGCGCGCAAACGGCGTCGTTTTGGATTCCATCTCGCGCAGTCCGCGCGGGGCCAGCGCCAGCATGGCCCCGGTCACGCACTCGGAAAGCCTCCGTCCATCCGGAAAAACCGCCGGTAACTCTTCCATCGCATCCCACAGCTTCTGCAGATAAAAATGAAATGCAATATAAACGCCGGCCAGCACCATCGGCGCCGCCAGATAGAACGACAATATCGGCACCAGGCGCCCCGCGAGCGGTATCGGCACCGCGGCGTTCTTCAGCAGCGCCGCATCCTTGGTGGCTGCAATCACCGCCCACAAACACGCGCACATCACCGCCATCGCGCCCAGCAGAATTCGCAAAATCCTGCAGACCGCCGCGCTCTTCGCGATCCCTTCAAACGGATAAAGTGTTTCCGGCAACGCTGCGCCAATCAAGCTCGCGCCGCCCATTTGTCGCGCTACCAACCCCGTCGCCGTCGCCAAATTCGCGCCCGCCAGGCTGGCGCCGCGTAGATTCGTGCTCACCAGATTCGCTTCGCTTAAATCCGCTTCGATCAGGCAGGCGCCGCGCAAATCCGCCACCAACAAATCCGCGCCGCGCAGATTCGCACGCAGCAAATTGGCGCCGCGTAGCTCTGCGCCCATTAGATCCGCGCCTTCGAAGTTCGCGCCCGCCAGCTCTGCCTTGCTGCCGAATTTCCCGCGCGATTCTACCCATGCGCGGTGCCCCTCGACAATTTCATCCAGCTCCGGATCGCCGAACTTCCTGCACCAATAATCCCGCGTCGCCGCGGCGCGCACTTCCTGGTCAACCGCAGCGGCGGTTTTATCGTTTTCTTTCGCGGACGCGCTTATGCGAAAGCGCAGCTTCATGAAGGAGTGCCACCTTGCTTTGCCAAGTATATTTTTTGGCGAATCGGCCGCCGGGCGATCCACAAACGTCAGCGCAAAATTAGCGCCAGTGACGGCGCAAAGAATCAGGAGGAACTTCGCCCGCGCCCCATGCCGAATCCAGCTTAACGGCTTTCCTCGCCGTCAGCATGGCTCTCGTGCGCCCCATGACGCGTACAAATTCCCTGTCCTCCCGGTCAGGCAAAATGGAAGTGGCGATGGCGATGGCTCGCGGGTCAATAGAAGCTGACAACTGGAGACTGAATCACTTTACGGGATTGCATTCGCGCTGCTTCAGATGCGCATGGGCATTACGACGTAGCGGTAGCGCGAGGCCTCGTCGGCGAGCGGGCGCATCTGGCCGGCAGACTGCTCGTCCTTCAATTCCACGGAAATAGGGCCGTCCGCCGCGGCTGCGAGAAAATCAAGCAGGTACTGGGCGTTGAATCCAATCGCTATAGGCTCGCCACTGAATTCCTTTTCGATCGCCTCTTTTGCTTCCCCGTACTCGGGGCTGGACGCGGAAATCTCCACCCCTTCCTTCGACAGCATGAACTTCACCGCATGAGAACGCTGGTCCGCAAGTTGCGAGACTCTGCGCAGCGCATCCTGCAATTCGTTTCTTTCAAGCACCACGGTCTTGTTTACATCGCGCGGCAACACCGCTTCGTACGGCGGAAACGAACCGGTCAGTTTGCGCGAACTGAGCAGGCGCCGCCCAAACTGGAAGAACAAATGGCTCTCGTCCTGCGCGAAATCCACCTCGACGTCTTCGTCCACTTTTCCGCACATGCGCAGCACTTCGCTCATGGCTTTTTTGGGGACCAGCACGCGCACGTCTCCCGGCAATCCAGCCAGTTTGTGCGGCATTTCCACCATCGACAACCGGTGCCCGTCGGTCGCCACCATCGTCAGCGTCGCCGGCGTTAACACCAGCAGCGCGCCGTTCAGCGTGTAGCGCGACTCCTCCTGCGCAATCGCAAAAATTGTCTTGGAAATCAACTCCGAGAAAAAGTTTGCCGGAATTTTCACCAGCGTGTGCGGGAACGCCGGTAGCGCCGGGAAATTCTCTTTGGACATGCCCACCATCTTGTACGTCTTCCGCTCGCTGACGATCTGTATCCAATGGTTTTCGAGTAGCTTGAAACGAATCTCTCCATCCGGCAGCAGGCGCACCAAATCCAGCAGCTTTTTCGCAGGAATGGTTCCCGCGCCTTCTTTTTTCACTTTCGCTTCGCAGGACGTGCGAATGCTCAGCTCAAGGTCCGTCGCGGTGATGTACAGGCGATTGCCCTTGGCCTCGACCAGCAGATTCGACAAAATGGGAATGGTGGTCTTGCGCTCGATCACTCCCTGTGTCAGCTCGAGCTCTTCGAGTAAGTCGTATTTTTTTACGCTGAATTCCATGCGTGTCCTCGCGGATTTCTTTGCTGCGACGTACTTTACTTCTTTTCTTTAATTGAATAAACAAAGGAATACAGCAGTAGCCGCCGCACCTGTGAATTTTGAGGAAATCCATCCAACCTCATTACCGCCATCTCCTTAGGCCGCGCTCATTGCCTGTGCGATTCTCTGCGCGGTATAGCAAAACTCGGTCGCTTACGCCGCCATCCTAAATTTCACACAGAATTCACACCAGGAAAAGTTGCACCCGCGGAAAATCCCAGCAAACCTAACCCAGCGAATCGAGTAGCTTGTTGATTGTCTTGTTTAATTCCTTATCGGTGTGCCGGAGGTTCTCGATTTTGTGAATCGAATGCAGCACCGTAGTGTGGTGCTTGTCGCCGAATTGCCGCCCGATTTCCGGCAGCGACGCCGAAGTGAGTTGCTTGACTAAATACATGGCCACCTGGCGCGGAAACGCGATAGCTTTCGAATTGCTGCGCACCTTCAAGTCCTGCCCGCGCAGTCCAAAATGCTCGCCGACGCGCCGTTGAATCTGTTCGATGGACACTTTCTTTTCCTGCGTGTCGATCAGGTTTTTCAGCACTTGCTGCGCCGTGCCCACATTCAACTCGATACCGGTCAGCGAAGCGTAGGCCAGCAGACGAATCAGCGCGCCCTCCAGTTCGCGAATATTCGATTTGATCGACCGTGCAATGAACTCCGCCACGTCGTCCGCCAGTTTCACCTGCTCGCTATCCGCTTTCTTCTGCAGGATAGCGATTTTGGTTTCCAGGTCCGGCGGCTGAATGTCCGCAATCAACCCCCACTCGAAGCGCGAGCGCAGCCGCTCCTCAATCGCGGAAATTTCTTTTGGCGGGCAGTCCGAGGAAATCACGATTTGCTTCTGCTGCTCGTAGAGCGCATTGAAAGTGTGGAAAAATTCCTCGTGCGTTCTTTCTTTTCCGGCGATGAACTGAATATCGTCCACCAGCAAAATGTCCATGGTGCGGAAGCGGTCGCGGAACGCGCTCATGCGGTCAAAGCGCACCGCGGCAATCACTTCATTGGTGAATTTCTCCGCGCTTACGTAGGTGAGCCGCGACGCTGGATTCCGCCGCTTGATGGCATGCCCGATCGCGTGCATCAAGTGTGTTTTGCCGAGTCCCACACCGCCATACAGGAAAAGCGGGTTATACGATTTCGAAGGCTGCTCGGCCACTGCCTGCGCTGCTGCGTGCGCGAACTGGTTGCTGCTGCCCACCACGAAAGTCTCAAACGTATAGCGCGGGTTCAGTTGGTGATTCGAGGAATCGAAGTCCAGTTTTGCCTGCGCCGGAGGTGCCGCCGCTGCCCCTGCCCCTGCCGCTGTCCCCTGCATGCTCTCACTCTCCGCGCAAATGAATTCCAGCTGCGTTCCCGACAGGCCCAGCTCCGCAAGGACCGCTTCCAGCAGGTCGCCGTAGGTCTGTGTCAGGCGTTTGCGGAAAATTGCGGTAGGTACGCGAATCAGCAGCCGCTCGTTTTCCGACGCCTCCAGCCGCGTCGGCCGGAACCACGTCGAGAAGCTGTGGGCATTAACCCGCCGCTCCATATGCTGCAATATTTTGTCCCAGGAATTCACCGTAACATCAAACCTTGCCGATTTCCACACCCGTGGAAATCCTGTGGAAAACGCACACTACTTCCCTACCGTGGCGTTCTTCGTCTGTCTCTAGGGCGCGGCTTTGCGGCGACTATCTCCGCCCACCCGGACTCCGCGAAGCCGCAGAGGAACAAGAAGCCTGCCCGCGATCAAGCCCTGCACTCACCCCCTGAGTGCGAGCGCGGATTCTGCCTAAACTTGCGCCGCCTAGCAAGAGAAAATTTAGCAAAAGCAACGCACAGCATGCACACGCTATTCACAGTTTTTCCACAGCTAGATTTTTTCCTTTAGTACTCAAAAACTTCTTGCTTTCTGAATTTAATTTGCCAACGCGCTCTGTGCTTCGGTGTGTGCGAATTTCTCGGTGCGTCAATTTTCCGCTTTCGTTCATCGGATCGCCAATGCTCGCATCGTGGTCCTACGTTATCGCTTTGGCGTTCTAATGTTGTGGTTCCAGTACGCTTTCTCCCGAAAAACTATCCCTCTCGGGGACGGACCAACCGCAAAAATTCGCTCACAGGGAGTGCCCTGGGCTGCCGCGGCGGCAGGTATATGGGCCTGCCCGCGCCAGTCGGAGGCAGCTTGAGTTAAATTACTCTATTGTAGTGATTTAGCCTCTAAATCAGCGGTGCGTCTTGGGCGGATTATGCTTGTTTTTGTGGCCTAATTTCGCTACACTCTTTTTGCGCAATTTGGGTCCGTTTGACCTCCAATTTTCTGTTTAAGTCCGGGCAAGACTGAGTCTGAACTTTCCGCGTTCGCGCCAGAACGCGTTGCAGCAAACTCAGATTCAGACGCCTGAAAATGGCCTGCAATGGGCCGCAAAAGCCTTCGCCGCGCGCCACCGGATCCGCCGAATGTCGCGGGATGAAGCAGAAACCCTTCGAGCCCAGCTCGACGTTCGCGATCGCAGCTGAGCCAATGGGCAAGGCAAGTGTCGGGCTAATCTTTCCGCGCGACCGCCTTCCCGATTCGAAAACCAGGAGCAACGCCAAAATGGGTGAAAAAGAAAACACGCCTGCCAAGGTTACTGGGCACAAGTATGACGCTACTTCCATCAAAGTCCTCGGCGGCCTTGAGGCGGTACGCAAACGCCCTGCGATGTACATTGGCTCGACTGGCGAGCTGGGCCTGCATCATCTGGTCTGGGAAGTTTGCGACAACTCTGTTGACGAAGCTCTGGCCGGCTATTGCGACGAAATCAACGTCGTCGTCCATGAAGACAATTCCGTCACGGTGATTGACAACGGCCGCGGTATTCCCGTGGACATGCACGCCACGGAAAAAAAGCCCGCCGCGGAAGTGGTGATGACCGTCCTGCACGCGGGCGGGAAATTCGACAGCGAAACCTACAAAGTTTCCGGCGGGCTGCACGGCGTGGGCGTTTCGGTGGTCAACGCGCTTTCCGATTGGCTGGACCTGGAAATCTGGCGCGATGGCCAGGTGTGGGAGCAGAGCTACGAAAAAGGCCATCCGACATCCAAGTTAAAAGACACCGGCAAAACCAAAAAAACTGGCACGAAAATCACTTTTCATCCCGACCCGTCTATCTTTACCACCATTGATTTCAGCTATGACACGCTTTCCCAGCGTCTGCGCGAGCTGGCCTTCCTCAACAAAGGCCTGAAAATCACGCTGGAGGACGAGCGCAGCGGCAAAAAAGCCGAATTTCGTTTTACCGGCGGCATCGCCGAATTCATCAAGCATCTCAATCGCGGCAAGACGGTCCTACACGATTCGCCCGTGTACATCGAAGGCCGGCGCGACACCGTGGACATGGAAATCGCCCTGCAGTACAACGACACCTACACGGAAAATATATTTGCCTTCGCCAACACCATCAACACGGTGGATGGCGGCACGCATCTTTCCGGTTTTCGTTCAGCGCTGACCCGCACCATCAATTACTACGCTGGCTCGTATGGAATGCTGAAGGAGCAGAAGGACGAAATTTCCATTACAGGCGATGACGTTCGCGAAGGGCTCGTTGCCGTGGTTTCCGTAAAGCTGCCGCAGCCGCAGTTCGAAGGGCAGACCAAAGGAAAGCTGAATAGCGACATCAAAGGGCTGGTCGAGCAACTGGTCAACGAAAAGCTCGGCGAATATTTCGACAAGCACTCCTCGATCGCGCGCAAAATCATCGGTAAGTGCATTGACGCGGCGCGCGCCCGCGAAGCCGCTCGCAAGGCCCGCGAGCTCACGCGCCGCAAATCCGCGCTCGATTCCAGCGGCCTGCCGGGAAAGCTCGCCGATTGCCAGGAACGCGATCCGGCGCGCTGCGAGCTGTTTGTCGTCGAAGGCGAATCGGCAGGCGGTTCGGCGAAGCAGGGGCGGGACCGCAGGTATCAGGCTATTCTGCCGCTGAAAGGCAAGATCCTGAACGTCGAAAAAGCGCGCTACGACAAAATGCTGGGCCACGAAGAAATCCGCACCATCATCACCGCGCTGGGCACGGGCATCGGCAAGGACGATTTCGACGCCGCCAAGCTCCGCTATCACAAGGTGATTCTCATGACCGACGCGGACGTGGATGGCAGCCACATTCGCACCTTGCTGCTCACTTTTTTCTTCCGGCACATGCGCGAACTGATCGAAAAAGACCATATCTATATCGCGCAGCCGCCGCTTTATCGCGTGAAACGCGGGAAGATGGACCGCTACATCCGCGACGAGCGCGAATTTTCACGCGAACTTATGAAGCGCGCCACCGAAGAGCATTCCGTCACCGCCAAAGGCGGCAAGCAACTCGAAGGCGGCGACCTGACGCAGTTTTTGCTCAATGTGCAGGAGTACGAGCAAGTCGCGGCAAAGCTGGCGCGCCGTTTGCGCGATCCCGGCCTTGTCGAATTGCTCGCTGACAGCGAACTGGAAAAGAAAACTGATTTCGCCGACAAGAAAAAGTTGCAGGAACTGCTCAAGCTAATCGAGAAGGCCAAACTGCATCTCGAAGCTAAGCTGGCATTCGACGAAGAGCACAGCCTGCACGAAATCATCATCACCAATGGCGCCGCGCCACGCCGCATCAATTGGGCGCTCGCCGCTTCGCCGGAGTACAAGCGCATTCGCTCTTTGCGCCAGTCCATCGCGCCGTTTGACAAGCCGCCCTTCACCGTCGCGCACAATGGCAGCAAGATCAGCAAGGAAAATGCTCAGGGCGTGCTGGCTTATGTTCTCGAAGACGCCAAAAAGGAGTTCAACATCACGCGCTTTAAGGGCCTGGGCGAAATGAATCCCGAGCAGCTCTGGGCCACCACGATGAATGCGGAGACGCGCACGCTCCTGAAAGTCCGTCTCGAAGATGCCGTCGCCGCCGAGGATATTTTTTCCACTCTCATGGGCGAGAACGTCGAGGAGCGCCGCAAATTCATCCAGGACAACGCCCTCGAAGTCGTCAACCTGGATATTTAGCGCGCGACTTATGAAGCAAAAATTAACCGGCTTTCTAGGGCGCGCCTTCTCTTACCCTGAGTACGCCGAAGCCTATAAGTCGGCCGGCGATGTGTTGGTGGGCAGGCAGCACGACATATGTGCACGTTAGTACAAAATCTGTGTGAAAACTGCAAAAACTGTACTTCGGCGGCTAAAGCCGAACCGATTTTGCACCGTTTACGTCGTGGCTGAAGCCACGACCCACAAAGATTCTCGCGTTGCCACACAGACTCTATCGCCCTTAGGCGGGCAGCTCGAGGTTCTATGCGGGCCGCGATGTGAGCGGCGCAGACAGTTTTGTGGGTCGCGGTTTCAACCGCGACATAAAGACATGCATAATAATGGGGCTTTAGCCCCTGAAGGACGGTTTCAAACATAATGAGCCGCATCGTTAGGCGCGTGCGCCAACCCGGCGTTTACTTTGTGACGACGCATACATGGCAGCGCCGCGCACTCTTTCAAAAAGACGCTCCTGCTCAAATTCTTCTTGCTCAGATTTTGGATTGCCGCGACCGCGGCTTTTATCTCCTGCATGCTTTTGTCATCATGCCCGATCACTTACACCTTCTGCTCACCCCGGCGGAGAGCGCTTCGTTGGAGAAAGCCGTGCAAATGATCAAAGGTGGCTCGGCACACAGGATTCGCAAGGAATTGCGATATCGCTCGCCGGTTTGGCAGCCTGGATTCCATGATCGTTGGATACGAACCGTCGAGGAGTTTCGGGCTCGCTCAAACTATATTGCCCAAAACCCAGTTGCGGCGCGCATCGTCCAATCAGCGCTGGATTATCGATGGTCATCCTCATGCGGAACGTTCCGGTTGGACACAGGGCAGTTTGAGGGTACTTCAGGGGCTAAAGCCCCAAGTTTCCTTGCCGTTGATGTCGCGGTTGAAACCGCGACCCACAAAGCTCAAACGGCGGCGAAATGATTTATCAGTTGAGTTGGCAAACTTTGCCGGGAATGAAGGGCTTGTCGTGCTCGAATTTTCGCGCGGTGGCCACGCATTCGCCGGACCGCGAGCGGGGCGTGGCCTTCGAATGCGCGAACGAAGCGGAATGCGCCGACCTGATGCTGAAGCTCGAAGCTCATTTCGGCGCGCAGCGCTTTTCGAACAATGCGGCTGCATTCGAATCGGTGAAGGCCTATGTCTTGGGCTGGATCAAGCACTAAGTTCAGGAACAAAAACAAATTTAACCTTGCCTGGGGGCAATTGAATGGCTGACGAGCAATCGCAACAAATATTGACTCCGGTGGATATCGAATCGGAGATGAAAAAATCGTATCTCGATTACGCCATGAGCGTAATCATTGGCCGCGCGCTGCCCGACGTGCGCGACGGCCTCAAGCCCGTGCATCGCCGCATTCTTTTCGGAATGTACGAGCTCGGCCTCACTTCAACAAAGCCCTACCGCAAATGCGCGAAAATCGTCGGCGAGGTCCTCGGCAAATTCCATCCGCACGGCGATGCTCCCGTTTACGACGCGCTGGTGCGCCTGGCGCAGTCGTTCAACATGCGCTATCCGCTGGTGGATGGGCAGGGTAACTTCGGCTCGATTGACGGCGACCCGCCGGCGGCGATGCGCTACACCGAAGCGCGGCTCTCGAAAATCGCCGAGGAAATGCTCGCGGACATTGACAAAGAAACCGTCAACTTCACGCCGAATTTTGACGAAAGCACCGAAGAGCCGACCGTTCTGCCTACGCGCATCCCGAATTTGCTGGTCAACGGCTCGAGCGGCATCGCCGTGGGCATGGCTACCAACATTCCGCCGCACAATCTGCGCGAAGTTATCGAAGCCACCATCATGCTCATCGAGGACCCGGAAACTCCGCTGAAGAAAATCATGAAAGCGGTTCCCGGCCCCGATTTTCCTACCGCCGGCTACATTTACGGCCGCGAAGGAATCGAGCAAGCGTACAAAACTGGGCGCGGCACCTTTCAAGTGCGCGCTAAAGCGGCCATCGAGCAGGCCGGCAAGGAACGCGAAAACATCGTCATCACCGAGCTTCCGTATCAGGTAAACAAAGCGCGGCTGATCGAGCACATCGCCGATCTGGTGCAGAACAAGAAAATTCAGGGCATTGGCGACATTCGCGACGAGTCGGACCGCGACGGCATGCGCATCGTCATCGAAATCAAGCGCGACGAAGAGCCGCAAATTATTTTGAATCACCTCTACAAGCACACGCAGATGCAGGAATCGTTCGGCATGATTTTGCTGGCGATCGTCGCCGGGCAGCCGCGCGAGCTTGGTCTGGTGGAGCTGATCAAGCTTTTCATCGAGCATCGCGTTGAAGTGGTTCGCCGCCGCACGCAGTACGATCTGCGCAAAGCGGAAGAGCGCGAGCACATTCTGGTCGGCTTCAAGATCGCGCTCGACCATCTCGACGAAATCATCAAGCTGATTCGCCGCAGCAAATCGCCGAAGGAAGCCAAAGAAGCGTTGATGGCCATGGACATTCGCGGCGCGCATCAGCCCTATGACGACACGCGCCGCAGCGCCGCAGCCGGATTTACTGAGCGCCAGGCGCAGGCGATTTTGGATTTGCAATTGCATCGCCTGACGCAGATGGAACGCGAGAAAATCCTGGAAGAGCTGAAACAAATTCAGGCGCGCATCGCCGAGCTGAAAGAAATTCTGGAAAGCGAGAAAAAGCTGCGCGCGGTGATCGTCGCCGAGCTGAAGGAGATCGACAAGAGCTATGGCGACGAGCGGCGCACGCAAATCGTAGACCGCGTCGAGGAGATCAAGCTCGAAGATTTAATCAAAGACGAGGAAATGGCCATCACCGTGAGCCATGCGGGCTACGTCAAGCGCACTCCAGTGGACGTTTACCGGCATCAATCGCGCGGCGGCAAAGGACGCATCGGCGCGCGCACGCGCGAAGAGGATTTCGTCGAGCATCTTTTTGTCGCGTCTACGCACACTTATATTTTGCTGTTCACTTCCAAAGGGCGCGTTTACTGGCTGAAAGTGTACGAAATTCCCGAAGCTGCTGCCGCCACGCGCGGAAAAGCGATCAACAATCTCGTCCATTTCCAGGAAGGCGAAAAGCTCACCGCGGTGGTTGCCGCGCGCAATCTGGAGGAAGAGGGGCGTTACGTTTTCCTCGCGACGAAACAGGGCACGGTGAAGAAAACCGGCCTCGCGGAATTTTCCAATCCGCGCCCGAGCGGCATCATCGCCATTAATCTCGATTCCAACGACGAGTTGATTGGCGCCAAGCTCACCGACGGCAAGCAAATGATTTTCCTTGCCAGCCATGAAGGGCAGGCGATTCTGTTCCGCGAAACGGAAGTGCGCGCCATGGGGCGGCAGGCTGCCGGCGTTTATGGCATGGATCTCGGCAAAGACGATTACGTTGTTTCCATGGACGCGGTGCAGCCCGACTTCGAAATCATTAAAAAGGAATTCAAAAAAGAGACGCAGAATCTGGACGAACTGGAAAGCGACCAGATACGCGAATCACTCACTTCGCTGATGCTGACCATCGCGGAGAAAGGCTACGGCAAGCGCACGCCGCTCGCCGAATATCGCGTGACTTCGCGCGGCGGAAAGGGCGTGATCAATCTGAAGACCACGGACCGCAATGGCCCGGTGGTCGCGGCGCTGCAGGTGAAGGAAGATTCCGACGTGATGATTATCACCGGGCAGGGCAAAGTGATTCGCGTGCACTCGGCGGAGATTCGCGAAGCTGGCCGCTCCACGCAAGGCGTCCGCCTGCTGCGCCTCGATGAAGGCGACCGCATCGCCGCCGCCGCGTCCATTTTGGAAGAGGAAACGGCTGTCGCGGAGCCGGGGCCCTCCGGCGCGTGAGTTGACGCAAGCGCCCTGCGGCAGCACACTTTCCGACTGAAACGCCGAGGGAGGCGAATATGGTCGCGAAACTCAGTTACGTGATCGAGTTTGTCGGAGACATGGGCCGCGCGGTGAAGTTCTATCGCGATGTTATCGGGCTGCCTCTGAAATTCGAATCGCCGGGATGGAGCGAATTCGCGACGGGCGAAACGACGCTCGGGCTTCATCCTGCTTCTGAGAAAAACCCCGCCGGCAGGATGGAAATGGGATTCATGGTAGAGAATCTTGGCCAGTTCTACGAGCAAATGCGCGCGAAAGGCGTCGCGTTTCCCATGCCCCCAAAGCAGCAGGATTTTGGAGGGATGCTGGCGCAGTTCGCCGATTCCGAGGGCGCGCACGTCAGCGTCAGCGGCAAATAAATCACGGTGCAGGCGCTCCGGAAGTAAAGTGCCCGAAGCTATGGGGTAGGTGGAGCTAGGTAGTACCCGGGGCGGGTGCGGACGCGCAGGTGCGGCTTCATCACGTTCACCACGATGTTGTGATAGCCGTAAGGCGCGTTTCCCGACGGACGGTAGGCCAGCAGATACTCTCCGTGAACGTCGTTGCCAATTTCGTTCATGGCTTTTTGAATTGAACCGTGCTTGAAAGTGTTTTCGTGCAGGCCGCCGGTGCCCTGGCTGGCGATTTCCAGCGAATTTTTTCCCAGCACGTTCGCGCCATGCTCGACAAGCCACTGAATCAGAGGCATGAGCGCCAGGCTGCCCTGTCCTCCAGGACCATTTCCCATCTGCTCATCTACCACCTGCGGGGTCTGCGCCGTGCCCGGTGGCGGCGGCAGCGGGTAAGTTCCCTGCGGGCCAACGCGCACAGGCTGCTTGGGCTGCTCCGGCTGGCGAAGCGCCGCGGCCGTGCTGCTCAGGCCGATGGAATAAATAGTCATGTTGCCCAATTGCGCGCGACGCAGCACCTGGCCCAATTTCGTTTCGCTGCCGCTGTCGTTTTTTTCGCCGACGACCACAATCACGCGGCGGCGGTCGGAAGGTTGCGTCTCGAGCAAATCTTCGGCGCGGTCGAGCGCGTCATAAAGGCGCGCGCCACTGAGGCCCGGCTTGATGTGCTGAATCGCGCTCAGCACGAGATCAGCATCCGTGGTCATCGGCCGCAGCAAATCCACTTCATCGTTGTAGCCGATCACCGCCGCCTGGCCGGTGCTGGCCATCACCATTTGCGTAAAAATAATTCCTGCCTTGCTGACCGCCGGCAGCAGCGGCGCGACGCGCGAACTGGTTTCGATAACCAGCACTATCGAAAGCGGGTCGCCGCCCTGGTCGAAGTGAATAATCTGCTGCGGCTTGCCATCTTCGAGAACCTGGAAATCCTTTTGCGCGAGGTCCAGGATGGCATGTCCGGAGCTGTCGGAGACGGCCACCGGCAAGGTAACCACATTGACGGGAAACTTCAGGACCGGAGGTTTTTGAGTCTGTTGCTGCGGTTTTTGCGCTGGCTGGGTCTGCGCGAATGCGGCCAGCGGAAACACAAGGCTCGCAATTGCCAGCATCCTCGCGAGCTTGGCCGCACGTTTCATGTCTCTATCGTATCTGATTCCGCGTGGCAGGTCGAATGTTGCATGGCATGGCGCGCCCCAAGCCTTCGAAGTCAGTTTCAGACCGCGGCGGAGCGAAAAGTGACCCAGTCAGTGCGCACTTTTTCCCAGCCCTGCACCAGCAGCCCGTAAGATTCAAAAAATTGGCGGATCTGCGGCCGCTCCCAGCCCACGATTTTCTCGAGGATGGGAATCAGCACAGAAATGGCGTTGTCGCTGATCACCGTGCGGCTGGCAATCTGCGAAACGTGCTTGGATTCGGAAACGGCGATGGTGAAGCCATCGCGCACTTTTACATGCAGCATGACGTGGACGTCCGAACTGCCATCGCCAACGTAAATGATGTGATCGGGCCCAAGTTGCAGGGAAGCCTGCAATTGATCGAGCGCCGCGACCTTTCCGTAGCCTGCCGTGGCGCGCACGATGGATTCGATTTCTCCTGACGCGGTGTAACGGAAGTCGGTGCCGTAAATGTGGTCGGGCGGCACGATTCCTTCGAGCGCCGATTGAATGACTTCGGTGGGCGCGGCGGAGAGAACGTAAAAATCGAAGTGGTAACCGTCGATGCCGCGGTCCAGAATTTCGTACAACAAGGCGATATTTTGTTTCAGGCGGATGCGTTTGCCGACTTGATAGAGATGCTCGCGGCGGGCGCGCGATTTGAATTGCGGATCGTGCAGCAGCAAATAGGCAAGCTCCGCGCCCTGCTGCACCAGATTGAGTTTGGCCATTCCTGAGGCTTTCTGCTCGAATTCGGCGGTGGGGATGCCCAGCAATTCGCTGAGCACGTAGCCAGAGTCGTTGAAGCTCAGCGTACGGTCAAAATCGCTGGCAAAAAGATAGCGTCGCAAAGGTGCGTCGTTCATGGCTATATTTGATTCTATGGATCCGAGAAAGTTCGATAAATAATAGTAATAGCCGCAATAAACGAGACGGTTGGCAGCGGCGCAGCATCGTAATGAAATTTTAGAACCGCGGGCGGATAATTCACGGGTTGCACGGCCCGATGCACTAGAATGTTTCGCGCAGAGTTGCGCGGCGCAATTTGCGCATCGATGCACAGCACGGAGCTAAAAGAGGGAGAACGCATGACGCTACGCAGCCACCGTCCATCACCCAAGTTGATGTACCGCGACCCGGAATTCATCGAAAGTCCGGCAGCGCGGCCGATGCGCATCATGGCTGAGTATTTCGATCCGCTGACGCGGCTGCGGCGCGAGCACATCGGAGACACCATTGTGATGTTCGGCTCGGCGCGCATCCTGCCGAAGAATCGCGCCATCGCTCGTCTTGAGCGGCTGCAAAGCAACAGACGCGCCCGGAAGGATCCAGTGCTGCGCTCAGAGCTGCGCGCGGCAAGAGCGAATGTGGAGATGTCGCGTTACTACGAAGAGGCGCGCGAATTGGCGCGGCGAATCACCGCCTGGGCCATGACCCTCGGCGAATATCCGCGGCGCTTCGTGATTTGCTCCGGCGGCGGGCCCGGAATTATGGAAGCAGCCAATCGCGGCGCGCGAGAGGCTGGCGGCCCAAGCATCGGACTGAGCATTCAGCTTCCGCATGAGCAGGAATCCAATCGCTACATTTCGCCGGAACTGAATCTTTTTTTTCATTATTTTTTCATGCGCAAATTGTGGTTCGCGCAACTGGCCAAGGCGCTCATCGTTTTCCCGGGCGGCTTTGGCACTATGGACGAGCTGTGGGAAATGCTCACGCTGCTGCAAACAGGCAAGCTTCCACAGCACCATTTGATTTTGATTTACGGCCGGAAGTATTGGGACAAAGTGCTCAACTGGCGCGCCATGCTGAACGCCGGGACCATCAGCGAACGCGAATTCAAGCTGCTGCAGTTTGCGGATACGGTGGATGACGCTTTTGTGCGCATTCGCACCGGCCTGGAAAAGTATCATTTGGTTCCGGACACTGACTGGGAAGGTTAAAAGCGCGGGAAACAAAAAAGCGCGGATGAAGTTAGACTTCAACCGCGCCCCAGAAACCGTCGTTCCCGGGCGGCTTTAGTTGTTCGAGCCCATCAACTCGGTCGCGAAGAACGCCTTGAAACGCCGCTTCTCGTCCTGGTCGTGCAACATCACCACTGGCACGATGCGGAGCACGCGCTTGCAGCCGCGGCACGCGGACATTTCGCCATGCAAATCCTGCACAAAGCCATCGCTGAAGTGATATTCGCTGTGCGGACGCCGCGCCGGCTTGCTGCCGACCGTGCCGCAATGCGGACAGGTGAACTCCAGCCGGTCATCCTGCGGGTCGCGGTTCAGCGCCGCGCGCCCCGTATATCGAATCCCCACCGTTTCCGTACTTAGCTTGCTCATGACTCCCACCTCCCTACCCCCGTTCGTGCCGCCGATTCGCGTTATGTAACCCATTGGATGCAGCAATTGACTTTTATGATGCCGTCATCGCTTTTGCAGTGTAAGTCATTATAAATACAAGTGATATATCCGAAACCGGGGGTCTAAATTCGGTCTTGTCGCCCCATTTGGACTCGATGGCCCTACCGTTTTTGCGCTGTGTCGGTGAGAAGAAACTTCCTGTCTGTTTCGGTGTCAATCTCTTCAGAGATCGCGCGAATCTCCAGATTCTATTCCGGAGGGTGACGGCGGCACGCATCCCCCCTGTTTCCCCGGCATCCTCCGGTTTCGAACGGCCCAAAAAGGCCGCGCGAGGAGATTCCCATGCGACCGAGACATGACGTCGGCGCCGTGCAGCGGCACGATTCGTTCAGTGATTCCTTCCTTGACGACTGCCTGGTAGATTCCGTCAGCAAAAGCAAACGTAGCCGGAAGCCTGTCCGCCGCAGGGCTGTTGCCCTTGCGCTGGTCTTTGAAGCGGCCATGGTGTCAGGCTTGGCGCTCTGGCCTTTGCTCACGGCCGCGAGATTGGCGCCGGGACCTATGTTGATTGAGCGCATTCCGGACCGGATTAGCCTCGCGCCCGTAAGCGCGTCCCGCCCCTCAGGAGCTTCTCGTAGCCAGCCTGTCCGGCGCGAGACACTTTTTTCACCGCCAATCGTTCCGCCGGTAATCTTCCGTTCGCCGATACCTGGTCCGCAAATCCCCACCGCGCCTCCGATTGACGGTTTTGGCCCAGGGACGCTGGCCGCATTTCCGAACTTGGGCGGCTTTGGCCTCGGCTCGCTAGCCGCTGCGCCAGCAAAGCCCGCCGCGGCACCCACGCGCGTTGTCAGCCGCAGCGAACACGAGGAAGAGGGGCAGTTGCTCCGCCGCGTGATTCCCGCTTATCCAGAGATTGCGCGCCTTGCGCGAATCTCCGGCACCGTGGAATTGCTGGTCCTCGTGGGACGCGACGGCCGCGTGAAATATGTGCAGGCGCTGAGCGGCAACCCGCTGCTTGCGGCGTCGGCTAGAGCTGGGGTCGAACAGTGGCGTTACCGGCCGGCGATTCTCGATGGACAGGCCGTCGAGGTGGAAACGCATGTCACCGTGCATTTCGTGCTGAACGAATAGGCTTGGCGCAGGCCTGCCTGCCGCAGGCGGATTTTCGCCCGTGCGCGTATAGAGAAATACTCGGCATTCCTGCTCTTGCAAACTGTTTTTGTCTCACGCTAAACTTATGTCCGGCGATGGAGTTCGCCATTAAGCGCCCAGAGGGCTGATAACTCCTACCAAATCACTTAGGAGAACTCCATCGTGGCTTACCTCTGGATTGCTGTAGGTGCAGTTGCGGGCGCAAGCGCTCGCTACTTTCTCAGCGGTTACATCACCAGGATAATTCCTTCCAGCTTTCCGTACGGCACGCTGCTCATCAACATTTCCGGAAGCCTGGCGCTGGGCTTTTTTCTGATTTGGACCAGCGAGCGCGTTCTGGTGGACCCGCGCTGGCGTTTGCTCTTCGCCGTGGGCTTCTGTGGGTCGTTCACCACGTTTTCCAGTTATGCGTTCGAGACCTTTGGTTTGTTCGAACAGGGCCAATGGTTGCTGACGGGCGCGAATATCATCGCCAGCAACGCGCTGTGCCTTATTTCCGTTTTGGCTGGCGCTGCATTGGCACGGTGGTTGTAGAATGGCGGAACCTATGGCCGTCCAGGTGACCATCTATCTTACCGAGGGGGATTCCTGGCATCATCGTCCCTTGCATTTGGAAATTCTGAGATATTTACGCGAAGAGAATGTCGCCGGGGCTGTGGTACTGCATTCCGTCGCCGGATTTCTGGGGCGCAGCAAAGTGCGGAGCGCTCATCTGGTTGAGGCCGGCGGCACGCTGCCTGTGATTGTTACGTTTGTGGACACCGATGAGCACGTCGAACGTGTTCTCCCCAAACTGCGCGAGATGGCCGCGCATCGCCTCATCGTCCGCGAAAATGTGGTCATCGAGCAGGGCAGCCTCGACTGAACTGCGGCATCCGGGATTTCTCTTTTTTGATGCGCCAGAGTTCCCGAACAGAGTTATCATCTCCCTGCCATGGCTCGCGCCAAAAAGCCGCTCATTATTATCGGCATCATCGTGGCGGTGATTCTGCTGATCCTTATCATCACCCCGTTTTTCATCAATGCCGACCAGTTCCGCCCGCAAATCGAGGCGGCGCTTAGCGAAAAGCTCGGACGCAAAGTGCAACTCGGCCATGTAAGCGTTTCGCTTATTTCCGGCAGCCTTTCCGCGAACCAAATCTCGATTGCCGACGATCCGTCCTTCAGCCACGAGCCTTTTCTCACGGCGAAATCGCTTAACGTCGGCGTGGACGTTGTGCCGCTGATTTTTTCGCGCGACCTGCGCGTTCATTCGCTGAATTTCAACGATCCGCACGTGCAATTGCTGCGCACGGCCGCCGGCCAATGGAATTTCGCGACGCTCGCTTCTCCAGCGCCTTCGCATGGCGCTGCTTCGCCGCCCAGGGATGCGAGTTTGCTTCCCGTTTCTTTCGTGGTCACTCCGGCCAACACTTCGAGCAGCCCAGCGCTCAACAGCTTCTCCGTGGAGAAGATGAAAATCTCGGATGGCACGATCGCGTTTGGACGCGCAGGCGAACCTACGCGCCTCGCTTACCAGGACGTTAATTTGTCCGCGCAAAATATTTCGCAAACCGCGGCCTTTCCTTTTCAATTCGACGCCAAAACGCCCAACGGCGGCAAAATTACGCTCAACGGCAACCTTGGCCCCGTGGGAAATAACGACGGCAGCCACATTCCGTTTGAAGGGCGCTCAAAAGCGAAAAATGTGCCGGCGCAAGATGTGCAGAATTTGCTCGCGGTGCTCGGTTACGCGATCCCTCAAGGATCGAATCTGAAGGGCGGGACCATCAATTCCGATTTGACGTTACACGGGCCGCTTGATCGATTCGTCGCGGAAGGCCCGGTGAAGTTGAGCGGGGTCACTCTGGCGGGATTCAGCGTCGCTTCGAAGCTGGCCACTGCGCTCGGTCAGGCGGGCGCGCAACCGGCCGGGCAAATGGGCAACGACACACTGATTAAAGTGGCGCAGGGCGCCCTGCGCTACGGGCCGCAAGGCATCAATGCAGACGGCCTAAACGTGCAGATTGCCTTTGTCGGCAGCGTCATCGGCGCGGGTACCATCAGCGCCTCGAATGTCCTGAATTTTCGTCTGCTTGCCAAACTGGATGGCTCCAGCCCGCTCGCCCAGTTGACGCAGCTTCCCATATTCAACAAAGGCGGCGGCATTCCATTTCGCGTGCAAGGCACCGCTTCGAATCCACAAATTACGGCCGACGTTCCCGGCCTCAGCAAAACGCCGCTCAATCAGCTGAAAATTCCGCAGACTGGCAAACTCGGCGGAATGCTCGGCGGGCTGCTCAACAAAAAGAAGAAGCCGCAGTAGCGCGGCTGGCCTTCACGAAAAATGAAAGTCGGAATAGTTTTCAAGTGCCGAGTTGCTTTGCCAGACGATCCTTCACCGCGGCGATGAAGCCCTCTTTGTCCTGACGCATTTGCTGGATGAGCGGCTGATTGCCGGTACGCTCGTGTTTGGCGGCCCACAGCACCATTTCCGTGAGCACGGGCGCGAGGTCTATGCCTTTTTGCGTTAGCGTGTAAATCAATTTCCGTCCATCGGTCGGATCTGTTTTCGCGGTGATGATTCCATCCCGTTCCAGGCGGCGCAGACGGTCGGCCAGAATGTTCGTGGCAATTTTTTCGAATGAGGAATTCAGAAACTCGGTATAGGTGCGCGCGCCGCGCAACATCATGTCGCGCAGAATCAAAAGCGACCAGCGATCGCCGAGCATTTCCACCGAGGCATTCAGCGGGCATGGCGAGCGCCGCTCCCTTGCGGACCTCTTTTTCTTCATAATTTATATTCTACAATTTTCTACTTGCATTTTGCAAGTGAGTTGATTTAAGGTTTTGCTCGGCTGGTTTTCACCTGTTTCGGAGCGTCGTAAAATTCCACGGCGTCTCGCGAACGAATTCGCGAAGCGCCAACAAATGGAACCGACTCATGCAGGCATCCTCTCAAGCGGCGCCAGTTTCTAACGCTGGGTTGTGGACCGGACGCGTTATCAGCGCGCTGGTCATTCTTTTCCTGGTTTTTGACGGCGTCACCAAGATTTTGAAGGTTCCGCGGGTGATGGCGGCAACTACTCAGCTTGGATTTCCGCCGAGGTTGATTCCGGTGATCGGCACGGTGCTGCTGGTATGTACGCTGCTTTATGCTGTTCCGCGCACTTCGATTTTGGGCGCGCTGTTGCTTACCGGTTATCTGGGCGGCGCGGTGGTCATACAGCTCAGAGTGGGTAGTCCACTTTTTGCCGAAACTTTATTCCCTGTTTACTTCGGGATTTTATTGTGGGGAGCGCTTTACCTGCGCGAGCCGCGCCTGCGCGCGCTCATCCCGCTGCGAACGCAATCGCAATAACCGCTTAGCGCGATTAAGCGGCACGGAAAAAGGTTCAGTTCAGGGTAGTTGAATTCAACCAAACTTTTAAAAACAGAAAAAGGAGACAGTCATGGCACAGCCTGTAAAAGCAGTTCCCGAAGGACATCCTACGATCACGCCCGCACTTGTATGCAAGGGCGCAGCGCGGGCCATTGATTTCTACAAGCAAGTCTTCGGCGCGAAGGAATTGATGCGCATGGAGGGCCCCGGCGGCTCGATTGGCCACGCCGAGCTGAAAATCGGCAATTCCAAAATCATGCTCAATGACGAATTCTCGGGCATGGCTATGGCGCCGTCAGGCTGCACTGCACACACTTTGTATGTTTATTTCGAGGATTGCGACGCGGTGTTCAATCGTGCCGTCGCTGGCGGGGCGAAAGCGGTCATGCCGGTGACAAACCAGTTCTGGGGAGATCGCTACGGGGTCTTCGATGATCCGTTTGGACATCGCTGGGGCGTCGCGACGCACGTCGAAGACGTGGCGCCGGAAGAAATGGGCCGCCGCGCGAAAGAGTGGATGGCCAAGGCCGCGGGCCGCAGTTAGTCTCGCGTCGCGGACAAAACTTTCTGCGGAGAGCGCGTTGGCGCAGGTTAGCTGCGCGAAAAAAAGTTCCAGCTCAGCGTAGTGGAATTCAGCAACCATCGAACGAAAAGAAAAGGAGAGAACGCAACATGGAAACAAAACCCACGCACGAACAAGCCCAGCTTCAATTGCAGCTTTACGATTTGCGCCGCGAACCGCGTCTGCGGCAAGCGCGCGACTGGTTTTTCAAAAACTACTTCGCCGAGAATCTCGACGGAGCCATGCGCGTGGCCGCGCCAATGACCGAAGGCGGCACGTTCTTCATGATGGTGATCAGCTATTGGGACCAGGCCTGCGCGTTTCTCAACCATGGCCTGCTGCACGAGGAGCTGTTCTTCGAGACCGGCGGCGAATTTTTTGGCGTTTGGGAGCGTCTCAAGCCCGCTTTACCAGAGGCCCGGGAACGCTTCGCGAATAAAGCCTTCGCCGCGAATCTGGAAAAGGCGGCGCAGCGCTACGAAAAGTGGATCGAAAGCCGATCGCCGGGTCACGTCGCGGCCATGCGCGAATGGCAGAAGCAGATGCGCACGCAGCAAGCGGCCGCAGCAAAGGCGTGAACGGCAGTCGAGAAAACAACGGGAATCCTGCGGCGCCGCCAGCGCGAATCCGGCCGGCGCCGCAGGTTTTTTCCACTTTACCGGCTTTCAGGTATCATCGAAAAACTGCGAAGGAGCGCAAAAAATGAGCAAAGTACGAGTTCTGGTAGGCACGCGCAAAGGCGCGTTCATCCTCACTTCCGATGGCAAACGCGAAAAATGGGACGTGGCAGGTCCTTTTTTCGCAGGCTGGCCTGTTTATCACATGAAAGGCTCGTCCGCCGATCCCAATCGCATCTACGTATCCCAAGCGAGCGACTGGTTCGGCCAGGTGATTCAGCGCTCCGATGATGGTGGGAAAAGCTGGATGCAGCCCGGCACGCCGCCTGGTGAATCAACCACCACGCCGCAAGGACAGCCTAAAGGCGAAAGCAATAAATTCGTCTACGACACGTCGGAAAAGACCGGCAAGCCGCTCACTACGCATCAGTGGTATGACGGCACGCAGCATCCCTGGGAATTCAAGCGCGTTTGGCACTTGGAGCCGTCGCTCAAGGATCCGGACACGGTTTACGCGGGCGTCGAAGATGCCGCGCTTTTCAAATCCACGAACGGCGGCAAAACATGGGAAGAGCTCGCTGGGCTTCGCGGACACGGCACTGGGCCGAAATGGCAGCCGGGTGCGGGAGGGATGTGCCTGCACACCATCGTTCTTGATCCGAAGGGCCAGCGAATTTTTGTGGCGATTTCTGCGGCCGGGGCGTTCCGCAGCGACGATGGCGGCAAAAACTGGAAGCCCATCAACAAGGGGCTCAAGTCCAACTACATTCCCGACCCGACCGCTGAAGTCGGCCACTGCGTTCACCGCATCGCCATGCACAAATCGCGTCCCAACACGCTTTTCATGCAAAAGCACTGGGACGTGATGCGCACAGACGACGCGGGCGACAATTGGCGAGAGGTGAGCGGGAACTTGCCGACGGATTTCGGCTTTGTGATTGACGTTCACGCGCATGAGCCGGAAACCGTCTACGTGGTGCCGATTAAAAGCGACGGCGAGCATTTCCCTCTCGATGGCAAGCTGCGCGTTTACCGCAGCCGCACCGGCGGCAACGAATGGCAGGAGCTTTCCAAGGGATTGCCGGAGCGCGATTGCTACGTGGACGTATTGCGCGACGCTATGGCGGTGGACTCGCTTGATAAATGCGGCGTCTATTTCGGCACCACCGGCGGGCAGGTGTACGCTTCCGCCGACGCGGGCGATACTTGGAATCCGATCGTGCGCGATTTGCCCGCAGTGCTCTCGGTCGAAGTGCAGAGTTTGCCATGATTACCGTGGTGCTTCCGCCGCATTTGCGGACACTGGCGCACGTTAGCGGAGATGTGGAGCTGGAATTGGCCGGAGCGCCGACGCTGCGTTCGCTGCTGGATGCGCTCGAAGCGCGCTATCCCATGCTGCAGGGCACGATTCGCGATCATGCCACGCTCGAGCGCCGCGCTTACGTGCGATTTTTCGCCTGCGAGCAGGATTTGTCGCACGAGCCACTCGATGCACCGCTGCCCGCCGCGGTGGCCTCCGGAGCGGAGCCGTTTTTCATCATTGGCGCCATCGCCGGCGGCTAAGCTCGGCAGAATACTTTTTAAGGAAAATCCAATGCAAAAAATCATCACGTATTTGTGGTTCAACGACAAAGCGGAAGAAGCGGCGAACTTTTACGTCTCGCTATTCAAGAACTCGAAGATCAACGCCGTGCGTCGCTACGGCGACGCTGGCCCGGGGCCAAAAGGCTCGGCGATGAGCGTGGAGTTCGAGCTCGAAGGCCAGCATTTCATCGCGCTGAATGGCGGGCCGCATTTCACCTTCACTCCGGCCATTTCGCTTTTCGTGAACTGTGAAAATCAGCAGGAAGTCGACGAGCTATGGCAAAGATTCACTGCGGGCGGCAAAGAGAGCCGCTGCGGCTGGCTGCAGGACAAATATGGTCTTTCCTGGCAGATCATTCCGACCGCGCTGGGCAAGCTGCTGAGCGATCCTGATCCAGCAAAATCGGGCCGCGTGATGAAGGCCATGCTGCAGATGGGCAAGATCGACGTCAGAGCGTTGCAAGAAGCCCACGACGGCAATAAGGCAGCCGCGCAGTAATGTGTGCGCCTACCGAAAGCTTTGCGCCTCGTCACCGGACGGGCCGTAAATAGAAGGCACTTTTCCCCCGGCTTGGCGCAGGTAAACAGTCAACTGGCCGCGATGATGCACCTGATCGAGCAGATTGCCCCAAATGGTCTCCGCCTGCTCGAGTTGAACCGAACCGCCGCGCGTCGTTACCGTCACGCTTTTGCTGAACTCAGTCTCCGGCCGACGCATTTTTTCTGAAGCCTCGCGGTGCGCCTTCTCATATGCGAGTGCGATTTCCTCCATCGTTTCGGGCGGAGGCGGGCTCGGCGGCACGTTGCGTAAGTCGTTCGCGCCTTCGATAATTTTTTCGATCACCCGTTCATCGATCACACATTGCCAGGCCAGATCGCGAATCGAGCGCGAGCGTTCATGCGGCTTGAACTCCAGCTTGCCCGCCGGAAATGCGCGAATCACGCGCGCGGTGGTCTGCGCCTCACGTTCCCATATTCGCAGAAATATTTCTTTCGCGTCCATTTAACCTCACTTTCAGCGCGTTCGCGTTAGACCTCGCTGGGGAATCTAGTTCTCTACGTCGTCTTGGTTTCTTCGAGTTGGGCTTTGAGCAAGCCGGCGAGGTAGTTAGCGAGTTGGGAAACGTCGAGCTTGCCTTCATCCCAGGCATGATCGGCGGTTTGTAGCGCTAGGTAGTATGGCTGACGATTTTCTCGAATTCGTTCCGGCACAATTTTCTTACCTGGAAGCAATCGACCCTGCTTTAAACAGATTAAGTAGTAGCAAGCAGCTCTTGCTGTTCTGCCGTTACCCTCGACGAATGGATGAATCCAATTCATTCTCCACAGAGCATAAGCTGCGAGCCACGTAGGATGGTCGATAATGGTCCAATTCTCATGAACGACAGAAAAGAAACGGTCCATTAAATTGGGTACATCGTGAAAATGTGGGGGCGTATGTTTACCGACGTAAATGGGTTCTTCTCGGTATCGTCCGCCAAACTGAGCGATGTTCGCGACTGCGGCATAGTTCAGTGCCCACAAAGTGTACTTATCAAAAGCTTCGATCCCTTTTTCTAGTCCAATTTCGACACAATTTGAAAGCAAGCCATACTGGCGCAGTAGATTCTGTTCCTGAATTCTTGTGTATAATGCGGGATTATCTTTTTCTCGGACGGACATGACTGAGGGATCGAAGGTCGAAGCTTAGGGCAACAAGCGTATATGCTCAGACGCCTGCCGCACACTGTCCTTGGTTATGTTCTCAGCGTTCGCCGGTGCATTTCCGAAAGCGAAACTAATCCTTTGTTCACGCAATTCGTCCTCACTTACAAGAATCTCTCTCGCTTCCTTCAAAAGGCGCACCAGCTCTGGATCTGGCGGCGTCACATTGTCGAATTGTTTCCTGTCAGCCATCGCTCCTCCACACTTCATTTAGATGCAGGAATCATAATCCCAGTTGAACCTTCTGAGAAGTACAATTCTGACGGACATGCTTTTCGCGTTAGCTGCACTCTGGTTCTTGATTCAATCCTCAATTTGGTGGCTAAAAACGCCCGTTTTAGGTATATTTGTGAATTGCGCAGAGAGAGCTGGCCCCACCTGAGCGGGTCTGCACGGGAAATAACACATGAATCGAGCCATTGATAAGGTGCAGGAGTCTCAAGTACGCACAGATTTGCCGATGTTCCGCCCGGGAGACACGGTGCGCGTGAACGTGAAGTTGCGCGAGGCGGAAGGCGAAAAAGGCGAGAAGGAAAAAGAGCGCATTCAGCCGTTCGAAGGCGTAGTGATCAAGCGGCGCGGGCACACCGCGGGCGCGAGCTTCACGGTGCGCCGGGTGAGCTTTGGAATCGGCGTAGAGAGGATTTTCCCGCTGCATTCGCCCATGATTTCGTCGATTGAAGTGGTGCAGCAAGGGGACGTGCGGCGCGCGAAGCTGTATTATTTGCGCGGGTTGAAAGGCAAGTCGGCAAGAATCAAACGCGCAGCGCGCGTCGAGGAGCGGCCGGAACCAAAAGCTGCCGAGTGAGCGACCTGCCTCCGTTTCTCAAAACCAGGTGCCTGCTCTGTAGCGGCGATATTCGTCGCCGAAGGCCTGCTCAAGGACCCGCTGTTCTTTCTTAGCGCGCGGAATCTGATAAGAAACGAAAACCAAGACGAAGATCACCAGCGCCAGCCAATTTCCCCACGCGATGAAGAGGCCCAAGTAGCCGATCCCGCCGAAGAAATAAACCGGATTGCGAATGCGCGAGTAAAGCCCTGTGGTGACGAGCTTTTTCGCCTGCGCGGTGACCGCGAATGAAGAACCAAGCTGCACGCGCGCAACCCCCCAGAGCGCGATTCCGAAGGTCGCGACGGCCATTCCTATGAAAAACCTGAGGCTGTAGTCATGGCGCGCAATTACGGCCGCGATGAAAACGGTGAACAAGATGGCGTCAATGTAGCGCAGGATTTCGTTCAGGATTTTCACGGTCATCAGCCTGAATGTCATATCACAGGTTGCGCCGTGCTCCACGCAAAATTGCGCGTCGGCTCGCGGATTTCCACAGGAATTTTCACTGTGGTAACGTGAGTGCGACGGTTTCGTGATGCCAAGGAATTCCGCTGTGATAGAATCCCGCGCGATGGCGCGGCTTTGCTGCACACGTTACGAGCTACTGGCGCGTAAACAGGGATGGATGCGCATCTGCGGACTCGACGAAGCGGGCCGCGGCTCGCTCTTCGGCCCAGTGGTGGCGGCAGCAGTAGTGTTGAATCCTCGCAGGCGCATCGTCGGTCTCGACGACTCCAAAAAACTTACCGCCGACCGGCGCGTGGAGCTTGCTCCGCGCATTCGCGAGCATGCGCTGGCATGGGCCGTCGCGGAAATCGACGCCAGCCGCATCGACGCGTGGAACATCCATCAGGCCAGCCGCCAGGCCATGATGGCCGCGCTCGCAAACATTCGGCCTGCGCCGGATTATTTGCTGCTCGACGCTTTTGGATTGCCAGATGTGCAAATCGAGCAAAAAGCGCTCATTCACGGCGACGCACGCTCGGTATCGATCGCAGCAGCGTCCATTTTGGCGAAAGTCGAGCGCGACCGGCTGATGGACGATTTCGACCAGCTCTACCCTCAATACGGACTGGCGACGAATCGCGGTTACGGCACGCCCGATCACCTGGAAGCTCTGCGGCGCTATGGTCCAACGCCGCTGCACCGGTTTTCCTATGCGCCAGTGCGAGAATCCATGTGCTGGGCCGTAAATGCCACGCAGGAAGCTCTGCCGCTGGCCGTAGACGACGCGGCGGGCGCGACGACGAGCCTTCCTATCGCGGAACCCTCCTGAGAAACAGCAAGTTACCGGCAACAAGCCCGTAAGTACTTTAGTACCAGATACTTTTTCCCTACAGCTTGCCTGCAAGTGGCTCCCACTGCGCCCTTTTTTGATGTTTATTGTAGATAGGGCACCTATGGACCAGATCACCAAAACGAAGGCTACATCTGTGCCTGTGAACGAAACAGGCCAAGGCTCGGACGAGAGCTCGGGCAATGGTGCGCCGGCGTCTGGACGCAGAGGGTATCAAAAAACCGTGTTGATGAACGATATTGCCTCGCAGGCCCCTACCGTTGCGGCAAACGCTTATTCGGCAAAGCGCGCTTCTGGAACAGGGAGCGCGGCGCCTAATTTGAACTTGAGTTCAAGCAGCTTGGCTGCCCTTTCGCAGCGCTACGACATTTTGAGCGAAGCGGGCCACGGCAACATGGGCAACGTTTACAAAGCGCGTGACCGTGAGACCGGCGAAACCGTGGCGTTGAAGCTGATCAAACCAGAAATTGCGTCGGATCAGGCCATGACCGAGCGCTTCAAGAACGAGCTGCTTTTTGCGCGGAAAATCACCCACAAAAATGTCTGCCGCGTGTACGAATTCAACCGCATTGGCGGGATTGCGTACACCTCGATGGAATTCGTGGAGGGCGAAAGTTTGCGCTCGGTGCTTAGCCGCTTCGGCGGGCTGCCCGTGCGCAAGGGCGTAGACCTGGCGCTGCAGATTTGCTCCGGATTGAAAGAAGCCCACGCGCAAGGCATCGTGCACCGCGATTTGAAGCCGGAAAACGTGATGATAGATGCGCAAGGGAACGTCAAAATTATGGACTTCGGCATCGCCCGCTCCATGGAGGGCGGCACCCGATTGACCGGTGCAATGATTGGCACGCCCGCGTACATGGCCCCAGAGCAGGTTTCCGGCAAGCCAGTGGACTATCGGACGGACATTTATGCGCTGGGCCTGGTTCTTTACGAAATATTTACGGGCTCGGAAACATTTCGTGCGGATACGCCGGTTGCTGTCGCGCTGAAGCAAATGCAGGAAGCGCCCGCGCCGCCGCACGATATTGAACCTACGATTCCCGTATACATCGAACGCGCCATTCTGAAATGCTTGGAGAAAGATCCCGCGAAACGCTTCCAGTCGATTGCGGAATTGGAGAGCGCGCTGCGTTCAACGCGCGTAACTGGCGCAGCGACCGCGCCGGCGCCCTTGGCCGTGGCCAAAGCGTCAGCCATGGAGGCAAGCCGCGCCTCAGCGCTTGTCTATCCCGTGCCGCTCACCGCGAAACCAAAACGCAAATCGCGAGCATTGCCCATAGCCCTCGCCGCCGCGGCAATTTTGCTGGCTGTGGTCCTGTCGCGGGCCATGAATGTCGCGAAAAAAGCGGCGCAAATCGCGCCGCCGGCCGTTGCTGCCGCGCCGAATCCGCCAGCGAAAGCGTTTGTTCCTCCGCCGCAGCCCGCGCCTGCAAAAGCTGCGAACGCCACGCCCGCAAGAAGCGTTGCTCAAACAACACGCGCGAGATCTGCTGTTTCGGCGGCCGCAAAGCCGGCGTCTCCAGAAGTTTTTCCGCGAGTGGAGTGGGGAAATCGCACCCTGCAGCCGTGGCAGGCGCGCTCTACCCCAGAAACGTTTATTTGGGTCGGAAGATTCGAAAAGGAGCAACGCGCGCAGGAAGTCGCCAAGAGGATAGAGGACCAGAATCTTCCGGTAGCCATTCAGCCGCGGCAGAATCCGCAGGGGCAGAACTTTTTTGTTGTCTTCTCGGGGCCGTATGAGAAGGGCCCGGCGCAACAGGCGTTGCAGTGGCTGCATGACGTTGGATTCGCCAATGCGAGGGCGGTTCGCGTGGGACAAAATAAGAACCAAAATCGCCAGCAGAATCGGTCTTTTCGCCAGAACTGGCGCTGAATGCGTATGAACACTGAGGCAGGAATGGAAATCGAATTTGGCGCGCGCACCGATGTGGGCCGCGCGCGCGCGAATAATGAAGACTGCTTCCGCGCCGCGCCGGAAATCAATTTATTCGTGTTGTCGGACGGCATGGGCGGGCAATCGTCGGGCGAAGTGGCCAGCCGGCTCGCATCGGAAGCGGTTATTGCGCACTGTTGCGAGGCGGCAACGAACGCGTCTTTGCCGATTATCGGCAAGCGCGATGAGGGAGTTTCCGATGCGGCCAATCGGCTGGCAAGCGCCATTCGACTGGCGAACTCTGCAGTGCGCGCAGCAGCGCAGGAAAACGCAGCGCTATCGGGCATGGGCGCGACGGCCGTTGCGGTGATGCTGACCAATGAGCGCGCCAGTATCGCTCATGTCGGCGATAGCCGCGTTTACCGGCTGCGAAACGGCGAACTCCAGCAATTGACGCGGGACCATTCCTTCGTCGGTGAACAGGTTCGTCAGGGATTGATGGGCGAGGAAGAGGCCAGCAGCAGCAATTTGCAAAACGTGCTTTTGCGAGCCGTGGGAGCCGACGCAGAAGTTCAAGTGGAAGTAAACGAAGAGCTGTTCGCCGAAGGCGACACTTTGCTGCTGTGCTCCGACGGACTTACAAAAGAGCTTTCTGACTCACAAATCGCGAACGTATTAGCGCACATAGACGACCCCCAAGAGGCTGCCGATCAGCTCGTAGATATGGCCAATGCGGCCGGCGGCGGCGATAACATCACGGTGATCGTGTTGCGCAATGCGCCGCGGCTAGTAGGAGCTTTCCAAAAAATCGGCCGATGGTTCAAGGGTTCCTGAGATTTGCTGCGGAGGATGGAAATGTCCAAACTGACGCTCAAGTTCGAAAATTCGGTGCTAAATGAAGTGGCCGTGGGCCCAAAGGAAGTCAGCATTGGCCGCTCGCCGGATAATGGCCTGGTGATTGACAATCCGGCGGTCTCGCATTATCACGCGCGCGTGTTCAATGAAGATGGCCGCCTGATGCTCGAGGATTTCGGCAGCTTGAATGGCACGTTCGTGAACGGCCAGCGCGTGAAAATGGTGTCGCTCAAGCCGGGCGATTCCGTGGCGATTGGAAAGCATACAATCATCGTGTCCGATTCGCGCGACGCCGCTGATCCTATCTGGAAGGGCGGAATGCAGAAGCCGGCGGCGCCGAAAATCAACGAGACGGTGATGCTGGACACCAAGGAGCGGCGCGAATTCTTGCAGAAAGTCGCGGCAGTCGGTGAAAGTTCGCAGCCCGCCCCGTCGCGCGTGAAAGTCGCCACGCTGGTAGTACGCAAAGGCAGCACGGACAAGCGCGAATACGCGCTGAGCGACAAGCTCACGGTCATTGGGAAATCGCCCATGGCTACCGTGAAACTGAAAGGATGGTTTGCGCCGAAGGCTGCGGCGCAGATCAATCGCCGCGAAGACAATTCCTATTACATCGGCGCAGCGGACCGCGTTCCGCTCGTCAATGGCGCCCCCGCTGTGCATCCCACCAAGCTTGCCGCTGGAGACGTGATCGAAGTCGCCGGCGTCGAAATGAAACTCGTCTATCCAGACTAGGCGATTCGTCCTTCCTGCGTTCACGCGGCAAACGAAGTCGCGTAAACCCTACAATCGGGAATTTTTCTTGTAAGGTTGCTTAGGCGCATTGGTTCGTTTGAAAATCGGCGGCAATAGGCTATACTCAGGAGTGCAATTCTAGGAGGAATAGCGAGTGTTGATGATCCGCCTGTCCCGCATTGGCAAGAAGAAGCAGCCAGCCTACCGCGTCGTTGTGATCGAGAAAACCCGCCCTCGCGACGGCCGCTTCGTTGAAATTGTGGGGACCTACGATCCATTGAAGAAGCCTGCAGTTGTGAAATTGGACGCCGAGCGAATCAAGTATTGGCTCGGATGCGGCGCCCAGCCCAGCGACACCGTCCGCAGCTTTTTGCGTCATCAGAAGATCGCCTAAAGCGCCGCACTCGTAAGATTGCCGGATTCCCAACACGCGAAGCACACTCCCAGCGGAATTTCCCACTTCCGGAGGTTTCTCATGATGAACGAGTTGGTCGAATCCATCGCCAAAGCTCTTGTGGACCATCCCGAGCAAGTTTCCGTGAAATCCGTTGAAGGCGAACAGGTGACCGTGCTTGAATTGCGCGTCGCGCCCGACGATCTGGGAAAAGTGATCGGGCGGCAGGGGCGCACGGCTAAGTCTATCCGCACCCTTCTGGGAGCCGCCGGCATGAAACTGAAGAAGCGCTTTACGCTGGAAATACTCGAATAGCATCGTGGCCGACCGTCCAGCCAGTCGCGTCACGCTCGCCAGAATCCTGCGCCCGCAGGGGCGGCGCGGCGAAGTGGCCGCTGAGATTCTTACCGATTTTCCGGAGCGGCTGACAAAATTAAAATCGGCGCTGTTGTGGGACGGGAAGAATTCTCCGCGCCAAGCGGCCATTCGCAATTGCTGGCTAAGCCACAGCCGCGGCGGTCAGGCCATTTTTCACTTCGAAGAATCCAGTTCCATTTCTGACGCGGAGAAGCTTGTCGGGCTTGAAGTTCAGTTGCCCCTGGCGGAGCGCGTCAGTCTGCCCGCGGGAAGTTACTACGTCACGGATTTGATTGGCTGCGACGTTTTTGAAATGCGCGGCGAACCAGCGCACCAGTTGGAAAAAATCGGCGTGGTGCGCGATGTGCAATTTGCCGGCGCCGATGTCACAGGCACGCCGAATCTGGTGCTCGATTCTGCGCGCGGTGATTTGCTCATCCCTCTCGCGTCGGAAATTTGTCGCCGCATCGACGTTGCCGCCCGCCGCGTCGAAGTCTTACTCCCCGAAGGTCTACTTGATTTGAATTCAACGAACTAAGCGCATTTTCAGACTTCCGCAACCCTAAACAGCAAATTGCGATACGATAATCTCGCCGATGCGCTTTGACCTGATCACCATTTTCCCGGAGTTTTTTCGCGGGCCGCTGGACTACGGCATTGTGCGGCGGGCGCGCGAGGCGGAACTCGTGGAGATCGCGATGCACGACTTGCGCGCCTTCACGCATGACCGGCATCGCACGGTGGATGACCGTCCCTTTGGCGGCGGCGAAGGCATGGTGATGAAGCCGGAGCCGATTTTCGCAGCGGTCGAATCGCTCATTGGGCCTGTCGGCGATGCACAACGCGCAGAGCGAACGGATGCGGCTGCGCACAAAACGGCGATTCTTCTGCTTTCCGCGTCCGGAAAACTTTTCCGCCAGGAAACAGCACGCCGACTTTCGCAATGCGAGCGCGTAATTTTGATTTGTGGGCGATACGAAGGAGTTGACGAGCGTGTGGCTCAGCATTTGGCGACCGACGAAGTTTCTATTGGTGATTTTGTGCTTTCCGGCGGCGAACTCGCGGCAGCTATGGTTCTCGACGCGGTGACGCGCTTGATTCCCGGCGCGCTGGGGAATGAAGATTCGGCGGAGAACGAGTCGTTTTCTTCTGCGTCGCAGAATGACATCTCATTTCCGCAAGACGCCGCCGCATTTGCAGGCGAAATAGGCGAGCGCGGGATTCTCGAATGCCCGCATTACACCCGTCCGCAGAATTTTCGCGGCTGGGAAGTACCGGAAATTCTAGTGAGCGGCAATCACGAAGAAGTGCGCCGCTGGCGCGCCCGCGCGGCAATCGAGAAGACGCAGCGCAACCGCCCGGATTTGCTTGTCAGTAGGAATTTGCGCGCGGGTGCCCACATTTCAGGAGAAAATTGACCGATGGCCATCATCGATTTTCACAATCACTATTACCCGCCGGCGTATTTGAACGCGCTGCGCTCCGGCAACAGCGTTGTCAAAATTGACCTCGACGCACAAGGCAATCCTCGCCTGCATTATCCCGGCGATTACAACGTCGCCGTGCGCGGCCATCGCGACATCGATTTTCGCGAGCAGGAGCTTTCGAAATATGGAGTGGACCTGCAAGTAATCACGCTGACCACCCCCGGAACACACGTCGAGTCGCCCGCGAACGCGGCGCGGCTCGCGTCGCTGGTGAACGATGCGTTCGCGGAAGTAGTTCGCACGCATCACGGGAAATTTGTCGCCCTCGCCACGCTGCCGCTGAATGATCCGGCGGCTTCGGTAAAGGAATTCGAGCGCGCCTGCGATCAGCTTGGATTTCGGGGAGCAATGCTCTTCAGCAATATCAACGGTGTGGCACTGGCGGACGAGCGTTTTTGGCCGCTCTACGAAGCCGCCAACGAGCGCGGCGCGATTCTGCACATTCATCCTACGGCGCCCGTCGGCGTCGAAGCCATGCAGGATTATTGGCTCATGCCGCTGGTCGGTTTTCTCTTCGACACCACGCTCGCCGCGGAAAAAATTGTCTTCAGCGGCGTCGCAGAACGTTTCCCGAAAATCCAATGGGTGCTGAGCCATCTAGGCGGCGCAATCCCCTACATTGCGGAGCGCGCCGACCGGGGCTTCCATGCCTTCAAGGAGTGTCGCGCGAAAATTCAGAAACCTCCCAGCGAATATCTGAAAAAGTTTTACTACGATACCGTGAATTTCGATCCCCTGGCTTTGAAGCTGGCCATTGATTTCGCCGGCGCAGAGCACATTCTGGCGGGCAGCGACTACCCGCATCAGATCGGCAGCATTCCGTCAATGCTCGATTCGCTGCGTCGCGTGCCCATCTCAGACGCCGACCTAGCCAAAGTCCTAGGTGCCAATGCGGCAAATCTGTTGGGGCAAAAGTAGGATCCTAAGTTTAATGCCGGCCGCTCACCTGAAATCATTGCCGCCACTTCAACGTATTAATTCACCGAGGGCGAACTCATGAGCCCCGTCGTAAGATTCTTTGTTTTTGTGTATGCGCTGACTTGGGCGTGTTTTTTCGCCGCGGTTGTGATTTCTCAACATTCGACTCCAGCTCACACAAGCATCAGTCTTGTTCGTGGCTTTTTGTTGCTTCTTGGAACATTTGCTCCGGCGATCGTCGCGCTATTGATGACGAGCACCGAGAAGGGACGAGCAGGGGTGGCAACGCTCCTGAAGGGCCTTCTTCGATGGCGCGTTGGCCTCAGATGGTACGTTTTCGCTGTCACCTACATGGCTGCAATTAAGTTCAGCGTCGCGCTCTTACATCGCGCAATAACAGGAACATGGCCTCCGTTTGGCCATGAGCTGCCCGTCGTTATCCTCATAGCCATTGTGATTTCCACTCCCTTTCAGTCGGGTGAGGAAATTGGGTGGCGCGGATACGCATTACCGCGCATGGCCGCCCGTATGGGATTCGGTTGGGCCAGCGTTCTGCTCGGCGTGATCTGGGCTTTCTGGCATCTTCCGCTGTTCTTTTTAGCCGGCGCTGACAAATATGGACAGTCCTTCCCAGTGTTTGTTTTAGGGGTCACTGCTTTGTCTGTTGCGATTGCCTGGCTGTACGTGCATGCCAACGGGAGTCTGCTGCTCACGATGCTAATGCATTCGGCGGTGAACCAAACCATTGGCATCGTTCCCGACGCAAGCCCCAACGCGCACGGCGTGCTTAGCATGAGCATTTCTCTTCCGTTCTTTTTGAGCACTCTTTTGCTGTGCATTTCAGCGGCGTATCTCCTTGTTCGAATGCCAAAAGCGCGATCGCTAATAACCGGAGAGCCCAAGCTTGCGGTTGATTAGTTTCTGAGCCTCGCATACACTAGTTGTTTCGCTTGCAGCGGTTTCCGCGCGCTGAGGCGCGTCGGTTTGCCAACACAGTTCGTGCAACTCCGCATCAACTATTTTAAGGGCATATAAGGAGAAGATTCTTTGCCGAAGCGCACCTTTCAACCGCATGTTCGCCGGCGTCACAAGAAGCACGGCTTCCGTTCGCGAATGAAAACGAAGAATGGCCGCAAAGTGCTGGCGCGGCGCCGCGCGAAAGGGCGCCACGCGCTCACACGGGTATAATCTGGAACCTTGGTTGGCGTAGCAGCGTTTTGCGTGAGGAATCCCGCCAGGAAAAAATCTTTCCCTGCGGAAGAGAAGCCCTCAAAATGTGAAGTCAGTTGAGCAAAGCCCGGCGGCGCACGAACGAAATGGTGATGCAGTGAATGCGCCGGTCGAGCGGCGGAACTTGCCTCGCGAATGGCGGCTGGTGCGCCGCGCCGAATACGACGCGGTCTATCGCGAAGGCCGCCGCCGCGCAGCCGGAAATTTTGTGGTGTTCACGCGGAGGAACGGCTTGCCGCGGGGCCGCTTCGGCATGAGCGTGAAGAAGGCGCTGGGAACAGCGGTCGTGCGCAACCGCATTCGCCGGCGCATACGCGAGATTTTGCGGCTGCATCGCGAGGAGATTGCTCCGGGATGGGACATGGTGATACATCCGAGCCGCGCGGTGGCCACGCTGAAATTCGCAAAACTGGAAGCGGAGCTGCTGGCGTTGCTGCCGCGGCAAAAGCGAGAAACGGAATGAAGCTAAAAGGCATCGCGAAATGGCTGGCACTCGCGATCTTACGCGTGTACCAAGTTTTCCTCGGGCCGTTTTTCGGCGGCGCGTGCAGGTTCGAGCCTTCCTGCTCGGCGTATGCCTATGAAGCCATCGAGCGCTTCGGCGCGGCGCGTGGCGCATGGCTGGGGATGAAGAGGCTGCTGCGCTGCCGTCCATTTTCCGCCGGAGGTTACGACCCTGTGCCCGAAAGGCCGCAAGGCAACAATCACGCGAAAGAAGATTCGCAGCGCATCGCCGGGCCGCATGATGGCCGGGCCGTGGAGGTTTTGCGTTGAGCGACGAGCAACGCGCCGGCCTGGCGCTGGTCCTGATGGTTGTGGTGTTGATGTTGTGGTCGCATTTCTATAAGCCCTCCATTCCCCAGAAAACTCCGGAAACGAATCCTCCTGCCGCGAACGTGCAGCCGCAGAACGGCTCAAGCGCGGTCACTCCGCCGCCCGCGGCCGTCCCGCCGCCCAGCAAAAAGACTCCGGTGAGCGCGCCGAAAACCGCAAACTCTGCGATTCCCGTCAAGGAAGCGGCCGCAGAACAAAACATCGTTGTTGACAGCCCGCTATACCGCGTGGAGCTCTCCAATCGCGGCGGCGTAGTGCGCAGTTGGACGCTGAATAAATATCACGACAACGAAAAGCCGCCCAAGCCTCTGGAGCTCGTGAATGTCGCCGCAGCGCAACAATTGAATGCCTGGCCGCTCTCGATTCATTTGGAAGATCCGAAGCTCGCGGCGGAAGCGAATCAGGGATTGTACGTGGTGAGCGGCGCCTCGAATTCAACCGCACTGCGCGCGCCGGCGGAAGTGGATTTCGAGTGGAGCGACGGCCATTTGCACGTGTTAAAGCAGCTGAAGTTCACGGCGAATTACCAGATGCAACTCAGCGTTTCAGCGATGCTCGATGGCCAGCCGCTCCCAGTAGGCGTGGCCTGGCGAGGCGGCTTCGGCGATCGAACCGCGCCCAATGCAGCGGCTCTTACGGATGTTTTCTACAGCGAGAACGGAAAAATTGAAACGCTCACTTACAAAAAGCTGGGCGCGAAGTCGCATCCCGAACAGCCCGCGCAGGTCAGCGGTTACATGGACGCAGTAGGAATCGAAGACCAATACTTCACGGCGGCATTCCTCGAAAATCAGCCGGGAATCACGTTGTGGGATTGGACGCGGCAGCACAGCGTCACTGCGGACGGAAAAACCGCGAACCAGCCGGTCGCGGAAATGGCTGCCGGTCCGCCAACTCCAGGGCCGTGGAACGTTCGCCTCTATGTTGGGCCAAAAGACCTGTCCCTGCTGGGAAAGCTTGATCCGCCGCTTTCCGATCTGGTGCAGTTCGGCTGGATGGGCTTCATCTCCAAAGGGCTGCTGTGGATTTTGAAATGGACGTACAAATACGTGCCCAATTATGGCTGGGACATTGTGCTGCTCACCATCGCCATCAACATGGCGCTGTTTCCGCTGAAGGCCAAGGGCTGGCGCTCGATGAAGCAGATGCAGAAGGTCATGCCCAAGCACAAGGCCATTCAGGAAAAATACAAAAAATATTCCATGCGCGATCCCCGGCGCAGGGAGATGCAGGAGGAAATCAGCGCGCTCTACAAAGAGCATGGCGTGAATCCGCTCGGCGGATGCTTGCCGCAATTGGTGCAACTGCCCATCTGGTTTGCGCTCTATCGCATGCTGGAGTATTCCATCGAGCTGCGCCACGCGCCATGGATTGGCTGGATTCACGACCTTTCCGCGAAAGATCCGTATTATATTTTGCCGATTCTGATGACCATCGCCATGTATTACATGACGAAAATGACGCCGCAGACAGTAACCGACCCCGCGCAACAAAAATTGATGACCTTCATGCCGCTATTGTTTGGTGTGTTTTTCTTTATGTATTCCAGCGGACTGGTGCTCTATATTTTTACCAGCAGCCTGGTGGGCGTCGCGCAGCAGTGGTATTTGAACCGCACCGATCCGCTCCCTTCGCGCAGTCCGTTCAAAAATAAACCCGCTAAAGCTTGAACGGCAGTAGTCAGTGAGAAGTGGTCAGTGGTCAGCAAACGCTCGCCGTGTCACTCTTGGCTGGTCTTCAGATCCAACAAATAGCCGCGTTTGCCGACGTTGAAGCAGCGCGTGCGGCCGATCCGGTCGCTCTTTCCGCCGCATTCGTGGATGTGCCCGCAAAAAAGCATTTCGGGCTGCTCGCGTTCCACCCATTCACGCACGGCGCGGCTTCCTGCGTGCTTTCCGGGCGCGAATTCGTCAAGCTTGCTGCCATAGGGAGGAGCGTGCACCACCAAATAGAGCGGCGCCAGATTGCGAAACGCGTCCAGCGCCTCAGCGATTTGCTCTTCGCTGTATTCGCCGGGTGTGTCGAACGGAGTGGGATTGCTGTAGCCGAGGCCGGCCCAGTTGGTCGAGCCAATCTGGCGTATTTGCTGGTGAAAATCTGTGAAGTCCGCAGCCGCGCAGAATTCCTGATTTTGCGCGGCGGTTTCATGATTGCCCGGAAGCGCCCACACCCGGCTGGCCTGTTTCGAGAGAATCGGCGCGCACGCGTCCAGCCCTTTGCCAAAGGTGCTCAGATCCCCGGCAGAGATGTAAATATCGGCAGGAACGCTGAGCAATTTTTCGAGGGACCTCAGGTCGCCGTGAATGTCGCTGAAAATCTGAATTTTCATCGCACGTCAGCCGCTGGAGTGGCGCCCGCAAGCTCGGGCCGCGCTCGATCTCCATATCTTAGCATTTGGCTTATGGAGTGGATTTAGGGACGGTGTCTTTCGGGTCGGCTTCTACAGTAACGTCTACCGGAGCGCCTTCTTTGAGTTTCACTTTCTTGCCAGTGGCGTCCTCGAGTGTGTTCTCGATGCGAATTTCGCGATACAGGTGGTCGGCGCCTTCAACGGCGATTTCCGCCTTTTCCGGCGCCTGGGGATAGGGCGGCTGTATCACTTTTTGCACAGTTCCGGGCTTGGTTACTTTGGGCTTTTTGGCCATGCGCTCCTCGATTGGCGATGTGCGGGCGGGAGCAGCGATTTTAGCAGGTTGCCGGAACGGGTGCAATTTTGGGAGCAAAGGTTGCGATAGAACACCAAGCATGCTTAATGGACGGCAGGATATTAAAGAATCCTGTCGTCACTGTCGCCACGCGTGGCGCATGCTAACGAAAATTCTGACAACGCTCCGCCGGAAACGCCCGGTGTGACCCGCTATTTGTTGATGGGGATGATTAGATTAATGTCAATATGGCGGCGGTCGTCGAAAGTGGAAATCGTATGCCGAGAGGACTTGAGCTTTTTGTATTGGGCGTGGATTTCGAAATCCACGTTGGGATCGAGACCGGTGAACTGATAGTGACCCTGCGAATCGGAAATCTGCGTGCGGATGTTGTCGGTCTTCTTGTTTCGCAGGTAAACGATGCCGTTGACGATGGGGTTTTGACTCTTGTCGAGGACGTAGCCCTGGACGGTGCGCAATTGCGAGCGGTCACGCTCGCTCTGGGCGCGCACGGAAACGCCGGAGAGAACCAGAACAGTAAAAACAAGGGCTACAGAGGGAGTAATCCGCGTCGCTCTCGAAGTCAGGTTCACTGGGCCTCCTGGGTCCCGGTTCTGTTAAGGAACCGGTATACAACTAACGTTTAGATGGCGTGGAGAGCCAAAAAAGATGCAGCGGCCTAAAAGCGCAGACGGCTGCTATTCTTCGAGCTCCGTCTCATCTCCTTCATCCTCTTCCTCCTCCTCGTCATCTTCGTCGAGGCCGAGTTCGGCGCCGTCCTCTGAGACTTCGTCCTCGTCGTCATCATCGTCGGAGATGACATTGAGGCGGACAGGATGGATTTGAGCAACTTCCAGTTCGGCGTCGCACTCCAAACAAGTGAGGATTTCGCCTTCCTCGATTTCGTCTTCGTCGAGGTCAATTTCGGCGTCGCATTTGGGGCATCTCACCACGTGGAACTCTCCTTAGCAGCAAAATCGGACACAAGTGAGCGTATTATATAACGTCTATGTCAAGCAATCCTGTAAGTGGTCCGGAAGTGACGCAAAGAGAATACCCCGAACGCCCGATTGTGGCGGTGGGCGGAGTGGTAATTCACGAAGGGCGCGTGTTGCTCATCCGGCGAGGCCAGCCGCCTCTGGAGGGCCGATGGTCCATTCCCGGCGGGATTCTGGAGATTGGCGAAACCATCGCCGCAGCGATCGGGCGCGAATTGAAAGAGGAAGCGGGAATCACCGTGCGCGTGCTGGGATTGATTGAGATTTATGAGAAGGTGCTGCGCGACGCGGATAATCACCCGCAATATCATTTCGTGATTTTGGATTATATGTGCGAATTCGTCGAGGGCGTGGCGGCAGCCGGTGGCGATGTCACCGACGCGGAGTGGGTGAGCGAAGGAGAACTGGAAAAAATGCACCTGACTTCGGCGGCATTGCGTGTCGTAAAGAAGGCGTTCGCCCTGGCGGCGCGCCGCACCGCGGCCAGCGGTTGAAATCCGCACCAGCGAACTACTGTAAGCCTCCGCGAAAGAGACCGAGCGGCTTTGCCAAAAAACCATACCCGATCATAATGCCCGCTGTCTCAAGTCCAATATAAGCTGAAACAACCAGCGCCAGCTTGGCGTGAGGAATCCCGCTTCCTTCCGAAGCTTCTCCCGCAACAAAGAAAAGCCCTATAAGAATGCCTGCAAGGATGACGATGCCCCACCCATATTTCCGTTGGGACGACGAACTGAAGGCAGGAGCGCCTTCTGGTGTTGATACATCGGCCAGGCCGGAAACGAGGGCAGTCGTCCAGGCCCACGTCGAAGCAAAGAGGATGAGAGCTCCGAATAGCACGGTGAAAAGCGCGCCGATCAAACCGTGACGGAAAGTTTGGGGGTACAGGAAGAGAGCAAGCACGGTGACGAGCGAGACAGCGATCGCTCTCATCCAGACAGCCGGAGTTGCCTGTAAATCCATCGACAATGCACTCCTGCGAATCGAGACTCCCATGATGGCCGTGAGAACGGCCATGCCTGTAAGAAGCACGAGAAGTCTGTATCCTGCGGGCAAGCCAAACCACAAAGATGGGTGCCTTATCATCGCGACGGCATCGGATGTAAGAGTTACAGCGACAGAAAGAATTGTGGCCATCTGCGCGCGAAGGAACAATGATTCTTTCACGCGTAAAGGAGCGTTGGCGCGAGGGGCGCGGAATGCGCGCACAAGGCAAAGAATTCCGAGAAAAGTAGCCGCCTGAATGCTGAATGACCCAACCGCGTCGTACGGATCCTCGGCGAAAGGATTTACTTTGGATAGCGCAGGATCGTGCTTGGCATGCATGAAAAAAAAGTAAGACAGCACGGCCAGAATGAAAGTGAAAAGCGAACTGATTTTGAATTTCCGATTTGTATCCATTGTGAACCCCACCCTTTCAACACTTTTGAAAACTAGCATGGCTACGGAGTGAGCCTGGAGCAGGTCCGCGAAGCGATCCAGCCGAGAATTGTCCATGCAGAAACCCAGAACGGGAAGATGCCATACAGGGTGTCTGAGGCCGAGTGCGAGTGGCGGTCGATGGCCGTGAAGACTTGCAAGCAAAAGAGCACGGTTAAAGCGAGCAGAAGCCAGCCGGGCCAGGCTGTCGGCATATAAAACCAACCCCATTCACGGAACCATTTGGTTTTCATTTTGCGCGCCCCTCCCAATGAATCTCCAGTCTGAAATCTCCTCGCCGGAATTTGGAATGCCCGACAATTCAATGAGCGCTGGAGATGTAAGAATAAATTTCATCCGCAATCCAATAATTCGCAAAGAGAACAGCGAAAAGCGTGCCAGCAAGAAACAGACTCCAGCGCCAGCGCCGCCAGAAATCGCGCAAAGGCGAATGCTGCATGGGAAGATCGGCGAGGTAAGCAGCGCAGTAGCAAATGTTCGCGAGAAGCGCGAAAACTATGAGGAACCTGAGCGAGTACCACGTGAACGCAGGACGAAAATGCGGCCACGTTGCAATAATCCAAGTGAGCACGACGGCGACGAGAAGAAAATTGTAGATGATGCGGCGGCGCTCCCAGTAACCGACGGCATCGGCGAACATGCTGCGAGACTCAGATGATTGCGGAGCGCGAAAAGAGCTGGATGTCTTCATGAGCAGCCTCCGCGGCAGGCTTGCGCGGATCCGTTTCTAGTGGAAATTCATAAGGATCCAGAAATTTGCGAGCGCAACGCCCAGCAGCACGCCCGCCACCCACACCACCCAGCGGTAGCGACGCCACAACTCGCGGAAGGAAGAGAACTGGATGAAGATGTCAAGACAATACGCGACCGAGTAGAGCACGTTCGCGAGCGCAGCCATAACGAAGAGCGCCAGAAGCGCCGGCCAGAGCAACGCCTCGTGAAGATGCGGCCATGAGGCGGCGACCCAGGCGATCACGACCGCGGCGAGAATTAAGTTATACGGAATACGGCGCAGTTCCCAAAAACGAAGCGCGTCATCAAGGATCGCGCGTAATTCGAGCGATTGCGGTCCTACGAATGAATCGAATGTGCTCATGTGCCACGCTCCCATCTGAAATAGAGGCCGAAGGATCCCGTTGTTTTTCCAGTGCTCAGCTCACGATGGCATTGGCGACGGGCGCAATAGGAACGCGTCCGAAGCGGCGGTCGCGCGCGCGAAAATCGCGAATGGCCAGTTCCAAATCGCCAGCATCAAAATCGGGCCACATGCAATCGGTGAAGTGCAATTCCGCGTATGCGCATTCCCAGAGCAGAAAATCGCTCAGGCGCTGCTCGCCGCCAGTGCGAATCAGCAAATCTACGTCATGGGAATTTTCGGGCGCATGAGTCACCTGAGCCAGCCGGCGCGAGAATTCTCGCTGCGTAACTTCCGTGCTGGAAACCATCCAGCAAGCGGCGCGCAGCATGGCTTCACGTGCGGAATAGTCCACGGCGATGCGCAGGTCAAGGCCGCGATTTTGCGCCGTGGCGGCTTCCACGGCTTCGATAGCGGACACCAGAGTGCTCGGCAAACGGTCGCGGCGGCCGATGGCGCTGATGCGCACGTCGTGTTCGTGGGCGCGCAGCGCTTCCGAATAGAAAAATTTCTCGAGCAGGCCGAAGAGCGAGCCGACTTCCTCCTGGCAGCGCTGCCAGTTATTTGTGGAGAAGGCGAAAAGCGTGAGAACTTCAATCCCAAAGGCCGGCGCCGTGCGCACCACGCGGCGTACGGCTTCGACGCCCGCGCGATGGCCAGCGGAACGAGGAAGGCCGCGCGCCTCAGCCCACCGGCCGTTGCCATCCATCAGAATGGCCACGTGCAGTGGTTTCGCAGGAACGATGTACAAAGTACTTTCTTTCATAAAGGCAACAGGCAAAAAAATTTTGCCCCTCCTATCTTTCGCGGGTGACGCGGATTAGCGCTTCCATATGATCCAGATAGCGTTCCAGAGCTTTGCGGCCGGCGGGCGCGAGGCGGTATTCGGTCTTGGGCAAGCGCCCGGCAAAAGACTTGGTGCAGAGAATATAGCCCGCGTCTTCGAGCTTGCGCGCATGCACGCTCAAATTGCCGTCGGTGGCGCCAACGAGCTTTTTCAATGTATTGAAGCTGAGCGTGGCGTTAACAGCGAGCGCGCTCAAAATGCCGAGGCGCGTGCGTTCGTGAATCAAGCGGTCAAGCGCCCGCGTGTTCTCTTCGGCGGCGCGGCCGCGAGCCAGTTGCAAATCTTCCTGTTCACGCAATCGTTCACGTTCCTGCGAAGCGCGCATTGCTGCAGATTTAGCCACCGTAGCTCCTTGCGATGATGGCGCCGAAAATGATGTGGAATCCTCCAAAGCCCGTCCCCAGCAGAACGTTGGACCACGTAGCCGGGCAGAAAAACGCGACGGTGCCGAGCACCACGAAGCAAAGCCCCATGAACGGCACGGCGCGAATCGAGAATGCCCCGCCCGTCATCACAGCTGTTCCGTAAAGCAGCAGCCAGGTGGCCGGAACAGCGGAGGCGAGGCCCGCATGAAATAGAAAATAGGTCAGAATGCCCGCGGCGAAAACGGGCGGCGCAAAGCTCAATGCAAACTTGCGCGCGGGGCCCGACAGCAGCGAGTCGTGGGCGCGGCGCGCCTTCATTAAAGCGCTGAACATGGCGATGGCCAGAGCAATCGCAGCTTCGATGAGCCAGGCGATAAGCCATGCCTCGTGAGTGGCCTGCTGCGCAGCGACGAATGCCGCGCCAAGAGCGGTGATCCCCAGCGCCACACCACCCCATCCCGGCACCGCCGTGAAGGAGCCAGCGCGTTCCATGGTTTCGCGGATGTAGCGAAGATTTTCGCGGGCACGCTCGTCGATGGCCAGCGGAGGATTGTGGCGAACAGGTTCGGGAGCGACCATGCTGAAAAGATAGAGCAAGATCAAGATATTGTCAAGTACTTTGTTTTACAAAGTGCGGTCCTAAGCGTCAGCCGCGGCGGGGCACGGGAATATCGCTTGGCTAGGCGCGCGGGGCGGCGCTATGCTTTTCCCGCGCGGCAAATGCACAGGGAGGAGATTCATGAAACGCATTGTGATTTTCGCATTCGTGGCAGCACTTGCGCCAGTCATGGCAATGGCGCAGGGAAATATGGGTTCAGGAAATCCGGTAGCCAACTCCGTGAAAATGATGGTAGCGCAGCACGCCAAAGCCATCATTGCCGGCGCGGAAGAAATGCCGGCGGACAAATATAGCTACCGTCCCACGCCCGGGCAAATGACTTTCGGGCACTTGATCATGCACTTGGCGCAGTCGAATAACTTTATGTGTTCAGCCATCGCGGGAACCAAGCCGCCGGCGCAGGAAAAGCTGGCGGAGACGGATCCAAAGGACAAGCTGGTGGCCGCGCTCAAGTCGTCATTCGATTATTGCAGCGGCGTGCTGGATAAAGCGAATGATTCGAATCTCGGCGAGATGGTTCCGTTTTTCCGCGGGCAAAGGCCTCGCGCAACGGTGATGATTGCGCTGGTCGCCGATCTGTACGACCACTATAGCCAGGAGGCCGGGTACTTGCGGATGAATGGAATGCTGCCGCCCACGGCGCAGCGAAGCCGCGGACGGATGTAAACGCTAACGATTCAGCCCGACAAACGTGTGAATTGCAAAGCTATGCGCCAGCGGCGCGCTGCGGGTAGCGCCCACGCGCGGCATTCCAGCGGATTTTCAGCAAGTCCGTGAACATGCGCGCGCTGTCGCGAAACATGCGGATTTTTGTTCCGGGTTCGTGAGACCAGACCACCGGCACTTCGACGGCGCGCAGGCCATGGCGGCGCGCGAGAAACAAGATTTCCGGATCGAAGCCGAAATCCTCGATGCGCTGCTGCTCGAAAATGATTCGCGAGCGAGCGGTGCGAAAGGCCTTGAATCCGCATTGTGTGTCCGCGAAGGGCAATCCAGTTGCGAGGCGCACAATCCGATTGAAGAAAATACCAGACAGCTCGCGCGCGCGCGATTGATGAACCTGAATCAAACTGCGGTCGAGCGCCCGTGAACCGATGGCAATGTCGGCGGAATTGAGTGCGGCGAGCAGCTTTTCGGCCTCTTCGATGGGCGCGGAAAGGTCCGCGTCAGTGAAAAGCGAAAAATTCCCGCGAGCTTCGAGCATTCCGGTGCGCACGCTCCGGCCTTTGCCGTGATTCCTGTCATGATGCGCCAGCAAACGCAGCTCCGGGATATTCTTTTGCAGGCTGCGAACGATTTCTCCGGTGCGATCGGATGAAGCGTCGTCCACAACGATAATCTCGCTGGCCGGATGCAGGCGATGCAGATATTCGCGAATGCGCCCAATCGTCCGCGGCAAGCGTTGCTCTTCGTTGTAGGCCGGAATCACAACGGAGAGTTCGAGGGAAGAGTTCATTCTGCAGCGTCCGGCCAACCGTAACGGCCCAGCAGCGGAACGAACTGGCAGGCAAAGAGTTTTTCTTGCATGACTTCGCCGTCGCGTTTGCGGATGCGCATGAGCATTTGCTTGTCGCTCTCGCCTACCGGAATGATGAGGCGCCCGCCCTCGGCAAGTTGCGCAGTGAGCGGCGGAGGAACCGCAGGAGCCGCAGCAGCGACAAGAATGCCGTCGAAGGGCGCCGCATCCGCCCAGCCCAGTGTGCCGTCGCCGATTTCCACGCGAATGTTGCGATATCCGAGCGAAGCTAGCCGGGCGCGCGCGGCTTCCGCGAGCGAAACGTTTTTCTCGACGGTGATCACTTCGCTCGCCAGTTCTGCAAGAACGGCAGCTTGATATCCAGAGCCCGCGCCAACCTCCAGGACGCGCTCGGAGCCCTGAAGTTCCAGATATTCCGTCATGGCCGCGACCATGTAAGGCTGCGAAATGGTTTGCTGTTCGCCGATTCCGAGGGCGCGGTCTTCGTAGGCATGCAGCGCGAGTTCTTCGGGCACGAAAAGGTGGCGCGGGACTCGCGCCAGCGCTTCGAGCAGGCACGGCGAGCTGATGCCACGCTTGCGAATCTGTTCTTCCACCATGGCGCGCCGCTGCGCCGCCCAGTCGCGATTGTTTTCCGCCTCCACTGAATTATTCTTGTGCGTGCTGCTGGCGCCTCGGAATGAAATTGCAGAAATGCGGCGATTCAGGACACGCCACGGTGCGGGATTATAGCATCAGCAGAATTACGCGGGCTGCAAGTGCCGTTCGTAAGCGCGAGTCGCAAGAATTTCATCAATTTGCGCGAGCGAGAGATCGATCTCGTCGTCGCGATTGTAGAAATGCGGCGAGAGGCGAATGCCCGCGCCCGGGCGGTAATCCACCAGAATATTGCGCGCGATAAGCTCGTTTTTCACTTCCTGCGCGTGCGGGCAATCAATGGAAACGGTGCCGCCGCGCTCGCGCGAATCGCGTGGCGAGTTGACGCGCCAACCGCGCTGCGAGGCTCCTTCAATCAGGCGCGCTGTCTGGCGCACGGATTTTTCGCGGATTTTCGCGACGCCGATCTCCTGAATGATTTCGAGGCCTGGCTGGCAGGCGTACAGCGCGGGAATGTGGGGCGTGCCGTTCAAAAAACGGTAAGAGTCGTTGCGCGCATCAAGCGGGCCGACCTCGAAAGCGAATGGGCGCTGATGCGCCAGCCATCCGGAGATTTTAGGCCTGAGCTTGGCGCGCAAATCGGGCCGGACGTACAAATAGGAAACGCCCGGGCCGCCGCAAAGCCACTTCAGCACCCCTCCCACCGCGAAATCGACTTCCAACTCGCGGACGTTCACCGGAACCGTTCCGGTGGCCTGAAAACAATCGAGAATCACGTGCGCGCCCGCTTGATGCGCGCGTTCGATGATGGCTTTTGCGTTGACGATAGTCGAGCTGCGGAAAAAAACCAGCGATATGGGAACGAGCAGCGTGGTTTCATCGATCGCGCCGAGAATTTTCTCGAGCGGCCCGTGCAGGCCGTCCTCGCTCTTCACAATTTCAACGCGCGCGCCTTGCCGCCGCTGCTCCATGTAGAAGTAAACGGTGGACGGAAATTCCAAATCGGCGAGCACCACTTTGTTGCGCGGCGTGGAATATTCGAAGCAGGAGGAAATGATGGCCTGCGTGAGCGTCACATTCTGATGCAGGGAAATCTCTCCCGGCCCGGCGCCGATAATCGCGCCGATTTTGTCTCCCACGGAAACAGCCATTTCCCACCAGCCTTCTTCCCAGGCGCGAACGCCGCGAGTGGCCCACATTTCCGCATAATCGTGCATGCGCTGGTAGACGGCGCGCGGCATGGCGCCAAGCGAATTGCTAATCATATAGGTCGAAGTGTCGAGAATTGGGAATTCGCCGCGCCACTTCAGGAGTTCATCCATCGCATTTTCCTCGCGCATACTGCGGGCTGTCGCCGCCCATCGTATCAGAATATCGGCGTACAAGAAGCGCAGCAAATTGCGCCGGGCTGGCTGTTCGTCTACGATAAGGGGCGCTTCACGCTGCAAGCAAAGGATGGCGCATGGATTTTTGCGCGACCAACAAAGCCGGCAAAGTTGCAGCGCTGCTGCTGTGCGCGATTTGTTTTGCGCTGACGAGTTGCGGAAATGTGGGACATTCGCCGAACCAGCCCGTCACGCTGACGGTTTCCGCGGCGATTAGTTTGAAAGAGCCGTTGCAGGTTATCGGACAAAATTATCAGCGAACCCATCCTGATGAGCGCGTCGTGTACAATTTCGGCGCTTCCGGGACGTTGCAGCGCCAGATCGAACAGGGCGCGCCGGTAGATATTTTTATTTCCGCTGGCGAAAAGCAAATGGACGCGCTCGAACGAGAGAAATTACTCGTGCCGGGAACGCGGCGAGATCTTCTCAAGAATCGAATGGCGCTGATTGTGCCCGCGCGCTCGCAAAAAATAAAAACTTTCGCAGACTTGCGCCAGCGCAGCGTGAAAACGATCGCGCTAGGCAATCCGAAACTCGTTCCGGCGGGCATGTACGCGCAGGAAGTGCTCGAACACCTTCGCTTGCTGCCGGCGATCCAGCCCAAACTGGTGTATGCCGCCGACGTTCGCCAGGCGCTGGCCTACGTGGAAACGGGCAACGCCGACGCAGGCCTGGTATACGTCACAGACGCGAAAATCACTTCGGCGGTGCGCGTGGCGGCGATCGCGCCTGAGGATTCGCACCTGCCGATTCTCTATCCTGTCGCGCTGCTGACCAATTCAAAATCACCGGAGGCGGCACGCTCGTTTCTGGACACGCTCGAATCGCCGGATTCGCTGAAGCTGTTCGAAAAAACGGGTTTCGGAGCGGCAAACCCACCGGCCGCCGGAAATTGAAAGCGCATAATGGCGACTGACCTCTCGCCGGTTTGGCTCTCGCTCGAAACCGCCGTCACTGCCACGATAATTACGCTGCTGCTCGGCACAGCCACCGCCGTATGGCGCGCGAACCGGCGCGGCATTGGTCCCGCCTTTCTCGATGGAATTTTTCTTTTGCCATTGGTGCTGCCGCCGACGGTGGTTGGTTTTATTTTACTGGTGATTTTTGGCCGCAACGGGCCGCTGGGGCGTTTGCTTTTGCACTTTGGCGCGACAGTAGTTTTTTCCTGGCCCGCGACGGTAATCGCGGCGGCCGTTGTCTCCTTCCCGCTGATGTACTTGAGCGTGCGCGCGGCGCTCGAGCAGCTCGACCATACCTTGTTGCAAGCAGCGCGCACACTCGGCGCCTCCGAATGGCGCGTTTTCCGGCGCGTGGCCCTGCCGCTGGCATGGCCCGGAATGTTGGCTGGAACGATTCTGGCCTTTGCCCGCGCTCTCGGTGAATTTGGCGCCACGCTGATGCTTGCCGGCAGCATTCCTGGAAAAACGGAAACGATTCCGATCGCGATTTACATTTCCGTGGAAGCTGGAGAAATTCATAAGGCGATTGTGTGGTCGTTGATCGACGTCGCCATTTCGCTGGCGATGGTGGCCGGCATGTACTACTGGACCCATTTGCAGAATCCCGCGCGTGCCCGGATGGTGCGCCGCTGATGCCGCTCGAAGCGCATTTCGAAAAGCGCCTGGCCAGTTTTACTCTCGCCACCGATTTTTCTTGCGATGCGGAACCGCTGGCGATTCTGGGACCGTCCGGCTCCGGCAAAAGCATGACGTTGCGCTGCATTGCGGGACTCGAAAAGCCGGATCGCGGGCGAATTATTCTGAACGGGCGCGCGCTGTTCGATTCCGAAAAGCGGATTGACATCGCTGCGCGGCAGCGCGGCGTTGGATTGCTCTTCCAGAGCTACGCGCTTTTTCCGCACTTGAATGTCGCGGAAAACATCGCGTTTGGAATGAAACCCGCTGCTGCCAGCGAACGCGATGCGCGTGTCCAACAGCAGCTGGCCGAAGTGCACTTGGAGAATCTCGCAAAGCGCCTCCCGCGCGAGCTCTCCGGCGGAGAACAGCAGCGCGTCGCGCTGGCACGCGCGCTGGCGATTGAGCCAGAAGCGCTGCTGCTTGATGAGCCGCTCTCGGCGCTTGATACTTACTTGCGCAGCAAAGTGGAGCAGCAGCTCATCCTCACGCTGGCGCGATTCCGCCGCCCGGCGCTTTACGTCACCCACAATATGGAGGAGGCCTATCGCATCGCCGCGCAAATTCTCGTTTTATCGCAAGGAAAGGTAGAGGCCAGCGGCTCGCGCGAACAGATTTTCCGCCATCCGCCGACTTTGGAAGTGGCCCTGCTCACCGGGCTGAAGAATTTTTCGCGCGCGCGCGTCATTTCAGCGGGCAAGGTAGAAGCGCTCGACTGGAATTACGTGCTTTCTTGCGATGTGGATGCTTCCGCCAAAATTGCTTACGTGGGCATTCGCGCGCATCACTTGCGTTTTGCGGCGGCATCCGAGGCAAACGTGGTGAATGCGTTCCCATGCTGGCTGGCGCGCATCAATGAAGCTCCGTTCCGCGTCACGCTGTATCTTCGTTTGCACAGCGCCGCGGGCCAGGGCCATCATTTGCAAGCAGAAGTGACCAAAGAGAATTGGACGCGATTCAAGGACCAGCCGCAACCGTGGCGCGTGCTTCTGCCGCCTGGCGACATTCTAATTTTGCCGAGATGACGCGCACTCGCGGCGTCGCGAGTAAGCCAACGATGCAGGAATGCCGCGCAATTTCGCTTCGTTGATGTTTACGCGCAAACTGCGAAGCGACTACCGGAAGTGATTGGTAAATTTCACGCTGACGCCGTAAATGCCATTGATATCACGCAGCGCGACGATGGTGATATTGCGTCGAACCGCGTAATCAACTTCGATCACTTGCTGCTGGTTGGAGGCGGCATTGGTGCTGTACGTGACGCTCAGATCGTGAGTGACCTGCTTTTGAATCGTCACGCGCGCCTCGGTGGTCTGCGTGACTCCGCTGGTGGCCAGTGTGCTGGCGAGAAATGGATCAATGCGGAAATTGGTGACGCCGAAAAGCCTTTCAATCGGCGCGCCGATCTGGCTGGTGACCGCTTCCGAGAGCAGCGCGGTTGCCGTAAAATTTTGCGCCTGGCTTGAAGTAGAGCTCATCAACGCGGACTCTTCTCCTTGCGTGCCCAGCGCCAGCAAGTTGATAATGTCCGAGGAAGGCAGCGGCGGATCCGAACGGTAGGAAAGCTGCATATGGCTGGCCGCCCCGGTGAAGTCCAATGTGATTTCATATGGATTGATTGTGGTCGCGACCTCGATGTTGAGAACCGGATCAAACCGAAACGGATTGGCGAAATTGATGTCGCCGCGATTCAAACGATAAGTATTTCCATGGAAGGCCATTTCCCCGGTGAGCAGGTGGACATTCCCCAAAACAATCGGATGTTCCCAGGTGCCGCGCACATGCACGCCGCCCTCCGCCGAGAAGTGCGCCGTGCCCCAATCGATGCGCATCCCCAGCGCCGCGTTGGCCGCTATATCGAATACCAAATTGCGCAGATACGGTGACGAAATGGACGGGCCGGTCAGCGTGGTTTGCGAGGAAACCAGCATCGAGGAAAAATCCACGCTCTGCCCGAAAACCACGCGCTCCACGCTGGTGTCGCCGGTAAGGGTCGCTCCTGCGGTCGTGCCGCTGAATCGCAAATTCCCGTCGAGCAGCCAGCTCACTCCTTCCGGATAGCGAACCCGAACGCGCTGAGCCACTCCGTCGATTTCGTAGCGCACAGGCTTTTCACCGTAACCGACGTTGCCTGAAATGGTGAGCGTTCCGCCGCCCGCCTGGCCGGAAAAGTTTTCCAGGAGCAGGCGGCTGCGGTCGAACACCACGTCCCCATTTAAATTGCTTACTCCGGCGGGAAAATCTCCATAACGCGCGGAGGCATTCACGATTTTCGCCTGCCCGATGACCTGCGGATTCGAAAAAGTTCCGCCAATCGTAGTGTCGAGTTGCGCTACGCCACGGGCATCCAGCGCCGGGAAAAGGCCGCTGGCCAGCCGCAGGTTGATTGAGCCGCCGACTTTAAGGTTCAATTCGCGATTGCCGGTGAATCGCGCGTCGCCGGAGATTTTGAAGTTCGTGTCGGTGCCGCGCAGCGTGGCCTGCTCGACGCGCACCTCGCTGTTTCCGTACGTGAGGCGCACCGGGCCTTCATTTTGAAGCTTCACATATTCGTAATTGAATGCAACCCGCGATAGATCAGCCTTCACCACGATGGTTTGAGGTTCTTTCGCCTCGCCAGAGAGGTTGAATTGCCCATCAATGCTGCTGTGCCCGGTGAGATGGCTTAAGTGCAAGCCGGCAACGATGAAAGCGTCCAGGTCGACTTGCTTTACCGTAAGCGCGCCGGTGAACGGATAATTGTCGGATAGTCCCATGCGAAGGTGTGCATCCAGCTTGCCCTTCGTGCGCGACTGCAAATCCACCTGCGCGATGCGGCCGTCGGAATTAAGGACGCCCGAAAAGCTGTCGAGCACGTCCGGGCCGAATTTCAAATCGATGAGCTGCACCGTCCCGTGCGCTGTGGGCGACGCGATCGGCCCGCTGCCTCTCAAATCGAAATCAACGTCGCCTGCAATCGGCAGCGCCTTGGTCTGCAGAAAACGGAATTTGCTAAGGGAGATGCCTGTGCCGATTGTCTGGAATTCGACGGTGCGCTCTTCCGGCCGGTACAACAAACTGCCGGTCAGGTATCCTGTGCCACGGTTGAGCTTGGCGTCCGTGATACCAATCTGATCGTGGCGCAGGTCCAGCACGCCGCTTGCGCGGTCCACTTGCACGCCATACGCTTGCATATTCTCCAGCAGAAACTTTCCGCCGAGCGTCGGCTCCCCGCGCGTGCCGCCGCCGTGGAAATCCGCAGTGAGAGTTGCCGTCACCGGATAGGAAGTCCCCAAAAGGCTCTGCAAATCCGTCAGGGAGGCGCGGACCATATGCGCATCGAGGCTCCACGCGCTGTCTTTGCGAAAACTCCACTTGTGCAGTTGCAACATCAATCGCAAATTCGCCGTCGAATCCCCGCGCTTGACCGCCGCATTGGTAAGCGTAAATTCGCGCGGCGAATAGGACATAGCGCCGGTGATGCTGTCCCAGTAGAGCCGTCCAAAACGCGCGTTCTGAGCGTCAAAAGCGCCTGTGAAAGTCGGCCCGTTCAAAGGGCCGGCTAAATTGCCTTTCCAATCCGCGCTACCGGTAATTGTTTCCCGGCTGCTGGTCGGCCCGCGAATGACCGCAATGAAATCCGACCAGTCGGCGATATTCGAAGTATGAAAAGTGGCGTCGAGAGCAGAATGGTGCGCCGCAAGAGTGCCATTGAAATTCACCTGGCTGTCTGCAGTTGTAATCGTGCTGGGGGCAAGCGCCACGGCATGGCGATCCATGACGTAATTGAATTTCATTTGCGCGGTCACGCCGATAACTCCGGGCTCCGGCTGTGGCGTCCAGAAAGTCACTCCTTGTACCGTGAAATGCTTGAAGTCTCGCTGCCAGGTGCAAATTGTGTTTGTTGCCAGCGCTCCGCCCCAATGCAAAGCCCGCACCGGCATGGACGGATTGTTCACCGCATCGAGAACCGAGGCCAGATTCGCGCCGGTGAATTTTGTATCTGTGCGAAACTTCAGCCCTTTGAACGCCATATCCAGACGCCCCTGCAAATTTCCTCCGAGCGCCTTGGCGTAAAAAACCGGCATGTGCAAATAGCCGTTTTCCCCGTAAAGGTTGCCCCAGCTTTCAATGCCTCCCGCATGGAACCACTGAAATTTGAGGGTCACGTTGCGAGCGTGGTAGTGGCCCGTGAACCGCACTTGCTTCTGCGCGTAGCTGCCGTTTACGGTGTATTCCACGTCGCCGCCAGGCGTGGACGGCTTGCGGAGTATGGTTCGCAGATCCGCCAGCGAAAGTTGCCCGCGCACATGAAAATTCGTGTCCAGCGGCGCGAAAGTTTTTATATCCGCGCGCGCTTCCAGCGTGGTGTGCGGCAGCTTCAAATTCAGATCGTCAATGGAAACGGCGTTGCGCATCAGCGTGAACTTCGTCCCGACACTGAAGATAAAAGGCCGGTAGCGCCGCGCCTTCATGCGCACATCGTTCCAGCCAAATTCGCCGGAATAGGAGTCTTTTCCGGCGGCAGCGGGCTGATAATTCATCGCGAATTGAAAATTCCGCCCCTCCACGTCGAGAGGAATTTTTTGGTCGTTGAAAATCAGCACCCCATTGCTGATTTTCAAGTTTGCAATTTCCAAATTGAAAAGCTGCTCGCGAAAAGGCGTTGACTTCTTCTTTTTCGGCGGGATAGGCAGGTTGCTCTGACCAGCCTTGTCCACTTGGATAAAAATCGAAGGGTTCACCACTTGCACGTCGCTCAAAGAGACTTTTCGGCGCAGCAAAGAAATGATGTGCGCGCTTACGCGGATCTGGTCCGCATGAAAAAAGGGAGGAAGGCCGGGGGCTTCCCGGCCGTGCAACGTGAAATCATCGAGCTCCGCGCTGAGGCCCTCCAGGGTGAAATGGAATCCGCGCAATTCCACGCGCGCGCCAGTGCTGCTTTCGATTTTCTTGATGATGTAGCCGCGAGCCCAGCGATCTGCCGTGCCGGTATTGAGGATTACCGCGAGGAAGACAGCGATGGCCACCACCAGCAGGAGCAATCCCAAAATAATTCGGATTGTCCAGCGTTTCATCCGCCCCCTTCCGAGGGCTGGATCACGATACGCAAGCGGGCTTTTGCTTCCTCGAGCCACTGCGCTGCTTTTTCGTTGATTTGTTCCTGGGTCAATAATTGCCGGATCTGCGCTTCCACCTGCGTCAGCGGAGGCACGGAAGCGCCGCTTTTCTGGATCTGAGGCGCAAGATCCTTCTGATAGTACGCCTCGATTTGCGCGCTGGTCACTTGCGCAGCCGCGTGGAACTTGTAATCGAGGAAGCGCACGTAATAAAGCTGACGCTCGAGAACATGGAGCAGTTCATCCTGGGTAAGATTCACCGCCGCGAGGCGTGCCTGAAACTGCTCACGCGATGGAAAATGCTTCAGCAAAGCCTGGAATTCGCGGTTGACGTCCACGGTAGGTGGCTGTGGGAATTTGATCGCCGCAGCCTCGGAGCGCACGATCCACTGATCCACCAGTTCCTGCACCACTTTCGAGCGGCTCTGCGCCTGGCCTTCCAGCAGCTTTTGATAATCCTCCAATTCCCGCACTTCGCTCTCCGTCACCACGTCGTTGCCGATGTGCGCGGCAATTCCGTCAACGTACACTTGCGGCGTTTGCGCCGGCGGCGCGGGTTGCGCGGCGTCACTTGCTGGGGATCTGTTTCCAGCGGATGTGAGCTGCTGATCTTGTGCCGCAACGGTCAGGGCCGTGAAGAAAAGCAAGAGAACCATTGTGCCTGTTCGCCGCATCGGAGAGGGCCATCCTATCGCATTAGAATATAGACCCTATAGTGAAGAAAAATTGGAAGTGAGGCAATTGCGACGTTACGATTTGTTTCGTAGTCGTATCAGGCATGGAGAGAAAGGTCGCCGGATTCAACTGGTAGCCGAAATCGACGCGCACCGGCCCTATCGGAGTCGCGTAACGCAGCCCAAACCCCACTGTATGAGAGAAATAATTCAAATTCGGGCATTGCGACAGAGTTTTCACAATTGTCGTGCCTGGCTGGCATCCAGCGGAAAGCGGCAGCGGCGTGTATCGCAAGGAAATGTGGTTAATGTCTGAAAACACGTTTCCCGCGTCGTAGAAAACCGCGCCGCCCAGGTGGTTTCCGACAAAAGGCGCGCGCAATGGGAAGCGGATCTCCTGATTGAATACGATCATAGCCGTGCCGCCGATCGGAAATCCCGTTGTGGGGTCGCGCGGCCCGGCCTGATTGAGCGAAAAGCCGCGCAGGCTCGTGCCGCCTCCCGCGAAGAACCTTTCCGGCAGCGGAATGTCATCCTCGCCTGAGCCGTTGAAAGCGTCTTCGATTCCAAATGTTGTTGAGCGCGCAAATACCAGCGCCGAGTGACGAAACGGCGTGTACGTGGAATCTTGCACCGAGAAGCGTAAAAAGGTCGCCGTCGAACCCAGCGCGCGCGTCGCCACGCTGATGTCCGCAGTATTAAAACTTCCGCTGGTCGCCTCGGCGGCATTGTTGCGCCGGTCGCGTACCCACGTCTCTTCGAATCCGGAGACTTTTGTAGGCTGGCTGAACAGCGGAACTTCCTGCACCGAAACTTTTCCGTTCAAATTGGTTGCGGTTACGTGCCGGTAAAAATAGCGCGAAACCAGCGAAGTGGAAGGCGAGATATTCTGCCCCAATTGCACGCTGCCTTCGTAGCGAATCGCCGTGAAGGTATTCACGTAACTCGCTTTATCCGCGAATCCGGTGATAACCAGATTAAGCCATGGATAGGTGAGGAAGTTCGGCGCGTCATAGCTCACCAATCCTTGATATTCCAGAGTGCTGCCGCGCAGCTTTAGCGAAGCCGTGTGCGCGCGCCCCCCTACGTTAATTTTCGAAACCTCGAATATCCCCAGCGGGCTGGCGTTAATGTTGGTTTGATTCGGGTTTGTGCTGGAAGCCAGGCGCTGCGCTTCGAAGCCAAATCCGTAGCTGATCGTGTAGCGCTTCGCTTCTTCCACATCCACCACAACGTTCTTGTCAGGATAGGTGCCGCTCGGGTTTTGCGGCTCCACTTGCACACGGTCGAATATTCCCAGGTTATACAATTTTTCCTGCGTGGCAATGCGGTCGCCCTCGCGCAGCGGCCCGCCCGGCTTCACCAGCACTTGCCTTCGTATAATGCCTGGCCGCGTATAGCGATAACCGGTCAGCAGCACCTGGCTGACGTCAACGCGTTGCCCCTCGCTAATCTGATAGGCGAGGTCCACGCGGTCCGGTCCCGCCGGTGTGGCGCGCGCCTCGACCTGCGCATTCGGGAAACCTTGATCAAAATAATAGGCCAGAATATTGTCGCGGTCCGAGGTCACGTTCGCCTGCGAATAGGGTTGCCCCTTCGTGGAGCCAATCACGGTCAAAAGCTGCTTGTCAGTGAGCCCCTCATTTCCATGGATTTTGAGATCCGCAACGCGCGTCTGCTGCCCCTCCACGATGTGGTACACCACGAAAAGATCGCCTTTCTTTCCGTGATAATTATCATCTACCTCGGGACGTACCTGAGATTGCAGGAAGCCGTTTGCCAGGTACAGTGCGCGAATGGAATTGGCGTCAGCGCCAACGATTCCCTGGCTGAACCGTCCGCCCGTCAGGAATCCTTTGGATTGAATCTGCAACCGGCTCCGTAAAGCGTCGGTGCTGAAATACTTGTTCCCTTCGATTGCCACCCCCACCAAATGATGGCGGATTCCGCGGTCCACCGTGTAATTGATGATTTCCTCGTGAGTGGTAGGGTCGAGCTGCGTCGTGTAATCCACCTTTGAGTCGAAGTATCCCTGCCTCTGCAGCAGGTCGCGAATGTTCCGCTTGCCCTCTTCCAGCAAGTCTGCATCCACATCTCCTTCTTCATAAACCGGAACCAGTTTGCGGATTTCTTTCGCGGATATTTTCACGCCGGTGACTTTCACCGAAACGCGCGGCCCGGCAATTGCGTTGATGGTCAGCGGCAGTGTCGCACTCTTCGCATCGTAAGCGCCTCGAGTCGCTGTGACGCGCGCCTCCAAATAACCCGAGGAAACCAAATACTTGCGCAGCCGCTCCGTGCTGCGGTCAATTCTGTCCGCAGTCACCGGATTGCCCCTCTTGATTTTCACCTGGTCGTGGATTTCCTCCATGGGAAACGGCGTGCTATTAATGATGGTGACCGTGGATACTTTCGCCCTGCGCCCCGGCGCCACGGTCACGGTAATGTCAATCTGCCGTGTCGCAGGATGCGTGGCCAGCCCATATTCCAAATGCGCCTCGTAAAAGCCGTCGTCTTTTAGCGTCCCGTCCAGGCGTGCCAGACCCGCTTTCAAGTCCGCAAGCTGGAACGGCTGGCCCAACGGCATCCGCAAAGCTGCCAGTGCCGTCGCCTCATTGGGCGGTTCCTTCAGTCCGTAAACTCGCACCACGTTGTTGTACGAATTATAGGTAACAATGAAATCCACGTGTAACCCGTCAGCTTCCGTCGTTACCCTGGTTTCCACATTGGAAAAAAGCCCGGTTTGATTCAGTTCCCGAAGCGCCTCGCGCTCGTCCACGATGTGAAAAGCATTTCCAGCTTTTAACGTGCCGGTCGAAACTTTCTCCGGAATGGGCTGTCCGGCGACATTCACCACGCGAACTGCCGCGATGCGCTTGCCTTCAAGGGACGCGTCCTGTGCGCGCGCCAGCGAAAATGACACAAAAACCAAAATCGCAAGCGCACCAATACGCCGGATTCGATTAGCGCGCGCCGTTCTGCCTCTCCATCTCATCCTCAGTAAGACTCAAAGCGAGGTTAGCATACGGCGTATGTCCCGTATTTGAAAAGACGATATGATAGAAGCGCTGCGCGCAACGAGATTCGAGGCCACTTATGGAACCCAGGCTCCGTGAAAAATACTCGCGCCAGATTCTTTTCGTCGGCATCGGCGAAGCCGGCCAGCAGCGTTTGCTCGACTCCAGCGCCGTCCTGGTCGGTTGCGGCGCGTTGGGAACCGTTTGCGCGGGCCTGCTCGTCCGCGCCGGAATCGGCCGCCTGCGCATCATCGATCGCGATTTCGTCGAGCTTTCCAACCTCCAGCGTCAGTCGCTTTTCGAGGAAGCCGACGCGCGCGACTCGTTGCCCAAAGCCGTTGCCGCGGAGCGGCGCCTGCGCTCCATAAACTCGGATGCGAAAATCGAAGGCCTCGTCAGCGACCTCACGCCGGAAAATGCCATCGAATTGCTCTCCGGCTTTCCTCTCATCCTCGACGGCACTGATAATTTCGAGTCGCGCCTCCTGATTAACGACGGCGCCGTTTCTTTGGACGTCCCGTGGATTTACGCCGCCGCCGTCGGCAGCTATGGCCTCACGCTTACCATTCGCCCGGGCGAAACCGCGTGCCTCGCCTGCCTGCTTGAATCCGCCGAGGGCTCGCGCCGTTCCGATTTTGAGGAAACCTGCGACACCGCCGGCATTTTGAACAGCGCCGCCAGCCTCATCGCCTCAATCCAGGCGGCCGAAGCTGTTAAGTTGCTCTCCGGGAACATCGCCGCGCTCAGCAACCGCCTCGTTTCCTGCGATGTTTGGAAAAATCGCTTCCAATCCATTCGCGTGGAGCGCAATCCTTCCTGCCGCGCCTGCGCCGTGCGCAATTTCACTTACCTCGAAGGCCAAGCGCAGCCTCATGTCACTCTCTGCGGACGCGATTCGGTGCAGATTCACGAGCGCAGCCGCCAACTTGATCTCGCCGAGCTCAGCCGCCGCCTTGAACGCTCCTTCTCAGGCGTTCGCCGCAACGATTTCTTGCTGCGTTTCCAGGTCCCGCCCTACGAAATGACCGTCTTCTCCGACGGTCGCGCCGTCATCAAAGGCACGCACGACCCCGCCGTCGCCCGCTCCCTCTACGCCCGCTTCATCGGCGCCTGACGCGGTTCATGTCATTCCGAGTCCGGCCGCGCCTTCCGCGAACGGCGGCGAGGAACCTGCTTTTCCTTCGCGCGTGCACACAAACTCCTGCTTGACTCTGGCCCGCCGCGCGTCAATATATCCGCGTCTTTTGCCGTTGCTTTTGTAGCGCAGAACTTCGCCTTTTGAAGATCTGCGGCTTGAACGCTGGGAGCCGCCCGATGCGAACATGTTGCCTGCTTACGATTTCTCTTTTTACCTTCACCTTTTCGTCAAGAATCTTCGCACAGCAACAGGCTTCGTCCACGCCCGTCCAGGCGGATCTCGCTGCCAAACTCTCCGCCGACTTGAACCGCACCGCCGTTTCCTACGACGGCGTCATGGGCATTTTCGTCAAGGACTTGACCTCCGGCCAAACGTTCGCCGTCAATGCCGACACCATTTTCCCGCAAGCCAGCTCCATCAAAATTCCCATTCTCATCGAATTGATGCGCCAGGCTCAGGCTGGAAAAATCAATCTCGCCGAGCGCGTCGAAATTCATCGCGCCGGCCTCGTCGGCGGCAGCGGCGTGTTGCAATTTTTCTCCGACGGAGGCTCGGCCATCTCAGTCCGCGATTTGTCCGTGCTCATGGTGGTGCTCTCCGACAATTCCGCCACCAATCTCATCATCGACCGCGTCGGCATGGACAACGTCAACGCCATGCTGCGCCGCCTGGCCCTCGACAAAACCGTTCTGGCCCGCAAAATGATGGACACCGCTTCAGAACAGGCCGACCGCGAGAACCGCTCCACGCCTCGCCAGATGGCCACGCTGGTTGAAGAATTAAATGCGGGAAAACTGCTCGACGCCGCGCACACCAAAATGACGCTCGAAATGCTTGAATATTATAAGGACAGCCCGCTGCGCGCTGGTTTACCGCCGGAAATCACCATTGCGGAAAAGCCTGGCTCGCTCAGCGGCGCTCAGTGCGACACCGGAATTGTTTTTCTCACCGGCCGCCCCTACATAATTTCCGTGATGACCACTTTCAATCCCTCCGACGGCAATCCCGCCATCACCGCCGTCTCCGCCCGCGTCTTCAGCTATTTCAACCGCCTGGCCCACGCCAACTCCTTCGGCGTCCACGTCCGCTAGGATCCAACTTCGCTGGCCGGCACGAAATCGCGAGGAAAAGCATCCATGTCGATGCCGGATTGCTCTTTCGGCTCGATGAAGATTTTCAGGTTCGGCTCGACGTTCGGCTCGTTGCTGATTTCCTCAAGCAGGAATGGTTCGGCCAGATTGCACTTTCCAAGAACAAATTTTCTCTTCACGCTTTTCCTCCTTGTGGTAATTTGGGACATCGATTCTGTTGGGACCCTTCTCGACAAGACGCAGGCCCGAATTCGCCAGACCAGAAAGGAATAAAGGCAATGAGATCGCTGCGATTGCCACGTGCCCAGCGCGTCAGCGGGTGGTCCATGCTGCGGTGGATTGGCTTGGTAGTGTCGATGGGTCTGAGTTGCTCAGCTCTTGCTGCGCAGAGCGCGCCCGGCGCGCCGCTATCCGCGCCCGACACACAGAAATGTGATTCTCTGGCGAATCTCAACCTCCAAGATACTCCGGGAGGGCCGGCGTTAATTACTTCGGCGCGGCTGGTTGATGTGCCGGCGAGCGGACTGAAGCAGTGGGTCGTCCATCCCAGCGGATATGGTGGCAGTGCTGCTCCGGCTAGCAACAAGATCAAGCAGTACTGCGATGTGACTGGCTACGTTGCGCCACAAAACAAGTTCGAGTTGAAGCTGCCGCTACCGGACGCATGGAACCAGAACTTTTTCTTCCACGCATGCGGCGGCTTTTGCGGTCACGTGGATCGGGATGCCCTCAATCTTAGCCTGGCCCGAGGCTATGCCTCGGTCACTGGAAACGGCGGGCACGACAGCGCTCTGGGATTTGACGGCATCTGGGCCGCGAATGCTCCCGAACTACAGGAGGATTTTGGCTGGCGCAGCAATCACGTTGTCACCCTCGTTGCCAAGGCCATCACCACGCAGTACTACGGCAGGCCCATCAAGTATTCATATATGGCCGGCAACTCAAAAGGCGGCCAAGCCGTTCTCCTGGAAGCGCAACGCTTCCCCGAGGACTTCGACGGGTTGATGCCCAGCGCGCCCGTTTACGATTACACCGGACGAAATACCATCGCTGCCGCTTGGTTTGCCCAAGCCGTCAGCGATGGACACGGCGGCTCGGTGCTCAACGCTCAGGCCGCTCAAGGAGTGCATAAATCCGTATTGCAGCATTGTGGCGCTCAGGCGGGAGTCGAAGAAGGGCTCGTCACCGATCCGCCCTCCTGCAAATGGCAGCCCGAAATGATTGCATGCCCTTCACGTAAAAGCGGCCCTGATTGCCTGAATGCAAAGCAGGTGACCGCGGTCAAGCGCTTAATGACCCCAGCGACCAATTCAATGGGCAAGGTGATCTACGCGTACCCTTACATCCCCGGAAGTGAGACGCAGTGGGCAGGTTGGAACTACTTCGGCGCTCCAAGCCCCGCCTATCCACCGCGTTTTGCCAACATGGAATTGCCAGGGCAGTTCCTAAAATACTTTGTGGACGAGAAGATAAGAGCGAAAGGCGATGCGCTCAGTTTCGACTTTGACCGTGATCCCGCGACTCTGGCCAGGGCGAGAAGAATCTACGACGCGACTTCTGTTGACCTGGGTGCCTTCAAGGCTCACGGCGGCAAGATTCTTTTGTGGCATGGTTGGGCCGATGGCGCCATGCCGGCGACATCTTCGATTGGCTACTACGAGGACGTAATGAAGTTCATGGGCGGCCGCAAGCAAACCGAAGACTTCTTCCGGCTGTTTCTCGTCCCGGGGGTCCATCACGGCGGGGGAGGTCCGGGGCTCACCGCCTTCGACGCTCTTACTGCACTGGAAAACTGGGTAGAGAAGGGACAGGCACCCGAAAAGCTAATCGCGTGCCGTTCGACCAACGGCGTCGTTGAACGCTGCCGACCGGTCTTTCCATACCCCATTCAGGCTCATTACTCTGGGAAAGGCGATCCGAAGCAACCCAGCAATTTCGTGCCCTTCGATCCATCTAATCACTAATTTTATAGTAGGAATGAGAGAGGGAAGAGGGCTGGCGTACCTCGTGGCTGGCCTTCCGCTAACACTTCCAAACCCTTCTCAAAGCCGTACGTATCGAACGCCTCGTGCCTCTTACGGTTGTCGAACGGATCGTTCGTGTAGAGCCAATTCACTTCGAGATCGGCGACTTTCGCGAGTTCAGGCGTCTTGATGAGAAGTTGCTGCTTGGGGCGAAGAGTCGAGATGAGGTCTATTTCGTTGTCGTTGAGATTGAACTGCTGGCGATACACATCCCGGTGCATATCCGGGTTCGCGAGAAAGATTTTCGTCGGGCAGCTTCGATGATGATGTCGAGGATTTCCGGTTTGCGAAGCTCGTCTTAATTCCTCAACCGATCTTTCGCTCGTTTTCCTGGCGCGCGGCGACGCGCTCGATGTTTTCGCGGCAATTCATCAAGGTGAGGAACGTGCTGAGGATGCGCGCTTTGATTTCGTCGGTCAGTCCGGTGCCGCCAGTGGCCAGTTGCGCCAGCGTCTGTCCGCGCTCGGCCATGTACTTGCGCATTTCGTCGTAGCGCTCGCGCCGCGTGTTTCCTGCGGCGGACTCGCGCCGCATCTGCATGCAGGTCTGCTCCAGATCCAGCGTGAAGTGCAAAAGGCAGCGCTTCTGCTCCTCCAGTTGTTGCGGGACGCGCGCCTTGCACCCGGCCATTTCGCAGTTCACAAGCATGTTGTGCCCGATCCGCCCGTTGCGGTGAACCTGTCCTTATACCTGCTTTTTGTAACATCTGCGAACTGTAAAATCCACCCTTGCGCCGCTTTGCGCTTCCAATCCGCCACCTTAGCCCTGTTGATAACCGTGCGGCGGCCTTGCCGTCGCGCACGCCGTCAGGGCTTGCGTCCCGTGTTAAAATGGCGTTTGAATTTCGGCGGTTTGGCTGTTTTTTGAACGGGAACCAGGCCCGAAGGCAGACGAAGAGGACTGTTTGTGGTCGACCGTCGCGAAAATTAGAAATCTTGCTAAGTCGAGCAGAAACAGCGACATCGCAATTTCTAATCGATAACTTTAAGCACTTTTCAGACTGCCGATGCTACGTTGCTTAACCGCTCCTTTTGTGCCAGACCGTTTTTCTTTCCGCCGGTCTGTGCTAGACTAGCCCGGCAAGGACGCACCAAACGGCGTGCTCCTGGCCAGTTTCCTCGTGAGGCATTCCTGATGTCCGGACATTCTAAGTGGGCGACAATCAAGCACAAAAAAGCGGCCACCGACGCCCGCCGCGGCAAAGTATTCACCAAAATTATTCGTGAAATTATGATCGCCGCGCGCTCTGGCGGCGCCGATCCCAACACCAATCCCCGCCTGCGCACTGCCATTCTCGCCGCAAAAAATGAAAACATGCCCAACGACAATATCGAGCGCGCCATTCTGCGCGGCTCAGGGCAGATGGAAGGCGAAACGCTCGAAGAAGTGACCTTCGAGGGATATGGCCCGGGCGGCGTAGGCATGCTGGTACAAGTGGTCACCAGCAACCGTAACCGCATCGTCAGCGAGATTCGCCATTTGATGGCCAAGCACGGCGGCAACATGGCGGAAAATGGCGCGGTGGGCTGGATGTTCCACCGCAAGGGCGACATCACCATCCCAAAAGAGGCGGCCGAAGAAGAAAAAGTGATGGGCATTGTGCTGGACGCGGGCGCGGAAGATTTGAAGGGCGACGGCTCTTCCTGGGAAGTGGTCACTCCCCCCGAGGCTTTTGAAAAAGTGCGCGAAGCTTTGGCCGCGGCAGGAATCAATCCTACAGCCGCGGAAGTTGCCTGGGTGCCGCAAAATTACGTGAAGCTCACCGGCGCGCAGGCGCAGCAAATGTTGAAAATGGTGGAAGCGCTGGAAGAGCACGACGACGTGCAGCACGTCTACGCGAATTTCGACATCGACGAAAAAGAAATTCAAGCCGCCGTCGCCAGCTGATTTTTTTTGCGTTATATTTTCTTCCTACCTTTTTAATTCTCGCCAATTTTTCTCCTGCAATTATTTCTAAGCGGGTTCTGGCCCAGTATTCATCGCGCATTCCGCGCCAAAAAATGCTACCCGTTGATTTTCTTCTGCGCGTAGACTAAACGCGCCAACGATGAGAACCAGCGCGAATTCAACGCAGGCCAAAACGCAGCAGGACAGCGCAGGCGGATGTAAAGTTCTGCGCGTTCTGGGAATCGATCCGGCGCTTGCGGGCGCGACAGGTTATGGCGTGATCGAGCTGAACCGACGGGCCGCGCGCATGCTGCGCTTCGGCGCCCTGCGCTTTTCGGCGCGCGCCGATTTCTCCGCGCGGCTGCGCGGAATCCACGACATGGTGGCGCAATTGGTCGAGGAGTTTACTCCCGACGCAGTTGCGGTAGAATCTGTGTTCACGGCGCTGAATATTCGCACTGCTCTGCGGCTCGCCGAAGTCCGCGGCGTGATTCTGCTGGCGGCGGCGCAGGCGGACATTCCGTCGCACAGTTATTCGCCGCGCGAAGTGAAGGCCAGCATCGTGGGCCACGGCGGCGCGTCGAAGCAGCAAATGCAGCAGATGATCAAAGCGCAACTCGGAATGTGCGAAGAACCGCAGCCGGCGGATGCAGCTGACGCTCTGGCGGTGGCCCTGTGCCACGCGCACGCCGCGCGAGCGTCACAACGTTTGGCGCGCAGCCTGGCGCTGAACCAGGTGATGTCCGCGGCAAGCCGGCCTCGAGGCAGCGCGCGCAGCCAATTTGCAACTTCGCGCATCTTTATAGAAAGGTGAGATGGAGCCGTGGAGGGTCCTAGAAGCCAGTTCGTTACCTTCCTGAGCGTGCCGGCGCTCGCAGCAATTTTCTTTCTGGCGGCATTCGCGAACCCGCAAGCCGCCGAGCGCGCCGCAAAAAAACCTGTGCCCAGCAGCACGGAGCCAACGCTGATCTTCCAGCAGATTTTCAAATCCAGTTATCCCGAGTATGTGCAAATCACCGTAAACGAAGACGGAAAAGGCACTTGGGACATTCGCCAGTTGGACGATACGGCGAGTCCGCAACCGATGCAGATTGAAGCGCCGCTGGTCCAAAAAATGTTCGCGCTGGCCGAAGATCTCCACGATTTTCAGGGCGTGGACCTCGATGTGCACCGGCGCATCGCCAACCTGGGGCGGAAAACTTTCTTTTACAAAAACGGCGCGCAGGAATATCAAGTCACGTTCAATTACACGGTGAATAGTGCGGCGCAGCAGTTGCTGATGATTTTCGACGGGCTACAGCGTCAGGAACTGGACCTGAGCGACATGCAGCGCGTGGTGCGCTACGATCATTTGGGCGTGAACGACGTGATCCTGCGCGTGCAGAACGATGTGAAGCGCAAACTGATTCCAGAACCGACCGCATTGCTTCCAGCGCTCGATGAGATCGCAGCGAATTCGGAGCTGATCGATATGTCGCGGGAGCGCGCTCGCGCCATCGCCGAGCAAATCCGCCAAGGCGAAAGCAAGAACTGAGCCGCACAATACGTTCTCTTCCGCAGCGTAATAAATCCGAAACTAAAATATATTTCCGATGTTCGCTAAAAACCGCACCCTTACAGAGCAAAGGATGCGGCACCCACATCGAAAGGCATCTGAGTCACTGTTCGGTGAACTACCGCAGTGGTATGATTCAATGCGCAGCCGCTACGCGACAAGAGGACAACGTGGTTGCAAAAAATGCGCTACCCGTCGGAGTTGGAGATCACGAAAGACAACACCACCCGGATCCGAGTTCACGTCGATCGAGCCGTACTTGAAACTGCGAAGGATGAACGAGCCCAATCTCGCGCTCACTTGCTCTCGATAATCGGAGGAGATTCTGAACTTGGCGCGCTCTGGGCGGCGCGATTGTTGCTGCTTCCCTTAGATTGAGGCTCAGTGCTTTCGCGGAAGTGTGATGGTGTCCGGTAGGAAGCGCCCGGTTCGCCATCTGGTGGTGGTCTCGGCCGAACTGGCCAAGACAAAACCAGGCGCGGATCGCGAGGGTGCGCGGAAGGTTCTGTGTTGCGACGATCCCGCGTTTGTGCTCCATCGCCTTGCTTCTCGATACGGCCTTCCAGTCGTGCCCGAGTGGGCGCCCTGGTTCGTGAGAGAACTGAATCAACGAAAGGCGATCAGCCCATTGGTAGGGCTCGAGTGCGCGCCCGTGCTGATCAAAGGAAACAAGCAGACGTTTCTCAAATGGATTAGTAGGGGTCTGAGAGGGCACGTCATCCGAATTCCCAATGGGAATGACTCGATTTCCTGGGAGTTTCCCACCAAGCTCGTCGAATCGGAACCTGCAGTTTGAATTTTTCGGGCTCGCCACTTTCTGCGTCGACTCAACGAACCGCGAGGGGAAGACTATGCCATTACCGAAGCACATCGACTCAATCGGGATTGTTCGCGAAGGGTTCCGCACGACGCTAACAGAATTGCGACTTCGGAAAGCGGCTCGCACTGCTCGCCAGCGGTGGGATTTGATCTGTGGATCGCCCGCTCTGTTCATTGTTGGTCGTGAGCGCGGGAAGCTGAGCTGCTTTTGGCGGCATGTCTACGGGAACGCCCGCTGTGGGCGGTACCAAGGAAGCGTCGTCAATCCGGACACCGGCTGTCCGATCTACTTGGGTGAGCGCGAATCGAAGGAAGCTGTTCATGCGGGCGGGAATGCGAATCCCTTCGGGTGAGGCGCAGCGCGAAAAGATCGCGCAGCGAACGCTGGCCCAAACGCGCGCCAATTTCGAGGCGGAAGTGAATGACATCATTTTTCAAGTGGTCACGCAATATTGGAACGTTGTGCAAGCCCGCCGAAATCTCGCCGTGCAGAAGGAATCTCTCGACGAGGCTCAGAAAAGCTACGAGCGTGACAAGCATTCTCGGCAATTGGGCGCTTTGCCTCCGCTAGACATTTACCGCTCGGAATCCCAGGTGGCATCGCGTAGAGTCTCAGAAATTCAGGCGGAATACGCCGTGAAGCAGACGGAAGACCAATTCCGGAGAATCATTGGCGCGGACGTGGATCCCAATATTCGAGCACTGGACTTGGACTTGACGGAAGAGCCCAACCCGAGCGGGACTCTGCTGGACGTTGATATTCCTACGGCGCTAGGCAAAGCGCTGCAGTACCGGCCGGAGGTTCTGTCTGTCCGGCAGCAACTCGCCGGGGATGACATGAATATCCGGCTCGCGCGTAACAATACCGAACCGCAGCTCTCGATAAGCGGGATACCAGGGAAACGGATTGGGAGGTGATCAGTTCAGTTTCACGGTCCCGGGCCAGATCGTCTCAAGAACCGGCTTCGCCTCGGCGTTTACGCAGATGTTTGGCTCTACGTACCCGGGCTACGGTTTCACTGTTTCTTTGACTCTTCCCGTCAGGAATCATCTGGCAGAGGCAAATTTAGCGGACGCGCGGTCCTCGAAGGAGCACGATTTGTACGCGCAGCGACAAGTCCAGCAGGCAATCACCATCGATGTGGCGAACGCGGTTCACCAGCTGGAAGAATCAAAACTATCGATGGCCGCGGCCAAAATTGCTCTCAACCTCTCGCAGAAAACGCTCGATGCGGAACAGCACAAGTACGAGTTGGGCGCCGAAACGGTCTTTTTTGTGCTGGAGGCCCAGACGGAATTGACGGGCAGCGCAGCAAGCGCTGTTGCAGTCGCAAGTGAATTACCAACTTGCAGTTGCCTCCGTCGAGCACGCGACGGGCGACCTTTTGAACCGCTCCCAAGTGCAAATCACCGGCTTGGCCAAATAACTCTATATGGCCCCTGCAAGGCTGGCAATAGATCAGCTTGAATTTTGATTCCTTGTGTCGCGATCAGGAAGATTCAAACCGACTCGCCGCCAGACGGCCACAGAAAAACTTCGAAGAACAATCTGCAGGACGGCGGAAACGCCGAGGCGAAAAAAAAGCGGGGAAGGACTGAAGGCAAACCCTCCCCCGCCAATCGCAAAACGTGACGTCTGCGCCAGTTCGCCGTCGCGCCTGCTGGATCACACGGACGCAGAAGCGAATTTGCGTCGCGCCAGCAAACCAAGCATCAACAGCCCAGTTCCCATGAGCAGGTAGGTGCTGGGTTCCGGGGTGGCGACGCTGTCGAGCAGAACATTTCCGCTGCTCGCGGTGATATCGAGATACGTGTTGGAGCCCATGTTGAAGCTCACGGTGCATGTCCCACAGCCAGTGCCTGATCCAAGCGAATCGGTGCCAAGCACGCCGTTGGTGTCGGATCCGAGAAGCTCAAAGCCTTCGCCGCTCTGAGCACTCTCGATCACCGTGACGGTAGCTCCGGCAAGTCCGGCCACCTGGACGAAATCATTGTTGCTGATTTCACCTTCTTTCGTAGGATCGGCGAAAATGCCAAGGCCGAATTCGGCTGTTCCTTGGTCCTTGCACGACAGGTCCGTAGCAGTGTTACTAGTAGTGGTACTCGTGCCCATCCAGCCCGTGGCGGTGAGGCCACCGGACGTCACGCTCGAACCAACATCGGTAGGCCCGTATGATCCGCTGGTGCAGAAGCTAATGGGCCCAGCAAATACTGGCACTGTGAGAAACAGAAAAGCACCGGCCAAAAGCAAAGCAAGTTTGAAGCGCATCTAAGTCCTCCCAAATTTCATTGATTTCGCGAAGCGGCGCGAACAGCCACGTCACACAAGCATATCAAGCACGTGAACTTCCAAACCAGGAGATCTAGTTAGCGCTGTAGGTTATTATCTGTCAGCAACTTACAGTATGTTACTACATCGACTTTAATAGGAAAGTGCAAAAGTTCGCAGATATATGGCACTGAATTGGCAGTGAGGAATCGGAACTTATCTCCTATTAGCGAATGGATTTAGCAAGTATAGAACTCAGTTTTGACGACTATGCCGCTTGGCGATGAGATCGACACATGTGATCGCTCCTCAGATCGCTAACGGCTAGGAGTCTGACGGGCCGGAAATCCGGGGCGAAGAAAGTGAAATCGGATGTGTACAGAATCATCCGAAAAAAACTCGGGTATATTCTAAGCGCCGCATATTCTGAGCGTTACGGTAACACGCATCACGATGAGTTTGGTGCCAAACGTGCCGTAGTAATCGCTGTGTGAGTTAGTCGGAGTTTGCACAAGACGGTAAAGGGACCCCTGCCCCGCTGCCCTGGGTTAAAACATCAGTGAAATTTGAAGGAGGCCACCGGAATGAAAGTCAAATTTTTCTTATGGGTACTGGGCATGTCGCTGTTTGGGGCAGCTCCAGTCTTCGCAACAACCGCGAGTGTGAATTTTGGAGCGCCGACCACGATTAGCGGAGATACAGCCACGTACACGTATGATTCTCAGACAGTTACAGCCACGGGGTACCTCTGCACGGACAATACGTTGGCGTCCTGCACGACCTCAGGGGTAACCCTGGTCGACAAACAAAACGGAATGGGCGAATCCGGTTTAGGAGTGATGGGCGGGCCCCATGGCGACGACGAAATCGAGTCGAACACGTTTCTTCAGCTCGATTTCAGCGCACTGGCAAACGCGGGCATTACCAGCCTGACTTTCCAGATTCAAAGCGTGCAAAACGGCGAGGGCTTCCGGCTGTACGAGTCGAATACAGCGGGATTACCCGGAGCGACCGCACTTGAGACTGTAGTTGGAAACGGCTCGAACAACCCGAAGTGGGTGGTGACCACCACAGTATCGGTGAATCTCGCGACCGACCCATTCATCGATATTTCTGCAATTAACAACAACGCAGCGCATAGTCACAACGACGTGCTGCTAGGGGCAATCCCGAGCCCGACGCGCGGGCCAATCCCGGGCCCGGCGCCTGAGCCAGGAACTTTGGCGCTCCTTGGCACCGGTCTCTTAGGGTTGGGGTGCGTGGTTCGGAGGTACGTGGCCCATTCAACCTAGTTTTCAGGATGGGTCTCTTAGAAGTATAGTCAACAGAAGGGCCGGGTCCGCTTTTGACCCGGCCTTTGGGTTCCGGTGGGCACGCGTCAGGCGTCCCAAAACGAAAACCAAGGCGCAGGTTTTGCTGAATTCAGATCACTTCTCTGAGAGGCAAGATGTTGAATCGCTGCGTTATCTTTACAATATGGTCAAAACTACTACAGTTTTACTACAGTTGCTTCTTTTGAAGGGTTCCGACCCGAACGACCAAGTCGTCGGAACCTATTGAAACTAAAAAAGGTAAAGTTGGTGCCGGCGGGGGGAATCGAACCCACGGCCTAGGGATTATGAGACCCTCGCTCTGCCACTGAGCTACGCCGGCACTTTTTCATCTGCTCCGCACACCACCCGCGCAGGCAGCCTTTGCGGAAGTTCGCTGCTGCGGCGCACCTTCCGATGCTACGGGCACTTTCGCCCAAGTGTCAACAATCCGCGCCAAACACTTTCGCAGATTCGCACTGGTGGTTGTGAGCTGAAAATTTCGAAGGCATTCGGGCGGAAAAGCGGCGCTGCTGACTGTACGCTCTTCCGAGACCACTCATCGCTAACGATTGAGCGTTTGCCGTTAGCCCTTCTTTTTCGCCGCTTCCGCGTACTTGCGCTGGAAACGTTCCACGCGCCCGGCCGTGTCAATCAGCTTCTGCTTGCCGGTGAAAAACGGATGGCAGCTCGAACAAATTTCCACGCGTATCAAATCGCCTTTGTGTGTTGAACGCGTCTGGAACGTGTGCCCGCACGCGCAGTGCACCGTCACTGCATGATAATCCGGATGTATTCCTTCTTTCATTGCTGGCTCCTTCCGGGACCGGTCTGCGCAGCTTGCGCTCCGCACTCAGGCGTACGGCCGCGTCGCTAGGTCCCAGCGAATCCACTATCATACCACACGCCTTTCCTATGCGGTCGTTTCGGTTGCTAAGGCAAGCGCCGGTTTCTTTCGCTAAAATGCGAATCACTGCACCATGCCGCGCGCCTCTGCGAGTTTTTGGGTCAGCATCTGCTCGGATTCGAGCACGCCCTGTGGATTCGGCATGATTTCCTGAACCGGCTGCGGCGCATTGGCAATCATCTGCTGAAGCCGCGGAAGCACGGACGGATCGCTGACAATATCCATATACAGCGGTGTAATCCGCGACATCGCCGCCAAGGATTGCGGGTCCAAATGATGGTCCGGGCTGGAGTACAGATCGAGCTCTCGTTTAATCGCCGAGCGCCAATTCAGGCCGTTCGTCCCAAGGCCTGCCACCGCCCCTTGCAAGGCCAGCCGTTGCTCCGTAGAAAGTCCGCCGACGTGTAGTGCAAACTCCACAGCCCGAAGGTGCGAATTGATGAGGCTCGCCGCTACCTCCGTGGCGAAAAGTGTTCCGCCATTCGCGACGTCATGTGAAAAACGCAATCCCGCTACCAAGCTTCGGACCGCTCCATTCTTGTCCCCGTTCATCAACAAGTGAAAGACGTAGAGTACGTTCAGACGTCCAAGGGTGAGCGCTTTCCTCACATACTCCACCGGTGTATCCGATCCCAGCTGATAATCAATGCCCCAGTCGCAATCCGGCAGCATCGTTCCACGGATCATCGTTTCCAGCGCCGGTTCATTTTTTTCAACCAGGTTCTTGTATTTCAGATCCTCGTAAGGAGCCTTACCGTTGAGTATTAAATTTAGATCCTGCGCCTGCTGGCTGGTAATAGACGCATCCTGCATTTCGGCGAATGCTGACCAGTAGCGCAACGCTGCATTTTCGCCGAGTTTCATTTGTTGTTTCGCCTGCAACTGCCCAGATGCAGATCCTGCCGACAGGGCTACGAACAGGAAGATAGCTGCAAACACACGGGAAATCTTCATAGCTAGTTTTTCTCCTTACTGAGCACAAAAAGCGCGCTCTGCCGATTCTTTGGCGTTACTGCGCTTTGCGGATGGAAGGCCATCAGGTCCATCGCTGCCTGGAGCGATGGCGCATGCGCGACCAATGCATTTGCTTTGCGAATCGTTAGCGGCGGTGGAATTGGGGCCAGTTCAATATGCCCACGCTCAGCGCCACCTGAACGATCTAACCTCCCTCCCCGGCCCATCGTGAGCACTACCGTTATGGCAACTGCAGCGGCTGCAGCACAGGCTCCCATTGCAAACGCCCGGCGCGTCAGTCGCACGCGTTTCCCGTTCGGAAGCGGCTCCGGCTCGCGCGGACGAAACTGCCTCAGGTAAATTTCAAATTGCTCGTCATCATCATGCATCGGCACAGGAATCCTCCTTAACACCCATGGCCTCGCGCAGCTTGCCCAGCGCGTAGCGGTATCGCGAGGCCACCGTATTCGGACTGATATTCAAGAGTTCCGCGATCTGCGCGTTCGTTAGGCCGCACCAGACGCGTAAAATCGTGACCTGTCGCTGGTCGCCGGGAAGCGCACTCAGTGCGCGCCGCAAAGTCAGCTCTTCGCTATAGTCCCGGTTGAGCACATCGAACCATGGCTCCTCTTCATCCAGTGAAACATTGCGCGCGTTCACTCTGGCGTCATTTAGGATAGCGTTGCGAACACACTGGAAAAGATATGCTTTGAGGTCTAGGACATCATCAAAATCGGCGCGCTCCAGCAGCTTCGCGAACACCTGATGAACCGCATCCTGCGCGCGGCTGCGCTCACCGGTGATTGCGATTGCGAATAGCAGCAGCGCCGGTCCATGCTGCCGATACAGCCGCTCGATCTCACTTTGCCTGGTATGCATTTCCATGACTCGTGAGGTCATCGCTCACGCGCTCAAGCTCCCGCGTCTGGGATTCGCGTCCGAGACTAACGATTCAGGGCTCCAATGGTAAGACAATCCAGGGCGCCCAATTGGTCTATGCGTGCTTGCTGGTGGAGGTCGAAGAATGCGTCCGAGGGCGCGCTCATCGCAACCGCAGATTCCTCGCTGGATGCTGGTCGCATCGGCTCGGAACGAAAATAAGAAAGCGCGACTCCCGCCTTAGCGTAGGCTGGCGGTGGAGATCCCTTTAGGAAAAGAGAGGAGCCGCGCATGGAAGAATATATCGCATTCGACAGTCACAGGCGCTACACCTGGGTGGAGCACGAACAGGTAGCAGCGGGGCGTTGCGGAAGTATCGAAGTGAATCACGCTCCCGGAGCCATCTGCAGTGCGCTTTCCCGGTGCGCAGTGGGTACAGTCATGGCCATCGAGGCCACGGCCAACTGGTAGTGGACCTTCAACGAAATCGAGCGAGCCGGTTGCGTGGCTCGGCCGGTGCATCCACGCAAGGCCGCGCTGATGCTGGGCCAGATCAACAAACGATTCTTAGAGACGCGCGGGACGACGCCTCTACGAAAGGCAAAGCCGGCTTCGTTGCTGCAAGGACCACGTTTGAAGGGGAAAATTCGTTCCTCAAAGTTACAATAAACTTACCCCCCTGGTCCATCGCGAGCAAGTAAACCTTTTATTTTCAACGGGACTGACTGGGCAATTAGTTGCCTCTCGAAAGCCCAGGAACCGCGACCGATGCTTTTGCCAGTCCGATAGGCGCGGCAGATCGCGCTGTCCGCGCAATCTGCGCGCTTTCCAGTGAGCGAGTCGCCAAGAGGTTAGGAAACAAAGCATATTTAGGGACCGTGTTGCTAGAGCTCATACCAAACCCTGAGTGTTTGTCGAGGCTGGCACCTGCACGCCATAATCGCCTCAGTCGACTCCGGGTAAGCTTCGTCTTCTTATTCTTATTGGTTTTCATCGCGGGGAATGCGAACGCGCAGACGCCGGTCCTGACGGCGCATAATGACAATAGCCGCGACGGGCAGGACACTACCGAAACGATCCTGACAACCTCGAACGTTAACACCACGCAATTTGGCAAGCTGTTTTCGCTGCCGGTGGACGGACAGGTGTATGCCCAGCCGCTGTATGTTCCGGCCGTGACGATCAACGGAACCGTTCACAACGTGCTGATCGTCGCGACCGAAAACGATTCGGTTTATGCGTTCGATGCGGATTCGAATATCGGCGTGCCGCTGTGGCAGGCGAGTCTCATTGATACCGCGCATGGCGCGAATGCCGGCGAGACGCCCGTAAGCTGGGCGACACTGAATTGCACGGACCTGCAGCCGCAGATTGGAATTACCAGCACACCGGTGCTTGATACGACGACGGATACCATCTATGTGGAGGCGAAATCCACCGACGGCACCAATTATTACAACCGTCTTCACAGCCTTGATCTTCTGACAGGAAACGAAAAATCTCCTGGCCCGGTAGTCATCACCGCGACGGTAAGCGGTTCCGGCGCTGGCAGCACAAACGGACAAATCACTTTCGATTCTTTGCATCAGCTAAATCGCGCGGCCCTGCTCCTCCAGAACGGCACGATCTACATCGGATTTGCGGGCCATTGCGATTTACCGCCTTATCACGGGTGGCTTTTTGCCTACGACGAGGCCACGCTTTCTCAGAAAAGCTTTTATATAACTACTCCCAACGGCAGCGATGGCGGCATTTGGATGTCCGGGGCGGGCATTTCTGCAGACTCAAGCGGAAATGTTTATGTGCCGACGGGCAACGGTACTTTCGACACGACTCCTGCTCCGCCGCCCGACACGGGCGATAGCATTTTGAAATTCGGCACGACGAACCAGATTCTCAATCTTCTCGATTATTTCACTCCATTCAACCAGGCCACTTTGGCGAGCGAAGATAAGGATTTGGGGTCCGGCGGGCTGCTTCTGCTCCCGGATCAAAGCGGCACGTATCCTCACCTTTTGGTGCAGGCGGGAAAGGAAGGCCGAGTCTACGTACTCAATCGCGACCAGCTGACCACAAACAACACGCACTATTGTTCCGGCTGCGCGAGCGACACCAACATTGTTGAAGAGACTGGCGCAGGCGCCGTTGGGCCCGTGTTCGATGCGCCCGCGTACTGGAATAACAATATTTATTTTTGGCCAAGCGGGAGCACGTTGAAACAAATTCCCATTAGCAATGGATTGCCCAATTTCGCAAACATGGTTTCCAACTCAACAACTCTTGGCTTCCCCGGAGCAACGCCGTCAATCTCCTCGAACGGGACTGTGGCCGGCACAGCCATTCTGTGGGGGATCGACTCCTCGAAATACGGTTCGCCGGGGCCTGGGCCGGCTCCTGCGGTGCTTCATGCCTATGATGCGACAAACATTTCGAAGGAATTGTGGAACAGTGGCCAGGCAGCGAACAACAGAGACCAGGCGGGCAACGCAGTCAAATTCACAGTACCGACGATTTCAAACGGGAAGGTTTATGTCGGCACGTCTACAGAAGTGGATGTGTACGGTCTTTTGAGTTCGCAGCCAACTACTGCTACGCCTGTAATTAGCCCCGGGTCTGAATCGGTTACTAGTCCAGTGAACGTGACAATCACAGATTCCACAACTGGGGCCACTATCTACTACACCATCGACGGGAGTACACCATCTCCGACTAACGGTACCGTGTACACCAGCGCCTTCTGGTTGAACTCTTCAGCGACCGTACGAGCGATGGCCAGCTCCTCAGGAAATGCAAACAGTCTGGTGGCCTCGGCCATGTACACCATCGAAAGCAGCTCTAACCAGAGCATCAATTATTCGGCTGGCATGACCGCTACCGGTTTGACCCTCAACGGGAGCGCAAAAATTGTCGGCACAAGTTTGCAGCTGACCGATACCACCGTCAAAAATGAACATGGCAGCGCATTCGTGACCGCGCCCATCAACGTGCAGTCTTTCTCGACTGATTTTGCGTTTCAGTTGACCTCGGCGGTAGCGGACGGGTTCACCTTCACCATTCAGAACGTCGGCCCCACGGCCCTTGGTCCCACGGGCGGCGGCCTGGGTTATGGTCCCTATCAGCTCAGTGGAACACCGGGTATTGGGTCCAGCATTGCCGTCAAATTCGATCTCTACAACAACAATGGCGAAGGGAACGATTCCACTGGGCAATACGCCGACGGCGCCTCGCCCACCGTACCGGCAGTGGATCTGACGCCTTCAGGGGTCAACCTGCACAGCGGGGATGTCATGAACGTGCACATGACCTACGATGGCACCACGCTGACCATGACCATCACCGACGCCACCACCGGCAGCACCTTCACCACTTCCTGGACGGTGAATATCCCCGGGACGGTGGGGGGCAACACTGCCTACGTAGGCTTCACCGGCGGCACCGGCGGCTACACCGCCGTTCAAGAGATCCTCTCCTGGACTTATGCTTCCGGGTATTCTGGATCGACGCCGCAAGCTCCGTCCATTACTACGCAGCCCACCAATCAGGCGGTCACCGCCGGGCAAACCGCAACATTCTCCGTGAGCGCCACAGGCACCGCCCCGCTCAGCTATCAATGGCAAGAGAACGGAGCCAACATCTCCGGGGCCACGGCTTCGAGCTACACCACTCCGCCGACAACCACCGCCGACAATGGTTCCACCTTCCAAGTGATTGTCAGCAATTCGGCGGGCTCAGTGACCAGCAGTACCGCCACCCTAACGGTGAATTCTGCGGCGACAGCTCCGTCCATCACCACGCAGCCCGCCAATCAGACGGTCACTGTCGGGCAAACCGCAACATTCTCCGTGAGCGCTACAGGCACCACCCCGCTCAGCTATCAATGGCAAGAGAACGGAGTCAACATCTCCGGGGCCACGGCTTCGAGCTACACCACTCCGCCGACGACCACCGCCGACAATGGTTCTACGTTCCAAGTGATTGTCAGCAATTCGGCGGGCTCAGCGACCAGCAATACCGCCACCCTGACGGTGAACTCCAGCACTCCGGCGGTAAACTTTGGAACGGGATTCACCTCGACTGGCGGTTTGAAGTTCAACGGAGTAGCTAGCTGGAACCAATCTGCTTCGCGCTTGCGGCTGACCGATACCACCGTCAAAAATGAACATGGCAGCGCATTCGTGACCGCGCCCATCAACGTGCAGTCTTTCTCGACTGATTTTGCGTTTCAGTTGACCTCGGCGGTAGCGGACGGGTTCACCTTCACCATTCAGAACGTCGGCCCCACGGCCCTTGGTCCCACGGGCGGCGGCCTGGGTTATGGTCCCTATCAGCTCAGTGGAACACCGGGTATTGGGTCCAGCATTGCCGTCAAATTCGATCTCTACAACAACAATGGCGAAGGGAACGATTCCACTGGGCAATACGCCGACGGCGCCTCGCCCACCGTACCGGCAGTGGATCTGACGCCTTCGGGGGTCAACCTGCACAGCGGGGATGTCATGAACGTGCACATGACCTACGATGGCACCACGCTGACCATGACCATCACCGACGCCACCACCGGCAGCACCTTCACCACTTCCTGGGCAGTGAATATCCCCGGGACGGTGGGGGGCAACACCGCCTACGTAGGCTTCACCGGCGGCACCGGAGGCTACACCGCCGTTCAAGAGATCCTCTCCTGGACGTTCCAACAATAGCTGTTGGCAGGATGCAATTTTAATGAGAATTTCCGCCGGGCTGCGCCCGGCGTCCAGCTGCTTCAGGGCCCCAATCATCTCCACTTCCGAGTTCCTTTCGCTTTCTCTCTGATCGCCAAAGATTTCGAAAATCATACATGCTCCTGCGCAGAAATGAAGGGATCAGACAGGCGAACTTTCGTGCCGGTTGCGATACCATGGGGGTGAGAAGCATCAATTTTTCTGTCAACAAAATGCCGACACGCCCCTTCATTCCGCCGCGAAATTTTCGCGCTATTTTGCGCCGCGTGATTCCGCTCACGCCGTCCACGAAACATTTCGAATGGGAACTGCTCGAAGGCGGCCCATTCGAATTTTACGCCGGCCAGTTTGTCTCGTTGGAGGTTCCGCGCGATGGCGGCCAGGAAGCGCGCCCGTACTCGATCGCATCTGCGCCGTGCGACAAAAACAGTTTTGATCTTTGCTTGAATCGTGTCGAAGGCGGCTTCGTTTCGAATTATCTCTGCGATATCGAGCCTGGCACAGTGGTTGGCATCAACGGCCCGCATGGCTCGTTTGTTGTCTCGCAGCCTGTCGAGCAGGATTTGGTTTTCATCGCCACTGGCACCGGGATCGCGCCCATTCGCGGCATGCTCGAGGAAATTTTCAATGCGCGCGCGGAGCTCGCGCACGACGTGACGCTGATTTTCGGCGTGCGCCATCCGGAGACCATTCTCTATCGCAGCGAATTTGAAAGCCTCGCCGCGCGGAATGCACGTTTTCATTTTTTGCCGACGCTCAGCCGCCCGCCGGCCGACTGGCAAGGAAAGACCGGTTACGTGCAAGAGCATCTGCGAAAAGTTTTCGCCGGCCGCAAGGATTTCAAGGCCTACATCTGCGGTCTGAAAGTGATGGTGGACGAAGTGCGATTTATTTTGAAGCAGGAATTCGGATTGGACCGCAAGCAGATTCGTTTCGAGAAATACGATTAGCGCCGTTCCAACTGACGGCGAAAAGGCGCGGCGTTAACTGTCGCGCGTGGCGGCTTCAATTGTCAAGATACGAACGCGCAGCCTACACGAGTTGAACCGTCGGCTTTGCGCGTGTACACCTTGCGAAGCGTCACGCGCAATGGCGGAAGAATGGGCACATGCAGCACGGCGACAAATGAAGACGCCAGCTCTTCCGCATTTTCCACCATAAGCGAAAGGCCGCCAGTGCACAGATCAATCACCGTCGCCGTTTTCTTCTCGTCTCCCGCGAGGGCGGCGTAAGCGCGCGTGCCGGCGAGCGAGACGCGTTCCCATTTGCGGCGCTCGCTGCGCGATTTTACGTCCGGTGGAGGGACAACTTCCGGTCCAGGCCTTCTCGCGCTCGCGGGGCCCGCGGCGGATTCACTAATTGGCTTGTCCGGTGCTGCGGGCTCGGACGCTTTTTGTTCCACCGGCCGCGTTTCTGTTCGCGGCGCAGCGCTTTCTTTGGATGGCGGCTGCTGAGGAGGCGACCGACGAGCACGCGCCGCGTTCTTCATTCCGTACAAGCGCTGATCCGCGATGCGCGTCAGCATTTCCTTGGTGTCTCCGTCGTGAGGATACACCGCAATTCCATAATCAATGGTGACTGGAACTTCCAGCTTCAGCGGCGCGATTTCACCTTCAAAGTGCGTGCGCAAACGATCGCAAAGAACGGCGGCCTGCTCCGGGTCCGCCTGCGGCAGAAGAAGCGCGAATTCGTCGCCGCCAATGCGAAAAGCAAAATCGGATGCGCGCAGATTTTTGCGCAGTGTGGTGGCGGCAAGCTGCAGGGCCTGATCGCCCTGCAAATGTCCGTAGCGATCGTTCAGCTCCTTCAGGCTGTGCAAGTCGAGAAGAACCAGCGCCAACTGGTGCCCATAGCGTTTTGCGCGATTGAACTCCTTGTCGCAATATTCCTCGAACAATCGCCGGTTGTATAAACCGGTCAAAGCATCGGTAGCGGCGTTCAATTGCAGCTTCTTGAATTCTTCGTACTCCATCAAGATTGGAACGCGCAGAAAAGCGGTCGAGGCGAGCACATCCACGATTGCGGTTTTGAGGGAAACACGTTTGCGGAGCAATTCGGATAATTCTTTGCGGCGCGCCAGAATTTGCGTCCAATAATCGAGACTCTGGGCGTATGTGAGGTCAATCCGCGCCATCGATTTAAAAAATTGCTGGAGGAAAGCAGCGCGGACGTTCTCCTCCATATTGTCGAGGGCCTCAACTAGGAGGTCGAAAAGCGAATCGTCGGGCGCCGACGGGGGTTGCGACTCTGACGGCTGGGGCATTAGAGTCTCAGTTTATCTCTTCTCGAAAAGATTTGGCGCGAGGCGCACTACGAGACTGCTCCTGCGGGGACAATGCGACTTTAGCAATGACAGGGCCAATGCTCAACAAAAATCTCGGTTTGGCAAGCGCGCATGTAGTTGAAACGAAAGGCCAAAAGACCGGCGAGCTGAAGAAGGGAGGAAATCAACCGCGTGGAGGTCACAGTGCCGGCAAACGATTTACCCGTTTGTTGCAGTGTGCTGCACATTGCGAAAGGCCCATAACAACGCTAAAGTAAAGGTTTTAGGAACTCGACGGCAGCCATCTCAACGTCCTCATCGCACTCGAGTCGACGAACGCGGGCGGAAATAGGTGGCGTGCCACATTCGCCGAAAACAGAAGATCGCGGAAGCGGCGCGGGAACGGTAATGTAAATGGCTTCATTTGGTTGCAGGGTGCGCTGGCTCAGCAGGCGCGCACCGTGGCAGCTGATATCGAGGGTTTTCGCGAGCTCGAGGAATTCGACGCCATCTGCACCCGTACCGCGAATAAAAAGAGGCACTTGCAGGCGGATTCTCGAAGAGCGCCTGCGATTTGCAGCATCTGATTGAGTCTCAGCCTTCTTTATCGGAGCTTCTGTCGCCATGTCCTAAACCTCAGTTTTAGTACTTGAACTGCTAGCAATTGGAGTGCTATCGTGTATTTTATCCACAGGGTACAAACCTAAGTTGTTCAGTTACTTAGACATACTCAGTTATTGGCGAGGAGTTCGCTACTTGGACTGCTCGGAAAACAGCGCACTTCTTTTCAGTTTAAGTGCAAAGCAAACGCCTTTCCCATTGACACTGAACGCAGGGCTTTGCAAACATCGGCGTTCACATGCTCTTCTGCGATTCACGGGGTGGCGGGCACACACTTGGATAAAAACTCATCCGTTGAAACCCATGCGAGCGGGCCGACACTGTTTGGGCTTATGTCGAGCCTGCTCGATGCATTGGACAAACCGCTATTCGTTGCTGACCGCAGCGGAAGGATATTATTCGCGAACTTGCACGCCCAAGACGTGATGCAGGGGAACGAACTGGATGGCGCAAAGCCAAACGTGCTGCGAGACATGCTGCAGGTCGATGCAAGAAGCCTGTTTTCACAGCTCGAGCGAGGCGAACAAGAAGTGAACCTGCCCATTGCGAGTGCGCGTGGGCCGGCGAGAGCGCGCATACGCTGGCTGCCGGAGCCGGATTGGCTGGTGATTTTTGCCGAGCACGCGCCGACGGACGTTCTGACGGACACAGGTCAAATGCAGCAGACGGTGAATAATCTCTTGCAAGAAAGAGAGATCACTTACCGGAATTTGCTTGCGGCTTATTTGCGGCTTCAGGAAGTGAACCGGCAAAAAACAGTTTTTTTGGGATCAGCGGCGCACGAATTGAAAACTCCGCTGGCCGTGATGAAAGGCTATTACGATTTGATGCTTTCCGGCTCACTAGGCGAATTGAGTGAAAAGCAGAGAGATATACTGCAAGAGTCAAAGCAGAGCTGCGACCGGCTGGTGCGCTTAGTGTCGACATTTTTGAATTACACGGCGCTCGAGAGCGGCAAGCTAGTGTTGCAATTTCAGGACAATGACCTGCGAGATTGCTTGAATGACGTGGCGGTGCGCTGGAAAGAAGCGTTTCAGCGCGCCAATGTGTATCTGGAAATGCACGTCGATGAGAAGATACCCGTATTCAAATTCGATTATCCAAAAATTCAGCAGTGCATCACCAATCTTGTGGACAATGCGCTGAAGCATACGCCAAGCGGCGGGCGCGTGATTGTGAACGCACAAACGCATTTCTGGGAACGGAGAGTGTCTTCTGCGAATCCGGCGAAGGAGCGCCGCGCGACGCGGCACCTCCAGCCGAACAGCGTGATCGTCGCGATTTCGGATACCGGCGTGGGAATCGCTGCGGAACATCATCAGGAGATTTTTGAAGATTTCATGCGCGTGGATCCGTCATCCTCGGGAATGGGTTTGGGATTGGCGATTACGAAACGCTTGATTCAAGCGCATCATGGAAAGATTTGGGTGGACAGCGAACCGGGACGCGGAAGTTCGTTCAAGTTTCTGCTGCCAACGAAAGTAGAGGCCTACAGTTATGCGTGAAGGCAAGAAGGGGCAAGCGAAGGAAATCAAGGAAACCGTGGAAAAAGAAAAAATTCTGGTGATCGACGACGAGCCCAGCATCCGCAAGTATCTGCAAACTTTGCTCGAGGTGGACGGATTTGAGGTGACTACCGCAGCAAACGGCAGCGATGCGCTTGAGTTCATTGGAAACGGCGCGAAACCAGATTTCGTGATTCTGGATGTGCTGATGCCCGAGATGGACGGCCTGGAAACGCTGCGAAGGCTAATGGAGGCGGATCGCACGCTGAACGTCATCATGCTTTCCTGTTCGAATGAAGTGAGCACGGTGGTGGAAGCGATACGTTTGGGCGCGCATGATTACCTGACAAAACCGTTCGAGAAGCCGGAGCTGGAAGCGGCGCTGCTTAAATGCAGGCAAAAGAAGGAATTGAAAGCGGAAAATCAGGCGCTGCGCGAATATTGCGACCAGCTGACCGAGGACCTTTCATTCCTGGCGGCCAGTCCGCAGATGCTTAAAATCCGGCAGCAAATTTTGCAAATTGCACCGGTGGATGTTCCTGTTTTCATCAGCGGAGAAAGCGGCGTAGGTAAAGAAGTGGTGGCGCGGATGATCCATTTGCGCTCGAGCCGGCGTCATCAGGTGTTCGTGAAAGTGAACTGCGCGGCGCTGCCGGGTGAGTTGCTGGAATCGGAACTGTTCGGCTACGAACAAGGAGCGTTTACCGGAGCTTTGAAAACGAAACCCGGGAAATTCGAGCTGGCTAACAGAGGGACGATATTCCTGGACGAGATTGCGGAGATGCCACCGCAGTTGCAAGCGAAGCTCTTGCATGTGTTGCAAGACAATCATTTTTCACGCTTGGGCGCGCGAGGAAGCATTCAAGTGGATGTGCGCGTGCTGGCCGCGACGAACGTTCAGGTGCAAGAAGCGATGCGCTCAGGAAGATTTCGTGAAGATTTGTTTTATCGGCTGAGCGTGCTTTCGTTGCACGTTCCGCCACTGCGCGAGCGCAGCGACGAAATTCCCATGCTGTTCCGTCATTTCTTGACGAAGTATAGCGAGAAATTTCAGAAGAGCGTAAAGGAGCCGCCGGATCACATCATCGAGGCGGCGATGCGTTATAACTGGCCAGGAAATTTGCGCGAGCTCGAGAATTTTGTAAAGCGATACGTGATTCTGGAAGACGGTGAAGGCAGCTTGCGGGAACTGCTGGAGATGACCGAGACACAACAGAGAGTTACGCCGCGTGAGGAGGCGGCGCCTCAGCGCGAGCAAGGATTGAAAGCGCTCGTGCGCAGCTTGAAAGATGAAGCGGAGATGGAAGCGATCGCAGATGCCCTGGAAAAGACAAACTGGTGCCGGAAAGATGCCGCAAAAATGTTGGGCATCAGCTACAAGGCCCTGCTTTATAAAATGAGGCAGTTCAATCTGGACCCCGGACGGAACACGCGTCGAGCGGCGCCAAGCGTGCCGGCGGTACGCGGGACTTAGCCTTTTAGCAAATTGCACGATCGTCTTTCTTCATTCTAAGTCCTAGAACCCTTGCAACTACTTGCATATTCAGAGCACAGCGGTGGATACTTTTGCGACGCGAAGGTAATGCGGGCGAAAGTGCGAAAAAATTGTCTTGCTCTTGGCAAGGAATTTTGGCAAAAACAATATGCCAAATTGGTTGTCAGTAGAAACTTCGGCCATTGCTGCTACTAAAGGAGTTGTCGCCATTTCTAGGGCGAAGGCGGCGTGTCTGCTGTAGAAACATGCTACAAAAATCATTTTCGATTTGAATGAAACATCTGTTTTATCTTAGGTGCCGATTAGTTTGGAAGCCAGATTGCTGCCTTCTGGGGCGGTGGGGTGGGCCTACTGTGTAGCAGGGTAGTCCGAGAGGAGCGCCTTTGGGGATGACGGAGCGTCGTTTAGCTCGCCGCTATGACTTGGCCCTTCCTGTGGTCGTGCACCTGCCGATCAACAATGAAACTCCGCAGAACGGCCAGACGCGAGACATTTCAACGCGAGGGGTCTATTTCACCTTGCAAAAGGAGCTGGCGCCTGGGACGGAACTGGACTTCACGTTGACGTTGCCGGCGGAAATAACTCAGGGGACAGAGGTGTTTGTACGGGCGCACGGTAGAGTAGTCCGGGTGGACCGCGACATGGAGCCGGAGATGCCGACGTCCAATATAGGCGTGGCAGCGGTGATTGAACGCTACGACATCATTCGCGGAGAGCAAACGCGGATTTAGCGCAGCAAGTACCCCTTCAGCAGCGCAAATGGCGCTTATATCCTTCCTAAAGAGCCGACCCCCCAAAAATCGACTTTTTCCGCAGGGCCCTTTTCTTGAATGATGCAAGCAACATAATGTAAATCGTTTAAAATCAAGTGAAAAGAAGCACTCGATCAAACAAGGCATCGAAGAGCCGGAAAATGGGTTCCGGAATGTGAAAACATTTTCCGCTTGTACGGATTATCGTTAACATTGTAGCGACGATACGGATAGGCGATTAGGGCCCGGGCGACCAATCGAGTACGTTCATATCCCATTGTAATATAATGAGTTACAGCTATTAATCGGAGCCATAGAAAATTGCATCTGGAAGGACGCATTTGGTTTTCAGTGTGCAAGTGAATCAGATTGCACAGAGCCCGGGACGGGTTCGGTGGGAATGGTGCCGAAGTGGGAACGATGGCGCGGTCAGCCCGATTAGCTGGTGAAAGCAACCTGAGCCTGCCTCCAGAGCAGGTGATTTTTGGCCGTTCGGACGCTATGACCATTGTCCGAAACAAGCTTGAGAAGGTTGCCGGGGCGAACATTCCGGTGCTGATTCACGGAGAGAGTGGCACAGGCAAAGAGATTATCGCGAAGCTGATTCATGCTCGATCTCCGTGGGAATCAGGTCCGTTTGTTAAAGTGAATTGCCCGGCAATTCCCGGCACGCTAGTCGAGAGCGAACTCTTTGGATATGAAAAGGGTGCGTTCACTGGAGCAAATGGAACGAAACCGGGGCGCGTGGAATCGGCGCAAGACGGAACGCTTTTTCTGGACGAGATTGCCGAGCTCGAAATGGGATTACAGGCAAAACTGTTGCAACTGCTGCAAGATGGGCAGTTTTGCCCTATTGGCGCGCAAGAAGACAAGAGAATTGATGTTCGAGTGATCTGCGCCACCAATCGCAATTTGGAAGAAGAGATAGAGCAAGGCACGTTTCGCCAAGATTTGTACTACCGCATTAATGTTGTGAACATTCAGCTGCCAAGCCTGCGCGAGCGCGCCGCGGATATTCCTGTGATTTGCGATTTTCTGCGGCAGGTGTACAGCGACAAGTTCAACCGGCCGACGCGGCCACTCTCGCAGAGAAAATTGGAAATGATGCAGCACTATCATTGGCCGGGGAATATTCGCGAATTAGAGAACTTGATCAAACGGTACGTAATCCTGGGAACGGAAGAAGCGATCACCGTGGATCTTTCGAATGGGGGGAGTTCAGCTTCGCTGATCCCCAATATTCCGATAAACGGGTCGATTTCGCTGAAAAAAGTAACGCGGCAGGCGGTGCGCGAGTTTGAAAGCAAGATCATCCTGAAGATACTGCAAGCGCACAACTGGAACCGAAAGCGGGCGGCAACGGCGCTGAACATCAGTTACCGCGCGCTGCTTTACAAGCTGAAGGAGGCTGGCGTACCCCGCCGCAAAATCGCGGAGAATGTGCCGCCGGAAAACTAAGAATTCCGGCAGGACAGCGAGGATGGCAGACATGAAACATCTAGCGAAAAAAGTGAAATGGGTTGTGATGATGGCGGTATTGGCCTTGACGGCCATGCCTGGCTTCGCACAAACGAAACAGACAGCTTCGAACGCGGACCCGGATGCGCGCGCCAAAACGGTTGAGCCTATGAACCGCGCCGTGAGCATCGACAACAAATCATATGTCATCGGCGAAAACGACCTTCTCTCGATTGATGTCTGGAAGCAGCAGGAGATTTCCAGACAAGTGCCGGTGCGACCAGACGGAAAAATATCGCTGCCCTTGGTTGGACAAATACAGGCGAGCGGGCTGACGCCGCTGCAGTTGCAAGCCAACATTACAGAGAAATTGAAGACGTACATCTCAAATCCGGAAGTCACCGTGATCGTGGAGGATCCGCGGAGTCACCAGTTCAATATGGTCGGACAGGTGGCGCGCCCGGGCAGTTACCCTTTGACGGAGTCCATGACGGTGTTGGATGCCATTGCAGCGGCCGGAGGATTCAAAGACTTCGCCAAAGAAACCAAAATTTATGTGCTGCGGCCGATGCCGGGCGGAATCCGGGTGCGGATACCGTTCAATTATAAGAACGTGATCAAGGGAAAGGACCTGCAGGAGAACGTGCCGCTGAAGCCGGGCGATACGATTGTAGTCCCTTAAAGGAATGTTATTGATGAGGCGAGGAATGATCACCTGGACTCTTGGTTCGTTGATGCTGGCGCTACCCGCAACGGTGCGGGCGCAGGCCGGACCAAGCACGTCCAATGTTCCAGTGGTGGCGAGCGGGCAAATGCCCAGCTCAACGCCCGCGTCCGAGGAAGCACCGACCAATGCGCTCAGGCTCGGTGTCACAGCGGGGATGCATTTCGACGACAACGCGGTTTTGGGCAAAGTGCCACGTCAATGGGATTTGGGCTACACATTGTTTCCTTCAATTGGCTTTGCAGAGACGCTTCCGCGACTGGATTGGGCGGTCGACTACGCGCCTGGTGTCGACATCAGCCAGAATTTGCTGTATCGCAATCAGTTTTCACAAAAGTTGGACGGACGGATTGACTGGCTTGTTTCACCGCACGGGCTGCTGTCTGCGCAAGAATATTTCATCGTCTCGACAGATCCGTTTGCCCAGTTGGGGGGAAGCTCCGGTTCGCCAGGCCCAATCGTTTCGCCGAATCAGGGGCCTTATATTCCAAACATTCGAAGAACGACGACACTTTCCAACGCACTCTATTCCTACCGGGTTAGCGAACATACTTCCGTAGGAGTCGGTGGGGATTTCCTTCTTTCTAGATATGACAATACGCCAAGGTCGGGGCCGCAGACGGCTCTGGTTAATGGACAGAGTTCCTCGGGAGAGGCTTACGTGAGCCATCAAGTCTCGGCTCGCGACATGATCGGATTGCAATATGGAATTCAAGTGCTGAGATTTCCGCAGGAGAACGCGCGTACAACTACACACACAATCTCGGTTTTCGACCAAGTGAGCCTTTCGCCGAACAGCAGCCTGACGATCTACGGTGGGCCGGACCATTCGAGCACCGTAAATCAAGTAGTGCTGAATTTGGGTTTTATTATCATCACGATCCCTGTGCGCGCGCAGCAATGGTCCGGAGCCGGGGGGGTAATTTACCACTGGGTTGGCAATCGAGCAGGCATCTCGCTGGATTTTAATCGCGGCGTAAGCGGTGGAGGCGGACTGGTTGGGGCTGTCCAACGGAACAGCGGGCGAGCGAACTTCTCATGGAGACTCAGCCAAGGGTGGAGCCTTACTTCATCAATTGCGGGCGCGAGCGACACGCTGCTCGCCACCAGCACCGGCGAAAGCCTGCTCACCTATTCGGCAAGCGTTGGCCTTTCGCAGCGGATCACACGGAACGTTTCAATGAACTGGTATTACGAAAGGCTTAATCAAACGGGTGGATTCGCGCATTTTGTCGTGGGAAACCACGATTTCGTGGGAGCATCTTTAACGTACACGGTGCTGCGACCGATTGGGAGGTAAAAAAATGGTTGATGATTTTCAGGACGCCAAAACCCCGAGTTTCGAGGACTATTGGGACATAGTGCGGCGACGGCGCTGGCTAATCCTAGGGACGGTGTTTGTGTGCTGGGCGTTGGTCTGGGCATTGGGCTGGATGATTCCGCAAACGTATGAATCAGAAGCAGAGGTTCTTGTCGAACAGCAAGAGGTCCCGACCGATTTTGTGACACCAAACGTTTCGACCAACTCGGAACAGCAATTGCAGACGATGACGCAACAGATCCTGAGCCGTACACGCTTACAAGGCATTATCGACCAGTACCATTTGTATTCGCACCAGAACCCAATGGTGGCGCTTTTCGAATCCAGCGATCACGTGGAACAAATGCGGAAAGACATCAAGATCGACGTTGTGGAAACATCGTCAGCTCAACAACCCCAGAAGAAGCAATTGACGGCATTTAAGATCAGCTACGGGGCCAGTTCGCCGGAAATCGCCAATGCCATAGTCGGCGAACTCGCAAACTTTTTCATTAATCAGAACATGATCTCGCAGCAACAACAGTCAGAAAGCACGACTTCGTTCCTCTCGACGCAGCTTTCCGATGCAAAAGCCAATCTGGACAAGCAAGAGGCCCAGGTGCAGGCCTTTAAAACTCAGCACTTAGGAGAGTTGCCGGACCAGTTGCAAAGCAATGAGCAGATCCTGTCGGGGCTGCAATCGGAACTCGCAAACGTGCAGGGACAATTAGACCGTTCGCAGCAGCAGAAACTGTACCTGGAATCCATCATTCAACAGTACGAAACGGCGCAGTCGAATTTGGGTACCGGGGCCGGCGATGCCGCGGTTTCCCCCCAAGCGCTCGACAAGGAATTAAAAGATATGCGTGTGCAACTGGCCCAGGAGCGCGCCCAGTACACGGATAATTATCCTGACGTGATCGCGTTGAAGGATCAAATCAAAAAGACCGAGGCGCTGAAGAAGCAAATCGACGATGAGATAGCGAAGAACCAAAAGAGTGGAAAGCCGGCAAGTGGGGTCAATCCGATAACCTCTGCCGACGTGCAGAACGGCGCACCGACGCCGATGATGCAAATCGCGAGCCAGCTCAAAGCGAATCAACTGCAGATTCAGAGTGAGAACAAGACGCAAGCAGATCTGGAAGCTCGCATCCGGGAGTATCAGGCACGCCTGAACATGACGCCGGTGGTTGAACAGCAGCTCGAGCAGATTTCGCGAGGCTACGACGAAGCGAAAGCAAATTACGCTTCGCTGCTGGCAAAACAGAACCTTTCACAGCTCGCAACAAACCTCGAGCAAAATCAACAAGGCGAGAGGTTCAGCCTGGTAGACCCAGCGAGCATGCCGACAAAGCCTTCCTGGCCGAACCATGTCCTGATCAGCCTTGGCGGGCTGGCATTCGGGCTGGTTCTGGCAGCCGGGCTGACAATTCTTCTGGAAGTGACCGGTGCGCGCATTCGGCAAGAAAAGGATTTGGAAGGCTTGGTGCCCGTTCGCGTCTTGGTCGGAATTCCGCACATCAGCACGCCGCAGGAACATCAGCAACGGATGGCCCGGCGCTGGTTGGAGCGTGGCGTCGCCATGGCGATTGTGGTGTTGATCGTGGCCGGTAACATTTACGCGTTCTACCGAGGCTGAAGCTCATGTACAGAAAATTCTTTGGGTTGACCCGAGATCCTTTCGAGATCAGCCCCGACCCATACTTCTTTTACCCGACGCCGCGGCATAACGAGGCGCTCGCGAACCTGAATTATGGAGTGCAGCGGCGCAAGGGGTTCGTGGTGGTCACGGGAGAAGTAGGTACCGGCAAGACGCTTCTGGTGCGCTGTTTGCTCGATGTGCTGAACCGGAATCAGATTGCGTTTGCGTACGTATTCAATCCGCGTTTGTCGGTGTCGGATTTTCTGCGCTACATGCTCACGGACCTGCGTTTGCCGACGACGGGCCGCACAAAAAGCGAAATGCTGGCCCATTTGAACAACTACCTGATCGCCCGGTTCCGGCGGGGAACAACCACCGCGTTGGTAGTGGACGAAGCGCAATTGCTAAGCTGGGAGCTCCTCGAGGAGATCCGCCTTCTGACGAACCTGGAAACTTCGCAGCAAAAGTTGCTGCAAATTGTGCTGGTAGGCCAGCCGGAATTGGATCGCAAGCTCGATTCACCGCATCTGCGGCAGCTCAAACAGCGCGTTGGACTGCGCTGCCGGCTGGAACCGCTCAGGCCCGATGAAATACGCGGATACATCCAGCGGCGACTAGAACTCGCCGGTGCGAATTCTCATGGTAAGACGATTTTTTCAGAAGAGGCGATCGACGCGATTCATAATTATTCGAAGGGTATACCAAGACTCATTAACACTTTATGTGAAAACGCGCTGGTTTCTTGCTACGCGAAACAGGCGAAGCAGGTGTCTCAGGAGACCGTAGACGAAGTAGCTGCCGATTTCCGTTTGGATGAGACTGTACCAGCGCTCGCTGAACCGGAAGAAGCAGGATCGCGAAAGAAGGCGCTGAAAGCATTGTTTCGGATGATCGAAGAGTTGGACGGGGTCACTGAAAAACCAGCCGAAGAGCCCAAATTCGAGTCAGGAGTGAAAGCAGAATGAGCCGCTTATACGAGGCATTGCGCAAGTCAGAGTTAGAAAACCAGCAGAAGGGAGGCGCCGTTTTGGCAGAAGCGCCTCAGATCCCAGTGCTGGAGAATCCTGCTGAAACAGTAGCCGTCGCGCCCATTGAGCTAACCACCGCCAAGAACGTGCGCACTCACGTTGTGCCAAACGCGCACCTAGTGGCGATGACCGAGCCTCAAGGGCTGCCGGCGGAGAAGTTCCGCGTGCTCACTACGCGGCTGGGGAACCTTCGCAGCCAACGCGAGCTGAAATCGATCCAGGTGACCAGCGGCACGGTCGATGAAGGCAAGACTCTCGTCTCTGCCAACCTGGCAGTAACTCTGGCAAGACAGTCGCAGCACCGAGTACTGCTTGTGGAGGGAGACTTTCACAACCCGGCGCTGCATGCCCTTTTCGGGTTAAGCCAACTGAAGGGTGTGCGGCAATGGTGGGACGACCCAAAGAGTTTGATTAGCGATTTCTTGTACCAGATTAATGATCTGCCACTGTGGTACTTGCCTGCCGGAGGGCGCTTCGATGAACCGGGCTTGGCGCTGCAGTCAGGGCGATTCGCGGAGGCATTTGCCCAAGTGGCCGGGCCATTCGACTGGGTGATTGTGGATTCGACGCCGCTCCTGCCGATGGCCGACGCCAACATTTGGAACCGGCTGGTTGATGGAGCGCTGTTGGTGGTGCGCGAGGGCGTGACGCCAGTCAATGCCCTGAAGAAAGGTTTGGCAAGTCTGGACGATCCGAAGCTCATAGGCGTGGTGCTGAATGGCGCATCGGAATTCGATCGCGTGAACTACTACGATCAGTATTACGCGCGGCCGAATGGCTCGAGAAAAACTCGCACGAATGGAAATGCTCCGGAGGTTCATGAGTGATCCGCTTCTTGAATGCGCATTTCCCCGCAAGGACGCTTTTCCTGGGGATCTCGGAAGCGCTTCTAGTGACGTTGGCTTTCGTCGTGGCCACTTTTGCGCGCCTCGGGGCGAGCGACGCCAACTTGATGCTGAACTACGAACATGGCTACCTGAAGATCGGTGTGGTGGCGATCGCGTTCATTCTGTGCATGTATTATTTCGATTTGTACGATTCGTTCGTCTGCAGCAACAGACGAGAAGTGCTGACGCGGCTGGTGCAGGTTTTCGGAACGGTTTGCATTTTGCTGGCGCTCCTTTACTACGCCTTTCCGCACCTTCAGCTCGGGCGGGGGATTTTTTTGATCGGATTCGTGTTGGTGGCGTTTGTTCTCGTAGCATGGAGACAGCTTTTTTTGCTAGTGAACGCAATGCCCAATTTTGCGGAAAGAGCTTTGATTCTGGGCGATGGAGCGCTAGCCGAATCTTTGATTAAGGAGCTGGAGTCGAGGCCCGAGTTGGGGATCCGGGTGGCTGGGCAACTCAAGAGCCTTCAGAATGGTAATGGCAATGGTAACTTGTTGCATGCGGCGAGTGAGGAGCAAATCGAGAAGATATTGCGATCGTTCGAGCCTTTCAGGCCGTCTCGCATTATTGTGGCGCTCAACGAGCGCCGGGGACAGATGCCCGTCGACGCGTTGTTGCGGATGAAGAGCAAGGGCGTTCGTGTTCACGATGGCGCTGAGATCTATGAGGCGGTAACGGGCAAGGTCCCTGTCGAATCTCTGCGACTTAGCTGGCTGTTATTCTCTTCAGGTTTTCGGATTTCCCGGTTGGTTCTGCTCTTCCAGCGGGTGACCTCCCTGATTGTTTCCGTAATCGGATTGTTGCTGTGCCTGCCTCTGATTCCTTTTATCGTCTTAGGTATCCGCGTGAGTTCGCCAGGGCCCATCCTTTTCCGGCAGAAGCGGGTCGGCCTCGGAGGCCAAGTTTTTGACTGCTGTAAATTCCGCACCATGCGAGTTGGAGCGGAATCCGAAACAGGACCCACATGGGCGGGCAAGGATGATCCGCGAATTACGCCGTTTGGACGTTTTCTGAGGCGTTCCAGACTGGACGAGATTCCTCAACTCTGGAACGTCCTTAAGGGTGACATGAATCTCGTGGGACCACGGCCGGAGCGTCCCGAATTCATGGAATGGCTTAAGTCGGAGATTATGCATTATGACCTACGGCACATAGTTCGCCCTGGCCTAACTGGTTGGGCACAAATTCGATACCGATACGGCAGCTCGCTGGAAGACACAAAGGAAAAGCTCTGTTACGACCTGTTTTACGTAAAAAACATGTCGCCAGGATTGGACTTGCTGGTGTTGTTCCATACCATGAAAATCGTTTTGCTTGGACGAGGAGCGCGATGACCGTGGTGTTCTGGCTGTCTGTCGTCTTTATTGTCTGTGCATACGGAGGCTATCCCGCATGGCTCTACTTGCGGTCGCGTTTTCGGGTAAGGCCCGTGCATCCGGCACCAATCACTCCGAACGTCTCGATTATCGTTGCGGTGCATAACGGCGCGAAATACCTCGCAGCAAAACTGCAGAACTTATGCGAATTGGATTATCCGAAAGATCGCATGGAAATCGTCGTGGTGTCGGACGGCTCGACAGATGAAACAAATTGCATTCTCGCAGACCACGCGGCCGGCCGGTTCCAAGCGCTCGTATTACCGGAGCATCGTGGCAAAGCGGCAGCTCTCAATCAAGGAATACACAACGCGAAGGGCACGATACTTTTCTTCACCGACGTCCGACAGATAATCGCGCCGGATGCGCTGCGCGTTATTGCATCGAATTTTGCGGATCCGACAGTAGGTTGCGTGAGCGGCGAACTGCTGTTCGGCAAGGGTACCGGGGACGCTTCGAGTGACGGAATGGGTTTGTATTGGAAGATGGAAAAGAAAATCCGTCACTGGGAGAGTCTGAGCAGTTCGAGCGTGGGCGCGACAGGAGCGATTTATGCGACGCGGGCGATGCTGACGCCAGAGATTCCCGAAGGAACGATTCTGGATGATGTGTATATCCCCATGCGAATTGCCGCCCAAGGGGCGCGAGTGATTTTTGAGCCGCGTGCGATTGCCTGGGATGACGCTCCGGAACAGGTCGAACGGGAGTTCCGACGCAAGGTCAGGACCCTCATTGGAAATTATCAGATTGTGAAGATAGCTCCGTGGGTCTTGAGCGGAAAGAATCCCTTATGGTTCGAGTTCGTGTGCCACAAACTTTTGCGGCTTTTGGTTCCGTTCGCGCTGGTACTGGCTTTTTTCACCTCGATGTTCTTGAAAGAAACATTTTATCGCGTTGCTTTCGACGCTCAGGTCGGCTTGTGTCTGCTCGCAGGCCTGGCGAGTCTGCGGCCGCGTCTGGGAATAATTACACGCGTTGGGAATATCTCTCTGACGTTCCTAGTTCTGAACGCGGCGGCCGCTACGGCCCTTTTCTATGTCGTATCGGGCAAGAAGGAAGTATGGGCGTAGAGGCGCAAGCACTCGCTCCACCGAAAGTCCAAGTTCCCTTCCGATTGGCCTACAAGTTCGTGTTGTTCTTCATGGTGGTTTACTTTGCACGTCCCGAGGATTGGATTCCGGGTGTTCATTACCTGCATCTAGCCAAGGTAGCCGGCATTATCGCGATTATCGCTTTCCTGGCGGAATTGAGCAGCGCACGGTGGCCGTGGCCCCGGGAAGTCTTGTACCTGTTCCTACTTTTGGGATGGATGTGCCTCTGCGTGCCATTTTCGCCAATATGGCGGGGCGGGGCGTTCAATACCACGCGGGGATTTGCGCAGGTTGTTCCGATGATATTGGTGATTTGCGTGGCGGTGAACACCGTTGCGCGCTTGAAGCGCATTTTGTTCTGGCAGGCAGCATCGGTCGCTCTTGTTGCGGCGGTGGCGGTGGTGAAGTTCCGTCATGCGGGCGGGCGCTTGGAAGGCGTCCTGAATGGAAATTACTCCAATCCAAACGATTTCGCTCTCACGGTCGTAGTCGCTCTGCCCATTTGCCTTGTATTCATGCTGCGCGCGAGGACCTTTCTGGCGAAAATGCTGTGGCTGGGCTGCATTGGCGCCATGACGTACTCGGTGGTGCTTTCGGCGTCGCGCTCGGGGATGCTGGCTTTTATCCTGGCGATGATCGTGGCCCTATGGCACTTCTCCGTCAAGGGGCGCTATCGCTATCTTCTCGTGCTTTTCGGAGTCCTAGCCGCCTGTGCTCTTATGTTCGGTGGGCACGAACTGGAGACGCGGTATGAGGCCATGTTCAACCCGCAGCTGGACCAAAGTGCGTACGGGTCCGCGGAACAAAGGAACATGCTGCTCAGAGAGAGCATCGCATTCACTTTCAAATACCCGATTTTTGGATTGGGGCCGGGCGACTTTAACAGCGCCTCTGGCGTTTGGCGTGTCACCCATAACACCTATACGCAAATCAGCTCGGAGACAGGACTGCCGGGCTTTTTCTTGTACGTGATGATTCTTTGGTGCGCGTGGAGGAACTTGGGGAGAGCACGGCGCCTGATCGGGGCGCGGACGGAGCTAGGTATGTTTGCCCTCGCTTTGCAGGCGAGTTTAGCTGCCTTTCTGGTAGGGTCATTTTTTGCCAGCGAGGGCTATGAGTATTTTACGTATTTTCTCATCGCGTTTACGACGGCCACTTATCAAATTGCCCGAACGCAGAAACTGCATAAGCGGCACGCGATCGAGATAAGTGCGGCGAATGCCCGAGAGGACTCCGAACCCTATTCGAAAAAGGCGATTTACTCTCAGCTTTAGTTGATGCGCCGTGAACGACGAGATTCCTAAGGGAAGAGGTGGTATTCCCGATAGGCCCTTGGCGGCAACACTTGAACGTAGAAAAGATCAGGAAGAACGCGCGATGGCTGCCCGCCTATTTTTGGCAGCGGCTGAGGCGGCGGCCGCCGGTATCGGGCTGCCTCCATTTGTTCCTTTGCCTCGCAGACCATTTTGAGCCGGGTATTATTCCGAATAAGGGCAGTGCCTGCGCGGACAAGTACGAACAGGAACGAAGATTGGAGGTTTGGTGCCGGGAGATTCCACGAGTTTTGGGTCCGTGGCGGGATGCCGATGGTAGACCGTTTTACCACACGTACTTTTTCCCTGCTGAACAATACGATCCGGACATCGTTGAGCGCCTGGCCGATCACTGCCGTGCAGGCTGGGGAGAAATCGAAATACACTTGCACCACGGGGTGGATGCGCCCGATACGCGCGAGCACACCGAAGAACAAATCGTCAAATTCCGCGACGATCTGGCCACTAAGCACCGATGTCTCTCGCAATGGGACGGCGAGGGCCTGCCGCGCTACGCTTTCGTGCATGGCAATTTTGCGCTGGCGAATTCCAAGGGGGGGCGCGGCTGCGGCGTGGATGACGAGATGCAGGTTTTGGCAAAAACTGGCTGTTATGCAGACATGACCATGCCTTCCGCCCCAAGCATCACCCAAGTACCCAAGATAAATTCCATTTATGAGTGTGGGCTTCCGTTGGAGAAGCGCGCTCCTCACCGGCGCGGCCGAAATTTGCGCGTCGGGCGACCACCGAAGATTTTCCCTTTGATGATTCAGGGGCCGCTTGCACTGGATTTCTCGGCCGATCGCCGCAACGGATTTCTTCCGCATATAGAAAACAGCGCGCTAACGCGCAAGTACCCTACTACCATGAAGCGCTTCGGGCTCTGGGAGCGCGCGGCGATTGGAGTAGAGGGCAAGCCGGATTGGATTTTCATTAAGCTTCATTGCCATGGAATGGATCCGCGGGATGCCGAATCGATGTATGGGGTCCCTCGGCAGACATTTCTCAGGCAACTGATGGAGGAAACAAAGCAGTCGGGACGATACAAATTGCACTTCACGACAGCCCGTGAGATGACCAACATTATTCTCGCGGCATGCGACGGACGTAACGGCAACCCCGGCGACTACCGCGACTATCGCTTGAAGAGAATCGACGCGGGCCGCTCAGTTGTTGCCACAAGAGACCAAGCCGGCTCTCTTGCCGGCCAAAGATAAACGACTTTCTTGGGAGAGTCAGATGAGCGCAGAGAGCCGTGACCGTGTGAGAGTAGACGAGCGAGCGTGGCATGAAGAGTTATTTCGGGAGCGCAGCAACGCCGAATTGGTTGTTTCGGATGCCATTCGACGCAGATATTTGCAAGTCCACGGCCGCGCTCGTTTCGGCCTGGAACGGATGTTCCAATTGGTGGGCGATGTGCGCGGTAAGAGAATGCTGATAGTCGGCTGCGGAGATGCGAATACAACGGTGCTAATGGCTCTCAAAGGGGCCGAAGTGTGGGCTACGGACATCTCATTGGAGGCAGCCAAGATTCAGGAGAGGATGGCGCAGGCGAACGGAATGCAGGAACACATTCATGTCGCAGTCTGCGGCGCGGAGGAATTGCCTTTCCCGGCGGACTCGTTCGACATCGTTTTTGGCTCAGCGGTCTTACACCATCTTCCCGACCACCTGGCCGCAGTTTCTTCAGAGGTCGGCCGCGTCACGAGAGACGGCGGGTTTGCACTGTTTTCAGAGCCAGTAGCGAGAAGCCCGTTCCTGCAAAGGATTCGCAGGCTTTTCCCTCCACCTCATATTTCGCCCGGAGAAAGACAGCTTACCGATGCGGATTTGGAACAGCTGGTGGAGGGATTCACGGCCGAGCTTCTCCCATATGGCCTTGTATCGAGACTGACATACTTCATAGGCCGGAAGCCGCTCGAGAATGCGTCCATCCTCCGCAGGGCCTTTGTTCGCGCACTGCACTGGTCAGATTATTGTTTGTTTAAGGTGAGCGTATTCGACAGGTTTGCAGGAGGGGTGACCATCAAGATGCGCACAAAAAAGGCCCCGCCGCCAATTGTGGATACATCTGTGGAGCGAAAATGTGCGGGATTGCAGGCATCGTAAACACTGAAGACGCTGCGGTGGTTGACCGCGAGAGCGTCCACCAGATGTGTGCGCAAATCATCCATCGTGGCCCGGACGACGAGGGCATTTACGCCCGCCGTGGCGTGGGGCTTGGGATGAGGCGCCTCAGCATTATTGATCTGCGTGGCGGCCATCAGCCAATCCACAATGAGGATGAGAGCGTTTGGGTTGTGTTCAATGGAGAGATCTATAATTTTGCTGAGCTGCGCCGCGAAATGGAAGGCCGAGGTCACCATTTCTACACGAATACAGATACCGAAGTAATCGTCCACCTGTACGAAGAAATGGGCGCGGATTGTATTCAGAAGCTCAGGGGGATGTTCGCGATTGCAATCTATGACGAGAAACGACGCAAGCTCTTGCTCGCGCGCGATCGTCTGGGAATCAAGCCGCTGCACTATGCCTTTGTAAAGGGACGCCTGCTGTTTGGTTCAGAAATTAAGGCGATTCTGGCGGCCTCTCCCGAGCTCAAGGAGACCAGCACCGATGGACTGCTGCAGTACATCGAGTGCGGATATATCGCCGACCCTCTCACCGCTTTTCGAAATATTTCCAAGCTCCCGCCAGGCTATCTTCTTGAATTCGAGAATGGGCAGATCAGGACGCGGCAGTATTGGGAGCTCCCGCCGTTCTCAACTCATGAACCGAGCTCTGAAGAAGAATGCCTGGGCGAACTGGAATACCGGCTCTCTGAAGCCGTGCGTATCCGGCTCGTTGCCGACGTTCCGCTCGGAGCCCTGTTAAGTGGCGGGACGGACTCTTCGATTGTAGTCGCCTTGATGGCACGCGCCGGCGGAGCTCCGGTACAAACATTTTCAATTGGTTTTGAAGACGCCAGCTTTGACGAAGCGGGTTACGCCCGCAAAGTCGCTGAACGGTTTGAGACGGAGCACCACGAATTTGTCCTCAGGCCCGACATCCACGAGACCGTAGCTTACCTGACGAGCTTTTTGGATGAGCCGTTTGGCGATTCGTCGATGCTTCCGACGTATTTTGTATCGCGGATGGCGCGGCAGGTGGTCACCGTGGCTCTTTCCGGGGATGGCGGAGATGAATTGTTCGGAGGCTACGAACGTTACGGGATCCAGATGTCCCGTCGGCGATTCAATAGGATTCCGCGATGGGCGGGCAGCTTATATCGAAACGCTGTATTCCCGATTCTGCCGCAGAGTACTCCTGGACGGCGATTCCTGTACGACGCCTCGCTGCCCTGGCCTGAACGGGCGATTCACGCATTCACCTTTCGTTCTGTGCTGGGCGGCCAGACTTCTTTGCTATCAAGAGATTTTCGCCGTCGCGCAATAGATGGAGGCGATCCTCTAGAACAATTTCGCGCCTATCTGAACAGGGCAGCGAATTACGACGCGCTGAGCCAGTTGCTCTATCTCGATACCAAGACCTATCTGCCTGGAGACATCCTGACAAAAGTGGACCGCATGAGCATGGCGACTTCGCTCGAAGCCCGTGTCCCCATTCTCGATCACCAATTCGTGGAGTGGACGGTTGGCCTAAACGCACATTGGAAAATGCGGGGCGTAAATCAGAAGTACATTTTCAAGAAACTGGCCGCGAGGGTTGGTGTCCCTTCGGAGGTCTTGGATCGTCCCAAGCAGGGATTTGCCGTGCCTATGGTTCATTGGATCCGAAACGAACTCAAACAGGATTTCGCACAGCTGTTGCTCGAGCCGCGCACGATTCAGAGAGGATATTTTGACCAGCAGGCGCTGGCGGCCGTTCTCCAGGAACATTTCCGTGGCCGCCGCGACCACTCGAGCAAACTGTGGCGTCTGTTGATGTTTGAACTTTGGCATCGGAACTTCCTCGAGGTATTTTCAACTTATGCCGCCAGCCCCAAGCCGCCAGCCATCGATTTTCGCGAAGCGGGCGCTCGTCCAGGAGCGCATGCTGTAACCCAGTCCATATCCGTTCCCAAATGAGTATGACGGTCGGTTACGATACAGAGAAGGCGGCAGTGCACATGGATGCGCCGAAGACTGGCCGTTCTAAGCTGTTTATGATGGTCAATACTTTTGAGACCGGAGGCAGCGAACGCCAGTTCGTCGCGGTGACGCAGGCGCTCAGCAGGAAACAATTCGACGTTCGACTGGGATGCGTGGCTCGCATCGGCCCACTAGCGGAGAGCGCGCCCGAAGCAAAGGAATTCCCGCTTGGAGGGAGCTTTCTGAGCATGCGCGCGCAGATCTCGCGCCTGGCATTGGCGCGTTGTCTTCGCTCCGAAAGAATCCAAATCGCTCATTCGTTCGATTTCTATACCAACTTGCTTCTGCTCCCCACGGCCCGGCTTGCCGGGGTTCCCGTAGTAATCGGAAGCCATCGCCAACTGGGAGACTTGCTCAGGCCGGCACAGTTGCGCGCACAAGCGCTCGCGTTTCGTTTTTGCGATCGCGTCGTCTGCAATTCCCGGGCAGCTTCGGAGCGATTGCTGCAGCAGGGACTTCGCGAAGAGAAAATTGTTGTGATTCCAAACGGCCTCGGACCGGGACTATTCGCGAGGTCTGCGCCCGCATTGCTCACTGTTCCCGGCCTTGTGCGCATTGGCATGATTGCGCGAATGAACGCCCGCTCGAAGAACCATGCAACATTCTTGAGAGCGGCGGCGCGGCTCGCTTCAAAATTCCCGAATCTCGAGTTCGTGCTGGTCGGAGACGGACCGCTCCGAGCAGAATTGGAAGGCTTGGCGCGCGAACTCGGTATCTTTAACCAGGTTTGCTTCCTCGGAGATCGAAAAGATATCCCGGAAGTGCTGGCTTCGTTGGATATTTCCGTCGTGCCTTCCGCATCAGAGAGCCTGTCGAATGCCGCCCTCGAATCAATGGCCGCGGGAGTCGCTGTTGTGGCGACCAACGTCGGTGGCACGCCCGAGATTATTTCAGACGGTCAAACGGGACTGCTCGTGCCACCGGCCCGCGAGAGCGAATTGGCGGATGCCATCGCGAGGCTCGTAGAGCAACCCGCTCTCCGCACGGCATGCGCGCGTAAAGGAAAAGAGCTCGCTGCCTCGGAATTCAGCCTCGAGAGCGTGACGCAGAAGTACCAACTGCTCTACCAGGAACTGTTGGAATCCAAGGGCAGCAAAAAATCCCGTGGAACTGAGGCCCCTTCTCTTTACGGCGAGGGGCTTCGACCGATTCGCATCGCAATCGTCGGTCCAAGTAATCGATACGTAGGCGGCCAGTCCGTCCAGGTAGATGCGCTGCTCCGAAACTGGAGAAGTGATCGAGAAGTAAGCGCTCGCTTCATTGCCGTGGATCCACAACCGCCTCGTTTCCTGCGGTGGTCCACGCGGATTCCCGTCCTCCGCACTGTAGTCCGGGAACCACTCTACTGGGGAGCGCTTTGGAAACAACTAAAAGAGATAGAGATTGCTCATGTTTTTTCCGCATCCTATTGGTCGTTCCTGCTTGCGCCCGCGCCTGCCTATTGGATCGCCCGGGCGAAAAAAAAGAAAGTGCTGATCCATTATCATAGCGGGGAGGCGCCTGATCATCTGCGCCGTTCCCGCATAGCCCGCAGAATATTGGCACGTGCAGATAGGGTGGTTGTTCCGTCCGGATATCTTGTTGATGTGTTTCAGGAATTCGGCATTTCGGCAAAGGCTGTCCCCAATGTAGTTGACGTACACCAATTTTGTTTTCGCCCGCGCGTTCCTCTGCGGCCGCGGCTTATCTGCTCGCGAGGTTTTCATCCTTATTACGCCGTCGAGGACGTCGTGCGTGCCTTCAGCCTGATCCAGCAACAGATACCCGAAGCATCGCTCTGCCTGCTTGGCGGAGGTCCAAGCGAGCATGGAATACGTGATCTGGTAAAGTCGCTAAAATTGTCGCGCGTGGAATTTACCGGCCCCGTTCCACATGGCCAAATAGCCAAATACTACGAGCAAGCGGACATATTTGTGAACGCGTCGCGGCTCGACAATATGCCGGTTTCGATTTTGGAGGCATTTGCTGCTGGTACTCCTGTGGTTACCACGGCAGCAGGCGGGATTCGGTACATTGTAGAGCATGAGCGCACGGGATTGGTTTGCGAGCCCGGCGACTGGAGGTTGCTTGCAGAATACGTTCTGCGGCTGCTCCGAGAATCAGCATTGGCCTGTCGCCTCAGTGCAAACGCTTACGAAGAATCGAAAAGATACACCTGGGAGTCGGTTCGGCGTGAATGGCAGGACACATATCGCTCGCTCTGACGCCTGATGAATTCAGGTTGCGACTTGAGGTTTTCGGATCGCACTGCCGTGGAGCCGATGATCCAAATGAAGCGGCACAGGATTGGAGATGAATGGTGAGGATTCTTTTCTTCGCGGCGCTTCTCTTTCTCTTGATTAGTGCCGGTACCGGCACGGGTAATGTACCCACTGTGCTAAACTCCGCGCCAACACCTGCTTCCGCCTCCTACGGAGCGCGCACGGATTTTGCTGTCATTCCCTTGCCCACGCCGTTGCCGAATACGGGTGACGCGGTCGGAGCAGGCAAGAGTGTCATCGATCCAGACTTCCACACTCGCATATATCGCCTGACGGACATCAACACAGCGCCTACCAGGTATGCGCCACAAGAAGAATGGCACATGTCGTGCGGCGGCTGGGGCGACGCGCGAGTTTCAAATATTGACTCAACCAAAATCTTCATTTGCAACGGTGGAAATGGAACATACATGCTGTCTTTCGATCCTCAAACGGGGAAGCCGGGGGCTGCTAAATTGATCCGCGGAGTCGGCTTTCCACAATGGTCGAAGACGGAGGCAGACGTGGCGTTCGCGCTGGCGGATTCGAGGGACCCGCAGGTTATGCGTCTTGATTTTTCAGAGTGGCCGCCGAAGGTCACATCGGTTGTAAATCTGGCCAAGGTCCCAAACTGCGCGCAGCAGTTCGCGGGAAAGGCGAAGTGGAAGGAGCTTTCGGTGGCGTGGGACGATGCCACCTTTGCGGTGGCCGTTGGCAATGGATTTCAAGGCAGCGCTCATATCGTTTATGTCTGGAACGCGAAGACTGGCTGCCAGTCATATGATACAGAAGCCGAAACCGTGAACGGGTCCGCCGTCCACGGAGCCAAAGACGACTTCTCCCTGCACGCCGTCAAGATTTCTGGGGATGGCAAAGTTGTGATGGTCGGGCCTTCTGGCCACGATAACTTGCGGCACTTCTGGCACGTGGGGACGAATGTGGTCGATACCGAAGAATCAAACGTCAACACCGGACATTTCGCTATGGGCTACGGAGTTTTCCTAAACACCGTGGGACACACATCGGACGGCAAATGGTGCAAGCTGGGCATGGCGCTCCGGCCTCTGGATGCGCTAGCGTCCGTAAAGTACCTGCTGAGCGCAAAGCAGTGCGGAGACACCGTGCCAAGGGGCGACGATCACGTGAGCTGGAACAACGATGACTCAACAGACAGACAGCCCTTTGCAACAAGCACAGTGACAGTTCCTCTAGGCTCCCCCGTTGCGGCGCCTTGGCAGAATGAAATCCTCGTATTCATGCAGGATGGCACTGTACATCGCGAGGCGCATACATTCAGTTCAGGTCAATCGAAATTCTTCGCGTGCGCCAATGCCATAGGCTCCATTTCTCAAGACGGCAAATGGTTCTTTTTTGCCAGTGATTGGGAAGGGACGCTTGGAAGGGACAGCGACGGTAACTCGCGTTGCGATGATTTCGCGGCGGAGCTACATTGAGTTCGGTAAACGAGGCCGCCGCAACACCGCTAGCTCAGCTGTGCAGATTACCTGAAATGGAAGAATAGTGAGGATTATGAATGCGTCTGAACTGAATGCTCACCTTCGCTACACATTGAGTGTTTTCTTACGTCGGCTCGCGCCAGCGAGAAGCGCGACTGTGTATCCCGATGACGTGTTTCTCGTTTCATATCCGAAGTCCGGAAATACCTGGATTCGGTTCCTAGTCGGAAACCTTGCGTTTCCCAATGATCCTATCCGGTTTGCCAACGTGGAGCAGCGCATCCCCTCAATTTACGGCATGACCAACAAGAAACTGTGTCGGGTCCCCAGGCCAAGGTACCTTAAATCGCACGAACCATTTCATTCCGGCTATCAGAATGTCATATACATTGTGCGCGACCCCAGGGATGTAGCGGTTTCATACTTTCACTTTGCATTGAAAGTGAAAGGTGTTCCTGCAAATACCACGCTCGATTCGTTCGTAGCGAGATTTGTTGACTCCGAATTATGGCTGAGATATGGGAACTGGAGTGACCACGTGATGAGCTGGCTCGCCATGCGTCCCAGCCGGAGGAAGTTTCTCTTTCTCAGGTATGAAGACTTGCTTTCCGATACCAAACGGCAAGCGGCGAAAATCGCCTCATTCATGGGGATCCATGCGACGGAGGAGAGTCTGGAGCATGCCGTGCAAATGAGCAGCGCCGACCGAATGCGCCGCTTAGAGAAAAGTGAATGGAAAAAATGGAGCCGTGGAATTCGACGGTCTCGTAAAGATGTGCCGTTCGTGCGCGCCGCAAAGTCCAAGCAATGGACCGACGCGTTGTCCAACAAGCTGGTCCAGCAAATCGAAAATGCCTGGGGCCCTTTAATGCAAGCGCTTGGATATGAGCTTGTGACCCCGGTGCATCAGCTAGAGAAAAACTCGGGGGCGTGGCGCTCGTGCGAGGCTCAAGTCCGAGCCCTGCCCTCATTGCAGGAAGCGGAGGAGAGGGCGCTCTATTAAGATAAACGGCTTCAGACGATCCGAAGAATGGCGTGCGAGGTGAAAGCCCTGTGCCGATGGCAAGACTCAGTATAATCATTCCAACTTACAACCGGGCGAGGATTCTTGAGAAGACTCTGGATGCCTACAAGCGCCAAGTCAATGCGGACCAAATTCTCGAGTTGCTCGTCGTGAGCGATGGTTCGACAGACGATACCCAAGCCGTCGTCGCGCGCAGCGCCCAATCCTCGCCAATGCTGATCCGGTACCTACCTCAGCAAAACAGTGGCCAATCGGCTGCGCGCAACCACGGAATTCGAGAAGCTAAGGGAGAATTGGTCCTTTTAGGGGATGATGATGTAATACCCGCACCTAATATGATCGCCCAACATCTTGCCTGGCAGGCACGTTACCCGGATCCGTCGATTGCCATTGTGGGCTCGATCTTTTGTTCTCCTGAAGTGAATCCGACTCCTCTTATGAAATGGTGGGGATTGAACGGATTGCGTTTTGACCCCCCGTATATGAAGGCGGGACACGAGGTTTCATACGCTGCAGGACTTTTCCTAAATACCTCGGCGAAAGTCGAATTCCTGCGAGCGAAAGGTATCTTTGACGAAAGGTTCCGAGCTTACGGTTACGAGGATGTAGAACTTGGCTATCGGCTGGTCAAACAGGGGTTTCGCATGATCTACAACCCCGATGCCGTCGGATATCATTACAAGCGAGTTTCATTTACTGACATGTGCCGCCGCGTCAGAACCATGAGCACAACGCCAAACCTCGAAATCTTCGCGGGCACCGAGGCCGGAGTTCATTATCTGGAAGCTCAGGAGCGCCGGAGAAAATCACGAAAGTATCGATTACAGAGAAAACTTGCGCAGACGTTGGTGCCGCTTTTCTCCGGCCTGAAACCCCTCTTGGACTCCCAAGTGCCAATGCCAGGTTTCGTCTATGCCGCGTTTCTCGCTTACTATGGCAGTATCGACGGAACGCAAGTGTCCGGCAAAAAGGGGAGAGTTTAAGCAACAACTGCGACCGGGTGAACTGAGCGAAATGCGCCATTCCAATTCCGAGAGATGTCCGCTTGCCGACATTGTCCTAACGGTTGAGAATCCCGCTGCCAGGCTTAAGCAGGCGCTTTCTTATCTTAATTCCCTCGGGCTCCTTCAGCAGCACATATACGAAAACCGTAAAAGCATAGACGAGGCTCGCCACCACGGTCTGCGCAACCAGCGCCAATAAGTGGTGGGGAACAGCACGGCGGTGCATAAAATACAGCACAATAGCCATAGGCGTACAGGCCACAAGCGGCCATTTGTATGCTTCCCACAGGAATGTTCTGATACTTACTTTGAGCATGTGACAGAGATGGGCGGGAAGGAAAAAGACAGAAGCGCAAAACTTGGGAATTGCCGTGCCCAGAGCGACGCCCCAGATTCCGTAGTAATGAAGAAGAATGATACTCAGCGCGATGTTGGCGGCACCTTCGATTAAGCGTGCTTTGCCCAGCGTCAAATGCCGCGCCATGCCGTAGAGAACCTTTGGAGAAGCCAACTGGGCGAATTGCAGCGTGTGAGGAATGATAAGAATGGCAAGAAGACCATAGCACCAGCCGTACTTTACCCCGACCCAGACTTCAATCGCCGATTTGCCTAGCCACAGGACTCCGACACATGCGGGGAAAGCCACGAACGCGCAGGCCCGGTTCCCCACGATAAACACTCGGCGGAGGCGGCCTAATTCACCCGTCGCGTCAAAATGGCTGGACATTGGAGTGAAGATTTGCGAGGAAGCCTGGATAATTCTGTTGATGTACTGAACAAATTTCATGGCAATCGCGAAAGGAGTTATGGCCGCCGCGCTAAGGAAAATCCCAATGAGGGTGTTACCGGCGGTGGACGTCAGGCCGCCCGCAACGATGGATGCAAATGTGGTGGTGGAATAACTCAATATTTCCTTAAGAGTAGTGAAATCTGAGAACCTGGGAACGAAGCGCAATGGAAGACGACGAAGGGCAATCAGAATGTAGGAGACGTAACTCGCGAGAGAGAGACCGACTGCGACGATGGATATACTGAGCAGCCCGAGGCCGTGGTCCAGCACAATCAGAATCAAAACCAGCCGGAGTACGCCCGCAATCACTTTGACCCAATTCTCCCACCAGAATTCCTGAATACCGCCAAGGACTCCGACGAATACTTCGCCCGGAAATTGCAATGCAAACGAGCAACCCACAATCAGGAACAAAAGCCGAGCCGTATGGTGCAATCCGGGCGAGATCCGAAAGATCGAGGTCACGTACCAGGAGGCCCCGATTGTTGCCACCACTAGAAAAACGGTAATGCAGTTAAATATAAATAAGATGGTATTGACGTAGCGCGCAAGCTGCTCGTAGTCCCGCTTCGCATAAAAACGGGACACGTAACGAATCACCGCGGATCTAAGTCCGAAATCGAAAATATTGAAGTAACCTGCAAAGGAAAAGACCAAGGCCCACAGGCCATAGCCCTCATCACCAAGACGGTGGAGGATCAGCGGAGTCAGGATTATGCTGACGACGACGTTGACGCCAAGCGAGAACCACGTGGTGCCTACGTTTTTGAATGCCCGCGCTCTGAAATTCAATTTGTCCAACCGATCCTTTTCATCCTAAATCAAACTGCTGCGCTCCCGCTTGCTCATATTCGAGAGTGGCGAGCTAAGCGCGCAGACTGCTTCACACGCGAACCGAGCTGGCTTCAGAGCTTACGGATGTCGCGGTTGGCTCGCCGTCGATGAAGACGCGATGCCATAATTCCAGGTTCAACAGGCGCCATATTTTGTCACCGTGGTCGTGTGCTCCGGCGCCGTGCTCCGCAAACAACCGTCTTACGCTCTCAGGCTTGAAAAAACCGCGGCCAAGGCTCCGAGGCGCCGTTACCAGCTTCCGCACGTCTTCCAGGTGAGATCCTTCCAACCATCCACGCCATGGAGTCGGAAATCCCATCTTCTTCCGATAAACAATCTCGTTCGGAAGCAAATCCTTCATTGCCGATTTCAGGATCCATTTGCCGGAGAGGCCGCGAAGGTTAAACCGTTGCGGAATGCCAACAGCATATTCAACCAGACGGTGATCCAGGAAAGGCACGCGGCTCTCGATGGAGGCAGCCATGCTCATGTTATCCTGTTTCATTAATAATTCAACGAGGTACGTTTTTATGTCCGTGTAGAGCAGGCGCGAAAGGATGTTGCCCGAGGATTTCTCCCAGGAGGCCAAGGAGTCCTTATAAATTTCATCCCCTTCAAGCGCGGCGGCGTCGCTCAGAAGCTCTTTTTGCGCAGACGCGGAGAAGGCGCCATAAAAATTGTCAAAATAGAAGGACTCCCAAGAAGCGCCATCCCTGCCGAGAAAAGAATGTTGTAGCTTCCGGCGAAGGTCGGCGGTCGTCAGATGGGAATCCGCAATCGACTGACGGATGAAACGACGCAAGCTACTGGGAGCCAGATGGCGATAAAAATGGTCGAATCGAGTATTCCACAGTGTCCATGCGTAGCGCGCATAACCGGCAAGCGTTTCGTCGCTGCCTTCTCCGGTGAGAACGACTTTCACCCGCTCGCGCGCAAGGCGCGCAACAAAATACAGAGATACGCTGGACGGCCAGACTATAGGCTCGTCTTCGTGCCAGATCAGCTTCGGGAGAACACTAAAAAACTCCTGGAAGTTCACACGGACTTCGTGATGATTTGAGCCAATATGTTTGGAGACAGCGCGTGCATAAGGGAGTTCACTAAACGCTTGCTCTTCGTATCCCACGGCGAAAGTCTCGATAGGCTCGCGTCGAATCTTGGTCATCAACGCCGCGACTGCGCTCGAATCGAGCCCTCCACTTAGGAACATGCCAAGCGGCACATCGCTCATGAGGTGGCTTGTCACAGCGCCTTCCAGCATTTTACCGTAAGTCTTGACACATTCTGTTTCAGATTGGGTCGCGGCTTCAGCGCTTGGCGCCAAGTCCCAATATTCGCGAATGGCAACGTTACCTGCAGAATCGATTTCCAAAGTATGGCCTGGCTGAAGCTTTTGGATTCCCCGAAAGAGCGTCCGCGCACCAGCAAGATAGCCAAACGCTAAGTATTCCGGAAGGGTGCTGCGATTGAATTCGGCGGACGCGGACGGGTGCGCTAGAATCGCTTTAATTTCGGAGCCAAATAAAAAGTGATCTCTGCTGAGCGAGAAGTAGAGCGGTTTGATGCCCAAACGATCACGCGCCACAAACAATCGCTGATGGCGCATATCCCAAAGAGCAAAAGCAAACATTCCACGAAGATGGCTGACGCAATCGTTGCCATACTCCTCGTAAAGGTGCACGATTGTTTCCGTGTCGCTGCGGCTGCGAAAATGATGATTGCGGGCAAGCAGATTAGCGCGCAATTCCTCGTGGTTATAAATTTCGCCGTTGTAAACCAACCAGATGGTTTGATCTTCGTTTGTGACCGGCTGCTGGCCAGTTTGCAAATCTACGATACTCAGGCGTCTCATCGCCAGGCCGACATTGCCGGAAACATAAAATCCATCTTCGTCCGGACCGCGATGAATAATTCTTCTGTTCATCGCCTCGAGGATTGGGCGATCGACTTCATTTCGACGGTCGAAGTTATAGATCCCGCAGATTCCGCACATAGCTAGCGCTGCCTACCCTTGTCTGCCTTCTCGACGGTTCTTTGCAGCAGAAGATCGTTCGCATCATCATCAGCATCCCCTCGCGCAGATGCCAGGTCGCCGGTTGGCGGGACGATGATGTCCGAACAGCTTGTACATTCGCGCCAGTCCACAAGCTCATTTTCCCTGAGAAGTGAATGGCCGTCTATGGCCAGAAAGCTAGCGCGGGAGACAATCCAGCGAAGGAGCGTTCCCGTTTGGGAGATTTCACAGTAGAGGAACTTGGCGTTGCTGCTCCAGTTTCCAAAGTTCCATTCCCGTCCAGAATTATTGAAAAACAGGTAATGAATCGATTCCAAAGCATTGTATGCGTAAGCGCAGATCCTGGACTGTTCTTTGAAATCCAGCCGGGACAGTCGGCCGATCTCTGAAGCTGGACCGTACGCAGGAACCAAAACGGCTGCGAATTCGCAGGGCAGTACACGATTTTGAGAAATATGAAGCGTTTGAGAAGGAATGGCTTTGCCATAGCTTGGCGACCAAACATCATCTTCAACTTGATTCTGTGAAGCTTGATTCTCTGCCACGAGCAATCCCAGATATGGCCCCTCACTGGAAGCATGGATTGCGAACGAGCCAGGCCCTGCCCCTTGGACGATTTTGATTTCCGGCGGGAAATGCCAGGAAAGATCCAGATGGTGTTCTCCGCTTCCAGTGATAAGGTCTCGCACCAACCAAAAACGCGATCTCAAGTAGAAAAGGGTGCGCTGGTGCAAAACGGCATTTGACGATTTCTGAGCGGGCGATTGATTTGCGACGAGCAGGTCAAAGTTGGGCGCGTGTTGCCACATTTCCACTTGGACGCGCGGGAGCGCCCGCCAGCCAAAGGGGCCGTCAGGTTCTGCTTGATCCAGTCCATCAACTCGCAGGGTGCTGTGAGCGCCAGTGCCTCTCAGCCGGCCTCTGTCGATGACTGCGGATACGTAAGAAAAGGTGCCCGGGTCCGACAAGAACTCATCGCCGCCAATCGACAGGTTGACGCTTAGATTATCGGCGTGGGCATGTCCTGCTCGCCCGACGCCAAGGGGACCAGCGTCAATGATCAGTTGCTGGCGCGTGCTACCATCAGCCATGACGTAGAGCCCACTCGCCGGAAGAGCCGCGCGAATTTCGGATTTCGTCTCAGCTAAAGAATCAAATTTTGCCATTCCGTCCTTACCGAGAAGCCAGAGCGTTTCTTCGCATAGTGAACCGGCTACTTTGAAATCTCCTCTGCCAAAGACGACGGCGGCGGTAGAGAGAGGGTCAAGAAGGTGTTCGACGCGATTGCGCGCGGGATCGAAAACGCGGCCGCCATCGTCGTCTCCCAGATGCGGCAGCGGCCCTGACTGGCTCAACGTGCGCAGCACCTCGAGCATCTTGATGATTGTCTCGTCGAACTGCGTGCCAATGACAAGCTGATTTGCAGCAGCCAAAATTCGAGCGTGCAAAAAGAAATCGAGCGCATAAACGTGGTAATGCAGTGATTGTTCGAAATACATGCCATCGGACTGCACTTGGTGCATGGCGTGTTCCTGGATAATTTGCCATCCCTTCCTTTTCCATCGCTCGGCGCCGGGGATCGAAGCATAGAGCGTTCCCAAGAAAAAAAGGGCTACTGCCTCTCCGAGCAGGTGGGTATTGGGAGAAAAGTACGTGGACAAGTTGTTTTCGATATACCGTCCATGCAGAGCAAGGGCTACCAGCAAATTATCGGGGAACGATTCAGGCATAATGGCGGCGCCCACCAGTAAGTGATGAATCCAAATCCAGGAAAGCGTGCGAAAGGCAACTTCCAAGCTGCTGGCCCAATTGATTCCGATGGGATAAGGATTGTCCTGGCGCCAGTCATACCAGAGACGAAACAACTCTTCGGCGTAGCGCGAATTTTCGGTGAGAAGGTATGCCTTAGCGAGTGTAACGAAATGCTGGTGCCGATTTAATTCCCAGATGACCTTCGCATCGCCCACCTCAGCGAAATCCAAGTAATGAATCTTGAACCACGGTTTCAGCGGGGCGCGTTTGCCGTGAACTACGTCGGCGTGCCAGTCGACCTTGGCGCCGTAATTAAGGTTTTCATAACCCAGCAAGTTAAATCGATGAGCACAGATCTGATCCGCGGATTGTTGAATTTGGTCCGCGACATACGGAAATCTCTGGTGCAGTTCGTGGCAGATACCGGGCAGCTGATCGCTCGAGAAAAAAAAACGAGCAGCTCGAACTCCGCGCTTCGGGTCGAAGCGCGGAGCTTCAAAACGTGCGCCAAGGCGGTAACGAGCATAATCCCACCGCTTAACAACCTCCTGGCGGCCACGAGTTGCGAGTTCCGCCCAACTTGCCTGTTGAATCCTCTTTCGGAGGTTCCGAGCGTATCGGCGGCTCATTGTCCTAAGGTTGCCTCCGTGGGCATTCCTGCTTACCGTACGGCCTCGCAAATTCATACATCGCTGGCGGCAAACGCATAATGATGCTAGCATTTGACTTGCCGAACCGACAACTTGGGTTGGCCAACATCGGACCCATTTTCTTCGTTTTCTTACTGAAACAAAAGGATTTGGTCTTGGAGTCCGGCGACTTAATTCCCCTTCGGGAAAATGACCCGGGAAAAGGGAAAATCTTTGCACATTTTGAGGGCTTCTAGTACCAGCCCTCCTTGGCTGCTAATCGGCTTATCGCGTAAGCGTTTGAAATAATGTAAGTTAATGCGGAAGTACCATGCCGGATTTGGTGGCTACTTCGGCAGGCCGATTGCTTTTCTGCTAGTGCTTCCTTGGAGGCGTGAATCCTTGACTGATACATGCCAGTCGCTGAGTGTCTTTGGGTTAGGTTATGTGGGGTCTGTCACTGCCGCTTGCCTGGCTGGCAAAGGTAATCGGGTGGTCGGGGTCGATATAGATGCAGGGAAAGTTCAAGCGTTGGAATCGGGTCGCAGCCCAGTCCTTGAAAAAGGAATTAACGAACTCGTGCAGGATTCCCGCAAGGCTGGCCGATTACTTGCGACGACGGATCCGACTCGCGCTGTATGTGAATCTGAACTTTCCATTGTATGCGTCGGTACACCGAGTGAAAAAAACGGGCGTATAGACCTAAGTCACCTTAAGCGGGCGTGCGAGGAGATTGGCAAGGGCATCGCGCAAAAGAAAAAGTATCACACCGTCGTTTTCCGCAGCACGGTAATTCCGGGGACTACAGAGTCGGTACTGATTCCCGAACTCGAAAAGGCAAGCAAGAAGCGTTGCGGGGCCGATTTTGGGGTCTGCTATAATCCGGAATTCATGAGGGAAGGCAGCGCCGTCGCGGATTTTTTTGAGCCGACGGTGACAATTCTCGGAGCTTCTGACCCCCAGCACAGCAGCATGCTACGCCACCTCTACGAATGGGTGCCTGGGAAAGTGTTTGAAACCACGATCTCCACCGCCGAGGCGGCGAAGTATGTCTCGAACGCCTATCATGCTCTAAAAGTAAGCTTTGCCAATGAAGTAGGAACTTTCTGCAAGAAGGTAGGTGTAGATACAGAATCCGTATTTCAAATCTTCACCGCCGACACAAGGTTAAACGCATCTGCCGCATATCTCCTGCCTGGATTTGCCTTCGGAGGCTCTTGTTTGCCCAAAGATGTCCGTGCGTTCACCTACCGCGCCAAGGAGATTGACCTTCGGCTCCCGCTGATGGAATCCATTCTCCCAAGTAACAAGGAGCATATCGAGAGGGCAGTGGAAGCCGTTTTGCGCTCGGGAAAAAGAAAGATCGGCGTTCTCGGGTTGAGTTTTAAATCGGGAACCGATGACCTGCGAGAGAGTCCGCTGATTCAGCTGGTAAAACGGTTGCTTGGTGAAGGCTGCGACATCCAGATCTGGGATCAAAATGTTTCCCTCGGGAAATTGGTCGGATCCAACCGGCGATACATCGAGGAAGTTATCCCGCACATTGGGTCACTACTCGTTCAGGATCTGAAAGACGTGGTCACATCTTCTGAAGTTGTGGTCATCGGAACGCGCGAAGCAGATTCAAGTACCCTCGCTTATTGTCTGCACGAGAACCAAACCGTGATAGACCTCGTCAATTTAGATAAGGCGCGGCGCTTGTCGGGGAAAATGCATTACGAAGGAATTTGCTGGTAAAGGACAGCTCGTTGAGAATTCTGTGGGTAAAGTCGGGCGGTCTCGTTCCGCCGGATACCGGCGGCAAGATTCGCAGCTATCAGATCCTGCGCGAACTCGCGCAGCGGCATGAGGTTACCGTCGCTTTGTTTTATGCTGCGGAGGAGAATGACTGCCACGCGGAACTCGAATCTCAGTTTGCACGGCTGATTTGCTGGCCGGTCAAGCCGCAGGACCGTGGAAGCCTGGCAGGGCGCGCGGCGTATGCCAGGAATTTCTTTTCGACTCGGCCCCATTCGGTGGTTCGCTTTTGCCGTCCACAGATGCTGAGGGATCTGCGCAGTCTGATCAATCAGGAGAAATTCGATCTCATCATTTGCGATTTCGTTCTGGCGGCTCCGGTAATTCCGTGGAACGCAGACGTGCCAAGGATTCTGTTTACCCATAACGTGGAAGCGACGATTTGGCGGCGTCATTTTCAGATAGCGCGAAATCCGATATGGAAAACGGTGTGGTGGAGAGAATATTGGACGACGGTCCGCATGGAACGTAAGTACGCCCAGGCCGCTGACCACGTGCTCACCGTGTCGGAGTCAGACCGAGCGCATTTTTGTAATTTTACCGACTGCGCGCGGGTCACAGCGATACCCACCGGCGTTGACGTCAACTACTTCCAGCCGCTTCCCGCAGCGGAGAAACCGAATAATCTCGTGTTCACAGGCTCGATGAACTGGCTGCCGAATGAAGACGGGATCACTTTTTTTGCTCAAAGGATCCTTCCCAGGGTTCGCGAGACGATTCCTGACGCTGTTCTCTGGGTAGTGGGACGAAATCCATCCGATTCTCTGCGGCGGCTCGCCAAGGGTGATCCAACCATTCGAGTGACCGGAGCCGTTGAAGATATACGCCCTTATGTGGGACTTGGCTCAGTTTATGTGGTTCCGCTCCGAGTGGGCAGCGGCACTCGCCTGAAAATTTTCGAGGCAATGGCAATGGGCAAAGCAATTGTGTCAACAACCGTGGGAGCCGAAGGTCTGCCCGTCACGCACCGCAGAGACATTATTCTTGCCGATGAACCGGAAGATTTTGCGGAGCAGATCGTCAGGCTCCTGCAAAATCAGGCTCTTCGCGATCAGCTAGGGTCCTGTGCGCGCAATCTGGTGGAAACACATTACAGCTGGGGACGGGTAGCCTCGGAGTGTGAAGCTATCTTCAATCGCGTGGTTCAAGAATATGCGGAGAAGAGATTAGCGAAGCACAGCACCGCGCCAATTAAGGGAGTTTCCGCACTAAAGAGTTCAAATAATTAATTTTGCTAGACATAGGAGAGCACGTGAGCATGGAAAAACACCTGAACGCGCCGCACGGCGGTGAGCTTGTGGACCTCATGGTCGGACCAGCACGCTCTGCAGAAGCCCAAGCGAACTCCAGAGATTGGCCCTCTTGGGACCTCACTCCACGGCAGCTATGCGATGTGGAGCTCTTGCTAAACGGCGGATTTTCACCGCTGCGCGGCTTTATGTGCCGCGCCGATTATGAAGGCGTGTGCAACAAGATGCGGCTCGCAGACGGTGCGCTGTGGCCCATCCCCGTAACCCTTGACGTGCCGGACGAATTCGCACGCTCGATAAAGACAGGCCAGATGATAGCCCTGCGCGACCCGGAAGGGGTGATGCTGGCCGTGCTTCATGCCGAAGAGATTTGGCAGCCTGATTTGCGCGCCGAGGCAGAGAGTGTTTACGGAAGCACGAGCCTCAACCATCCAGGAGTAACCCATCTCCTACAAAAAACTCATCCATGGTTTGTAGGAGGGCGGCTCGAGGGAATTGAACGTCCGCACCACTATGATTTTCCATCTTTGAGGCTGACGCCTGCGGAATTGAGAGCAGAATTTAACCGCTTGGGATGGCGAAAAATTGTCGCCTTCCAAACGCGCAATCCCATGCATCGCGCGCATCAGGAACTGACTTTGCGCGCGGCCAAGCAAGTAGGCGCGAACTTGCTGATTAATCCTTCGGTGGGTATGACCAAGCCCGGAGACGTCGAATATTACGTGCGTGTGCGTTGTTACCAGGAGCTACTCCCAAAATATCCTAAGGATACGGTGCGCCTCGCGCTGCTGCCATTGGCCATGCGCATGGCCGGGCCGCGAGAAGCGCTTTGGCACGCTATCATCCGGAAGAATTACGGATGCAGCCATTTCATCGTTGGCCGTGACCATGCCGGTCCGGGCAATGACGGAAAAAATGGCAAGCCGTTCTATGGTCCATACGATGCTCAGGAGTTGCTGCGGAAGCATGAGGGTGAGATAGGCGTCGCGATGGTGCCCTTCCAAATGATGGTGTACCTCGAGGATGAGGATCGTTACGTCCCGGAAAATGAGGTGAGTAAGGGCGCCCGAGTACTCAACATCTCAGGAACGGAATTGCGCCGCAGACTTGCCGCCGGCAGCGAGATTCCGGCATGGTTTACATTCCCGGAAGTCGTTCGCGAACTTCAGCGTTCTTATCCTCCACGGCACCGCCAAGGATTCACAATATTTTTCACCGGCCTTTCCGGCTCCGGCAAATCGACAATTGCCAGAATCTTGATGACCAAGTTCCTCGAGATGGGCGGCCGGCCAGTCACTTTGCTGGACGGAGATCTCGTCCGCAAGCATCTTTCTTCAGAACTAGGTTTCTCCCGCGAGCACCGGGACATCAATATTCGCCGCATCGGGTATGTGGCCTCCGAAATTACAAAGAACGGCGGGATTGCTATCTGCGCGCCTATCGCTCCCTACGACGCCATCCGCAAAGAAGTCAGGGCAATGATCGAACCGCTGGGTGGGTTCGTGTTGGTCTATCTCTCGACCTCCCTGGAAGCATGCGAAGGCCGGGACCGCAAGGGTCTATATGCAAAAGCGCGCGCGGGTATCGTGAAACAGTTCACGGGAATATCCGATCCTTACGAAGCGCCAGCCGATGCGGAAGTGGTGATTGACACAAATGAAATGACTCCGGAAGAGTCCGCGCAGGAGGTGTTTCTCTATTTGGAACGAGAAGGGTTCATCGGAGGAAACAGCGAGTTGCCCGCATGTTAACGGCGCAGCATTAAGTGACTGAAGAGCTGGGGCAGATTCAAGAGAGTGGAGATGTCGAAATCTAAATGTACAAATCGAGGTTGCGAATGAAATCTGTAGATCAGCCAGAAGTGAAAAACATCAGCAGCGATTCTGGACTCGAGACTCGCATTGAAGAGGCGCTCCAGGCAGCTCTGGTTGCGCTTGCTCCGCATATCCCCGGCCAGGTGAACGTGGAATACAAGCGGGGAGACGACCCGGTGACGGAAGCAGACCGTGCCGTGAATGTTGCCCTGCAGGAAAAGCTCTTGCGAGACGGAGAAGGCTGGTTTTCCGAGGAAACGGTTGACGATTTTGAGCGTCTTGGAAAAAAGAGGGTTTGGATTGTAGATCCACTGGACGGCACTCGAGAATTTGTTGCCGGCATACCCGAATGGTGCATTTCCGTGGCTGCGGTGGAAGATGGGGAAGTTGTTGCCGGAGGAATCTGCAATCCTGCCACCCAGGAAATTTTCTTGGGTTCTGCCCGGCTGGGCCTCATTTATAACGGCCAGCCGAGCCGCGCCAGCCAGCGCAAAGCTTTGGAAGGAGCGTCCATTCTGGCAAGCCGGAGCGAAGTCAAACGCGGCGAATGGCGGAAATTTGAAGGCCAACCGTTTGAAATTCGGCCCACTGGTTCCGTGGCGTACAAGCTCGCGCTCGTAGCGGCGGGCCTCGCTGACGCTACATGGACACTGTGTCCGAAACACGAGTGGGACATTGCCGCAGGAGTTGCGCTGGTTCTGGCCGGTGGCGGAATTGTGCGGACGCTCGACAACTCACCGCTATCATTTAACAATCGGGAAGCCCTGCTCCCGGGATTGATTGCTTGCGGGCCCAATTTGGACGACGCGCTTGCAGCATTGCTCAGGCATTAGCTGAACATGGCGAAGCTTCGAAATGCATTTACTACAGCGATCGTACGTTGCCGTCTGGTCAGGCGGAGCTGACTGTCGTTAGCACATGATATGTCCGGGGGATTAGCAAGTGAAATGTCCGCTCGAGGAGAGGGCGAAGTGGGGTAAACCGGCAGGCCGGAGGAACGGCCATGAGGTACCCAGCGAGCGCCCGGGAGCGG